>ORMF010127305.1_pt1 | contig 14135 bp, 8 predicted proteins | sample 1779871 | NCBI WGS metagenome assembly ORMF01 (sample SAMEA104232316, study PRJEB22302) | groundwater metagenome | biome: forest; feature: aquifer; material: groundwater | place: USA | collected 2011-08-07 | depth 5.4 m | reverse complement strand
TCAGGCGCGCTCAGCAGATCCTGGGCTTGGCGCAGCGACAACCAGTTTCCAATGCGGACTCCTGCCGACTTTGCGCCCTTTACTCGAATGATGCCCGCCGCCAACTCAGGCGGGAGTAGGCCGTTGTCTGCTGCCTCCGCAGCGAGCTTGCGGATTGCTGACAGGCGTACGCTGATCGAGGACGAGCCGAGCCCTCTAGCCTCAAGCGATACGCGCCAGGCACTGACGGTCGCCTTCGTGAATCCCGCCCTCGGAGCCTGCCCGAACCATGCCATAAACTCATCCAACGCCATGTTGTACAGCCGGCGTGTAGTTGGCGAGGAGACGCTATCTGCGCTCTAGTCGTAGTATTCCAGACCGAGGTGCGTGATGAGATCCTCGCCCATCAGGTGCCGCAGCCGGTTCTTCAGCTTCATGAGTTGAATGAAGATGTCGTGCTCCGGATACAGGCCCGGCGCAGTCATTGGTCCCTTGAAATAGAACGAGAGCCATTCCTGAATGCCCTTCATCCCGGCCCGCTGCGCCAGATCCATGAACAACACAAGGTCCAGCACCAACGGTGCCGCCAGAATGGAGTCGCGGCACAGGAAGTCGATCTTGATCTGCATGGGATAGCCGAGCCATCCGAAGATGTCGATGTTGTCCCAACCTTCCTTGGAGTCCCCGCGGGGCGGATAGTAGTTGATCTTCACTGAGTGATACAGGTCCTTGTACAAAAGCGGGTACAGCTCCGGCTGCAATATCTGATCCAGTACGCTCAGCTTAGTCTCTTCCTTGGTCTTGAAAGAGCCCGGATCTTCCAGCACTTCGCCATCGCGATTTCCCAAAATGTTGGTGGAGAACCACCCGTTGATGCCGAGCATCCGAGACTTCAATCCCGGCGCGATCAGCGTCTTCATGAACGTCTGTCCGGTCTTGAAATCCTTGCCGCAGATGGGGACACCGCGGTCCCGGGACAGATCGAGCATGGCCGGAATGTCGGAAGTCAGGTTCGGCGCACCGTTGGCAAACGGGACACCGGCCTGTAGCGCGGCGTAAGCGTAGATCTGGCTGGGCGCGATGTCCGGATCGTTCTTCAATAGACCGCACTCGAAGTCCTTGAGCGTTTGATGTACGGCGGTGGGCCGGCCGAAGACTTCAGTGGAGCCGCACCAGATCATCACGAGACGGTCACAGCCGTTGTTCTGCTTAAAGGTGGTGATGTCCTCAATGAGCATTTCGGCCTGGTCGCGCTTGGTGCCCCCTTGCTTGATGTTGGGGCCAGTAATTCGTTTGACGTAGTTCTGATCGAACACCGCCTTCATCGGCTTCACCGAAGACAGGGGTTCTTTCACCTGTTCGAGCATGCCTGCATCCAGCACCTTGGCATGGGCGGCGGCTTCATAGGCGTTGTCTTCGTAAATGTCCCAGCCGCCGAAAACGAGGTCGTCGAGTTTGGCGAGCGGGGCGAAGTCCTTGATCATGGGGGAGCGGCCGTCGGTGCGTTTGCCGAGACGAATGGTGGCGAGCTGGGTGAGGGAACCGACGGGCTGGGCGGCACCGCGCTTGACCAATTCCACACCGGCCATAAACGTTGAAGCTACTGCGCCAATGCCGGGTATCAGGATACCCAACTTCCCATCGGCGGGTGCGATTTTCACTGATTGTTGGTTCGACAAGAGAATTGAAACTCCTATGACATGAATACTTTGGGGTCTCCGTCCATTCTACGTGCTTGGTAAAATGGGCAGAATTGTTATACTAGCACTTCATGCCCCCCCGTGGTACGGCCTCGATCTCGACCCTTTTGGCCGACGACGAGCAATTGGCACTCGACGAGCTCGGATTCCATCTGGAGCAGTTCCCCGAGATCGATGTGATCGGGACGGCCCGGAACGGATTGCAGGCGGTTGAGCTGATCCAGGACTTGGAGCCGGACCTGGTTTTTCTGGATGTGCAGATGCCGGGGCTGGATGGCATGGGGGTGATCCGGCGGCTGAAAGAGTTGGGCGGACCGATGCCCTACTTTATCCTCGCCACGGCCTATGACCAGTACGCGGTGGAGGCGTTTCAGTTGGAGGCCCTTGACTATCTGCTCAAGCCGGTGGACCGGGAACGGTTGGCTGCTTCCGTGGAGCGTGCCCAGCGCTACATCCTTGAAAAACAAAAGACGGCTGAAGCATTGCCCGAAGCGGTACAGGCTGGCCCGGCGCGTCCGGCGCTGCAGCGAACCAAGGTCCTGGTGAAAAGTGGCGCGCGCAATCTGATCGTGGATGCCCGCGATATTGTCTACGCCACCATTGACGACGGTCTGATTACGGTGGTGACCACTACCGTAGAGGGCATGTCCAACTACCGGACGATCGAGGAGTTGCAGTCGAACCTGGATCCGGAATCGTTCTGGCGGGTACACCGGTCCTTCCTGGTGAACATCAACCGCATCAAGGAAGTGGTGCCGTGGTTCAAATCGAGCTTCCAGCTCAAGATGGACGACAAGAAGGGATCCGAGATCCCGGTCAGCCGTGTGCAGACTAAACGCCTGCGCGCCTTGCTCAAGCTGTAGCTAACTTCCCTGATCAGAACGCAAGCTTCAACCCGAATTGCATAATGCGCATCGGATTCACCAGGCCACGAACCTCACCCATGCGCGAGGCGTCCGGCGTGAGTTGATTGACGTTCATGAAGCCGATTCCGTTGGGAGCGCCGAAATAGGGCGTGTTGGTGGAATTGATCGCCTCGACGCGGAACTGGAGGTTGAACCTTTCCTTGAACTTGAAGTTCTTGAAGAGGGAGAAATCGAGGTTGCGCTGGCCAGGACCGCTCAGGACGTTATAGCCAAAGGTGCCGAAGCGGCAGAGGTCCTGGCGGCTGGGGACATTGCAGGTGACGCGGGAGAACGCCTGGGGATTGAACCATTGGGCGCGGGTTGGACTCGAAAGGTAAGGGTCGCCCACCTGGTCAGGACGGACGGTGCCGCCGGTATTGATATCGCCTCCCTGGGTGATGTTGTAGGGAAAGCCCGTGCGGAAGGAGATGATGCCGTTGCTCTGCCACCCGCCGATGATGTAACCAAGGCCACCCTTGAGGCTCTTGCCAGGGAGTTCCCAGACAAAGTTGGCTACCATGTTGTGGGTTTGATCGAAGCGGAAGCGGCCCCGGCTGCCCAACCGGTTGAGCGGATCCTGAAAGGAAACGCCTTCCTGACCGCCGTTCTCGCCATCGCCGTGCGACTTGGAGAAGGTATAGGCAAACCCGAAGGCCACTCCACGGCTGAAGCGATGATCCACCTTAGCTTGTAAACCGTGGTGGAAATTCTCTCCATAGGAGTCGATGTAGCGGATGGTGCTGAGGGTCTGGACACCGTTTTTCGGGACGGCGGGATCGTAAAACTGTTGATAAGGCCGACGGGCCTGAACATTGGTGTCCGGAGACGGCGAGGGTTGATTGTAGTTGCCGATGGAGTTCCCCGTGTGTGAGCCTTTGGAGCCAACATAGCCGATGGTCATTGCGGTGTTGAACGGCAGCTCCCGCTGAATATCAAAGCTCCACTTCCACACATCGCCGTGCTTATAGTCTGGTGGAACGTAATTGAGGGCCACTGGCCGGGCTGCGGCGGTAACACCGGCGCCTTGGAGGAATGGATCGTTCAGCGTCAGGATGGGCTGGCCAGGCCGGAAAATGCGCGTTTGCAGAGTGACTGGCTGGCCGGTGCCGCCCGTCACTGGAATGTTCTGAGAAACGTCTGTCACGGAATTGAAGACCAAGGAGCCCGATTTGGGCGGCATGAGGTTGAAGATGGTCCAGGTATTGAGATGATTGACATTGTCGAACATGCCGGCGCCGGCTCGAAACACCCATTTGTCTTTTGGGCGGAATGTGATGCCGAGGCGAGGCATGAAGAAATTCTTGCTCCTGAAGAGGCCGATTGCGCCGGCATCGCCTAAACTCGCCGGGGCGATGGTGGGGATCAGGGCGCCGCCCGGTATTTGATAGCCGGCTCCGCGACCTTTGACCCCCAGACCGCTCCCGGGGAAGTCCAGCGTGCGCCATAATCCCTTGGAATCAGTTGGCACGCCGATGTAATCCCAACGGAGCCCACCGCTGACCGTAATGCGCGGACTCACTTTCCAATCGTCCTGGAAGTAGCCTCCGAGCCGTGTGTTGCGAGGGAAGGTCAGAGGCAGTCCTTCGGGCGATGTGGAAGAGTTGGGCAGACCGAGCAGGAACGAAGCCAAGGCCTGGCCGGATTCGTTGCCGCTGAAGCCGAGGGCGCCTTCCTCCACGTTGGCCGCGCCGCGTTCCATCGTGATGTAGTAGACTTCGCCGCCCACCTTGATATTGTGTTTGCCACGGAACAACGACAGGTGGTCGCCGATCTGCACGGTGTCCATGTTGTCGTAACCGTTCCCGTTGGTGTTTTCGCCTACCGGAAACGGCAGACCGTTGAGGCGTGGGAGGCCGTGTTCACGGGTTGTCAGCTTCCGGCCGCCATCGGAGAACACACGGAACTGTCCGATACCCAGCGAGTCCATATCGAAGGATGTGTTGTCGGTGCGGGGGTTTTTAGTGATGTCGTCAGAGATATTAAACCCGACGCGTAACTCGTTGATCGTGGAAGGACCAAAGGTGTGTATCCACTGCGTGGCCAGGTTGGTGACTTTCGAGTCGACAAACACCGGCAGGAACGGGTTGATGTTATTGGCTGTCCGGTCCGAGCGGTCCCAGGCCAGCCGGCCGAAAACCCGGTCCTTGTCGTTAAAGTGATGGTCGATCCGGGCGAAATAGGTGCGGGCGTTAATCGGTTGGGGAACGCCGGCGGTGGCGTTGAAGTCGAACGGATCCGGTTGGCGGAACTGGGGCTTGGGGACGTAGGTGTTCAAGACGTTCAGCGCGCCCGGATGGAGCCGCGAGGCGGGGAGGATGTTGTTCGGGAACGGTACGCCGGTGTAAGGGTCAAAAATGATGGTGGGGTTGCGCAGCGCGGTGCTGCCGGCGATGGGAGTGGGGCGGAGAATTTCCGAGAAGTCGCCCCGGCGAAATGTGTCCAACCCGAAGTTGGCGTTCTGGACCGAGGTGATGCGGTCGAGGCGGTATTCCATGTTGAACGCCCAAAAAGTCTTATTCCTGCCGTTGTACAGTTTGGGAATCACGGCAGGACCGCTCAGCACGAAGCCGAACTGGTTACGGCGAAGTGGATTCTTCTTCAACCGCTCCAGGCTGGCCGACCGTTCGAAGTTGAGGAAGTAGCTCTCGGCGTCGAACACGTCGTTGCGGAGAAACTCGAAAAACGTGCCGTGCAGATCATTGGTGCCGCTCTTCATCGTAATTTGAACCTTGGCTCCACCACCGAAGCCATACTCGGCCGTGAAGGCGTTGGTCTGGATTGTGAACTCTTCAATCGCCTCAATGGAGGGAACGAAGTTGGTGATGTTGATGCGCGGATCCTTGGCGTCGACCCCGTCCAGCGAGACCACCTGGAAGGTCTCGCGCTGCCCGTTTGCAGACACCGAGAAGCCGGAACCAGGGATCGGGAAGCCGCCCAAACCGTCGCCGCGGCCGGTGCGTTCGCCGAACTGAACGCCCGGGATCAGCACGGCCAGACCCACCACGTTCCGGCCGTTGATAGGCAGGTCTATGATGCGCTTGTTTTCCACGACCCCGCCCACGGTGGCGTTTTCCGTATTGAGTTGCACGGCGTTGGCCGACACCTCCACCCGTTCCGCCACGGCGCCCACTTCCAGCCTGAAGTTCTGACGAACCTGAGCGCCCGTTTCCACTCGGATGTTCCGGACTGTTTCGGTCTTGAAGCCTTGCAGCTCAACGGTGAGTTCGTAGTTCCCCACCTGCACCAGGGTGAAGTTGAATAGTCCCGCGGTATTCGTCTGGACCGAACTTGAGATTCCGGTTCCCATGTTGGTCATCTTCACCTTGGCCCCGGCGACAACTGCGCCGGTGGAGTCTTCCACCAGACCTTGCATCGACTGAGCCGACTGACCGAAGGATAACCCGGCGCAGATAAAAGTCATTATGCAGGCAAGTAAGAGTCGATTCATCACTCCCTCCCCATTTCTATTGGCTTCGATTGATTATCAAACGTCCGACGCCTCCTTGCAACGAGGGCAAGGGGCGGTAGAAAAAATCCAGTACGGTATTAGGACAAAGTCGGGATTAGACCTGTTGGTGAACTTTATACACCCATAGGGCAGAGCATTGCAATAGCAAACTTTCAAGTTTACTTTAGAAACTTCTCAGCCCACTCCAGGTGCTGCTCCATCACGTGTTGAACAAACTTGGGCTCGGTGGGTCCGTGCGGCTGGCGCGGATAGAGGATCATCTTGGTCTCCACTCCCTGGCGCTTCAGTGCGCGGTAGTACTCGTGCGCCTGCGTGGGCGGAACGCGGTTGTCATTTTCCCCGTGCAAAAGCAGCGTGGGCGTCTTTGCGTGGGCGATGAACTGGATGGGCGAACTCCGCGCATACACTTGCGGCAGATCCCACGGCGTGCCGCCAAAATAGTCTTCATACACGGACGGGATGTCCTGAGTCCCGTACATGCTGACGTGATCGGTAATACCCGCGCCAATCACGGCGGCCTTGAACCGGTTGGTCTGCGTTACGGTCCAGGCTGTCATATAACCGCCGTAGCTCCAGCCCATCACCGCAAGCCGGTCGGCGTCGGCCACGCCCATTCCGATCACGTGGTCCACGCCAGTCATCAGGTCCTTGTAGTCAAGCCCTCCCCAATCCTGAATCACGCTCTGCCGGAACTGGACTCCGTAGCCGCCCGAGCCGCGCGGATTCGGCCGCAGCACAGCGTAGCCTTTCGCTGCCCAGCTCGCGATGGGATAAAGCCCCGCGGCCCCTGTGAATGACTCGTTAAAAAGGCCCGCAGGACCGCCGTGAATGTTCAGGATGAGCGGGACACGTTTGCCTTTTTCGTAGGCGGCCGGATAGGTGAGGAGCCCTTCCACCACCAGGCCATCCTTGCCCTTCCACTGAATCAACTCCGTCTTACCCATCGGCGGCTTCTCAATCTCCGTGTTGGCCGCGCTCACACGAACGGGCTTGCCGGCCGCGGCGAGCGACATTACGTAGGCCTCCACTGGCTCTTCCGGCGTTTGCATGGTGAGGCAAAGGTGTGTGCCCGCCTCGTTCATTTTTGGTGATCCGGCCGTCCCACGCGAGGGAGCAAACAGAACAGTCACCGGGCCGTCCACAGGCATCCGGTAGTAGACCATACGCGTCCCCTTCATCTCCGAAAATAGAATGCTTCTGGAATCCGGAGCCCAACCGATGACAGTCGGGTTCTCATCGAAACTGGCCGGCAGCTCACGCGGCGCACCGCCGGCTCGCGGCAATAAGACGACGCGGGATCCATCCATGGAACGTGGTTTCATCGGGGACCGCTCGATCAGAACGTATTTGCTGTCCGGTGAATATCGGGGTCCGGTCTCGGTAGCCGTAGTGGCCGCAAGCTCAGACGTCTTTCCCGTCGCCACCTCAACCTCGGCGACGTCGGACAGGCGGCCTTCATTGGCATCCGGCCGCGGCCTGTGCTCGAAGGCAATGCGCGTGGAATCCGGAGACCAGTCAAAGGCTCCGATGTGATACTCCTCCTGCACCACTCTCTTAGGCTTGCCGGGCAAAGCGCCGGCAAGCGGCATCACCCACAGCCATTGATTCTTCGGCTTGTCGTCCACTACTTTAAAGTCGAGCTTCTCCTTCTTCCGCTTCTCCAGGTCCTTGTCTTCCTCGGCGCCAACAAACGCGATCTGGAGCCCATCGGGTGAGACGGAATAACCACCCATTACCCCGGTCCAATCGGTCAATCGCTCCGCCTCCCCGCCCTCCAGCCGGATGCGGAAAAGGTTGCGCTTCCCGCTACGGTCCGAAGCGAAAAACACCCATTGCCCGTCGGGTGAAAAACGGGGCGAGGTGGCGCTCTTTTCCCCGCGTGTGAGTTGCAGACGCCCTTTTCCATCGGCCATCGCGGTAAAAATGTGCGTGAGGTTCTCGCTCTTTTCGCCCTCGGTCAGGAACGACGTCTCGGTCCACAACACGCGCTTGCCGTCCGGTGAAGGAGTGACCTCGGCGACTCCGCGGAATTTCATCTGATAGGCGGGCGTCCAGATTTTTGGTTCCTCGCCAAAGGCGCATGCCAGAATTACCGTCCACAAAGCTGTTGTTCGCATCTTTCCTCACTCCTTGCGTTACAGAACAATCCCGGCGAGCCAAAGCAGGTATGCCGCTGCCTGCCTGGCGCACAACCACCACAGCCGCAGGCCCTGCGCCTGTTCAGAAGGCCGCGGCGATCCGTAGACCTCCAAACCCCTTTGTTCCAGCAGCCGTTTGACGCGGAATAGATGATACCCGTCAGTGACCACAAGACACGATCGCAAATTCATCCGCTGCATGATCTCCCCGGTTGCCGCCGCGCTCTGTGCGGTGGTGGCGCCTTCCTTTTCGACGATGATCGCCTCGGCGGGAACGTCGTGCCGCATCAGGTAGGCGCGTCCCACGTCCCCTTCGGTGAAAACAGGATCTCCGCCCGCGCCGCCAGTGGTCAGGATCCGTGGAGCCAGTTTCCTGCGAAACAAGGTCAAGGCGTGATCCAGCCGCGCGCGAAGAACCGGGGAGGGCTTGCCGCTATATTCGGCCGCTCCCAGGACCACGATCACATCGGCTGGCCGGGCTTCGTCCACGCCCGCCTGCCGGCGCACCTGTAGGGTTACCAATGCAAGTGCCGCCAAACTCACCAGCACCGCGATTTCGCCCGCTCTCCTCAGCATGCGCATCTGCGTATTAAAACAGTCTACGACGAATTGTGAGTTATGATTCAGTCTGCGGCGAAACCATGCCTACTATTCAGCGCCCGGAGATTGTTACCAGCCCGAAAAACCCGCTCCTCGGCAGGCTGCGCCGCGCCTCCACTCGCGGCACCCTGACCGATGACGGTTGTTGCATCGCCGAATCCTTCCATCTGCTGGAGGAAGCCATTCGCAGCGATTGCCACATTCCGGCCGTTCTCTGCTCTTCCTCGGTCCGTTCCACTGTGGAAGCTCATGTGCGCGGACTCAAGCAAGTGCGCGTTTTCATCCTGCCGGACGAACTGTTTGCCGAAGTATCGGTGACCGAAGCCAGCCAGGGCGTGATTGCCCTGGTGAAACCGCCTTCCTGGACCATGGACCATCTGTTCCGCGGCCGCGCGATGGTTGTGGTTTTGGATGGTGTGCAGGACCCCGGCAACCTTGGGGCCATTCTCCGAGCGGCCGAAGCGTTTGGCGCCTCCGGGGCTTTGCTGCTCAAGGGCACCGTCAACCCCTATAATCCGAAGGCTCTGCGCGCTTCGGCCGGATCCGTCTTCCGCCTTCCCATCGTCATGGGTGTCGAGTCCGCCATGGCCCACGCTGCCCTGGCCCAGCACCGGCTGGACATCTACGCCGCCAGCGCGAAGGCGTCCAAAACCCTGCATGAAATGGACCTCAGCCGCCGCTTCGCATTGATCATCGGAAGCGAGGCCCACGGGATCAGCCCAAAGCTCGCCTCCGCAGCCATGGATTTCCGGATCGTCACCACCGGTGTCGAATCGCTCAATGCCGCCATGGCGGCTGGCGTCATTCTCCACGAAGCCAGCCGCCAACGGCTGATCCGCAAATGAGCCTCTTCGACGTCCCGCCGCCCGTTGACCCCAGCCGCCCATTGGCCGAACGCCTCCGTCCGGACACCTTGGATCTCTTCGTCGGCCAGGAACATATCCTTGGTCCGGGCAAGCCGCTGCGCAGACAGATGGAGCGCGACCAGCTTACCTCGCTGATCCTTTGGGGGCCCCCGGGCGTCGGAAAGACCACGCTCGCGCGCCTGCTCGCCAAGCACTCGAATGCCGATTTCGTACCCTTTAGCGCCGTGCTCAGCGGCATCAAGGAGGTGAAGGAGGTGATGGCCGCGGCCGAGCGCAGCCGGCGCGCCGGACGCCGCACTGTTCTCTTCATTGATGAAATTCACCGGTTCAACAAGGCGCAACAGGACGCATTTCTCCCTTATGTCGAGCGTGGCGACGTCATTCTCATTGGCGCCACTACCGAGAATCCTTCCTTCGAAGTAAATTCGGCGCTTTTGTCGCGCACCAAGGTCTACGCGCTCCGGTCCCTCAATTCCGATGAAGTCATCACCCTGCTGCGGCGCGCCATCGTGTTGTTGGAAGTGGAGGCCAGTGACGAGTTGCTGGAACAGATCGCCGTACACTCCAATGGTGACGCCCGTTCCGCCTACAACCTGTTGGAGCTGGCCTCGGCAGCGGCTACCGGTGGCAAACTGACCCTCGAGATCATTGAAGACGCCCTCCAGCACAAGGTTCTGGTCTACGACAAGTCCGGGGAGGAGCACTTCAACATCATCTCGGCGCTCCACAAGTCCATCCGCTCCTCTGATCCGGATGCGGCCCTTTATTGGCTCGCGCGCATGTTGGAGGCCGGTGAGGACCGCCTTTATGTCGCGCGCCGCCTGATCCGGATGGCGGTGGAAGACATTGGTCTTGCCGATCCGCGAGCTCTCGAGCAGGCCATTGCCGCCAAAGAGTGCGTTCACTTCCTGGGGATTCCGGAAGGTGACCAAGCCTTGGCACAGGTTGCCATCTATCTCGCCGTTGCGCCTAAATCCGATGCCGCCTACACCGCCCTCAATCGGGCGCGGGAGCACGTGCGCGGAAATGTTGCGGAACCAGTCCCCATGCAACTTCGCAATACCCCCACTAGGGCCATGAAATCATGGGGTTATGGTAAGGGATACCAACACGCGCACCAGTTTGAAGACGCCGTGACCGGCATGGACTGCCTCCCGCCTTCGCTGCAGGGCATGCGCTTCTACGAACCTACCGGACGTGGCATTGAGGCGCGCATCGCCGAACGGTTGGAACAGATCCGCAAAGCCCGTGGCAAAACGAACTAGCGTACCGCTATCACGTTGATTTCAATACGTGCAGTGCCAACAAGCTTGGACACCCCCACGGTGGTGCGTACAGGCCTTTGCTCCTTGAAGTACGTGGTATAGACCGCGTTCATTCGCTGGAATAGTTCTATATCCGTTAGGAATACGTTGGCCGCCACGACGTTATCGAAGCTCATGCCGGCCTCTTTGAGGATCAGTCCAATGTTATCTAAGGTTTGACGGACCTCAGCATCAAAGTCTTCGGCGACCTTGCCTGTTTTCAAATCGGAGCCAATTTGACCCGCGACGTAAAGGGTGTTGCCGGCAAGGATCCCAGGGCTAAACGGCCTTCCTTGGGGGAACTCCTTGGGATGAATGACCTTCTTGTCCGCGGCAGAGGCCAGGCAGGCGGTGATGGCGGCCAGGATCAGTGTGTTTCGTGCGAGAGTGAGCATACTAGGATGATACACCCGGAATAGCCCAGCTGTAGTCGTCCAGTACCGCGCTCGGCCACGATTCGTACCACCTCCTTTTGCAATTTTCGTCCTATTGAGCCGTTCAGCCTCATGGGCGAAACTCAATGGGTATCGCAGGAAAGCATCGAATAATACTCGGCAAAGAAAGGGGGCAGTGTTGCTTCTCTCAGACCAAACAAAAGACAGAAGAGGATCCAGCCGCTTCCCAATAGAGCGTGAAGTCCGCTATCGCGTGCTCAACAAGAAGAGCAGTAACGAAGCAGGCGGCGGAGCGACGATCAATATGAGCAGTTCCGGCATCTATTTTTCCACCGAGCATGTATTGCTTCCGGGGAGAACGCTGGAGATAGCAGTCAGTTGGCCGGCACAGTTGAATAACACGTGTCCTCTGAAACTGGTGGCGCGCGGCAGAGTGGTTCGTTTTGAACCTGGCCGGGCGGCCATTGAGATCCAGCATTACGAATTTCGCACGCAAGGTTCGCAAGGCCTGTCAACGCCGGCGAATTAGGAAAGACGTTTTTAGGTAGGTCGTTTCATTCTCCCTCTTCCCCTGGGCGGGGCGGTGCCGGTTGGCCGCCGCGCCCAGGGTTTCTTTATTGAGGAAAGCGCAAAACGGAGCAACTACCAGCGCGGACGGCAACCTTTGCGCTATTGAGGGGGTTCTCCCCATATAATCAGAGAAGCATCCCGCTACCGGCTATGAGCAAACGTCTTCTGTACGGCTCCGGCATCCTCCTGCTCGCCATACTGGCGAGCTTGGTGGTGTGGCAGGGCTCCTTCTCGATGCCGATCATCGGCGAGCCAAACGCGAATCAGACCATCCTTCTGTGGGCTGTTTCCACGCTCATTTTTATCCTGACCGTGACGCTCGGCTTCATGCTGTTCCGCATTGGCGTAAAGCTCTACGTGGAGCGGCATAAGAACATCGAGGGTTCGCGCATCAAGACCAAGCTGGTGATTGGAGCTCTTTCACTCTGCATCACGCCGGTGATTTTCCTTGTTCTGTTTTCCATCTCGGTTCTGAACCACAACATGAACAAGTGGTTCAGCCGGCCGGTGGAAACCGTGCTGCAAAACCTCTCCGAGGTGAGTCTCAGTTTTGCGCGTGAAACGCAGTTGCGCGCCGATTCGCAAGCAGCCTGGCTTTCACAGTCGCCCGACGTAGGTGGATTGCTCTCCACCGGAGTCAAAGCTCCTGGATTTCCGGGCCGCCTGTGCGTGGACAACGATATCTCCGAGGTATGGATTCAGCGTGATGGGGGCGAGCGTTTGACCGTATGCTCGGCGCCTGCTCCCGGGGATTCGCCGGATCGGATGCATACGGGCAAGGCGCGGATGGGGAAAGCGGAACTCATTCTGAAGGCCCGGACACCACTGGATCTGGCGGCCAAACAACTGCTCATTGAAAAGGAGGTCCGCGAGTACCAGGTGCTGGCCAGCGCCAGAAAGGAGTTCCGCTGGACCTACATACTCCTGCTCCTGTTGATCAGTCTGTTTATCCTTTTCCTGGCCACATGGATCGCTCTATTCCTTTCGCGGCAAATCAGCGTCCCCATTGCGGCGCTGGTGGAGGCGGCCGGGCAGCTGCGTTCCGGGAATCTCGGGCATCGAATCGAAACAAGGGCCATGGACGAGCTTGGTACGCTGGTGCGCGCCTTCAACGAGATGAGCGCGGAACTGGAGGCCAACGAGAAGGAACTGGAACGGCGGCACCGGTTCACAGAAGCAATTCTGGAATCCATCCCCACCGGAGTGATCTCCCTTTCGGCGGAGCGCCGCATACAGCGCGTCAATACAGCCCTGGCACAGATGTTCCCGTCTAGCACCGCCAACAGCGCGTTCCGGCTGGAGGACCTTTTCCCGGCCGAGGACGCGCGCGAGATGCACTATCTGCTCAATCGCGCCAGCAGGATGGGATTGTCCTCCGCGCAGATGGACATCAAGTCGAGCGGGGGAACGCTGCACCTGGCCATTACAGTGGCGGCTCTATCGGGGCGGCACACCTCCGGGTGGGTGATGGTTCTGGAGGATACTTCAGAATTGTTGCGGGCGCAGAAAGCGGCCGCTTGGCATGAGGTGGCGCGGCGCATCGCTCATGAGCTCAAGAATCCGCTGACCCCCATCGCGCTCAGTGCTGAGCGGATCGGGCGGCAGGTGGATAAACTCTCCGCCAACCCTCAGATACCGGGCGAGGTATTGCGAATTCTCCGGGAATGCTCGCTGACCATATCCGGGGAAGTGGAGTCTGTGAAAAACCTCGCGGACGAGTTCTCACAGTTCGCCCGCTTTCCGGCCGCCCAGCCCATCCTGTCGGATCTCAATGAAGTGGTCGAAACCGCCGTGGCCGTTTTTAACGGGCGATTGGATGGGATCGAGCTGCGCAAGAATCTGGCCCCGGCACTGCCTCCAGTCTCCATTGACCGTGAGCAGTTCAAACGTGTGGTGGTCAATCTTATCGACAACGCGGCCGAAGCCATGCAAAATTCCCCGATTCGACAGCTTGCACTGACCACGCAGATGGCCGGCCAGGACACGGTGGAACTCATTGTTTCAGACACCGGCACGGGCATTTCGCCGGAAGACAGGGAGCGCCTGTTCCTGCCCTACTTTTCCACCAAGTCCAGGGGCACGGGTCTCGGCCTGGCCATTGTCCACCATGTTCTCTCCGACCATGGCGCGCAGATAAGAGTGGAAGCGGGAGAAAGATGCGGCTCGCGCTTCATCGTCGAGATTCCCGCCATGTCATTGCCGATCGCAT
>ORMF010944443.1_pt1 | contig 14140 bp, 7 predicted proteins | sample 1779871 | NCBI WGS metagenome assembly ORMF01 (sample SAMEA104232316, study PRJEB22302) | groundwater metagenome | biome: forest; feature: aquifer; material: groundwater | place: USA | collected 2011-08-07 | depth 5.4 m | reverse complement strand
GCCTGCGGGCCCACCGAGGCCGCCCTCGGTCCGCGGGGGGCGGGGGGGACGAGCCGCTCGTAGAGGTTGCCCGCTTTCAAGTTCAGCAGCGTGCGCGGGTACTTGCCGTAGCCGGCCAACAGCTCGTCGCTGCCTTCACCTGTGAGCACGACTTTGACGTGCTCGCGCGCGAGCGCCGACACGAAGTGCAGCGGAACGCTCGAGGGGTGCGCGATCGGCTCGTCCTCGTGCCAGATCAGCGAGGGCAGCGCGCCGAAGAAATCCTGTTCACCGATGACAATCTCGTGTCCGTTCGCGCCAACGGCGCGCGCCATTTCGCGCGCAAATTCGAGCTCACTAAACGCGCGGTCGGCGAAGGCGACGGAAAAGGTCTCGAGCGGGCGGTCGATCTCGCGCGCCATGACCGCGGCGACCGCACTGCTGTCGATTCCGCCAGACAGAAACATCCCGAGCGGCACATCCGACATCAGCCGGAGCCGGACCGATTCCTGGAAGAGGGTGCGAAACCGATCCACGAGCTCGTCGTCGCTCGCGTTCTCGAGCTCCGGGTCGGGACCGTCGGACGGAAGGTCCCAGTACTTCTCGATCTGGACCCCGCCAGCCTGGAACACCAGCCGGTGGCCCGGCAGCAGCTTATAGATGCCCTCGAACAACGTGTCCTGGCCCGAGGTGTATCGCGTTGCAAGTACCTCGGACAGCGCGGTGCGGTTCGCCCGCGGCTCCACCAGGCCGCTTTCCAGAATCGCCTTGATTTCCGATGCGAACAGCAGCCGTCCCTGTGTACGGGCCCAATAGAGCGGTTTGACGCCGAGGCGATCGCGCACCAGGAGCAGGCGCCGCTCCCGGGCGTCCCAGAGCGCGAACGCAAACATGCCGCGGAACCGCTGCACGCATTCATCGCCCCACTGCTCGTACGCGTGGACAATCGTTTCCGTGTCCGACCGGGTGCGATACCGGTGTCCGCACGCTTCCAGCTCGCGCCGGACCTCCGCGTGGTTGTAGATCTCTCCGTTGAACGTCACCCAGATCGTCTCGTCCTCGTTCGCGAGCGGCTGGTGGCCGCCGGCAAGATCGACGATGCTGAGGCGGCGGTGGGCGAGAGCGGCGTGTGCGTCGACGTGCAGCCCGGCGCCGTCGGGCCCGCGGTGCGCGAGCACGTCGCGCATCCGCACCACGCGTTCGTGCTCCTGGAAGTCCAGCCGATCCGTGGCGACGATTCCTGCGATCCCGCACATGGTCAGGCCGCCTTCAGCACGGCGTACTCGAGCGGCAGTCCCTCGACGCCTCCTTCGAGCGACTCGCGGAACCACAGTTCCAGCATCAGCAAGGCCCACAGACGCCGCGTGTGATCGCGGCGGCCTCTGCGGTGTTCGTTCCAGACGCGCGCGATTGCAGGGCGGCTGAAAATGCCGCGAGCGTCGAAGCGGCGGTTCAGTAGATAGTCCGGCGCCATCGCGGTCACCGCGGCGGAGAGCCACGGGCGCTGGGCGGCAGCCTGCTGTGCCGGCGGCATCAGCGCCTCAGACAGCATAGGCGACAGCAGCTGGCGGAGCGGGAACATGCCCGTGTGACCGCGTTGCTTCAGCGTCGACGGGGTTTCTGCGGCCAGTTGGAGGAGATCCCAGTGAAGGTAGGGATAGGCCACGTCGATCGATGCGGCGGCGCTCATCCGGTCGGCCATCATCAGCGTGTTGTCTGGCAAGAACGTCCTAGCTTCCACGTACAGGGCGCGTGTCAGTGGATCGGCCGATGCGCATCGGCCGTAGAGCTCGACGTGTCTCGCCAAGGGATTGGCGTCGCGAATGTCCCAGGCGAACGTGCGCGTGTACAGCGCGTGCCTGGCGACGTCATCGAACAGGCCGTACGCCTGTTTGATCGCGCACCCGACTGAAGGCGGCAGCGCGAGGTGCGAGATCGCGTGCGTTCCTTTGAGGGCGCCGGGCAGCGCTCCGGCGACACGGCCGCCGAGCGTCGCGAGGGGCGTCCCGAGCCATGCTCGGAGCATCGCTTCCAGCCGCTCCACGCGATGCCGTGGATAACCCGCCCACAACGCGGCCGCGCCGTGTCCTGCAAGCACTTTCGACGTCCGCACACGGGCGGCTGCGAAAATCGCGTGCTGCGAGAGGATGGACGGATCGGCGCACGGCTCGTCCAGGCATCGGGCCAGTCGCGGCGCCACCGCCTCGACCTCCGGCGTGACGAGCTCGACCTCCGGATGGCCTCCGACGTGCCTGCCGGATTCCGCCACGCGGATGACCTCCGCCATCCCGCGGTCTACGCCGACGGCGATGGCGCCAAAGCCATCCTGTGTGTGTGCTGCCGCCGCGAGCAGGGCCGTCGACGCCGTCCCACCGGATTGGAGCACGCGGTTATGTCCGCGTGCAGCGTCGAGGGCGACGGCCGCCTGCAGGCGCTCGGCGAGGGTGTCGATCAGGTCGGCGTCGCTCCGATGCGCTGCCGGATCGCGCGCGAAATCCCAGTATTGCCGCATCCGCAACGCATGGCCGGCGGTGACAACCACATGCGATGGCTCGAGCTTGCTGATCGCCCGGAACATCGTGAAGGGTGCCGGCACGTAGCCGAGCGTCAGGTACGCATCGATGGCCTCGGGCCGGCACTCGCGGCTGACCGAGCGATCCTCGAGGATGGCGCGCGCCTCTGACGCGAACACGAGCGCGTCGCCGTGCAGGAGGGCGAAGTACAACGGCCGGATGCCGACGTGGTCACGCGCGAGAATCAGTCGATCGCGCGCGTTGTCCCATAACGCAAATGCGAACGGACCTCTGAGCCGCTCCACGCAGCCCTCGCCCCACTCGTCGTATGCGTGAGCGATGACCTCCCCGTCGCTGCCGTCGCGGAAGCGATGCCCGCGGCGTTCGAGGTCCTGCCGCAGCGAGGCGCCGTTTGCCAGCGCGGCATCGGCTGCCACGTGCACCTCCCGCGAGGGGTTCGCGGCGACCTCGCGGGGAGCGCCGCCCACGTCGTCTGTCCGCTCGCCAAGCGCCACGCCGCAGCCCAACCACAGCGCCGTCTGTGCGCCGCGGTGTGCCAGCATGCCGCCCATCCGCGTGGGAACGTCCACGGCGATGTCTGAGGCACGGTCGAAATTGAGCTTCCCGAAGATGCCGCCCATGTCAGCCCCTCGTGGCAAAAGACCGCCGGTAGAGCAGCCCTTCAGGGCTAATGACGTCCGCAGCGCTAAAGCGCTGCGCCACCTTCGACTGCCGAGCGAAGCTCTTCAAGCGGGATGGAAATGGTTGAGCGCGCCGCACGCGGTGCTGATGAGCAAGCGGGGTGCCACAGAAGCGAATGCTGAAAAGGCGAGTGCTGAACGTCGAATGGGCCCGATCTGGCCCAATTCGGCATTCATTCGACACTCAGGCTTCGAAATTCAGCACTGCGAAGGGCGGTTCGACGGAGCTTTTGAGAACTCCGCTTCTCTCGATGTCTCCCCAGTCGGCGGCGAGCACCACCAGCATGTCGCGTCGATGGCGGGCCCGGGAGACGGCCTCGCGGCCATTGAGACGAACAGCGCGAGACGCATCGATGGGAAGGCCCTGCAGCTGCAGCCGCGAAGGGGGCGTCGACGCCCAGAGATCGATGGCGCCATGAGCGACACCAATGCGTAGATCGGGGATCCGATCGTCGGCGTCGAGGCTCAGCCAGCCGTCGCGGAGCGCCAGGGCATGGCTGGCATCCACCAGGTCCAGGGTGCGGACGCTGTCGTCCTCTGCGCTGTAGTGGAGCACGCGCGCGTTGGTCTGGTAGTCAGGGAGCGTGCACGCACGCATTCCACGCTCGGCGGGTTCTCCGGGCCGCATCAGCGTGACCGCCCGGTGATCGCCGTGGCTCACGCAGACCGCGATCGCATCGCTCCCACCGGAATCGCAATCGGGCGTGATGCGCGTCAGCGACGGCGGCTCGCCATCTGGATCGAATGCCGGGCCTATCCACGTGACCATCGAGAATGGGGTGGTGCCCGTGCGGCTCATCTGCGCGCTCCACGTCGGAATCAGCGTTCCGTAGACGGGCGAGTACCAGCCGAGGCCCGTCTCCTCGTCGCCGTGCAAGAGGCGGAGGTTCTGCCTATCGTGCAGCATCCAGACGGTATGACCGTCGAGGTGCGTGGCCCGCAACCGCCCGGGTCCTCCGCCCGTGATGATCCACGCCGGATCGAAATGCCAATGCGCAGCCGCTTTGTGGGGGGCGCTGCCAAGGATCTCGTCGACGATCAGCCACCCACCTCCAGACGTGCGAAGTACGCTCCGTCGATGCTGCGCGCCCGGATATCCGTCGTGCGACGCTTCGGCCCAATCGAAGGCAGGATTGCCGTGCCATCCGTGCAGCTCGGCGTCCGCATGCGTCCGCCACTGGAACGGCCCGGCCGGTTCCGACTGCGGCGCGCCGTCGATCGTCACCGTATTGTGGTTGGCGGTACCGCGCATCCGGTCGCGCAGGCGAGGGTTCACCGTGTACGTCGCCGTGCCTGGGTCGATCAGCAGCGGCCGCCCTTCGACATTGAGCGTCACCGCCAGCGCATCGGCGTGCGCATGGCCGCCGTTCATGTAACCGTGCGCCCCGACGTCGAACACGAGGTGCCCGCCATCTTCATCCCGGCAGATCAGGTAGCCGGTGTCGGGGAAGAGCCGGGACTTCAGTTTGGGATTTGGGATTTGGGATTTGGGATTTGACCTTCCCGTTATCCAAATCACCTCCTCCTGTAGACCCCACGGCGCGAGGTCGGGCCGGTCGAGCAGCACGGCGGCCAGCGCCAGGGAGTCGCGCACGTCGTTGCAGTCGCGGCCGCACATTGGCCACAGCATGCCGCCGTCATCGTCCCCAATCAGCGGGAGCCTGCCGCCGTCGTCGGCCATTGCCAGCGTGAACTCGGCCAGGCGCGTCGCCGCCTCCGCGAAGCGGGGGGCTGCGCCATCTCCTGCCCGCGCCGCGGTCTGCAAGGCGAGCAGATAGAAGTCGAGCGTGTACCGCTGGTAGTGGGTAGAGCGTTCCGCGTGGCCGCCGTCAGCGTTGATCTGGCGATCGATCTCGTTCACCAGGATGCGTCGCCCGGTTGCGACCCACCGCGGGCTGGCGTCGAGCTCGGGCAACGCCGTACCGACGACGTAGAGCGCGAGAGCCTCGCCGGTGAGGTGCGTGTTCGGGCTGAAGTAGTACGAGAGGTTGTGCTCGACGTGTGTCAGCTGGCGGTCCAGCGCGACCAACATGTCGACGAGCCAAGGCTCGTGGCTACTGGCGACAGGCTGCGGACTACCGGTGCCTGAGGCCCCCGAAGCCCCCGAAGGCTGTAGGCCGCAGCCCGTAGCCAGCACGAAGTGCATCGCCCATGTCCATGCGAGCGCGCGCAGCCCGACCTCGAGCATGCTCGCCCAGTTGATACCGAGAAGCGGTGGGTTGGCGGCGAGCCAGGTCTCGAGCTCGTCGACGATGGCCTGCGCGTAGCGTTGGTCGCCGGTCAACCAGCACGCTCGGCCGAGTGCGAGCCAGTGCTGATGGCGATTCAGCTCCCAGATGATCTTGTGGTCTCCGAGACTGGGGTCGAGATACGGCACGTCGGCCCAGAACTTCAGCGGCGCGCGGCGGTTGTGGACCGGATCGCGGTGCCAGTCCACGCCGCCCTTTGGATCGGCGAACGAGACCCGCCGGTATCCGAGGACGTCGTACTGCCGGCCGAGAATCGGTCGTGCGCGTTCCGCGGCGTCGGTCCGTGCCGCCGGCGTGGCGGCGAGCGCCGCTGTGCGCACATCCGCTGCGGTCGACGGATCGAGCGCGATGTGCACCGGACGCGCGCGGACGGCAGCAGCGATGGCCTCGTGCACCGCGACCCAGTCCTGCTGCTTTATGGCATCTTGCGTGGTCGTCAGGAGGTCAGGCCGCAGCGCGCGCGCGATATCCGCCCGGTCCCATCGCGGCGGTCGCACACGCGTGGTGATCCGCTGCCCGGCCGCCCGCGCGGCCGCGGCGCCGCGCCACGACATTTCTTCCCACGTGACGTGCCGGAGCCGCTCGAGTTTATTCATGGGGCAGCGCGAGCCCCTGATGTTCAGGCGCCATCTCCTTGAGCACCGCGCGGTACACGCGTTTCCATCCCTCACGGGCGATCGGCCACTCGTAGCGCGCGCACGTCTCGCGCGCCGCGGCGGCCATCGTGTGCGCGCGAGTCTGATCCGCCAACAATGCCAGGACCTGGGCGGCCACGGCCTCGTGATCGTTGTCCGGGGCGAGCAGACCGTGAACGCCGTCCGTCAGCATGTACGGCACGCCGCCCACTGACGTAGACACCACGGGCAGCCCGCTCGCGAACGCCTCGAGCACCGAGAGCGGCATGTTGTCGATCGACGGCGTCTGCACGTAGATGTCTGCCGCCGCATACGCGCGATGGATCTCTGTCGGCGCTGCGGGACCGGTGAACGTGACGTTGCGGAGACGAAGGGTCGCGGAAAGCGCGCGGAGCGCGCGCTCCTGGGATCCGCCGCCCACCAGCGTGAGCGACGCGTCAGGATACGCGGCCTGCACTCGCGCGAACGCGCGCAGCGTGCACCCAACGTTGTAGAGCGGCTCGAAGTTGCGCGTAGACACCAGGCGCGGCCGAAGCGGATTGCGCGTCCGGAACGCGAACTCCGCCATGTCGACGGTGTTCAGCACCACTTCCGCCTGGATGCCGAACGATGCGAACACCTCCCGCAGAAACGGCGAGGGAACGACGTTGAGATCGGGCCAGTGGCGAATGACATGGCGCGCAAACCAGGACCGGCGGAGATGGTCTGGCGCTTCGCCGCTGTGGTAATTCAGCAGCACGGGCTTGCCGAGAAGCTTCGCGACGACGATCGCCGGTAACGGGGCCAGCAGAAAGGAGAAGTACGAGGCGGAGAAGACGTGGACGACGTCGGCGCGACGGAGCGCGCGGAGGAGCAGCGGCCAGTACGCGAGCTGGGTGGCGACGGTCCGCAGGTACTTGATTGAGAGGAGCCGGTTCAATGGTGGTGGCAGCTGGGGGTTGATCGGGACAAGCCATGCATCGATGTCAGGATCTTGACGCCACCCATCGAGCAGGCGCTGCGCTTGGACCGCCTGGCCGCCGATGATGCGGAGCGAGGCTGCAACCATGGCCACGCGTAATTTGGGCCGATAACCGGCGAACATACGGATGAGCTCCTGACCTCCGGCGCTGAATGGCTGCAAACCACGCGCCCGAGACACCCAGCTCTACAGTGCTGGCGATCGCCGGTCTACAAAGCAAGACCCGGCCTACGACCCCCAACGCGCCACGTACCTACGCGGTGGCGCAGCGCTTCAGCGCTGCGGGATAGAGCGCCCTAAAAGAGCTGCTCCACCGGCACCCTGGCGACCGAGTTCCGCTTCGCTCCGCGAGATATCCCGTCACACACCGACCGATGACATCGATCTCGCGATTCCTGGCGACCACCATCCCGCGTTGCCGTGCGGCGGCATGTCTCGCGAAGCGAGCCGGAGTTCGGTCGCCGGAGAAACGACCTCTCGATCCGTCGTAGGGCGGGTCCTGCTTTGTGGACCCGCCGTCTCTGCGATCGCCGGGTCCACAAAGCAAGACCCGCCCTACGCTCCTTCACATCAGGCTTCCGGAGCGAGATCGTCCCGTCGCACGCCCCCCACCCCTAAAGGTTTTTCGCTATCTGCCGAAGGCGGCGAGCGACGCGTTGCGAGTGCACATCGATGCACACAACGGCGCATCGCATCACCGCTTACAAACTTCTCCGAACGACAACGAAACCGTAATCGCGATCGCAGATCGTCGTGGGAAAACCTCTACCAACCTGCTCAAAACATTGAGAAAACCAGCGCGATCACGAAGCTGATCGTCGTGGCATTTCCGTTGCCCTGACCGGGCACAGCTAGTTCCTTCTTCACTCCAAATCTGAGAGCCGTTCGACCACCCGCGGGTCGCGGTGTGTGCGAGCAGCGTCTGCGCTGCACGCACGGATGCGAGGGAGGAGGACTGCGAACCAAGGAGGGTTTGCCTGTGTCCCTGGGTGTTTTTCGGTTCACGCCGATTCGTGGAAGTCAGACGAGCGGAAGCAAGGCGACAGGAGACAGGAGACAGAGAGTACTCCGTACACTCTGTCTTCTATCTTCTGTCTCCTTCCTCCTGAACGTAAGTGCCGGCTCGCTCTACGCGCAGGCCGCCGCGGCCGGCGGGTTCGTTCACTCGGCGACTGATAACGGGCTTCGTGCCACCTATTCCGCGGGACAGGTGCAGACGTTTCTTCCGCAACGCGGCGTGTTCACGTTCCCCGCGCCCTACAACACGAGCGGGATTCGCTTGACCAACGGCTCCGACTGCGCGGGCGGCGACTGCGTCGTCCCGGTCGGCTATTCCTACTGGAGCAACATCAACAATCACGTCGGCAGCGACACGATGCTCGTGTTCATGGGGATGGAGCGCCGGAACGGCGGCGGCGGCCCCACGCTGTTTTCCTACAACAAGCGGAACGGCGAGACGCGGAACATGGGCCCGCTGTTCGATGCGAACAGCCCCTATAGCTGGGCGAACGGCGAGGGCTGGTACTTCAGCGCGCGCCGGCCGCACGCGCTGTACATGTTCTCCGGCTCGCAGATCATGCGCTACGACGTGATGGCACGGACGTTCGAGACGGTGTTCGACGCAGCGCAGCGGATTGGCCCCAACCGGATCGTCTGGCAGATTCACTCGAGCAACGACGACCGCGTGCACTCCGCGACGATTCGCGACGGCAGCTCGTACGAGATGCTGGGCTGCGCGGTGTTCCGCGAGGACACCCAGCAGACGTCGTTCTTCCCGAAGCGCGGCGACTTCGACGAGTGCCAGATCGACAAGAGCGGGCGTTGGCTCGTGATCAAGGAGAACGTCGACAACGCGTACAACGAGGACAACCGGGTCATCGACCTGCAGACCGGCAGCGAGACGATCTACTGGGACCAGAATGGCGCCGCCGGCCACTCGGACGTCGGCTACGGCTACATCGTGGGCGAGGACGACAAGTACAACGCCCCGGGAGCCGTGCGGGTATGGCAGTTCGGATCGGACCCCTCGAGCGCACGGCTGGTCTACCAGACGGCGTCGTGGAACGGCGGCCTTGGCCACGTGGCCCATGGCAATGCGCAGCCGGGATCGCCCGAATCGCAGGTGGTCTGCAGCAGCAACGCCTGGCGGGAGAACCTGCCGCGCATCAACGAGATCGTGTGCTACCGGATGGACGGCTCGATGAACGTGCTCGTCGTGGCGCCGAACATGACCGACCTCAATGCCTCCGGCGGCGGCAGCGACGACTACAACAAGCGGCCGAAGGGGAACCTCGACGTCACGGGTGAGTACTTCGTCTGGACGTCGAATACCGGCACGAACCGCACGGACGCGTTCATCGTCCGCATTCCGCTGCAGAACCTCGGCTCCGCCCCCGCGTCGCCGTCGCCGACCCCGTCGGTCCCGACGCCGGCCTATCCGAGCCCGGCGCCGACACCCGCCCCGCCGCCCGCGCCGCCCGTGTCGTCAGCGCCCACTCCGTCGATGCCGGTGACGGGGGGCACCGAGACCGTCCGGTGGACCGGCCTGGTCAATGTGGCGCCAGTGGGCAGTGGTGGCCTGCAGAAGACTGGCGGATGTAGTGGATGTCCGGATGCGGGCGCCTCATCCGAGCAGCAGATTGCCGGCGGCAACGGCAGCCTGGAGTTCACCACGTTCGAATCGAGCACGCTGCGGTTCGTGGGGCTGAGCGCGGGCAATGGCAGCACTGATCCTGCGGAGATCCGGTTCGCGCTGCGGCTTCAGGGCGGCGTGGCCGAAGTGCGGGAGTCGGGAAGCTACCGCTCGGAGATCTTCTTCTCGCCGGGCGACGCGCTTCGGATTGCCGTGCAGGGCGGGGTCGTGACCTATGCGAAGAACGGCGCCGTGTTCTACACCAGCGCCACGCCGGCGCCCGCATCGCTGGTCGTGGACACGACCTTCTTCGACGCGAACGCGTCGATCAGTAACGTGATCATCAGCGGCGGGGCGGCGGCATCGCCGTCCGCGCCGGCACCCGGCCAGGGTTTCGAGGTGGCTCCGGCGCCCGAGCCCGCGCCCGAAGCGCCGATTGCCGCGCCAGAAGCGCCCGTCGCCGCGCCGGCTCCGGCGCCGGCTCCAGCGCCCGCACCGGGTCGGCGCGTCCGCTGGCCTGGGAAGTACTGAGGCTCGTCTTGGGCGGGTCTAAAGCCCCGCCCCTACTACAACAATCTCAAAACGCAGCGATAATGGCAGCGTGGGGCCGAAAGCGTCCAGCCAGTGATGACGCGGAGGTTACGCCGCCCGATCGGCGGATTCGCTGGCCGCGGAAACGGAAATTGGGACGCGCTCCCAGGTGACCTGCTGCCGGCCAGTCATGAACCGGAAGAAGCCGACGACGGTCGCCCAGCCAAGCAGGCACATCGCATAGGGCACCGTCAGCAGAGCTCCCCGCCGCTCGTCACCGCGGGCGAAGCCCGCGAGCGCCGCACCGTAGAACGCGGCCTGTCCCAAAAGCGTCCAGCGATAGACCCACCATTCGAGGAGTGCTAGGTTGGCTGCGATCAATCCAACGTGGAGCACCGGGATCGAGAGGCGCAGCGCCTTGTGCGAGAGCGTCTCGAACCAGAGCGGATTCCGCCGCGGGTTGAAGAGCCACAGTTCGCGTGCGAAGAGCTGGAAGTTGCCGGCGATGGTGCGTGCCTTCCGTGCAAACTCGCAACCGCTCGATGCCGCTACGTCATACGCCCTCGCGGCTGGTTCGAAGACGACGCGATATCCAGCCCGGCTGATCTGGAGCGGGATCAGCACATCGTCGAGAATCGTGTCGTCGGGAATCGGCTCGAATAGATCACGGCGAATCGCATAGATCGCGCCGGTCGCGCCGACCATCGACCCTCCGCGGCTTTCCATGCTGCGGATGAATGTTTCGTACTTCCAATAGAATCCGGCGCCGTCTGACGCCGTCGCGCTGGGATCGGTCGTCAGAATCAGGCTGCCGCTCACCGCGCCCACTTCGGGATCCGCGAAATTCTCCAGGAGTGCCCTCAGCGTCTGACGATGAAATCGCTGCCTGGCATCAGCAAAGACGATGATCTCGCCTCCGGCGGAGGGGACGATCGCGTTGAGCACGGCGGGCTTGCCTCGCCGAGCACTGAACGCTCGCACCACGACATTAGAACTGGCGAACGCTCTTGCGCGTTGGACGGTGGCATCAGTGGACCCGTCGGATCCAATCACGATTTCGAGGCACTCGGCAGGATAGTCCTGTGCGAGCAGGTTCTCGATTCGCGCGCCGATGCGGTCGGCTTCATTGTGCGCGACGACCACGATGGAGACCGTAGGGCGAATTGGACCGCGGTGTCCCGGCTTCGGGCGGAGCACCGCTCGGAGATGCATGACGATCGGATAACCGATGTAGGTGTACGCGAGCAGTGCGGCGAGGAGCCATAACCAAAGCTGGGCAGTTTCCAGTGACATCGCAGTCACGGCTCAGTGCAGACCTGATGCCGTTTGTCAGGCGCGTGATGACCGCGACGTCTGCGCCGGGGTCGCGGCCGTCCGTGCCCTTGCCGACGTATTGGCGTGCCAGCGTGAGCCGTGGATTTCGCCTTAATTCCCCACCGAAACCCACTTCTTCAAGAGACATGGGAAAAAAGTTATCCACCGGATAGTGGCCGGGTGTGCCGCCCATGACCACGTTGCGCCGAACGACGGCATCAGGGAAGTAGCGCTGCAAGGACTGGATGCCCGGCGCTGCCGACGATCCGATGATCGCATCGCCGTTGTCGCGCACCACGTTGTTCTGAAAGACGAAGCCGGTGTGCGGCGCACCGTCGCCGCCGAACACGATGCCGCCCGTTTGAAGTGCGGTGTTGTGGTCGATGGTGACGCCGCTGGTGCCGTCAAGCAGCTGGAACAGCCGCCCGCCGCCCCACTCACCGCCAACATCGACAAACAGGTTGTTGCGGATCGCGATGCGCTTGGTCTGCTGGCTGGTCTGGTTGTCGTCCTGCCCGAGGATGTTGAAGCCGGCCGCGACGTGGCGCACGAGGTTGTTCTCGAACGTCACGTCCTCGACCACCGACCAGGGCGCGCCTCCATCCTGGTTGCGAACGGTGAAGAGGATCGCGAAGCCATTCTGCCCGTGCGGCCAGTTGTGTTCGAACAGGTTTCCGCTGACGGTGACGCGTCTGGCGTTCTTCAGCTCGAACAGGTTCTTGACCGTCCAGGGCGTGCCCTCGAGCGTGTCCTCGCCCGTCTTCCAGCGAAGGGGCTTCGAGAAATGGTTGTCGACGATCTCGATGTCCGACGGCACCAAGTTCGGAATCTTCGGATCCGCGCCGCCGAACATCACGTTCTCGCCCGCCGCTTCGAGGTAGTTGTTGGCGATCTTGAACGGGCCCGCGCCGTTCCAGCTGCCTATCGCCTGCGAATCCGCGCCAACCTCCTTGAAGTCGGAGAGGTACGAGTTGATGACCGCCGCGTGGCGCGCGTTCATCGCCACACCGCGGCGCGTGCCGCGGATCCGATCGCCATGCAGATAGCACCGATCGAAGACGAGGTGATGCGGCTGCGCGTCGACGTCGGTTTCGTCGTTGCCCAGCTCGGCGATCGCGTGCAGAAACACGCCCGGGCTCGGCGCCATCTCCAGGCCGACGAACCGGTAGTGGTGTGCGCCGGCGTCGGTCACGACGACGGCGTCTCCCGACGCCGCAACCAGCTTCGGCATTCGCGCCGCATGGGACGGATCGGGGCGCCGGCCGGGCGGCGGGAGCCCGGCCTCTGATTCAGACGCGATCACGATCCACTCGGTCCCATCCTTGCGGGGCAGCCGGAACGGGCCGCGATACGTGGCGCCGGCGGCGAGTGTGATGCGGTCGCCGCCCCGGGCGTCGTGGAGGGCGGCTTGGAGATCGCCGCCGTCTTTGACGTGAATCGTTCGGCGCGCCCGCCGCGGCTCCGAGACGTCGACGACCTGGCGCGGGCGCTCAGGGGCGCCAGCGGGCGAAGCCGCGGGACGCTGCGGCGCCGCTTCACGTACCGGCGTCGCTGGCTCCAAGTGCAGCGTGGCAATGAGGAGCAGGGCCGTCCCCGTGGTTGTTTTCACCTTCATCATCCGGCCGATGTAGGGCGGGTCCTTTGCCTTCGACTTCGCTCGGGGACCCCGAGCAACATCGAGGGGTCAGCCCCGCCGGGTGGCCACAGCGCGTCCGTCGCTCGGGGTACGCGCCGCGCAAGCAGGCGATCCGCGACGCGCCAGTACCACGGACCGAGCAGCGGCTTCACCAGCGCCTTGCCCTTCCAGCTCGCGCCGGCGGCCAGCCGCGTCCACGGCGCGGGCGTTAGGAACCGCGCGGACATGTTGCCGGGTGCGCCGTGGCGGATGGTGAAGCGGCCGGCGAGCAGGCAGTCACGCTCCGCCCACAACCGGTCGGTTGGCTCCGACGTGAACAGCACGTCGATGCCGGCGTTCGATGCCGCGCGGGCGACGGCCTTCGAGTAGTAGCCGCCGGGCACGGACGCCGTGTTGACCGCGTGTCCGAGGATGTCCTCGAGCGCCTGCCGGCTGTCGCGCCATTCGGCCTGCATCTGCGCTGGGCTGCAGGTGCTGAACCGCTTCGGGTGCGATGCCGAGTGGCTGCCGATGACGTGCCCCCGCGCATCGAGCTCGCGGATCTGCGCCGGCGTCAGAAACCCCGACTGGCCGATCTGGTTCGTGGTCACGAAGCAGTGGCCGCGCCAGCCTCGCGCCTCCAGGCGTTCCGCCATGACGGTGTAGTACGAGACGCCCCCGTCATCCACCGTGATGAGGAAGCGCAGGTCGTCGGAATCCGAGGCGCCGGACAGGTCGCTGGCGAGTATCGGCGCATCCGATCGCGACCGAGCGACGCCGGCGAGCTGCGCCTCGAACGCCGTCAGCGAGAGCTTGTAGCGGTCCGCCCCAGGCGAATTGAATCCGCTCTCCGCCGGGTCGCGGAGGAAGACGTCGTGGAAGAGCAGTGACACGGCGCGCATCACGCGACCTCGGAGGGCGGGTGGGGCGCGTAGGGCGGGTTGGGCGGGTAGGGGGGCTGGGGCGACTGGGGCGCGTAGGGCGGCTGGGGCGACTGGGGCGCGTAGGGC
>ORMF010252730.1_pt1 | contig 14140 bp, 7 predicted proteins | sample 1779871 | NCBI WGS metagenome assembly ORMF01 (sample SAMEA104232316, study PRJEB22302) | groundwater metagenome | biome: forest; feature: aquifer; material: groundwater | place: USA | collected 2011-08-07 | depth 5.4 m | reverse complement strand
GCCGCCGCCGCCCCCCCGCCCCCGCCCCGCCGCGAGTATCTCTTCATCGAGTTCGCCCAAGTCCACGTGCTTCTGCCCGCCCTGCTGTTCCACCCGCTGGGCGCTGGCATCGCGATACCGTACGTACGGCACAAGGTCCAAGATATCGAGGTGCGTGCCGCCGAACTGCTGGTACCAGACGTGGGCGCCGCCCCGCGTCCCCGTCACCAGCCGGGCCGGGTCCACAGCCCTGAATTCCAGGATGCTCCTCACGAAGGGTATCCAGTACAGCAACTCGAACCCCACCTCGGACAGCCAGGGCCCTACGACAATGGGACCGTCTCCCTTCGTCGCCCGAAAGGCCGACATCCTGGCCTGATCGACCTCGTTCACATTCTCGGATCGTGCGGTGGTCATCTCCGTGCTTTCTGGCGTGTTGGTGCAGCCCCTTGCCGCAACGCCTGCGTTAGGACAGGCAATCTTGCGAGCACGCGTCAGCATGCCTCCCGGCGGCGACGTCCGCAGTAGGCCCGCCCCGGCCTAGGAGGCACCCACGTGGCGCAGCGTGGGCGCCACTACCGCTTGCACCACTTAGTAGTCACGCAGGCAGAGGAATGTTTCAGGGCAGCGCCCGCAGCCCTGAGCGACCCGCACCCTGCGCTATACTTGGCCAGAGGGCAATTCTTCCGACTGAGACTGAGACCAGTAATGGATAGGCTATTGGCCGCCTACGCTACGGCACTCGGGCCACTGCAAGGGCGGGTATCTGACGCACAAGACCCACTTCGTATGCTTTCGCAGCATAAGGAGTGGCGGCGGCTGCTCGAGATGATAGACCGGCGTCCACCGGCCGAGAGCGACCCTGAGGTACGGGGCTATTTTGGCAAGGCCGCCGACATATTGTACCCCATGGGCGGGGCCGACCCAGCGAAAACAGCGAGCCTCTTGCGCGCCTCGCGCATTCGAGATGCGGCGCTGCGCGAGGGGGAACCGGCGCACCTGTTTCCCTCCGTTGGGTTTGACCTGGTACCGGTGAAGCACGCCTGGAAGCTGGAGTGGGAGCGGATGCGGGCGAACGACGCGATGGTGGCGTTGGACCACGCCGCAGTATTGCAGGGGTTTCGCGAGACCACTGGACTCGTGGTCTGGGAGGTCGGCGGTGGGTTGGGTATCTTTGCCTGCCTGTTCAAGGCAATGTTCCCCACCACACGCTACATCATCTCGGACGTTCCGGCCCGGCTGCTCTTCTCGGAGACCCTCATCCGCGCCACCTACCCCAAGGCGTGCATCGCGCGACGAGAGGGGCAACCGGTACCAGAAGAGGCCCACGCCGACTTTGTGCTCATGCCCCTTCCGGAGACGCCGCGGGCCGAAGACGGCCCGCTGGAACTCACCGTAGGCTTCAACGGCCTGGATGACCTCCCCTGCGAGATGGTTGAGCGGGTGATCGCCGCAGCGCATCGGGCCGGCGGCCGGTACCTGCACGTGGCTGAACTCAGCCAAGCTTCGCCACGCAGGCTGTGCGACGACCTGCTTGAGCACCTCACACCGTTCTATTGGCCCCACGTCATCCCGACCGCGAGCGAGAAGGTGGAACAGGCCGCCGAGGGCAGGGGCGTGCCAAGCCTGAAACACACCGTCGGGTGGCGAAAGCTGGTGGTGTAGGGTCGTTGCCGGCCGCTTTTGGCCCGCGCCGCCGGACGCGACACTGGCAGCAACGGCCCGCGTCTTGTCTCGCCCGGCGCTCGCTGACCAGTCCGCGGCGGGTCAACGCGGAGACCCCACGCGTGGGGAGCGGTCAGGTACACTAAAGGGCAAGGCTGCTTGTAGCGCCATCCCTCAACACCGCGGAGTCTTCGCGGCAGGGTGGTGTTCGGCGCCTGTCAGCAGCCTCTAGGAGCCACGACTATGGGTTTGCGTTTCCCCTTCTCCCGAGGGAACCGTGCAGGCGATGGGCAGGCCCCAGCCCTTCCTTTGGCGCGCGACGAGGCGCCGGCGCTTGAGCTGCCGGTGCTACCGCCGCTGCCGCGTCCTTCTCCTGCCACGTGGGAAGAGCACGCGGCGGCGGCGCTTTCCGAGACCCGTGACTACCTGCAGCGGGTGGCCAAGAGCGGCAACGCCCTGGTGGTTGGGCCGTGGGTTGGCGAGGTGGGGTTCGAGTTGCTGTACTGGATCCCCTTCCTGCGGTGGGTGAAGCGCAAGTACAACCTGCCGGACGACCGCTTGGTCGTGATCTCCCGCGGCGGCCCGCGCTCCTGGTACGCCGACATTACGCCCAACTACTTCGACGTGTTCGACGCCCTCTCGGTGGACCAGTATCAGCGGCGCAATCAAGAGCGCATCGAGGAGAATGGCGGCGGCCAGAAGCAGGTCTTGCTGTCCCGGTTCGAGCGCGATCTGATCGGCACGGTGCGGGAAGCGCGACGGTTGGGCACCGTTGACGTGCTGCACCCGTCGCTCATGTACAACCTGTTCACGCATTTTTGGAAGCAGCGAGCGCCCATGCGGTTCGTCGAATCGCTCAGCGTGTATGCCCGCCACCGCGACCTGCCACGCCTGGAGGGGCTGCCGCCCGATTACATAGCCGCCAAGTTCTACTTCAGCCTTCCGTTCCCGGACACCGCCGACAACCGCAAGTTCGCCATGTCGGTGCTCCGCAACCTGGCGGAGCAGATGCCGGTGGTGTTGCTTACAACGGGCATGCGGATCGACGAGCATGCGGAGCTGTCGGGGCTCGATGGCAGCCGGCTCCTGACCCTCGATAACGTGATGACGCCGGCGAACAACCTGGAGGTGCAGACGCGAGCAGTCGCAAACGCCCGTTCGTTCGTGGGAACCTACGGCGGGGTTTCCTATCTGGCGCCGCTGCACGGGGGAAACTCGCACGCGTTCTTCTCCGACGAGACCCGCCACGAACGGCACCACCTTGAGCTGGCGCACAAGATCTTCACCGGCGTGGGCGGTGGCGAACTCGCCGCGCTCTCGGTGCGGCAGGCCCAGAGCGTGGCCACGGTGGTGCTCCCCCCGCGCATACCCACCGCGCTCAGCGCGGGGCAGGCGCAAGCGTCGGCCGGTCTGGCCGTCCTGCAAGAACCACCCAGGCAGACGGAATGGGACGCCGACACCGTCAAACGGCTGGCTTCCACTAAAGCAAAGCTCAGCGCGCTTGCCAAGTCATCGAAACCCATACTGGTGGGCCCGTGGCTGGGCGAGGTGGGATTTGAACTGCTGTACTGGGTACCCTTCCTGCGCTGGGCCGTGGAGGAGTGTCACCTCCCCGTGGAGCGCATGGTCGCGGTTTCCCGCGGCGGCGTCGCCTCGTGGTACGCAGGGCTGGCCGGCCGGTACGTCGAGCTGTTCGACTTCATGACCCCGGACGAGTTCCGGGTGAGGAACGACGAGCGCACCGGCCCGCTGGGCGGCCTCAAACAGGGCAAGACGCTATCGCCCTTCGAGTTGGAGATCGTCGAGCGCGCTAAGAGGACCATGGGGGCCGACAGCGTGGAGTTGCTCCACCCGGCCATGATGTACGGCGCGACTCGCCCGTACTACAAGTCTGCCGTGGGCTTGGACTATCTGGAAGCCATCACCCGGTACCGAAACCTGCGCGCTCCCAGCCTCCCAGGCCTCGATCACCTGCCGTCTGAGTATGTGGCCGTGAAGTTTTACTTCAGCCCGAACTTTCCGGACAACGGGTCCAATCGAGACTTCATCGGGCGCATACTTGCCCGCCTCACCCAACACAGCGAGGTGGTGCTGCTCACGACGGGACTGAAGGTCGATGACCACTCTGAAATCGGGCCCATCGACGTCGCCCGGTGCCATACGGTGGAGGACTGCATTACGCCCGGCAACAACCTGGAGGTGCAGTCGCACGTTCTGAGTCGCGCGAGCGCCTTCGTGGGCACGTACGGCGGCCTGTCGTATCTGCCGCCCTTCTATGGCGTCCCCTCGGTGGCGTTTTACTCTGACGCGGGCCCGTTCAATCCCAGGCATCTCGCACTGGCAAAGTACGCCAGCCAGCAGCAGGGGCGCGGATCGCTCACGATGATGGCCATCGATGACTTCGAGGCCACGGAACGCGTCCTCATGGGGGGGGCAGTCAAGCCATGAACGTGCTGTTCGTCATGCAGTCTCCTGGCTACGTCAGGAATTATGAGAGCGTCATCAAAGGTTTGCTGGCCCGGGGCCATCGCCTGCACCTGGCGTTCGAGCGCCCGCAGAAGTACGGGGAATACATAGCACTGCTCGCCAACGAGCCGAACGCCGCCAACCTCTCGGTGAGCGCCGTGCCCAAGCGCAAAGACCGTTGGTCACGCCTCGCGAACGAACTCCGGTCCGTTACCGACTACGTCCGCTATCTCGACCCGCGCTTTCGCGGCGCCGAAGGTTTGCGCCATCGCATGGATAAGAAACTACCGGGCTACGCCGCCCGGTTGAGCCGGCTGCCGTACCTGCCGACCTGGGTGGTGAGCCTCATGCTGCGGGTGCTGAGCATGGCGGAAACGGCCATCCCGAGCGATCCGGGCCGGGAGGCCTACATCGCCAAGCTTGCGCCGGATGTGGTGCTGGTGACGCCCTTGGTCACCATCGCCGCCAGCGAGACCGACAGCCTCAAGAGCGCCCTCGCGCTCGGCCTGCCGACGGCGCTGTGCGTGGGCAGTTGGGACCACCTCACCACCAAGGGCATGATCCGGGTGAAGCCAGACCGTCTCATCGTGTGGAACGAGACACAAGTGCGAGAGGCAGCGGAGTTCCATGACTTCCCTCGGAGCAGGGTGCTGGTCACCGGGGCACAACTCTTCGATCAGTGGTTTGAGCGCCAACCCAGCATTGGCCCCAAGAAGTTCAGAGCCCGAGTAGGCCTTGATATTACGCAACCGTTTGTCCTATTCTGCGGCTCCACCTCATCCATTTCGCCCCCGGAGATGGAGGCCCAGTTTGTGCGGCGATGGCTGACGGCGCTGCGCCAGGCGGAAAACCCCGCCGTCCGCAACGCTGGCGTGCTCATACGCCCGCACCCGTACAATGCCCAGCACTGGGCAGACGTCGACCTGTCGGAGTTTGCGAACGTGGCGGTGTGGCAGCACCGCAGCGTGGCCACCAGCGACAGCGACGACAAAGCGATGCATTTCCAGGAAGAGGGGCGCGCCGGGTACTTCGATTCGCTGTATTACGCGCGGGCAGTGGTTGGGGTGAACTCCAGCAGCCTCATCGAGGCCGCGGTGGTGGGACGCCCGGTACTCACGGTGCTGGCGAAGGAATTCGAGGCCACCCAACTCGGTACCCTGCACTTCCGTTACCTGCTGCCGGAAAACGGCGGGTTCTTACGCACTTCACGCTCGCTGGAAGAGCACATCCAGCAACTGATCCCCATCCTCACCACCAAAGACGCCGCGCCGGAAACCCGCGCCTTCGTCGCGCGGTTCGTACGGCCGCGCGGGCTGGATGTACCCGCCACGGACCAGATGATCGAGGCGATTGAAGGGCTGCCGGCCGCGGTTGGCGCCAAGAAGCAGCACAGCGAACCCTACTGGGCGCGGTGGCTGCGCGTCGTGCTCGCGCGCATGGCGGACCGGACCAACCGGGCCGCTGCCGCGCGGCGGGCAGTGGCCACGGCCGACGGCTAAGCCGCGGAGCCAGGGTGCTGAGCGCCGGCCGCCCTGGTCAGCGCGCCGGGTTGGGGCGAGGTGCGAATCTTGCCCTCAGGCGCTTGATGAGGGTGTTGCGAAGACCGCGCAACTCCTTCAGCTTGCCGCGGAGCTGCCGCCCCCACAGGTGCGTCTTCGCGCTGACCGTGCGTTGAGTGAAATAGTGCGCGGTGGAGACCAGGTAGGTCAACGTGCCGGCCAAGGCCAGCGCCCGCCCCACCCTCGGCCGGCCCCGCCCTTGGAGCACCAGGTCGCGGAACAGCACACCGGCGTGGGTGAGCCACCAGGGTAACCCCAAGTAGCGCGGCGCCTGGGACGCCCCAGGGAACATCCCGCGAAACTGACGCTCCAGCGTGACGGCGCCGCCCCAACGCCGGTAGTAGTGGGCCTCGTGCACCTGCCAGAACTCCCCCGCCAGCGCAAGGCGGCTTAGGAAGAGGCGGTCCGGCAGGTAGACATAGTTGAGCATGGCAGGATCGAGCACTGCGGCGCGAAACAGCCCGTAGACCATGCTGCCGGCCGACATCCCGTGTACACCACGATCCATTCGTTCCAGCGGGTTGCGTACGCCTTCGGTCTCGAACGTCCAGCCAAAGTAGCCGTCGCGGTTCGTTCCCCGCCAAAGGTCGTCAGCATCCAGCGCCACCCGCCGCGGGTACACCAGCACCGCGTCAGGATGCGCCTGCAACGTGTGCACACACGATTCCAGCCAGCGGGGGTGGAGCATATCGTGGTCGCTGGCCCAGGCGTAGAAGGGCGCCTCGGGGTAGAGCTGCGTGGCGGCGCGCAACGCCCACCGCCAATTGCCAATCATCCCGCGGCGTTGCGCGTTCCGCAGGTACGTCACGCGGTCGTCCAGCGCCTGGTACCGCTCGCAAATCGCGGGGGTCTCGTCGGCCGACTCGTCGTCCACCAGCACCAGGCGCACATCCTGGTGGGTCTGGCACAGAATCGACTCGATGGCTTCCGGAAGCCGGTCAGCGTGGTTGTAGAGCACCATGCCGATCACGGCCGTGTTGGGGCTTGGTGGCCTCCGGACGCCCGGTGCCCCGACCTGGACTTGTTCCGCACTCCTCGAGATGTGCAGCATCGGTAAACGCCCTTTCCTCCCTTCGGGTTCCCGCACGGCCGGCCATCCTACCGCCTGGACTTAGGCGGGACCCCCGGACGTACCGCTGTGTCTGTTGGGCAGCACGGCGCTTGGGTGGACACGGACGCGCGCGCTCTCCGCCATGTGGAGGCTGTGCGGCCGGTACAAGGGCCAAGGTTACGAGACAGGTGAACCGCTTCCGGCGCACCCACCCGGCCGCTTCATGCCCGCTCGGTCCGCAACCAGGGATGGTGTAGCGCGAGCCGGCATGAGTATACTGCGGTCAGCGTACACCAATGTCTTGTTCGATCGGCGGTACTCGCAGTGCTCCGGATCGTATGCTATGTTGGTAAACCAGGGTGGCGCAAGGGGGCAGCTAGATAGCTGTTCACCTCGCCGCCGTCCTAGCGTTTTTGGGTCTTCTCGTCGATCAAGAACATGGCAGGTAGGGCGTTGCGAATTCTCGTCGTGATGAGACATGCGGGGGCGGTGCGTAACTTTGAGTCTGCATTCCGCAGCCTTGCGCTCCGCGGGCACGAAGTCCAGATCGTGTTCGAAAGCCAGAAGCGCAAGCACCAACTCGACGGCCAGTACGACCTTATTGACCAGATATGTACAGACCACCCGTCGATCCGTTATGTAGACGGGCCGTCTCGTGACGACTTCGGATGGATCACGGTCGCAGCCGGCCTGCGGTTGAGCATCGACTACCTGCGGTACCTCGAGCCCCGCTACCGAAACGCCGATGCCTTGCGAGAACGGGCAGGCCTCAGAGTGCCCGAAACGGTCCGGAAGCTGCTGGCCCTCCCACTCCTTGGGAGCAGGTTGGGGGTAGCCTTGCTCCGGCGGTCGCTCCGTTTCCTGGAGGCGGGTGTCCCAAGCTCGCCCGCGGTGGAACAACTGCTGAAGGACGCCGCGCCCGACCTCGTTGTGATTACGCCGCTTGTGGAGCTGGGCTCATCCCAGGCCGACTATGTGCGTAGTTGCAAAGCGCTTGGCATCCCGTCGGTGCTCAGCATTTACAGTTGGGACAACCTCACCAACAAGGGTCTCATTCGAGACGTGCCCGACCTCGTTACCGTGTGGAATGACGTGCAGGCACAGGAGGCCAAGGAGCTCCACGGGGTGCCGCGCCAGCGGATCGCCATCACAGGTGCGGTGGCCTACGACCACTGGTTCGACTGGCGTCCCTCCACCACCCGCGAGCACTTTTGCCAGGGCGTGGGACTGCAACCGGGGCGCCCCTTCGTGCTGTACGTGTGTTCATCGCCGTTCATTGCCCCGCACGAAGCGGCGTTCGTGGAGAAGTGGCTCACTGAGCTCCGGCAGAGCGCGGCGAAGGATGTGGGTGTGCTGGTGCGGCCGCACCCCCAGAATGCCCCCCAATGGCAAGACGTAGACCTTTCCGGCTATGGCAACGTAGCGATCTGGCCTCGGGAGGGTGTGGACCCAACGGTCGCCAGCGCCAAGGCTGTGTACTACGACTCGATCTATCACAGCTCAGCGGTCATCGGCATCAACACCAGCGCGCAGATTGAGAGTGCTATCATCGGCCGCCCCGTCTACACTATCCTCGCCCCCGAATACCGGAGTACGCAGGAAGGCACGCTGCACTTTCACCACCTGTTGCAGAGTGGTGGCGGGCTCCTCAACGTGGGCGCCACATTCCAAGAGCATTTCGACCAAATCGCCGCCGGAGTCGCCGGCTCCGAGGAAATGGCGCTCAAGAGCCGGCGCTTCGTCGAGGCTTTCGTCCGGCCGATCGCGGGGCCCGGTTCGGCCGCCGGCCACCTTGTGGCTGCACTAGAAAAGCTGAACACCCAGCCCAGACCGCGACCGAGCCGGTCGTCATTAGGGCGTGCCATCGCTCGCCTCCTGCTTTCCGGCGGCGCGAAGCAAGCGCAGCAACGAGAAATGCAACGCCGCGAAGCTGCGCGTCTGAAGAAGCTGCAGGAGAAGGCGGCCAAGAATGGCGCGGCTGCCGCTGCCGCCGGTGCAGCACCGTCCGAACGTAGTAAGACCAGCCGCTTCGCCTCAGCGCTCCTGCGGATACCGCCGGTGCGGGGGCTCGCCCGTTGGGGAGTCCCATTTGCCGCCCAGGGGGTGGCGCTGGTGTCGGTGGAATGGGCGAAGTCGGCGGCCAAGCCTCGGGAGGCGAAAGCTGCCCGCACTGCTTTGAAGGACGTGCGGTCGGCGTTGGCCCTCGCGAACCTGGAACTCGACCGCATGTCGGGCGCCCCGAACCCGGCCGCCGCACGCTCCCCCAATGGCTCGCTTAAGGGGACGGCTGCCGCATTACCCGCGCCCGCTCCGAAGCCGGTGGCGATCCTGCGCCCGCTGCATACGGTGTTGGCCGGCGTTGATGCGGAGGTCCAACGGTTGCTCAACTCTCCGAGCCAGGCCATCATCGCCGGCCCCTGGATAGGAGAGGTGGGCTATGAACTGCTCTACTGGATACCGTTCCTCGGCGGACTGATCGACCGCTACCCCGAGCTTCAATCGCGCTTGGTTGTGCTCTCGCGGGGTGGAACCGCGCACTGGTACCGTCAGCTCACCGAGCGCTACGTCGACCTGTTCGACCTGATGTCGGTTGAGGAGTACTTCACCAAGCGCGAGGCCTGTTTCGCCGCTACGGGTGGGAAGCAGAAGCAGAAGACCGCCTCACCGATTGAAATGGAGATGCTGCAACTCGGGGCCAACCGCGCGGGCATCGGCACCTGGGAAGTGCTCCACCCTGGGGTCATGTATAGAGCCGTCAACTTTCTTGCGAAGGCCGATTCCATTGGTAGGTTCGTCAAGATGGCCAGGTTCCGGCCCTTCGCCCCGATCGCCTCGCCGGAACTCGACGCGGTGCTCCCCAAGAAATTTGTGACCTTCAGGTTCTACTACAACAACTCGTTCCCGGAGACCGAGGAGAACCGCACCTTCGTGGGCGATACGCTCCGGGCATTGAGCCGGCAGACACCGGTTGTGCTGCTCAACAACGGGATGAACGTGGACGAGCATCACGACTACGTTCCTGACGATCCATCGCAGATCATCAACCTGGCACAGTACATGAGGCCCGCGACGAACCTCGCGCTGCAGTCAGCGGCCATCAGTCGGGCCGACGCCTTCTACGGCACCTACGGGGGGCTGTCGTACCTGCCACCCTTCCTGCACGTCCCGTCCCATTGCTTCTTCTCCGAGCAGAACAACTTTATGCAGCATCACTTAGACCTCGCGCTGAGCGTGTTCCGAGGCCCCAAATGGGGAGACTTCATGCCGCTTAACTCAAGCCATGCCCAGAGCGCGGAGATCGCAGCGGCGAGCGGGCCGGTGGAGCGAGTTCCAGCATCGGTCAGGTAACCCGGTGACTCCACGGCTCATTCTCGAGGACGTGGGTAAGCGGTACCGCCTTGGTAAGGCGGGCCCGGGCATCCCGTGGTGGACTCAGGCACGTCAGCGGTTTCAAAAAGCTGCGGATGCGGCTCCACCCGCCAAAGCCCAGCGGGAACTCTGGGCTTTGCGCGACCTGAACTTCTCCGTCGCCGCCGGCACTGTCCTGGGTGTGATTGGACCGAATGGCGCCGGCAAGACTACGCTCCTTAAAGTGCTCAGCCGGGTCACGCTGCCGACCACCGGGCGGATCACCGGCCGTGGCAGGGTCATCTCGCTGCTGGAGTTGGGCAGCGGGCTTCAGCCCGACCTTAGCGGCCGCGAGAACATTTTTCTGCGTGGCGCAATGCACGGCATCCCGCGTCACGAGGTAAACCGCCGTCTCGACGACATCATCGAGTTCGCAGGGCTTGAGGCCTTCATCGACACGCCGGTGAAACGCTATTCCTCCGGCATGTTCGTCCGGCTAGCGTTCTCGGTGGCGGTCAACATGGATCCGGACATCCTGCTGGCGGACGAGGTCCTGGCGGTGGGCGACCTGGCATTTCAGGAACGCTGCTTACAGCGAGTGCAGGCGGCCGGCGAGTCCGGCATGACGGTGCTGTTTGTTTCCCACGACATGGCGGCGATTCACCGGCTGTGCGAACGGGTCATCTGGCTTAGCGCTGGCCGGCTGGTGGAGGACGGCGCGGCAGAAGACGTGGTGGGGCACTACGAGGCGTCGGCGTGGCAACTTACCGGCGGCCAGGCCAAGGCCGGCAAAAAGGGAAGTCACGTCAACCGCTTCGGCGAGATCCTGCGGGTACGGCTGCTTTCCAGCGATGGGAATGAGCTCGGCGCGGCAAGGATTGGCGAGCCGGTCCGGGTGCGGATACTGTTCACCGTGCTCGAAGCGGGTGCGGCGGTCCGCCCCGCGATCGACCTGTACGCCAAGGCGGTTCACGTCTGCCGATCGCGGGACGACACCCCCACGGAGATTAGCGGGCCCGGCATCTACCACGCGGACATGGAGATACCGGGCGAGTTCCTATCCGATACCCTTTACACGACGAACGCAAGCATCACGATTCTGAGGGGCGGCGAAGAGTACCCGCTGGTTCAGTACAACGCCTTGGCGTTCCAGGTGTACGATTCGCGGGGCCCGGTTACCGACCCAAAGGCGAAGAACCGCCTCGCCGGCATCGTGTCGCCGCGGTTCTCATGGCAGGTGGAGCGTGAGCGTGACATCGTTAGCGTCTAAGCCGGCTGACGCCGTTATCGACGAGGCCAGCGACCTGGTAACGGGGCCGGCGTGGGTCTTGGAGCCGCGCGGCATTGGCTGGCTGGCCCGCATGGTGGAGATTTGGCAGTACCGGCGCCTCATCAGCTTTTTCGCTATCGACAGCATCCAACGGACCTATCGGGCGACGCTGCTGGGATGGGGATGGCTGCTCATACGGCCCATCTTCCCCGTCATCGTGGGGACGCTCATCTTCCACTCCCTCATCGGCGTGGCCAGCCCCGGCAAAGCGCCGTACTTCCTGTTCTACCTGGTCGGGCACAGCATTTTCGAGTTCTTTGAAGACTGCCTGATACGCAACACCCGCAGTCTGCAGATGAACAAGAAAATCCTCACCAAGCTCTACTTCCCGAGGATAATCCTGCCTGCCGCAACGATGGCTCCGGGCGTGGTCACCCTTTGCATTCACCTTGGGCTCATTGTCCTGGCCACCGTCTATTTTGCCATCGCGGACGGCCAGGTCTACCTGACACTTGGCATCGAAACCCTCTGCGCCGTGGCAGCGGTCATCATGTCCATGATGCTGAGCTTTGGACTGGGTCTGTTTACCTCGGTGCTCGGTTCAGAAGTGCGCGATGTCCGCTTTACCCTGCGGTATATACTGCGCTTTTGGTACTTCCTCACGCCGGTGTTCTACCCATTGTCGGCGGTACCAGAGAAATGGCGGCTGCTGGCATCCCTCAACCCGATGACAACGATTGTTGAACTTTTCAAGTACGGTCTACTCCGAGAAGGCGACGGTGTAGTGATCGAACACGTTGCCGTCACAGCAGCGGTGTTGTCAGTGCTCTTGATCGCGGGGCTGGCGTTCTTCTGGCACGCCGAAGCAACCTCGATCGACCGGCTGTAGCGGACCGCCCCACAGCGGCGGGCTGGACATCACGCAGGTTTCGTCACCCGCAGGGCAGCCATCCCTGTGATCTCCTCGGTCGCTATCTCGGGCGTTGAAGGCGCCTCGGGCTTCTCCCCGCCCTGGTACCAGAAGCCGTCGTAGTAATAGTAGTGGGCCTCCACGTCGTAGCCGGCCGCCAGACCCACCAAGGTCCTGAACTCCCGCTGGCCAAAGACCTGATACCAACCGTGGTCCTGAGCTATGCCGTAGGGCACGGTGATCAGTGCACTGCCACCCGGCGCCAGCACCCGCAGCAACTCACGCAGCGCTACCATATACGACCGTGGGTCGTTCTCTTCTGAGCCACCATACCTGCGGTTGTCTTTCCCTACGTGCTCAAGGGTGGAGATGCAGAAGACCCGCCCGAAGGTACCATCCCGGAACGGGATATTCCGCAGGTCGCCGAAATAGTAGCTGTGGGAAGCCCCCGAGGCTTCGATCGGCTCATTCTCTGCCGAGAACGTGTAGTGGACGATCGGGTCGGCAGGCGCCCCAAGCGCCTCCCACAAGAACGGCAGGTTCAGCGATGCGCCGGCATCGAGCACAGGGCCGCGCTGCTTGCCCTTCAAGAGCTCGATCGCCAGCGGAACCTCAATGATCCGTTCGTCCAGACTCGGCCCCAGGTGTGCGTCTTTTGCTAGGGGAGAGCCCCATGCTACTACGGAGGCGTTCATAACCTCCAGGATCGCCTGCTCTTTGCGTCCAGTCGCCTCGCGAAACAACGCCTCGCGCAACTTTCGGTCGTCCGTCACCTCCTGGCAGATGGTCTTGAGTTTGCGCCCGTTTCCATCGAGCACTAATCGGTCGAGCAACGCTGAGGTGGCATCGGCTGACACCTTCGCTATCGATTCTGCTGCTGCATCGAGCATACGGTTCAGCGCAGACCCCTGCCGGTCCCAGGTGGCCTCGAACTTCATGGCTGCCTTCAGGCGTTCGGCCTCGTGCACGCCTCCTTTAGACGGAATGGCCTTGCGGGCATCGGCGGCGAGCATCGCCGTCAGGTCGTTGACCAGCACTTTGTCACGTACCGCTTCGCCGAAGGCTCGAAGCTGGTCGACGGTGATGCGGGAGCCGGTGACGTGCCCCCAAATGGTATCAAGCCTTGCGCCGAGGCCGCTCAATGCCTCGGCCATACGCGGGGCATCCTCACGCCCGGCGGCGGCCAACGCTTCCAGTTTGGCAGCGATCTCGCTCAGGGCGGCCACCAACCGCGGCGCCACCTCCGCACTGCTCGCCGCGGTCGTATCGAGCTTCGCACCGATCTCGCTCAGGACCGCCAGCAACCGCGGCGCTTCCTCGCGGCTGCTCGCCGCCGTCGTATCCAGCTTCGCACCGATCTCGCTCAGGGCCGCCAGCAACCGCGGCGCTTCCGCTTGACTACTCGCCGCGGTCGTATCGAGCTTCGCACCGATCTCGCTCAGGGCCGCCAGCAGCCGGGGCGCTTCCGCTTGACTGCTCGCCGCCGTCGTATCCAGCTTCGCAGCGATCTCGCTGAGGGCCGCCAGCAAGCGCGGCGCGTCCTCCGCACTACTTGCCGCCGTGGTATCGAGCTTCGCAGCGAGCCCGCTCAGCGCCGCCAGCAGCCGGGGCGCTTCCTCCGCACCGCTCGCCGCGGTCGTATCGAGCTTCGCAGCGATCTCGCTCAGGGCCGCCAGCAGCCGCGGCGCTTCCTCCGCGCTGCTCGCGGCCGTCGTATCGAGCTTCGCAGCGATCTCGCTCAGGGCCGCCAGCAACCGCGGCGCTTCCTCCGCACTGCTTGCCGCCGTGGTATCGAGCTTCGCAGCGAGCCCGCTCAGCGCCGCCAGCAGCCGGGGCGCTTCCTCCGCACTGCTTGCCGCCGTGGTATCGAGCTTCGCAGCGAGCCCGCTCAG
>ORMF011148616.1_pt1 | contig 14143 bp, 12 predicted proteins | sample 1779871 | NCBI WGS metagenome assembly ORMF01 (sample SAMEA104232316, study PRJEB22302) | groundwater metagenome | biome: forest; feature: aquifer; material: groundwater | place: USA | collected 2011-08-07 | depth 5.4 m | reverse complement strand
TCGGCTCCCCCCCCTCCTCCCGGGTAAATCCGGCGTTCCGCTCCCCGACCGACCCACCACCTCGGCATGAACGGAGGCCCGCCGGCCCCGACAGAAAATCATTCCCCCGCCCGAAACTCTTGTGTAGAGTCCGACGCGATTCACGTGATTGCCGATAGTCAGCCAACCGTATGGATCTTGCGATTGCTATCGTCCTGACGCTGCTGGTCGCGGCCATCGTGCTGTTTTCCATCGAGGTCATTTCGGTGGACATGGTCACGCTGCTGCTGCTTTCGGCCCTGGTCGCCACACGCATCCTGACGCCGACCGAGGCCTTCAGCGGCTTCAGCAGCGAGTTGATCATCATCCTCGCTTCGATCTTCGTCCTCAACGGCGCCTTGCAGCACGCCGGCCTGATGGCCGTGATCAGCGGCCGTCTGCAAAAAGTCGCCTCACGGCATCCGAACCGGCTCCTGCTGGCCCTCATGTCCACCGTCGGCGCGATCTCCGCCTTCATGAACAACACCACGGCCACGGCTTTGTTTGTCCCGCCAGTGATGGGCGTGGCGCGACGGTCAGGCATCAGCCCGTCGAAGCTGCTGATGCCGCTCGCCTATGCCTCGATTCTCGGCGGCACCTGCACCTTGATCGGCACCTCGACGAACATCGCGGTCAGCGGCTACATCTCGCAGGCCGGCTTGAAGCCGCTCGGGCTCTTCGAAATCACACCGGTCGGTTTGGCGATCCTTCTTGTCGGCATGCTTTACATGCTCGTCATCGGCAAGCGCCTCCTGCCGGACCATCCCATCGAAGGCTTCACCGAGGACTACGACATGCGCGAGTACCTCAGCGAAATCATTGTCGTGCCCAACTCGCACTTGATCGGCCAGCGGATGTTCGCGTCAGACCTGACGAAGATGGATTTTCGAGTCCTCGAAGTCGTGCGCGGCCCCAAGCGGTTCATTCCCAATCCCGACACGATCATTCAAAAGGACGACGTGCTGCTGGTGCAGGGCCGGGCCGAAGACCTGATGAAGGTGAAGGCGACCGCGGGCATCGAAATCAAGCCCGACCTGCACCTCGGTGAAACCGAGCGCGTCACCAAGGACATCAAAATCGCCGAAGCCCTCGTGAACCCGCGCTCCGAAGTCATCGGCCGCACGCTCAAGGAGACCGGCTTCCGGCAGCGCTTCGGGCTGACGGTTCTGGCGGTGTATCGGCGCGGCGAAGCGCTGCGCGACAAGATCGGCGACATCCAACTCCAACTCGGCGATCTGCTCCTGGTGCAAGGCACGGCCGGACGCATGGAACTGTTCCGCCAAGACCGCGGCTTTGCCGTCCTGGGCGAAGTCCAACCAGCCGAGCGCAATCGCGAGAAGGGCCTGGCGGTGGTCGGCTTGTTCGCCGCGGCGCTCATCGTCGGCGGCGCGGGCTGGCTGCCGTTGTCGATCGCGCTGGTGTTGGCCGCGGTGCTCACCGTCGTCACGCGCATCGTGCCGCTGGAAAAGGCCTACGAGTACATCGACTGGCGGTTGCTCATCCTCATCGGTGGAATGACCGCCTTCGGCCTGGCGATGCAAAAGACCGGCACTGCGGAGTTTTTGGCGCAGGGCGTGGTGCAACTCCTTGGCTCACTCGGACCGGAAGTGATCCTAGCCGGCTTCTTCATCTTGACCGTGCTGCTCACGCAACCGATGTCGAACGCCGCCGCCGCGCTGGTCGTTCTGCCGGTGGCGCTCCAGACGGCGAAAGACCTGGGTGTGAACGAGCGCACGTTCGCGATCGCCGTCATGCTGGCGGCCTCAATCTCCTTCATCGCGCCGCTGGAGCCGTCGTGCATCCTCGTCTATGGGCCGGGCAAATATCGCTTCAAAGATTTCGTGAAGACTGGTCTCGGACTGACGGTCATCCTCTGCGCGGTGGTGATCCCGCTCGTCCTTTGGAAATGGTCATTGCACGAGACGGTCGCGGGGGCGGGCAAGTGAGGCGAGAACGAAACTCCAAGCTCCAAGCTCCAAATCCCAAAGAAGCTCCAACTCGCAAATCCCAAACCTCCCCCCTGCTCGACTTCGGGATAGGAGCTTGGAGCTTGGGATTTATTTGGGATTTGGAGCTTGGCCTTTGGAGCTTATCCAGCCCACTACGGCGTCCCCTCGGGCGGCGTGGTGCCGGCCCGCTCGGACCGTTTGAATGTCTCCTGGATTTTCCGGACCGACCGCTGCTGGTCCAATTGGATCAGGTGAAGTTGCTCCTCGCGCTCCTCCGCGGTCAGCGTCGCGTCGGCCTGGATGCGCTTGGTCTCGCGCTCGCCCTCCTGGTAAATCCTGTAGAGCGGCAGCACGGCTTCCGGCTCGGCACCCAGTTGTTCGACGGCCGCCCGCGCCTGGCGGAACAGCGGCTCCTGATTCAGCTTGTACATCCGCGCGCGGTCCGTGCCTAGCTCGCTCTCGATGGCGGCGTCGCGTTGTTGCTCCAGTTCTTTCTTGCGCCGCCTGGCACTCGCGGCTTCGTCGTCGCTGAGTTGGATGTCCTGGTCAATCGCGTCGGTGAGCCGGAACACCTTGCGGAACTCGTCGGGCGACAGGGCCAGTCCGCGCATCTGCTCGCGGAGGGTGTCGGCGTTTTCTGAGTAGCGCAGCAGGTATTCTTCGAGCTGCTCCGCCGTCAGCACGCGCGCCAACTGCTCGCGCGTCTCCTTGCGAATGCGCGCCCACTCGACCGGATCGACGGGCTTGTCCTCGAACTTCTCCCGATAGCGCCGCTGCGAATCCGCAATGATGCCAAGCACGGCCTTCTTCGATTCCGGCGAAAGATCGCCGAGGAGCCGGCCGCTGAGTGTGCTCTCGGCCAAACTCGCCCAAGCGTCCGCCGCGCGTTTGGCTTCGATGTCCCACTCCGGCCCCAACAGGCGCGTGAGCAACTCGCGGCGCTCCTCCTCCAGGGCTTCCGCTGTCTCGCGCGCCGCCGCAACCACCGTCGGGTCGGGATCTGAGCGCCACCATTGATGCGCCGGCAAAGTGATTTCTTTGGCGCGCCGGTCGGCGTACAGTTCGTTCACATCGGCCACAATGATGTCGCGGATCGTCGATTCCGGGCAGCCGATGGCGCGCAAGTTCGCGATGTAAATCGGGTAATCCTCCGACTCGATCATGTCCCACGTGATGTTCTGCCGCCGGACGATGACGTTGGTTTTGACCGCCGTGGTGGTGGCAGCAAGGACCTCTTCAGGCGTGGGCGGCGGATTGAACGTAGCCGGCCGGCGCGTGGCGAGAAACCAAGCGGCGGCCAAGGCCACATTCAAGCCCAGCGAAAACCACAGGATTCCGCGCGCGCGCATAACCGTTTATACCCGCAACCTCGCTTTGGTCGCAAACGGAAAGTGTCGAGGCCGCGGGACTCCGCTGGAAGGAGTGGAGGTCAGGAGGCCCTGTATTCGAAAGTTTGGGAAGGCGGGAAGGCGGGAAAGTGGGAGGACCGCCTTGGCGAGTGCCAGCGGCTGCCGCGTCCGCCGTTCCGCCTTGCTCGCCGATTTCGAGGCTGCTCACGCCGGCTGAGGAGTGTTCGCTCCGGAACGGGGAACAGCTTCGGGGACCCTCAAAGCCCCTTGGAAACCGCCGAGGCTCGCTGTATCCTGCCTCCATGTCGGACCCAGACTTCGAGAAAGTGGTTGAGGAAGGGCGCGCCCTGCAACGGCTGTTCCCCGACTTCGGTCTGGTCGCCGTCGGTGGCACGGCGGCGGCGCTGCATTGTGGGCATCGGGTTTCGCTCGACGTGGACGAAGTAACCGCGCAACTGCAGGAGCGCTTCGAGCAAGTCGTTGCGGCTCTCGATCGCTGGGAGGGTTGGACCACCAACCGCTGTAACCCGCCGGTACTGATCCTGGGCGAGCGTCACGGCGTCGAACTCGGCCTCCGTCAGCAGCGCCGCGCCATCCCGCTGAAGACGACCACGGTGTCGGGTCTCACGGTTCCCGCGCCCGCCGAGATGCTGCGCGTCAAAGCGTTCCTGCTGGCCGAACGCCGCGTCACGCGCGATTACATTGACGTTGCCGCGCTCGCCGAACGCCTGGGCGACTCCGCCGCGATGAACGCGCTGAGCTTTCTGAATCTGCTCTATCCAAGCCGCGAGCCTCAGAGCGCGATCACCCGGCTGGCCGAGGCGTGTGAATCGGAGCCGGTTGATCTGGCGGCGATCCCGCTGGCGACCTACAAGGGCCTCAAGAGACCCTTTACCGGCTGGCCTTTCGTCGCCGCCACCTGCCAGCGGCTCGCGCGCGCGCTGCTCAAGTTGGAACTCAGCGACGCCCTGCCGCGTTCGCTCGAACCGGACTTCGGCCACGAGTCGGTGTCATGAATCCAAACCGCAACACCGAAGGCTTCACGCCGCTCACGTACCTCAACTGGATCCAGCGCGGCAGCACGGAGGACTGGAAACGCCTCTACCGACTGTGCAGCGATCCGGTCGTGGCGCGCGCCGTCGCCGCCATCCTGCCCCAGCGCGATCCCGACCTCATGGCCTCGGCCCAACTGTGGAAGTTTCTGCTCGAAGACCTCCATGGAGACTTGTGCATCGACCTCAAGACCGAGCGGAGGGGGACTGGTGTCTGACGGTTCGTAGTCCCGGCTTTAGCCGGCTCCGATGACGCGATATCAACGGGGCGTTAGCGTTCACCCCCGCGGCAGCACCCAGCAGCCCGCGGCACCACCCAGCGGCCATCGCAACGGTGAGTTCGCCCCACACATGCTGTGCCACGCATCCGCGCAGAACAGGGTATGACCGCGGCACCAAGAAAGCCGCAAACAAAACGTACGGGTGGCCAGGACCAACTCACGCGCTCTCTGTGTCGTCTTGGAGCTTGCTTTCTCCTGGCCAGCGGATAAAGCTCGCCCAAGCTCAGATAGAGAAAAGCTCCCAGAATTATGAAGGCTCGCCATGCGCTACTGTTGCTGGCTGGCGTGTGCCTTGCGACACACCTGCGCGCTGACACACCCATCCCCAGCACCATCGCGAAACAAGACACCAACGCGGTCATCACCTGGGATACCGTTCCCGGCAAGGCTTACATCCTCAAAGGCTCGACGAACCTCGCTCAGCCGTTGGCTTGGCCATCTTCGATGGGCGTATTGAACGCCACGGCGAATCAGCTCTCCCACACCGATCCGCTCACGAACCAATTCCGATTCTACACCGTGGCGAAGCTCGACACCGAAGGCCCGGTGGCGCTGCCCATCTCGCCGTTTCCGGGCAGCATCGCCGTGAGCACACAGACCGTGATCCGCGTCCGCCTCCAGGACGAAACCGGCATCGACACCAACTCGATCACGCTCACGATCAGCACGAATCCGCCCGTGACTTTCGGCGATCCCCGACTCGCGTTCGACACGGGCGTTCTCACCTACACTCCGAGAACCGGTGAAGTCCTCGGCGCGCCCGGCCAGACCATCACGGCCTCAGTGAGCGTGACCGATACGCTCGGCAACCGAACTCCCGACGCCAACTGGTCGTTCAAAATGGAGCAGGAACTCGTGTTGAGCGACCGCATCATCCTGCTGGGCCAGCCTCCGCAACCCGCACGGGCCGCGAAAACGGCGCCTCCGGTCGGCTCTGGTCTCACGCTCGTTTCCACGAACGGCGATACCTTCATCTACCGCTTCACCGGGGCGTCCTCCGGCCTGACTGCCGGGGATCAGCTCGTCGATCCGGACTTGCGGAAAGGCTACGCGCGCACCGTCGTCAGCTTCACCGAGGATCCTGCGGCGAAGACCGTGACGGTGCTGACGCGGCAGGCCCGGCCGGCCGAGTTGATCAAAGAGGGGAGCATCATCAGCGGGCCGAACTTCATCGAGCTCACCGACGGCCCCAGCCCGCAGGGAACCGTGGAAACCGGCTTCAGCCTCCAATACTCCAAGGATCTCTCCGGCACGATTTATCAGGACGACACGCTCGTCGTCGAGACACTCCCCGGCAGCCAGCTTGACCTCAACGCCACGCTCGCCCTCGCCGCGAACTTTAGCGGGAGCAGGCTTACCGAGTTCGAGACCACGATCTCCGGCCAGGTGAATTTCGACCTCGCCGTTCATGCCAAAGCGAACGGCAGCACGACGCTCTCGGGCGAAAAACAAATCGGCCAGCCGATCCGCAAGCTCTACGGCACGTTCATCGGTTGGGTGCCCGTCTGGATCGAGGTGGAGATCAAGTTCCTGGTCGGCTACGAAGCGAATCTCGAAGGCGCGGCGGAAGCCACCGTCACGGTGGGCGCCGAAAAGGAAATCCGCGTGGGCCGGCGTTACGACAGCGAAGGCTGGCAAGACATCTTCGACAACCCAGCGCCGACGTTCACGGTCCCGGAACCGGAGTGGCAGTTCACCGGCTCAGCCAAACTGCGTGGTTACGTCCGCCCCGAGGTGAGTGCCAAGGTCTATTCGCTGGCGGGCGTGTTCGGCAATCTGGAGCCGTATGCAGAGCTGTCTGGCTCGTTTCAAGCCAACCCGCGAGCGTGCGACTTGACGCTCTACGGCGGCGTGCAGAGCACCATCGGCCTCGACTTGCGCGTGTGGGATCCCGAGTGGCTTGAACAGGCCACACTCACTTTTGACCTCGTCCGACCCACTTTGATTTGGTCCTACACCTGCGCGCCACCCGTGATCGAACCACCGCGGATCACGGCGCAACCGCGCAGCCTCAACGTCAAGCAAGGCGCCACCGCCACCTTCAGCGTCGTGGCGGCCGGCCCCGGCCCGCTCTCGTATCAATGGCAGAAAAACGGGACCAATCTCTGGGATGACGGGCGAATCAGCGGCGCGCGAAGCTCGGTGCTGACGATCGCAAACACCCGCGCCAGTGACGCTGGTGCATATCGCGTCAAGATCAGCAATGCCGGCGGCCAGCTTTACAGCAACGCAGCAGACTTGGGCGTGTTTCCATCCGGTGAGCCATTCTTGGTCGGTGGCTGGGACACCAGCCGTGGCGCCCTGGGCGTCACGGTTGTGGGTTCTTACGCCTATGTAGCCGCCTACACGGCCGGCTTGCAGGTCATTAACGTGAGCAACAGGGCCAACCCGGTGCGAGTCGGTGGCTACGAAAGCAGCGGTCTCGCTAACGGTGTAACCGTGGTCGGTTCCTACGCGTACGTGGCCGACTATGATGCGGGCTTGCAGATCATAAACGTGAGCAATCCGGCCAACCCCGTCCGTGCGGGTGGCTACGACACCAGCGGTTCCGCTCGGAGCGTCACCGTGGTCGGTTCCTACGCCTATGTGGCCGACTCGTTTGCTGGTTTGCAGATTATCAACGTGAGCAATCCGGCCAACCCGATGCTCGTGGGCCGGTACGACACCAGTGGTCAGGCTTTTGGCGTCGCCGTCGTGGGCTTCCACGCTTACGTGGCCGACTATCGTGCCGGCTTGCAGATCATCGACGTAAACAACAAGGCCAATCCTGTCCGCGTCGGTGGCTACGACACCAGTAATCTCGCTTACGGCGTCACCGCGGTCGGTTCCTATGCCTACGTGGCCGACGGGGACGACGGCTTGCAGATCATCGACGTAAGCAATCCGGCCAACCCGATCCGCGTCGGAGGATACGACACCAGCGGTGACGCTCTGGGCGTCACCGTGGTTGGTTCCTACGCCTACGTGGCCGACGGGGACGACGGTTTGCAGATCATCAACGTGAGCAATCCGGCCAACCCGATCCGCGTCGGAGGATACGACACCAGTGGTTATGCTTGGGGGGGTGTCAGCGTGGTTGAGCCCTACGCTTACGTGGCCGACGGCGACGGCTTGCAGATCATCAATCTCGGTCGCTGAACTTCTCCTTGGGGAATCGCTGTCGTCCTCCGCAACAGCTCGTATGGAATCTCTCGCTTTCTGTTTTTGCGGTCCAATCGGACGCGGGTCAGGATGGGTAGTAGCGTGGGTGACAGTGTAGTGCTGGGAAGGAGGATTCTCAGCATCGGGGAAACAGCCCTCCAAGGCAAAAAACCAGGCAAAAAAAACGGCTGCGGCTTGGTGTTGGGCTAGGGAAGAGAATCGCCCGCCTGTTCAAGGGGGCGTCTTTTTGTGGTCGAGGACGTTGTGAAGAAGCTTGTCCTAGCGGCGATTCCCAGGGAGACTTTCTCTCATGCATACGCTGAGCTACAGCTTCGTGGATCACTTCAACGACCCGTCCCAAGACATTCACGAGGCCTTCGAGTTTGCCGCTCGAGCCCATCGGATGGCCCAAGCGGAACTGCCGGGGGCTAGCGGTGCTATTTGGTTTCGCGGTCAGGCAGACTGGCACTGGGAATTGATACCGAGTCTGGGTAGGCCAGAAAACTGGCCACCGAGGATCCGTAACCTCCAGTCGCAGCCCGACAAGCTGCGCCAAGAGCTGCTCGACCACGAGGCTGTTCTACTCCAGCGGTTCAGGCGGGACGCGGTTCCCTTTGTGGAGCGGCGCATTTTGAGCATGTGGGAGGCGATTATCCTTGGGCAGCATTACGGCCTTTGCACACGGCTGCTCGACTGGACGTCCGATGTGTTCGTGGCTCTGTTTTTTGCCGCCGAGGAGCACCGAGATGAAGACGCCGCCGTATTCGCGTATCGGCCGTTGCGTGACTGGACGCACCACTTGAGTATGTTTGAAGGCCAAAACCCCAAACATCCCGATGTGGCTGACCCGCTGAGACAGTCTGGTATCAAGATTGTGTTCCCGATCATGATTGCGGATCGACTGATCGCCCAGAGTGGTGGTTTGACAATCCAGGATCCGCTGAAGTGTCTGATGGAGCGCGCGCAGGCCAGAGAGGTGTTTGGACAGACGGAACTGGACATCGCTCAACTGATTCGGTGGCGGTTGCCCAAAGAGAGCAAGGTTACCGTTCTCGATCAGCTCCACCGCTACGGTACCAACCGTAGGAGGCTCTTCCCCGGCTTGGAGACAGTTGCACGGACGTTAGTGTGGCAGGAACAGTTCCGCTCGCGGTCGGGTGGCTACCTGTCGTCTAGCCTCCTGGGGTGAGGCTGCCGCCTCCCACTTGCATGTGCGTCGCCAGACTTGTGCTGAGCGGTGGTTGGGCGAGGAAGTCGAGGCCGTTCAGCTTGCCAGCGTGTTTGCCGGGGCACCAGTTGTCGGCCTGGCCGAGCAGGTTGTAACGCATCTTGGCTCAAGCGGCCGCGCCGAGAGTTATGCCAACAGCGCGACGCGTGAGCCGTCGCAGGCTGCTCCCCGCAGTGAGGAGCACGTTGCAAGTGAAGGGGCGGGCTTGGTGCGTCGGAACAGGGTTGCCACGCGCCAGTTTCTCCGCAGGAGCGCGGGCAGCGCGGTAACTGGCCGCGCCAGGATTTCGCGAGGATTTCGCAGTTGTCCCACGCCGGATGGCGGCTAAGCTGCGGCCATGAGTACGACTTTGCACGAGTATCCCCGCTGGGAAGTTGTGAGTAGCGCGGTGGGTGAACACCTCCGATCGGCCGAGCACCGCGCGCAGGCGTTGGTCGAAGAGGCCGCGCTGTGGTTCAAAGCGGTCCGGCAGTTCCGCGACGCCGAGCTTTCCGAGCTGATCCTCCGCAAGCCGAGTCCCCGTGACCTGCGCTTTCACCGGGCTTATTTGGTCCAGGTGATTGCGGCAGGCGAGCAACTGGCCCTTCTGGCCGACCTCAACGGTCTGCCGGAGAATCCCAGCGGCATCAGCCTGGCGGCCATCGAAGCCGAGTTGGAGTCGCTCTATGACACGCTGGCCGGCTGGCATGGCGGTCTGACGCCGGCGCGCAAGGAACAGATTCTCCAAGGGGTCTTCGGTGTCCCGCAACCCGAAGCTTGAGGCGCTTCTCCAGGCTCGTTTCCAGCTCGACTCTGCCGAGCCTGCCGGCAAACCTGCCTGCCGGGCGAGACTGGAAGCGATGCTCGCCGAACTGCTGGCCACCCATCAGAGTCTCTCCGCTCGCGAATTGCTGGCGGCAACCGAGGAGGCGTATAGCGAGTATCGCCGCCAGCGTTTTCTGGAAATGCAGCGCCGATTGTCGCGGCTGAGACAGGGGGCTGGCGCGACCTTGTCTTTCGTCATTCTACGTCGGCTGGGCCGCGCAGAATCTCCGAGAAGAGCTCGTAAACCATCGCGCGCTTCTCGGCGAACACGCAGCGGGCAACACGCTGGCCGTGCTCGGCATAGAAACGAACGATGACCCGATACCCGCCGACGCGCAGCCGGGCGTAGCCCGCCAAATCTGCTTCAAGGTGCTTCAGGTCTCCTTGCTCCTGCTCCAAGCCCCGAAGTCCTTCGCGCAATCGCTTTCTTGGCTCCGGGGCCAGCGCGCGAACGAAGTCTGCGACCTGAGGGTCTAACTCAACTCTTATCTTCATCGAGTACGGAGAGCGGCAGATACTTGCCTTTCCCGGATTGGTCCCGGCGGATCGCCCGCATGGCCTCCGGGTTCGCCAGGATCTCCATCGTCTCCAGCAGGGCTTCCATCCGGTCCCGCGGCACGAGGAAGGCCACTGTCTCGTTGTTTTCCTGGAGCGATACGGTCTGCTTGAAGCGGATCAGCTTCGGCAAGCGTGCCTGGGCCTCCGTAACGTTGAACTTCGTCTTCATGGGAAATCCTCTATCACGATGCGGCGGCGGAAGCAATGCCAGGAACGAGGAAGGTTGAGCCTCCTGACCTCGGCTGCTACGAAGTCATGAAGTCGCTCCCGGACGAATCGGCTTTCCTGTCCGGCACGATTGGCGCGCGCGTCCGTTGCTTCTCAACTCTGACTCAGCCTTTTCTTCGGCTCCTCGAACAACATCGCGTGCGCTTCGCGGAGATTCGCTGGGATGCTTTCGACAAAGGGGCTGCCCGCGAGCGCGGTGCGGAGATCGAGTTCGTCGAGTTTGCCGGCGTGCTCGCCAGGGAACCAGTGGTCGGCTTGGCCGAGGAGGTTGTAGCGCATCTTGGCCCAGTCCACCAGATCGAGTGACTTCGCGTAGGTCCAGAGGCGGAGGATTTCCATCACGTTGATCTGGCCAGGGACATCGACGTAGTGCGGCAGGCCCTCGAACCAACGCGCGCACCAGTCAGTGCCGAGCACGCGCTCCATCTCGGCGCGCAGGCGTTGCTCGATGGGGGCGAGGGTCTCCAGGATTTTGTCGTAGTAGTCGAGCGCGGCGATGTGTTCGTCGAAGTCGCTCGGTTTCGAGGCGCCGCAACTGAGCGTGTGCATCTCCGGGCGGGCGAGGCAATAAAGGTCGTTGAACTGCATCGGCGTCAGCGGCGCGCACAACTCGACGAGCTTCGGCGGCGGCGAGTAGAGTTTGCCGCCCTTGTCGTTCGGGCTGATGATGAACACGCCCATGTCCCGCCGGTGCGCGGCCTGGATCGCCGGCCAGTTGAGGTCGTTCACGAAGTACCAGTGCAGGTTCACGTAGTCGAACTCGCCGCTCTCGATGGCCGCGAGGATGATGTCAGTCGTCGCGTGCGTGGAGAAGCCGAAGAAACGCACGCGCCCTTCGCGCTGGAGCCGGCGCGCGGCGGCGACGCAGCCGTGCTTGCGCAGCGACCAGTCGAGGAACTGCCGGTTGTTCACGCCGTGCAGCGCCAGCAAATCGACGTGGTCGAGCCGCAAATATTTCAGCGAGCGGTCGAAGGTCTTGAGGAACTCCTCCGGGTCGGCGTGCGGCGCGACTTTGGTTTGGACGATGATCTTGTCGGGCGGCAAGGTCGGCAGCACGGCGCCAAGCTGCATCTCGGACGAGCCGTAGCCGCGCGCGGTTTCGATGTGATTGATCCCCAGTTCGACCGCGCGATGGATGGTGGCTTCGACGTTCGCCTGGTTGTCGGGCGGAATTTCGCGTGGCTCGACGTCCTGCCACTTGAACTGGTAGCGCATGCCGCCGCAGGAGAAGACGGGCATCGAAAGTCCGGTGCGGCCGAAGCGACGATATTTCATGCGGCGAGGCTAGCGTGAGTTGGAGTTAGCAAGCAACGACAGACAACCCAAATGAGGCAGAGGAACTCGGTTCTGGGCAAAGTTCCGTGGAAGCCGCGTGCACGGAGGAACCTGAGTTCTAATTCGCAGCTCTCTCTCTTCGCATGAACCTCCGACGGGCCGCCAGGTTTTGGACTGCGCCAGTCCGCTGGCGCTTTGGCTTGAACCAGCCGGGCGGATCGAAAGCGCCAGAGGACTGGCGCAGTCCAAGACGCTCACGCGCTCACGAGATGGCGCTACTTCGCTTTCGCCGCGCCCTCCGGAAAGAACGGGAACAATTTCGCCAACTCGGCTTTGTCCGGGCGACGGCCGTATTCGCAGATCTCGAAGGCTTCGACGAATTGGGTTTTTTGCGCCGCGTCCTCGCCATACCACTCGGTGAGTTTGCCTCTGAAACGGTTGGCGAGTCCCTTCTGCCGATTGGTGAAATTCTGGCGGACCTGCTGGTGGCGGGCTTTCTGTTTCTCCGGGTCGGCCGGCAGCAAGTCGGGATTCCCGTTCGCTCCGCCTTCAGCGAACTGCGAGACCATCACGCCGAGCGCGTCGAGTTTCTTCTCCATCACGGAGTCGATCGCGACGACGACATCCGGCGTGAACGGGTTCGGTTTTTGGAAGCCGTCCGGGTAGTAGAAGAACACGGGGTTGTTCTTGAGTATCGGCGTGTCGGGGCAGATGAACGGCACCGTGACCATGTAGGCGGCGTCCTGCACGAGCACGCCGGTGTAACGGTGGTCCGGGTGATAGTCGTTCGGCCGATGGCTCATCACGATGTCGGCGCGCCACTCGCGGATGAGGCGGATGATCTTGCGGCGGTTCTCCAGCGTCGGCTCCAGTTCGCCGTCGTGGATGTCCAGCACTTCAGTCGTCGCGCCGAGGATTTTATCTGCGGCCAGAGACTCGGCGAGGCGACGATGCGCCAGCGGCCCGCCGGCTTCGCGCCAATGGCCGATGTCGCCGTTGGTCACGGAGACGAGCTTGACGTGATGACCCTTGGCCGCCCACAGCGCCGCGGTGCCGCCGACTTGAATCTCGCAGTCGTCCGGGTGCGCGCCGAAGCAGATGATGCGCAGTTTGCCGTCATCGGGGGGACCGGCGGCGCGGGCTGAGACCAAGGCTGTCACACACAGCGCAGCGAGTAACGACCACGACTGGGCGGAGCAGGAGTTTGTTCGTTTCATAGGATGCGTTTCACTGTTTGAGGTTGATGATTCTGTTTGCGCGAAAAATTACGAGTGCGAGATCCTTGAAATGGATTTCCTGCAGCGCGTCGTTTGAGTCGCGCAGCAATTCGATCTTGGGCGTTCGCTGGCCAGCAGTCGGAAACCACGGCGCGCACTTCAAGCGTTTGCTCCAGGCATTTCGCCAACAGCTCGCACTCGAGCAAGTGGAGGTGTGAGCGAGACGGATGCTCCGCCGGGTGTCCGAGGAGGAGGACGCTGGCCCCCGGAGTATGGAGCAACGCGGCGCTGCTCAAGGACGCAGCGCACGCCGGCAGGAACTTGGTCTTCATCTGCTCGCGAGTGATGGCGAAGCATGACGGGGCGGCGGGAAAATGACAATAGTATGTTGGCGGGCGGCGGAGCGAGCGAGCGCAGCCGGTGGGCGGGCGGAAAGTGCGTTCTCCCTCCCCATGAACCGCCGTTGGGCCGCCAGGTCTTGGAGTGCGCCAGTGTTCGGGCGCTTTGGAGACGCGCGCGTGGAGTAGGCCGTGTGTGCGACTGCGGTAGCGTTTGGATGGCTCAGAAGAAAGCGCCAGAGGACTGGCGCAGTCCATGACGCTGGTGCGCGGACGCAGGCCAGGGGGAGCGAGACACGCGAGAGGTCCGCTTTTCACAGGCCCAACGTCTCCCGCCACTTTTCGTGGAGGTTGGGATAGATGTTTTGGAAACGGTACTTCGCGCCTCTGCGGCTGGCACGCCACGGTGAGGTCACGTGCAGGGCGCGCATCCTTCTCCCCTGGAAGTAAAAGCTGTCCCCCAGGCGCGCTGGGTAGCAGTCCGGCAGGCAGTTGTAGCGGCTGTCGATCACTTCGATGTGGCGGCGGTGATGCGTGTAGAAATAGCACAAGCCGAGCGTGTCGCTGTTCCAGTCGAGCGCGAACTCGCCGCGCGCGAGCAGGTGCGCCAAGTAGCCTCCGAAGCGGGCGAGCACGGCCGTCGTGCCGCAGAGAAAGCCGCATTGCGGCACGGTCCCGTGCTCGCGCAAGAGCGGCAACAAGACC
>ORMF012625741.1_pt1 | contig 14145 bp, 6 predicted proteins | sample 1779871 | NCBI WGS metagenome assembly ORMF01 (sample SAMEA104232316, study PRJEB22302) | groundwater metagenome | biome: forest; feature: aquifer; material: groundwater | place: USA | collected 2011-08-07 | depth 5.4 m | reverse complement strand
GCCGCTGTTGATCTCGATCCTGGCGCCGGCATTCGGGTTGCCATTTTGAGTGATGCGCAGAAAGTAGTTGCCCTCGCCATACGGTCCCGTCGTCGTCGCGGTCCAACGATCGACACTATGAGACCAGTCGTCAGCAGTTTTCAGATAGTTGGTAGCCGATTTGAGGTCGCCATTAAGCCGCGCAATGCGCGCAGCGCAGACCAGTCCGGCAATCTCAGCCGCAATCGTCGCCGGCGAATAGCCGGACTTCTCTTCCCAGCGATCCTGGTCCGTTTTTGGCCCGCGTTTAATGATGAAATCCGCGGCCGGCTTAATGTGTGTCGACCAGGTCAGGCGATCCGTTCGGCCAAGTTGATAAGCCAGAACCAGGGGAAACGCGACTTGATCCATCTGCAAGCCGCCACCAATTTGCCGGCCATCAACCCAGGAGTTTTGCGGAAAGCTGCCATCCTTCTTTTGCTGCACCTTAAAAAGATAATTGAGCGCGCGGTTAGCGGTGGCGCGATCGCCCATCGCATAGAAAGCAGTCGCGACTTGATAAAGGTCTCGAGACCAAACTGCATGATAACCGCTCGTCGGTTCGTTCGCGTTTGGCCCGCCACCCCATGGAATGGACGGCGATGCGATGAATGCGCCGCGATGGGTCTTATCTTCAAGTGCTTTCAAGACCATGGCGGCCATGTTGAGTTGGCGCTGGTATTTTGAAGCAACTAGCGGCAGCTTCTTGAGATCTGAATGCCAGCCTGCTTGATAGTCTCTGCTTACCGTTTCGAACCCCCTCCGCAGCGACGTCCGTGCGTTGTCCAACGCTTCTGATGGTTTCTTCCCGAAGCCCAGCGAGATGGTGAAGTTGATCCAGTTCCCAAAAACTATTCGGGCAGCGGCAGGCCGGCCAATCTGGACTACATTGCCATCGGCCGCTCGCTGATAATCGATGATTGGTTTTCCCGCCTGCAGTTGCTCGAGCCCATCGCTCGTCCCCAGATATCCATTGCTGGTTTCCGCAAACGCTGGGTCCGCGATCAACGCGGAAGCTTTATCGCCGTCCTCAGCGATCAGCGCATTGCTCTCAGTCCATGCCGAATCATGCATCCCGCTGTTATTAAGGGAGGGATCGTAGTAGACGTAAAGCTTGTACCCGTTAGAGTCAGCTGTCCACGCCCGAAACGAGACTGAAACTAACAAGGTATTACGGTCAGGGTCAGTAACGTAAGACTTTCGTATGACGTATGCTCCACTCTTCGCTCTGTTCTCCTGCTGAAAGCTGAGCGAGCGCGCGTTGTCCGTTACCTCGATCGAGTGGGTAGTGTTCTCGCTCTCAGTCTCTACCTTCCCTTCTGGGGTAACCACAATCAACTGCAGCATCTGCACATTCGGCACGTCGAGTGTTGGGTAATAGACCTCTGTCAGGACGCCGTCATTGAGCGTGAACCACACTTTCGAAGCCACACTGTTCGCGGTACCAAATCCGTTCTTGGCCGCGCTTAACCAATGAGCGTCATGACCCGGGCCTCCCGGCGCCAGACGGCTCGTTACTTGTCCCAACAAAGTGGAACAGTTGAGGATCAGCAATAGAATGAAAAGCATTCCCCGCATTCATTTATCGAATTCGGGCGGAGTTTGAGTTTGTCATCAGAACTGATGGACCACGGAACAACTGATCGCCTTCGGCGCTCAGTTGTGAGATCGAATCGGACTGTCGGTCCAGCACCAGTGTCATCGTCGTTGACCAGGCCGATGTGGCTACAGTGATCGCCGGCCAACGTCAAAATGAGTTGCATCTCCGCCGAACTTAATTCTGATTGTGGGCCATAAGCTTACCAGAGTCCCGGTAAAAATACATTGAAGTTTTGCGGATTTCATAGCATTATATGAGCGGTCCAATCCCCAGTGTTTTCAGGATAGGTGTGGCAGCGCACATACAATCGCCGCATTTCCGGCTATCCTGTCCCCTTATTTTCTGTTAGCTCCGGCTTAGCGGAGGCTTGTTCTGCGCTAACCTTCTTTAGGCTGAGATGGAATCGCCGGCTTCCGCAGTTTCCCCTGAGCGCCTCGAACGAAGCGCTGCGGATGTTCCTCCCCCAAACAACCGGTCTGTTTTCCTGCCTCGCGTTCGAGCGGCAGGTTTGAGTCATCTAGAATCAAGCTGGCATAAGGAGATTTCCTATGAGTCGTATCTTATCTATTTTTGCCCGTGCATCAGTGTGCGGCGTTTTGCTTTTATTCGCGGTTACAACTGCAAGCGCACAATTCAAGGCCGGCATCCAGGGGACGGTCAGCGACACGTCGGGAGGACTTATACCTGAGGCAAAGATCACTCTAGTTAATACTGAGACAGGGAAAGCGCAGGAGACAACGGCGAGCAGCGAAGGCTTTTACAGGCTGTCAGGCTTGGCCCCGGCCAAGTACAAGCTCACAGTTGAAAAAGCCGGGTACAAACAGAAAGTATTTGATAACGTCGCGGTCAATGCTGAAGCGGTACAGGGTATCGACGTCACGCTCGAGCCTGGTGACGTGAGCGCGACAGTTACCGTAACCCAGGAAACTGCGCAGACCTTAGAAACCGAAAACGCAAATGTTGATAAGGCAATCACCACGCAAGAGGTTCGCGCGTTGCCGCAGTTTGGACGTGATCCTTATGAGTTAGCGCGATTGACTCCGGGCGTATTCGGCGACGCTGCGCGTGGAGGCACGGGCGGCGCGGTCAGTTTACCTAATACTGCCGGCCCGGGTGGATCCAATAGATCAATCTTCCAAACAGAGAACCAACCGCAAATCTCAGCTAACGGTCAGCGGATAACCTCTAACAATTATCAGATCGATGGCACCAGCGTGAATAGTTTGACCAACGGTGGGGCAGCGGTCATTACTCCAAACCAGGAATCAGTAAAAGAAGTGCGCATCATCGCCAACGTCTACTCAGCTGAGTATGGCCGTAACTCCGGCGCACAGGTGCTGACCGTCTCACAAAATGGCACCAACAAATTTCACGGAAGTCTCTTTCTTAAGAACAACAGTCCCGGACTAAACGCCTTTAATAAGTACGGCGGTCCCAATGGGGCACCGGGAATCCGAGTGAATCAGCACCTTAACCAGTTCGGTGGCAGTGTTGGCGGCCCGATTTATTTACCACGGTTTGGTGAAGGTGGACGCTCTACTATCGGCGGCAAGGACCGAGCTTTCTTTTTCTTTTCGTATGAAGGCTTGCGCAGCAACAACACCGACACGGTTAATGCCTTCATTGAAACCGCGCAGTTCCGGCAACTGGTAATATCGTCGCGGCCAAATAGTATTGCAGCGCGAATCCTCAGCGCCTCAGGCATCGCGCCGCGAGTCGTTTCCGCGATTCCGGTAACTTGTGCCTTCGCCGGCTTCGGAAACTGCCAGCAGGTCGCGGGTGGTCTCGACATCGGCAGCCTTCAGGGAGCTCAGGGTCAGTATATTTCGTTCGGCAATCTCAATGGCGCGCTTGACGGCATCCCCGACATCCAATTCGCGCAACTCGCAGTTCCGACCATCAGCCGCGGCAATCAATTCAATCCGCGCATTGACATCAATCTTACAAAGAATGACACGCTAACGTTTAGCTCTTACGTTTCCCGCTTCAGAGGAGTTGGCGGCGATGCAGCAGGCCGCAGCCGCCCCATGGGCGACATCACTACGGCGCCACAAAACCTGTTTGGGATGATCACTTGGGCGCGGACTATCTCTTCTAACAAGACTAACGAGGCACGTTTCAATGCGACGCGCTTCTCGTTCAACGAAATCGCTTCGTCGAGCGGAACCAATTTCGGCATTCCGCGGATCGAAATCGAAACTCTGCCCTTTGACCGGATACGATTTGGCGCACCCTGGGCGGAAACGACACCTGGCATCTTTTCCGAAAACACCTTTGAATTCCGCGATACGTTTCGCTGGGTCCGGGGGAACCAGGCGTGGAGCTTCGGTGGAGAACGACGCTGGGAACAGGACAATAATGACCTCTCGGGAGGTTCGCGGCCACTTTACACTTTCGCCGGGCTATTCAACTTTGCCAACGACACGCCGCTGTTCTATCAGATCAATGCGGACCCTCGTACGGGCGGGCCCGCACAGTCCAAGCGCAACTTTCGGGCATCTACCGACGCGTTATTTGTGCAGGATGACTGGAAGCTGCGGCCCAATTTGACCGTGAATCTCGGCTTACGTTGGGAATACTTCGCTCCACTGACCGAAAAAAACGGAATACTCAGCAACCTGATTCTGGGCCCGGCTGGTCAGGAATTGACGGGAGCGAGACTCGCCATCGTCAAATCGCTGTATCCCCCGGATCGAAACAACTTTGCGCCGCGTCTCGGCTTTGCCTACAGCCCAAACTTTGGTGAGAAGTTTCACGGGTTACTCAACGAAAGTAAGTTGGTATTGCGCGGAGGTTTCGGCATCGCTTACAACCGCATCCCATTGCTTGAATTCGCGAACACGCGCGGCAACCCGCCCTTCTTTGCGCGCTATGGTATTTGCTGCGGCACTGCAGCCTCAGATTTCAGTAGCCCCTTCAATGGCGGTCAGATTCTCTATGCCCTGGGCGCGGACAACTCTCCGTTCAGCTATCCGGCAAATCCGGCTTTGCGGGCTACCTTCAATGCGAACGGAATTCCGATTCTACCGCCGGGCGCTTCGGTTGAGATTTGGGGCGCTCCGGCAAAGGTGCCGACGCCATACGTCTACACCTATTCGCTGGAAGGACAATACAGTCTGCCCGCCAAGCTGATTGCGGAAGTCGGCTATCAGGGGAGCCGCAGCAGAAAGTTGATCAGACTGGTTAACGAGAACTTCTTCTTCTCGGGGTCAGGGACCTTCTCAAACATCCTGTTCCCGACTCCGGACACAAACGCCAGCTACGACGCTTTGATCGTGCGTCTGACGCGGCGGTTTTCACGCGGTTTTCAGTTCGATGCGATCTATCGGTTTGCCAAGAGTACCGACGTCGTGTCGTATGATGGGCCCACGGCGAACACCAACCCGACGTATCCGCTCGACGTGCGTCAGGAGGTTGGGCCTTCAGATTATGACGTGCGTCACAACTTTGTCGCTTCCGGACTTTGGGAATTGCCAATCTTCAGGAATCGTCACGATGCGGCCGGCAGCATTTTGGGTGGTTGGCAGGTCAGCGGCATTCTTACGGCGCATACAGGATTCCCCTGGACCCCAGTGATTGGTCAGTGTATCAGCACGCGAGGTCCGAGTATCTGTCCGGTACGACCAGTCGCTTATTTCGGCGGCGCGGGCACTGGCACTTCGAACAACGCATTTATCACCGGCAGCAATTTTCCGGGCGGCGGGGCCCGCTTCTTCAGCACTGCGGCGCCCGTGGGTTTCCAGTTACCGGGCATCGGCCGAAACTCTTTCCGCGGACCGCGTTACTTTGACGTCGACATGGCGGTCAGCAAGAAGTTTGGTTTGAGTAGTCTTCTCGGCGAAGGCAGATTCTTTGAGATAAAGGCAAACTTTTTCAATATCTTTAACCTGCTGAATCTGCAGCCATTCAATTTCAATAGTCCGAGCACGCAAGTCCAGAATGCGCTGTTCGGTCGCGCCGAACGCGGTTTAGCCGGACGAGTAGTCGAGTTTCAAGGTCGATTTCAGTTTTAGGGATTATCAGAAGCCCGCGCGTCAGCAAGGGCAGTATTCCCGGCTGGCCCTCCCTGACGGTCGGGCTTCTGACACGCGAACTCCTGTAGTTTCAGACCTGGGGACGTCAGATTAGCCCGGCACTTAGGTGTCGGGCTTTTCTATTTAATGTCGGCGCGGTTACTCTGGTTTGCCGTCACTCGCCGGCCGCGGTAGGGTGTCTTCGATTTGCTCGTCTCCCTGTCCGCGTCGAGCTTTGCTCTCCGCGTCATACTGCTTGAACACCGCCAGTTCGAGGTCCGCATCAACTTTCCGCTTGAGCCGAGTGTAGGCGATGAATAGTTGATAGTGGATTCCGGGATCGCGTTCCCGGATTCGCGCGGCGCCTGCCAGCACGCCGATCGCCTCTTCGTAGCGTTTCGTGCGCACCAGCAAACGGCCGAGTTCATAGTTCGCATAGAAGTGACGCGGGTCGAGCGAGACTGCGCGGCGCAGGAGTTTCTCGGCTTCAGCATCGCGCCCACGATCGCCGACGACAAAACCAAGTTGGGCCAATGCGTCCACGTTCCCCTCTCTTAAAGCCAGAGACTTACGTAAGGCAGACTCGGCGACATCGAGGGAGCCGTAGCCCCGGGCCGCGATCCCGATAAAGTATTGAGCCTCTGCCGACGTGGAAAATCGCTGAGCTGCGCGCTGAAAGAGTTCCAGGGCGCGGTCATAGCGCACCAGCAGCATATAAGTTCCCCCGAGCCGGACATAGTAAACCAATTGCGCCGCATCCTGTTTCAGGGCTCGCTCGTAAAACTCCAGGGCGCCTTCGTAGCGTCTGTGCTTGCGCAGTTCTTCGCCAATCATGAAATTCGCAGCCGCGAAGTCTGGGCGCTGCGCGAGTGCTCGTTGCCAAAACTCCACCGCACCTTCGTGGTCGCCGCGCAACGTCGCGACCAGCCCCGAGAGGTAAAGGAGATCAGGATCATTCGGCGCCAGCGAGCCGGCCGAAGCAAGGACTTCTGTCGCTTCGTTAACGCGCTTGAGCTGATAGAGGGCGAAACCAAGCTGCGATAACACCGTCAGATTGTCAGGTTGTTGGCGGCGCGCGCGCTCCAACAAGGGAACGGCGTGGCCGTAATCGCCGCGGGCCGCGTAGAGTAGTGCCAGGTTAATCGTGGCCTGTGGATGATCCGGGACCTCGGCCAGGACGGCCTCGAATGCCTCGACTGCCGCCTCCGAACGTCCCGCGCGCGCGAGCAAAACGCCAAGATTGGCACGCGCCGAAGCTGACCGTGGATTAAGACGCAGGGCGGCAAGATACTCTCGCTCAGCCGCCGGAGCCTGGCCACGCTGATCCAGGATAGCGCCGAGCAAGTTATGCGCGTCAGCATTGGATGGCTCCGATGCGACCGCTCGCCGCACCAAAGGTTCGGCCGCGTCAAACTTACCTTCCTGCAGGAGCAATGCTGCTTCGCGCAGAAGCGCGGGCACGTCCGCACGCGAGGCTGATTGGGATTTGCGTGTGGGTGGCTGCTGCTCTGCGGAGACCTCTCTATCGAAGACACCGAATCCGACGGAGACCACGATGACCAACGAAATAATGCGAACCAGGCGTTGCCATGTGTGTTCACGATTCATCAGACGTGATCTTTTCTACTCGGCCGGCGGATGCTCAGGGCGTCGGGGGAAAGCCGCTGTAGTATACTGAGCCGACAATATTGCGGCAAATTTTCGAGTTAATCTGACCGCGTCGGCTTCCGGCGTTGCTATATCAGGAGACGGGACGCAGTTGATCTCTCGGTCACAGAATTGAGGACAAATTGAGGCTCATTAAATTCGGCATTCTGATCCTGGCTCTCGCTCTGATCTTTTCGGTCGCACCCAACTCCGCACAACAACGACCCGACAACGAAAAAAGAATCAATGCGCTGCTGGCGCAAATGACTCTCGCAGAAAAACTCGGGCAACTGCAACAACTCGACGGCGAAGGTAACGGAACCTTTCGTCCCGAGCATCGTGACCTGGTCCGCAAAGGGCTGCTCGGTTCAACGCTCAATGTGCGCAGTGCAACGCGAACCAACGAACTGCAACACATTGCAATGGAAGAATCGCGTTTGAAGATTCCGCTCCTGTTCGGGTTCGATGTCATTCACGGCTACCGCACTATTTTTCCCATTCCTTTGGCCGAGGCCAGCAGTTGGGATCCCACTCTGGCCGAAAGGTCGACGAGCATCGCCGCCCGGGAAACATACTCGTCAGGCGTGCGCTGGACGTTTGCACCCATGTTGGATATTGCGCGCGACCCGCGCTGGGGCCGAATAACTGAAGGCGCCGGCGAGGATCCGTATCTGGGCGCGGCGTTCGCGCGCGCGCGTGTGCTGGGCTTTCAAGGCAGAGACTACAGCGCGTCGGGCAAGATTCTCGCCTGCGCCAAACACTGGGTAGCCTATGGCGCCGCGGAAGGCGGACGCGACTACAACACCACGGACATGTCCGAACAGACGTTGCGCGAGATTTATTTTCCTCCTTTTAAAGCCGCGATCGATGCTGGAGCGGGTACGGTGATGAGCGCCTTTAACGATCTCAACGGAGTGCCTACCTCCGCGAATCCCTTCACCCTCACCAGGGTGCTACGTGGTGAATGGAAGTTTGACGGTTTCGTCGTCAGCGACTATACGGCGGTAAAGGAGCTGATCAATCATGGCCTCGCCGCGAATGATAAAGAAGCTGCGCAGTTAGCATTGAATGCAGGCGTCGATATGGAAATGGTCAGTCGTCTATTCAATCAGGAAGGGCCGGGATTACTAAAAGAAGGGAAAGTATCGCAGGCCACGATTGACGAGGCGGTGCGGCGGATTCTGCGGATTAAGTTTCGTCTGGGGCTGTTCGCACATCCTTACACCGATGAAGCGCCCGAGAGCAGCAGCCTGCTGACCATGACTAATCGCGCGGCCGCGCGTGAGATCGCGGGGCGCTCGATGGTCCTCTTGAAGAATGATCACGACGCGTTGCCGCTCAACCGCAGCGTCAACTCGGTCGCAGTCATTGGGCCCCTCGCCGATGATCGTCGAACACCGCTTGGCTGGTGGGCCGGTGACGGCAAGCCCGAAGACACAATAACTCCTCTGGCCGGCATCAAGGCAAAAGTGTCGCCACAGACGAAAGTCGGTTATGCGAAAGGATGTGCAACGCAGGGTGATTCGACGGCCGGCTTCGCCGAAGCAATCGCGTTGGCGCGCGCCAGCGACGTGGCGATCATATTTGTGGGCGAGACTTCCGAGACGGTTGGCGAAGCTGCTTCGAAAAGCTCACTGGATCTGACGGGCCGGCAGATGGATTTGGTCAAGGCGGTGTACGCCACGGGCAAGCCCACAGTCGTCGTACTGATGAACGGGCGACCTTTGACTGTCGGGTGGATTGTCGATAACGCGCCGGCGATCCTGGAGGCTTGGATGGGCGGGACAGAGGCCGGCAACGCTATTGCTGACGTCCTTTTTGGTGACGTAAATCCCGGCGGCAAATTACCGGTTACCTTCCCTCGCGTGGTAGGCCAGGTGCCGATCTACTACAACCACATGAATACGGGACGTCCGCCGGAGGCGAACAACAGATACACCTCAAAATATCTGGATGTGCCCTGGACTCCACAGTTCCCTTTTGGTTTTGGACTTAGTTACACTCAATTCAAAATCAGTGATTTACAACTCAGCGCCCAACACATTCGGCCGGATGGCAAGCTAACCGTCACCGTCAATGTGGAAAATATTGGCCGGCGCGCCGGCGATGAAGTGGTCCAGCTATACATTCGCGATATGGCAGCCAGCATGACCCGACCCGTAAAAGAGCTGAAAAGTTTCCAACGGGTAACGCTGCGGCCCGGCGAAAAGCGACGCGTCGAATTCACCTTAGGACCCGAATCGCTGGCCTTTTACAATCGCGAGATGAAGTCCGTGGTTGAACCTGGTGAATTCAAGGTAATGGTAGGATCCAGCTCCGAAGATCTCATCGAGTCAAAGTTTGTCGTCGAATAGCGCCGGTCTGTTGAAGAACTCATGCACTCCACCAGCGGTCATGCCGTCCTTGCCTTGCGTTCATTTCTCGCCTCAGTCCTGCTGCTCATCGTTTCCCTCACTCCCGCGTCGAGCGGTCTAACATCGTGGGCCGGCTTTGCTTCTTTTCACAGCGCCGGTGCGAGGACCAGGTTCTCGCAGACCGACGAACAGTTCCTTGAGGATCTCGAGCAGCGTTCGTTTCGTTATTTCTGGGACCAGGCTGATCCAAGAACCGGACTGGTGCCCGATCGGGCGCGGACCGATGGTTCATCTCTCGATCAGAACCATCAAAACGTCGGAAGCATCGCGGCTACGGGCTTTGGCTTAACTGCATTGTGCATAGCGTCTGATCGTCAATGGATCACGCCCACCCAAGCCCGTGAACGCACGCGTAATACATTGCGGTTCTTTGCTCGCCAGGCTTTCAACCAGCGCGGCTGGTTCTATCACTGGATCGACACAAAAACCGGGGAGCGCAGATGGAATAGCGAAGTCTCTTCGATAGATACAGCGCTGCTGCTCGGGGGCGTGCTCACGGCTCGTCAATACTTCCGCGATGATCGGGAAATCAGCGAACTGGCCACGTTGATCTACGAACGGGTCGACTTTCGCTGGATGCTGAACGGCGATGCTCTGCTCCTTTCGCATGGCTGGAAACCGGAAACGGGCTTTCTTAAACCGCGCTGGGACACCTTCAGCGAAGACATGATTCTCTATCTCCTGGCGATCGGCTCGCCGACGCATGGCATCTCGCCGCGTTCCTGGTACGCCCTGTGGCGCGATCGCTACCGCTACGAAGGCCATGAATTCTTCACCACTATCGGTGTGCCGCTGTTCATGCATCAGTACGCGCACGCCTGGATTGATTATCGCCGGCGACGAGAGACATCCGGTGACCACATCGATTATTTTAAGAATTCAATTAGCGCCACGCTCGCGCATCGCGCGTTCTGCATAAACCTGTCTCACGAGTTTCCCGGCTACGGCCCAAACGTCTGGGGGATCACGGCTTCAGATAGTGCGAAGGGGTATCTTGCCTGGGGCGGGCCGCCGCGCGATCCAGATATCGACGGCACCGTTGTTCCGGCAGCCGCCGGAGGATCGTTGATGTTTACACCTGAGCTTAGCCTGGCCGCGCTGCGAGAGATGCGCGAAAAGTTTGGGGAACGGGTCTATGGCCGTTATGGATTCGTCGATGCCTTTAACCCCAACACCGGGTGGACGGACAGTGATGTGATTGGTATCAACGTGGGAATCATTCTGTTGAGTGCTGAGAACGCTCGCAGCGAAAATGTTTGGCGCTGGTTCATGCGCAACGTCGAGATTCCGCGCGCGCTCCAGAGTGCAGGTCTCGTTAAATATGCAGTTAAGCCAGCAGCGAACGGCCGACTCCGCAAGGCGGCATGAAAAGGTCTTTACCTCAGCTTCCGTTGAAATATCCGATACCCCCAGGCCGGAAGTGAAATCGCCGGCAGACCCACCGAACGTTTCTTTGCGGAATTCTCCGGAACTGGCGCATCGGGTGGCTGCGGGGCGCCCGCCTCGGGCGTGATCTCCGCATAAGCCGCGGAATTACCAGCTTCGACGACCCCCAGAAAAGGCTGATTCGAAAAGTTAATCGCCACCAGTAGTTCTTCATCGACGCCGCGCCGCACGTAGGTTACGACTCGCGACTCGTCAGAATTGTGTAGCCACTCAACTGAACCGCGCCGCAGCGCATTGCTCGCCTGGCGCAGAGCGATCATCTTTTGATAGAAGCGGGGAAACTCGGGCCTTCGCTCAGCTATCGGCCAGAACATCGGCAATTTTTCAAAGAGAGCTGGTGCGCCCGACTCGGTTGTGTCGCCTACTTCCATTCCGTTATAGAGCAGGGGCACTCCATCCAAAGTGAAAACGAAAGCCGATGCTGCCAGCGCGCCCGGTTCGCCAAAACGGGCGATGGCGCGCCGCTCGTCGTGATTATCTGAGAAGCGCATGTGCAGCGCTCCTCGCGGCCACTCTTTCACTTCATCTTCCCAGGCAGTGCGCAAATCAGAAGCACGGCCGCGTCCCTGCAAGGTGTCGGTTAGCGCGCTGTGCAACGGCCATGAGTAATCGACCTCGAATGCTTTCACCTCGAGGTCTGCTTTGTGGGCTTCAGCCAGCATGAAAATGTCAGGTTTGATCTTATCCAGTTCGCTACGCGCCTTTTCCCAGAAGTCGGTCGGCACGTCGCCCGCCACGTCGCAACGAAAACCGTCGAGATCAAACTCGCGAATCCAATACTTAAGCATTTGAGTCATGTAGTCGCGCAACTTCGGGTTGTCATAATTCAACTGAGCTACGTCGACCCAATCGTGCGGATAAGTGATTTTGCCGGTGGCATCGTGTTTATAAAACTCCGGCCACTTCATCATCACGCTGTCCCATGAAGTGTGATTCGCGACAATGTCGATGATCACTTTCATCCGTCGTTTGTGCGCTTCGCTGATCAGCCGTTTGAGATCATCTTTGGTTCCGTAATCGGGATTGATGCCATAGTAATCGCGCACGGCGTAGGGACTGCCGATAGTTCCCTTCTTCTTCTCCTGGCCAATCGGGTGAATCGGCATTAGCCAAAGGATCGTAACGCCCAGATTCTTAAGCCGATCAAGTTGCGCAGTTATGCCTCTGAAGTTTCCTTCAGCAGAAAACGCCCTCGGGTAGATTTCATAGATCACCCCGTCGCGCACCCAATCGCGCGCCGACCGCGCCAATACCTTCGACAGGTCGGGCTTTGATTGCTGGGCCCGACCTGTGGCAGAAATCAGCAATCCAACCACAATCGCCCAACACAGGAGGCTTTGCGACCATCTCTTTCTTTGCATCTTTGCTATCACCATTTGTTATTTTTAGCCCTTTGCTGAAGAAGGATTCCGCTTTTCCTGACCACTGGACGACAAAGCAACGGATGGATCCACGACGCCCACCAATCAGGCAGTGTCGTTCCTGTGAGTTCGTGGATCGGTTCTCCTACTAGGTTCACTCCTGATCAATTAATCCTGAACTCGGTACGGGCTGCGCGCCCTCTGCCAGGGTAAGGGGCGTTTCCTCATCGGCTTCGATCACAGCGTCTTCAGGCACAGTGATGTCAGCCACATCTCGGACTCGCGTCACCAGGAGCGCAGCCAACAACATGAACACTCCGCCAATCAGCACCACATAAAGAGAGCTGCGCGGATTGTTGACGCCGAAGATGCCGCGAATAAGTGGGCCGAACGTCAGGGCCTGGGTAATCTCTGGAATTACAATAAAAAAGTTAAAGACGCCCATGTAGACACCCATGCGCGCCGCGGGCAATGCGCCTGACAGAATCGCGTAGGGCATCGAAAGAATCGAAGCCCAGGCGATGCCCACGCCAACCATCGATAGCACCAGCATCCAGGGAGTACTAATAAAATAGATTGACAACAATCCCAGCGCGCCGCACACAAGACAGAGTGCATGGACGGTCTTGCGGCTGGTGGCCTTGGCGAGGGGCGGCAACAGAAACGCTACGGCAAAGCAGGTGATGTTCATGAACGACATGGCGAAGCCGCCCCATTCAACTCCATGTGTGTACGCTTCGGACTTTGGATCGAGAGCGCCAAAAACATGGCGAGCGACCGCCGGAACATAAAACAGCCACATACAGAACAATCCGAGCCAGGTAAAGATTTGCACCGGCGCAAGCTGACGCATCGTCTGGGGCATCTCTCGCAACGCCGCAAAGATTTCGGTTAGTCCTGCTGCCACACCTCCCTTTTCACGGCGCATCCGGTTGAATGCTTCCATGTCTTCGGGTGGATATTCTTTTGACGTAAAAACCGTCCACAACACCGCCAGCAAAAAGGCCACCGCCCCAATCTGAAAAGCGTACTTAATAGTCAGCGGAATGCCGCCTTCAGTATTGCCGGTGACGCCGAAGCGGCGAAACGCGAGAGGCAACCAGCCGGCGAATGTCGCTCCCAGCCCGATGAAGAACGACTGCATCACGAAACCCGTGGTGCGCTGATCAGAGTTCAGCTTGTCGGCGACAAAGGCGCGAAACGGTTCCATGCTCACGTTAATGCTGGCGTCGAGAATCCAGAGCAGCCCTGCCGCCATCCAAAGGCTTCCCGAAGTTGGCATGAAGAAAAGCGCCGTGCTGGCCAGGATGGCGCCTACGAGAAAATAGGGACGGCGACGGCCGAGACGGCTCCACGTGCGGTCGCTCATCGAGCCAATGATCGGTTGAATGATCAAGCCGGTGAGCGGTGCGGCGAGCCAGAGTATTGGCAGCTGGTCAGGGTTTGCGCCAAGCTTTTCATAGATGCCGCTCATGTTGCCGAGCTGCAATCCCCAGCCAAACTGGATTCCAAGGAACCCAAAACTCATGTTCCAGATCTGCCAGAAACTCAAGCGTGGTTTTTGCATATCGCTAGTCCTCGCGGCTGTAGCCGATTGTCCAGTGGCGGCTATGCCGCTTGATGTGCGGAAGGTCTCTGACCTTCCG
>ORMF010970242.1_pt1 | contig 14146 bp, 15 predicted proteins | sample 1779871 | NCBI WGS metagenome assembly ORMF01 (sample SAMEA104232316, study PRJEB22302) | groundwater metagenome | biome: forest; feature: aquifer; material: groundwater | place: USA | collected 2011-08-07 | depth 5.4 m | reverse complement strand
CATCCCTCGCCAGGCGTTGAGGCGGAAAGAATGGCTCAAATGTACGGCCAAATTGAAATCGAAAACAGTCATGGCCGAACCTAGATCATTGTTGCAGCGTAGGTTGCGCCAAAAGTCAAGAACGTTAACCGGACAGTAGTGGGGTTTGATATCAAACATTAATTGGGAGCGAAAAAAACAAACGTCGAATTCCTGCAGAAAGTTTTCTTGTCCGAGTATCAATGGGCAAGCGTCTGTTCTGGCCCAGGCGAACGCCAATAACACGGGTGGGAATGAACCGACAACGCCGCTCATGACTAGTGTAGGGTCAACTTTGTTTTTTGGGTTTCACTGCAGTTCACGACCGACGATTCTCGAACGAAACTGAACCATCTGTACCCAAAAAATCAAAGTTGACCCTACACTAGCCCGCGTGTTTCAACATTAGAGAGGTTTCCGGACAACGGCGGCAACACGATTTGCTTGTCCCATACGACTCCCAATTGCAAACCCAATGAGTACGGAATGACATTTACTGCGGCCCCCGTGTCGACGAGCCCGTGAGCTTGAACCGATTGGCCTTGGTACGCTAGTGCTATGTCACACGTCGAATGATGGATCACAAGAGCCGCGCACGAAGAAAGCGGCTGCGAGTGGGCCGCTTACTTCGTGCGCGGCTCTTACTTCTGGCGACTCATCAATTCATGCGTGACAGAGCACTAGCGATATCGGCAGAAACGGAAAAGGTCGAGCGCCGGGTGATTGTGCCAAGAAGGGAAAAGAGATGGCCTGATCCATTACCCCTGCGCCCTCGCCTGTTCCAAGAGTTGTTGCAGCACCCCAGCGGCTTCGTCACATCCATAGGGTGACCAAATCGGAAAGGAATCTGTCGGGCCGGTTTCTTCTTGGCGAAGCAAGTCGGCAAGGATGAGCTGCACAAGGCGCAGTTGGTCGCCTCGCGGCAAATGCCCTATTGCAGGTAGAATTTCAGTTAGCGACATGGATTTCTCCCGAGAACCCGTGATCAATTTAGCCGTTGCTGCGCGTCGGGTCAACTTGCAATCGGTCGGTAGAAAAAAGTTACGGAGCAGCGATTTCGCCAAGCGCAAAAAACCAGTTGCGAATTCTCAAGATGGCCGTCTCTTGCCGTTCCCGTTCTTCAGTCCGCGAATCCAAGTGCGGAAGCGGCGAATCACCGCGTTTTCGTCGAGCTGTTGCCGCATCTCAAGAAAGCGCAACAGATCGGCCGGCTTGATCGATGGAAAAATACTGCTCGTTTCGACCTCGGAGTATTTACCACCCAGCAACCGGAGAAACGTGAGCACCAGACCGTCGTAGCGCCAAACCTCCGGCACGTGCAGGCTGGCATAGATCCCCATGCGATTGAGCGAGCTGCGGGTGATGTCGATTTCGACGGCCAAATCCGGAGGTGGGTCACAGCGAAGGTCGATTTCCTCCTTGCCGCGAACGTCCGGTTCGTTGGCAATCCAATAGCAGTTGTCCGGTTCCAAGCCCTTTTCGGCCTTACGTCGGCGGAAAGTCGTCGAGCCGCCTTCCTTGATGGGTAAGTCGAGTTCTTCGGTCAGCGTGACCGCCAATCGCCCAAGAAAATGGCTCGAGTTTTCGTGCCTGTGGGAAAGTGTCATGATTTCAAGAACGCCTCGGTCGTAGGTGAGCCGCAGATGCCGATCCTCGAACAAGCGCAGCAAGCGCGTATAGCGGCCCCACGAGACGCCGTCGAGGATGAATCGTTGTTGATTGGGAATTCGCAATGTCGCAGGCATGGTTTTGTCTCCGCCGTTCACCTTAAACACTGTCGCAGGACGGGTCAATAGGCATCCGTGCAGCACCTGTGCGCCACGCCCGCAGCGTTGCCCAGGTCAACATCAGCGCCGCTGCGCATTGAGCGGTGCTGACGCGCAGGTACCAGCGGTGCAGCTCGCGAAAACCCGAACGATCGGTGAGTCGCTCGGTCGCGTCGTTCATGTGCTGGTCCATGGACCAGTGCAACCATGCTAGGGCCGCAAGGGTCGCGACCAAGAAGAGCCACAACAGCCAGCGCCGCCGCCGCAAGTGGGTGGGCGCCGGCTCGACCGCGATGTCCCACGCCCCCGCCGCCAGCGCGACGGCGCCCGCCAGGTTGAGCCAATTCGTCACGCGTTGCGTTATCGTCCCCTGCAATGGATCGCCGAGCGTTTGTCTGCCCACTTCGACAACCACGGCGCCATAGAAAATGAACCCACCCTGCCAGAACATCAGCAGCCAAAGGAACAAGAGTCGGCGCAGCGTGCAAAGCATGATTCGATCATATCCGGTTTCCTCACCCACGCCAAAGACATAGGATGCCGTCAGAACCTTCAAGCCGCGGGATGAGCGCAGCGAATCCCGCGGGTCCGGCGAGCCATGTCATGTCGCGCCTCCGCACCTTCATCGCCATCGACCTGGGTAAGCCCATTCGCGCGCGGCTCGTCGCTTTGCAGGCCATATTCGCCAAGGACATCAGCGGCGTCAAATGGGTCGAAAAGGAGAATCTGCACGTCACGCTCATGTTCCTGGGCGAAGTGGAGGACCGCGCGCTGCCGGCGCTGTGTCGGGCGGTGGACGAGGTCACGCAAACGCTGCCGCGGTTTTCGCTGAGCGTCGAGGGCGCCGGTTGCTTTCCCAATCCGCGCCGGCCGCGCGTGTTGTGGGTCGGCGTCGGAGCGGGCGCCCAGGAAGTCTGTGCGCTGCACGATGCCCTGGAGCCGCCGCTGCTCGCGCTGGGTTGTTACCGCCGTGAGGAGCGCAAGTATGCGCCGCACGTGACGCTGGGCCGGCACAAAAGCGAACAGGCGCCGCTCGGCCTGGCCCAGGCATTGACGACGCACGAAACCTGGAAAGCCGGCGACACGGCTGTGCACGAAATCCATGTCATGAGCAGCGAGCTGACGCCGCAAGGGCCGACCTATGCCGTCCTCAGCCGGGCCAAGCTGCGTGGCTGACCTGATTTTCGCGGCCGTCGATTGGCGTCCCATGCCCCGCTTTCGTACATCAATCATCTAGCTGTCAAGCAAGCTCGACGGCCAAATAAGACCGCGAATGCACCCTGAGGAGATGTATGCGCAAGTTCATCGGTTGGTCGTTTTTAATCATGGCGATTTTTTACCCTTTGCGCGCCGCTCATGCCGCCGACGTTGCGCCGCTGATCGCCCGGATCAAGGCGGTTGGCAAAGAAGGCAAGGGTAATACGGACGCCGGCAAGGCATGGCGCGAACTCGTCAAGGAAGGGCCGGCCGCGTTGCCTGAAGTCCTTGCCGGCCTCGACGACGCTGCGCCGATCGCCGCCAATTGGCTGCGCTCCGCCGTGGACACGATTGCCGACCGCGCGCTGACCACCGGCAAACTGTCGCCCGCGCCGCTTGAGAAGTTTGTGCAAGAAACTCGCCACGCCGGCGCCGCACGCCGGCTCGCCTTCGAATGGCTCGTGAAAGCTGATCCCGCGGCGCGCGCTCGGCTGCTCCCAGGCATGCTCAACGATCCCGGTAACGAATTGCGCCGCGAGGCGGTGGAAGTGCAGTTGAAGCAAGCCCAGGCCCTCTTCGAAAACGAAGACCGCGCCGCCGCCCTGATTGCCTACCGCAAACTCCTCGATGCCGCCCGCGATCGCGACCAGGTCAAACTCATCGCCGAACGGCTCGAAAAGCTCGGCGTGCCCGTCGATCTCACGACCCATTTCGGCTTCCTCACGCGCTGGGCGCTCGTTGGCCCATTCGACAACGCCAAGGGCGTCGGCTTTCGCAATGCCCTGCCGCCGGAAAAAGGCGTCAACCTGAAAGCTGATTACGCCGGTCTGGATGGCAAACGCGTTCGCTGGATTGCGCACGCCACCGAATTGCCGATGGGCCTGGTCGATCTCAACAAATTGTTCCAGGGGGCCAAGGGCGACATCATCGAACGGATGCGCGAGGCCGTCGTTTTCGGTTACACCGTCGTCGAGTCCGAACAGAATCGCCCCGTCGAAATCCGCGCCGCCAGCAACAATGCGATTCGCATCTGGCTTAACGGCAAAGAGATCTTCTTCCGCGAAGAATATCACCACGGCATGGAGATGGACCAGCACGTCGGCAAAGGCACACTCAAGGCGGGACGCAACGAAATCCTGATCAAAGTGTGCCAGAACGAGCAGGACGAGGTGTGGGCCCGGCTATGGTCGTTCCAGTTGCGCATCTGCGACGCGATCGGCGCCGCCGTGCCGGTAACGGTGGTGACGAACAAGCTGACGTCAAAGAACAGCGGGGGGCAGTAATCATGCGTTGGACCATCGCGATTGCAACGGTTTTCCTCCTAAGGCCATGCATGCACGGCGAGGATGTCCCGCAATTCCGCGGCTCAGGCGGCAGCGGTGTCTCGAACGAAAAAAACCTGCCGATCCAATGGAGCGAGCAGGACAACATCCGCTGGAAGGCGACGCTGCCCGGCCGCGGCCTGTCCAACCCCGTGATTGCCGGCGGCCGCGTTTACGTCACCGCCAATACCGGCGTCGAGCAGAAGCGGCTGCACGTCCTGTGCCTCGACCTGAAAACCGGCAAGCAGCTCTGGGAGCGTCAATTCTGGGCGACCGGAACCACGCTGTGCCATCCGAAGACGAATATGGCCGCACCAACGCCCGTCACCGACGGCCAGCGCGTCTACGCCCTCTTCGCGACCGGCGATCTCGTCTGCCTTGACAAAGACGGCGATCTCGTCTGGTACCGCTCGCTGGTCGGCGACTATCCAACCATCGGCAACAACGTCGGCATGGCGGCGTCGCCGACCCTCTGGAAAGACACCTTGATTGTGCCGATGGAAAACGTCGGCGAGTCATTCGTCGCCGGCATCGACGTCAACACCGGCGCGAACCGCTGGCGCGTCGATCGGCCGCGCGGCATCAACTGGACGACGCCGGTGGTGATCGCCAACAACGGCAAGGCCGAGGTGCTGCTGCAAACGCCGCAACTGTTTTCCGCGCACGACCCGGCGACCGGCAAGCTGCTCTGGAAATGGGCCGGCGATTGCGGCGGCGCGCCCTCCCCCGTGTCCGGCGACGGCATCTTGTTCATCGCCGGCGGCAAATTCACGGCGCTGCGGACCGGCGCCGCCAAATCCGAGCCACAAGTCCTTTGGCAAAACAACAAGCTCGCTACCGGCTACACGTCGCCGGTCTATTACCAGGGCCTGGTCTACACGGTAAGCGGTCGCGGTATCATCAACTGCGCCGAACCGGCGACGGGCAAGATCCTGTGGACCGAGCGCGCGGAAGGCGAATTCTCCGCATCGCCGCTCGCCGCCGACGGCAAAATCTACATCACCAGCGAAGCTGGCACGACGACCGTCCTGCAAGCTGGCGGCGAAGCGAAGGTGCTCTCGACCAATCCACTGCCCGAAACGATCCTCGCCAGCCCGGTCGCTGCGGACGGCGCCATCTTCTTGCGGTCCGACAAGCACTTGTATTGCATCGGGAAGTAACTTCGAGGCGCTCTCGTTGGTTTGTTTACCGTTTCGCGCTCGCATGACCCCGCGCGAGCGCGAAACGGTAAACCAATCCCCGTTGCCCGCGCTCCCTCCTTTGCTGACAATGACAAAGGGAAAGGAGCGCCGCATGTCATCGCTTCAGGAAAAACTCGCCGCCTTTCATGACGAACTCCCTCTCGCTCGCGCCCGCACTATCCCCAGCGCTTGGTATTTCGACCCCGACATTTACAGCCTCGAATGCTGCGCCGTCTTCGGGAACACTTGGCAATACGCCGCTCGGCTCGATCAATTGCAGGAACCCGGATCGTTCGTGACCATTGACATCGCCGGCGAACCGATCCTGTTGGTACGTGACGACCAGGGCACGCTGCGCGCCATGCACAACGTCTGCCGCCACCGCGCCGCCCAGGTCATCAACGAACCCGAGGGCAAAGCCACGAAGCTGCGCTGCCGCTACCACGGTTGGACCTACGATTTGCAAGGCCATTTGCGCGGCACGCCGGAGTTTGACGGCGTCCAGGAATTCTGCAAGGAAGAGCAGGGCCTGCCGGCGGTTGTCGTGGACACGTGCGGTCCGTTCGTGTTCGTCCACCTGGGCACTCCGCAGCAACCGCTGCGCGACGATCTCGCCCCGTTCCCCGAGCGCATCCAGTCCAGCGGCCTCGATCAACTAAGCTTTGCCGGCCGTCGGCTATACGACTTCGATTGCAATTGGAAAGTCTTCGTCGACAACTATCAAGACGGCGGCTATCACGTCAACACCGTGCACCCCGGCCTGGCCGGCGCCCTCGACTACGCCCACTATCGCGTGGACAACTTTCCCAAGTGCAGCTTGCAATCGAGCCCGATCAAACCTTCCGCCGATCCGACCGTGAGCAAAGTCCGTACCGGCGACCACGCCTATTACTGGTGGATCTTCCCCAACCTGATGGTCAACCTCTATCAAGGTGTGATGGACACGAACCTGGTGCTGCCCCTCGGCCCCGACCGTTGCCGCGTGATCTTCGACTTCTACTTCGCCCAAACGCAAGGCCCCGAAGCGCAAAAATTCATCGCCGACAGCATCGCCGTCGCCCATCAGGTACAGCTCGAAGATCAAGGTGTCTGCGAAGAAGTGCAGCGCGGCCTCAAGAGCCGCTCGTACGACACCGGCCGGTTCAGCGTCAAGCGCGAAGCGGGCGGCTATCACTTTCACCAGCTCTTAGCGAAGACCCTGCGCGAAGCCGCCGCGCCAACCGCAAACCGGTGAGAGTAGGTCCCGCGAGCCGAGCGGGACCGATGGATTCGTAATTCGTCGAAGAATTGCGTAGAATAACTGTGTCGGGACGGCCGGAGCCTCTGCCGGCTTGGTTCGCTTCGATCCCCTGGCCTTATGGCTCCCGGATCGGGACGGCGCTGCCCGCCAGGAGTCACTCGAATGGACAAACTTGCCGATTCGACGCAGTTCTTGTTGCAGTTGCCCGTCTGGGTGATTATGCATCCGACCAAAAGGAGCAAAGGCTACGTCACGATGGCCGGGCTGGCCGGTCAAAGCGTGATGCCGTTGTTCACTGAGGAGAGGCTCGCCCAGCGCTATCGCGACGGGGCGCCCCAGCTAAGCACGTATGTTCTGGGCCGAGCGGGCGACTCCGGTGAGGTCAACCAGGTGCTCAACTTGATGGTGGGCCAGGGCTTCACGCATGCCGCCATCGACCCGACGACCAAGCGCGGCATACTCTTCGCCATCGACCAGCTCCGCAGCGTCGCCAACCAGAAGTCCCTCGCGAGTGATCCCGAATTGGCCGCGAAGGATGACTGATGCCGGCGGTCAACGCTTTTCGCTTCGTTTGATCGGTCGGCTCGGCTTGCATTTCCACCGCTCGCTTTCCACCGATTTGCGCTTTCGTCTACGCATATAGCGCAACGATGCAAGCGTCCGCTTGGACTCGATGCGCTGCTGCCGATGCGACGAGTCGAATTGGTCGATCTTGACCGTCCCTTTCGGGAATCTGGCCAGAACCTCCAGCTCGCCGCCCAGGGCTTTGACAATCTTGCGCAGCGTTGATATCTGCATGTCGGCTTGCTTTTCGAGCTTGGACAAACTCGGCTGCTTCATGCCGAGCGACTGGGCGACCTCCTGCTGGCTCTTGCCCGCCAGTTGCCGAACCTCGCTGAGCAGCAATTCCCCGAGCAGTTCCTGAGCACGGCGCGCTGCCCTCGCCTGGGTTTTCTTCGTGGTCGTGCGCTTGACAAGCTCGTCGAATGACTTGGCCATAGGATTACCCTTTTCCCTTCTTCTTTGCCTTCAAAGCCGCCAGGTGAGCGTCGAATAATTTGTCGGCCCTGGCGATCAGCTGCTTGTAGAACCGCTGTTGACTGACGCCTGACTTGTCGCCGGCGACCAGCAAAATGCCGGCGCGATCGGGATCGAACGCGAACGCCACCCGCATGACCTTGTCCGCCGTATCGGCACGCCAGCTCTTTCATGTTGGCATGTTTCGAGCCGTTGAGTGTATCGGCATGCGGCCGGCCCAGTTTCGGCCCCAACAGTTTCAGCAATTCCACTTTGGCGATCAGTTCCGCCTGGCCGTCTTCATCCAGATCGGCAAACCACTCGTCAAATGCAGCGGTCGTTGCCACATGCCACATCAACGAATAATAGCCTATAGGCTATGTTGCGTCAATAGCCGTGTGCCCTGCCCACGGCTTTGCGTTGGCAGGCGACGTATCGTGCGCATGAAGGAACTGCCCCGCACGTGGGATAGAACTCCGCTTCTGTCCGCTGGCATTTTGATTTCGGGCGGTCCGGTCAGAAGCGGAGTTCTGACCTACGTTGACCGGACGAACGGCCCCCAAGCAGGATTTCGGATGCATTGCGGAAGGTGATCCGATTCGCCATGACAATACCATGGCCGGCGGAGCGGGGACAAAGCAAAAGCGAGTGTGAGGGTCCACCTGTGTCCACGCAAAAGTCCTGGGCATGGTGCCCGGCACTGCACGCTTTGGCTTTTGCATCATCCGTGGCACTCCGTAAATGGTTCGTGTATGATAAGTAATCGGTTCCCTCGCCGCATGGCCCGAGGTTGAGAAGATGAGCAGCCAACTCAATACCGCGACACTTGCCCCGCCGACATTTCACTGGCCGCCGTCGCCGCGGACCAAATGGGAGCGCGAATACCGAGCCTTTCACCGGCTGCTGCCGCAACTGCTCTTGACCGAGCGCGGCAAGTACGTGGCCATTCACGAAGAGCAAGTTGTCGATCGCGATGGCGATGAAATGGCGTTGATCACGCGCGTGTTGGCCCGTATCGGCAATGTTGATATCCATGTCGGCCTAGTCACCAGCCAGCCTGAGCCGGCCTACCGCTCCGGTGTCGTGCGCGACCTTTCCGGGCCGGAGGCGCTATGATCCGCTATGCCTTCCTCGCCCAGCTCGATCCGCCGGCGCCCTTCGTGAATGTCGTCCTTCGCAACCCAGCGACCGGCACGGAATTGCGCGACCTGCCCGCCCAATTGGATACCGCGGCGGATCGCACGGTCCTGCCGGAATCCATGGTCCGATCCTTGGACCTGCCCCAAGTGGGAACCATGAAATTCGGCGGCTTCGGCGGCGTTATGCACACCCTGCCCGTCTACGCGGTGCTGCTCGGTCTCCATGACTTGCCGATCCAACCCTTCAAGGTGGCCGCTCACACGGAAGAGTCTTGGATCCTGCTGGGCCGGGATGTCCTGAATGCGTATCGGGTCTTGTTGGACGGTCCCCAGCTCGCCTTGCAAATCGGTTGAGCAAATCCAGGACTCGATGGCGGGCGCGATGCCCACGACTTTGCGCGGACATGTGAAGGGTCGCGCCCATAAAGGAACGAATGGACGCCATACGTGGGATAGAACTCCGCTTCTGTCCGATGGCATTTTGATTTCGGGCGGGCCGGTCAGAAGCGGAGTTCTAACCCACGTTGACCGGACGAGCGGCCCCCAAGCAGGAATGCGGAGCCATTGCGGAAGGTGATCCGATTCGCCATTATAAAACCAGGGTCGGCGGAGCAGGGACAAATCAAAACCAAGGGTGACGGTCCGCCCAGGCCCACGCAAGGCCGTGGGCAAGGCACCCGGCGACATTTGAGAATAACCGTGCGGTTGGCTTCTTCTACGGCAGTAAGATGACAGTCAGCTACCGAGAAGGACTGTCGCCATGACCGCTTCCCTTGCACCACTCTTGAAGAAGTTGCGACGCATCGCGGAGCCGTTCGCCAACGAAACTGCGAGCGACGTGGATTTGCTCGTTCAATTTGCTCGATCTCGCAGTGAGGTGGCGTTCGCGGCCCTGGTGCAACGGCACGGACCGATGGTTCGGTCGGTGTGTAGGCGCGTCCTGGGCGATTCGGAAACTGCCGACGAAGTTTTCCAGGCCACATTTCTGATCCTGGCACGCAAGGCCAATTCGTTGGCGCAACCCGCGGCGCTGGCTGGTTGGCTCCATGGCGTCGCTTCCAGGACCGCACGCAAAGCGCGCGCGTTGCAGAACGCGCGTCGGATGGTTCCGCTGCCGGCAGATGTCGCACAGCCGGGGCCATGCACCGATCCCTTGGCCGAAATTACGGCGCGCGAGCTGTTGACCATCGTCGATGAAGAGATCGCCGGCCTGCCAGAGAGGTTTCGGTTGCCGATCATTCTTTGCTGTTTGGAAGGGCACACTCAAGAGGAGGCCGCCCAGCGGCTTGGCTGGTCGCCGGGGTCGGTCAAGGGACGCCTCGAACGGGGCCGGGCTCGACTGCATGCTCGCTTGCGACGGCGCGGCGTGATTCTGCCGGCTGCCTTGGTTGCTTTCGAAGTGTCTCGCGTCACGGCTGCCCTGCCGGCGCCCCTGATTGCCGGTCTAACCCAGGCCGCTTGCAAGTTTGCGATTCAATCAGGTTCGTTCGCCGGCGTCTCGCACGGAGCCCTCTACTTGGCCCAAACGACCTTGCGTGACCTGACGATAGTAAGCCTGTCGCGCGTGCTTCTGGCGATAGCTCTTGTGGCCATCGTGGGGGCGGGAGTGGCGGCATGGCGCGGCACCGAAGCGCCGTCGCAAGAGCCTTCGAGAGTTGCCCAGAAAAAGCCCGGCCAGTCCCTCAAGCCTGTCGACAAAAGCTCAGAAACGGCATACCCAGAGGCCGACTCGGCACGGCGCGTCAGTGTGGAGGGGCACATCGTTGATGCAACCGGCAAGCCGGTTCAGAACGCCGCCGTGTATCTCCGCGAACAGCCTTTGGGCCGAACCGGCACTACCTGGAACCCTGCGGAATCGCGCAACATCGCGGACACGAAGTCCGACGCCGACGGACGCTTTGCGCTTCGGGACGTGGCGCTGCTGGTGCCGCTTTTTGGACGGAAAGAGTCTTTCTACCTGGACCTCGTCGTGCAAGCGTCGGGTCATGCTCTCGCCTGGCGTCATCTCGATGCAGTCGGCATTCGTCGGCCGGTGGAGTTCGCACTCGCGCCGGAGGCCAAGGTCCAAGGGCGACTGCTCGACCGCATCGGCAAACCTTTGGCCAACGTCACGGTGCGCGTGGCGGAGATCGCCGGCCTGGATCATGAATGGATGGCGCCCCTGCACGATCCGGGCTACGTCGATTTGCGCTGGGCGAAGGCGCCCTTGACCACCCGCTCCGACGCCGGCGGCCGATTGCAGTTGCCCGGCCTGCCCCGGAATGCGCGCATCACGCTTACGGTTATCGAGCCCGGGTATGCGCGCCAGGACGTTTTGATCGGCACCACGGATACGCCTCAGCCCCCGCTTGAACTAACCACGTATGGCAAGTCCGACAAACCGGCCAAGACGGCCGCCGTTCACCATGGCGACTTCACGGCGACCGTAGACAAAGCATTTCAACTGCACGCTCATGTCGTCTTCGATGACACGGGCAAACCTGCCGTTGGCGCCCGCTGGGCGGAACCGCCGATCACCTCGCCGGCCACTCGGGATACCGACGCCATGGCGCGCTTGGCCATGAACCAACTCGCGCCCGGCAAGTTCTCGTTGCGCGTCTTTCCGCCGGAGGGGAGCGATTACCTGGGCGTGGAGACCCGTTTCGATTTGCAAGGCGAGCCGCGTGTGCTCGAGCCGACGATTCGTTTGCCGCGCGGCGTCATCCTGCAGGGTCGCGTGCTCGAAGAGGGCACGGGCAAGGGGATTGCCGCGGCAGAGGTCCAACATTTTCTAGGCAAGTTCGATACCCAAGAAGGCCCGACACGGCTCTTCGCTTTTCGCGCGCGGACCGACGCCGAAGGTATGTTTCGGCTCGCCGTGCCCCCCACCAAGGGCAATCTCATCTTGCATTCCGTGCCGCGCGGCTATCGAGGCCACGACTTGCAGTCGGGCTCAAGCATGGCCGATGCGGGCCCTCGATTTCTGAAAACGCTCGACGCGTCCGGGAAAGTGAAGCCGGCCTCCCTCGAATTCGTGGTGAGTCGCGGCGCGGAACTGCGCGGACATACGCACGCTCCCGACGGGAGCGCCGTGCGCGTGACCCGTCTTGAGGAACTCGAACTGAATCCGGACAGGCAAGTCTTGTGGACGGCGACGCCGGCCGGTGAGTTTCAGCTCGGCGGTCTGCAACCCGGCGCGCAATATCAGTTCGCCCTCATCGCCCCGGAACGGGGTTTGGCGACGGTTCTCGATATGACGGCGCCGAACGCAGACGCCAAGCCGGCGCCGTTGCGGATCAAGCTTGAACCGATGGCTTCCTTAGGCGGCAGGGTGACCGATGAAAATGGGGTTCCTCTAGCCAAGGCCGTCGTGCGAATTTCTGAGTGGAAACGAACCCGGAGTGGTCAGGAGTTTGGATCGGTCAGCAGAGATCCGCTCCCTGTGAACCCTGACGGGACGTTTCTTTGGAAGGAGCTAATCCCTGGCGTCAAGTACTACATCTCCGTTCGTGCCGAAGGGTACGTTCACGCCAACGATCAATTCAACAACGTGTCCTGGACTGCGGCGGCCGGCAAGGTTCATACCTTGCCCGACCTTCGCATGGCACTGAAAGAAGAATAGACTTTGCAAAATCGGTAGACCGTTTCTCCTTTGGCTGAAGGATCAAGGTAGACTCGCCGCGCGCGATCATGAGGCGGGAAGATTGTGATAACAGGAACGATGCCGGCCTGAGCCCCTCGGGAGGCGAGAAATGGGGACACTCTGCTTTTGAATTCTCACGACGGGTCGCACGCCCAGCGTGTTCAAAAGGCGTGCCGGACCCGCGGGCGCGCTCGCTACCTGCAACCTCTGCGGCGCCGGGTGAGCGTCGTGCCCAGGAGAATCGTCGATCCACCAACGGGACGAACGACAGTCAGGCGGCAGGAGCCAGGGGCAGTCGGCAGGAGGCAGTGGGCAGGCGACAGGGATCAGGGCGACATGCGCGGCTTGCTGAGCGACAGCTTGGCGAGTCATGGCGGATCGCGGCGCAACAGTGCTTCAAAACCTGCTTGTTCGAAGTGTTTATCGCAGGCCAATGCCCGCTGGATTTGCCGAGTTTCCATGACGACGAACGAAATGCAGTCCGTCAACGACCAGTCTTTATCGAGCCGTGATGCGTGCAAGCGCAAGCCGGCATCGAACACGTCGGGGGCGGCCGCGACGATTTCGTAGCCCGCGTTGGAACGGATGTGGCCAAGCAGGGCGTGCACCTTGGCGCGATTCGCAGGCGCTGACGCGAAGTTCACCGTTTCCCAGAGCACATATTCGGTAACGAGAAGCTGATCCTGGATGTGCAGCGCCCAAGCGCGCGCGCTCGTGCAAAGCATCGCGCGCATCGAGCAAAGCCAAAAGAAAGCCCGTATCCACCAGGATCATGGCTGCTTCGTCGTGCCGTAGAGGTAATGATCGTGTTGCGCGGCACTGTCAGGCGCCCAGTCCGGATTGCTGGGAAATGTTTCCAACAATTGCACCAAGGCGCCGAGTGGCGCGGGCGCCGCCGATGGCGGCGCCGTGGGCAAGGGGACGTTCACGACTGTGCCGGTGGGAAGGTGGACCGGTTGTTCCGGAACAAAGACGTGGCCGTCGAATCGTGCGCGTACGGTGGTTTCCATGATGACACTTTAGCAGCATGGACGGCGCTATGCCAGTGCGGGATTTCCCGACCAAGGAAAAAGCTGTCAGGACCCGTTGATCGCCTTTTATCGTGCCGCCATCCAACTGCGCCACCTCTTCACAAAATGCGCGGCAGCTTCGAGGGGCGTGACGAAATAGGGGCGCCCATGTTTCAGGTGCCAGTCCCAGAACGCGTGTAGTTCCTCTCGCCCGCGGGTGAACGGCACGAAGCAGTAGCTGAACCGATCTCCGGCTCCTGTGTCGGAACTTTTTGCACAGCAGCTAGCCACGGGAAAGCCGACGTGACGGCGCACCATTTTTTCGAGGCGGCGGTGGCGGGTAACCCAGATGTCAAAATCGAGTGCGGGCATGGCATGCTCCTTGAGGTGGGGCAGGCCGCCTGGCCTGCGTCTGCCTTTGCAATAGAGGAAACATGAATTGGCCGTGCAGGCGCGCCGCCCGCACTACGGTTCGGCAGGCCAACCGGACCACCCCGTACTACTATCGTTCAATTTCTTCGCGCCCCGCGAAGAATCCAAAACCATCACGAAAACACGAAATCGCGAAAACACCAAACGATTCACAAGAGTTTTCTTTCGTGGTTTCGAGCTTTTGGGTTTTCGTGATTCGATT
>ORMF010092487.1_pt1 | contig 14150 bp, 10 predicted proteins | sample 1779871 | NCBI WGS metagenome assembly ORMF01 (sample SAMEA104232316, study PRJEB22302) | groundwater metagenome | biome: forest; feature: aquifer; material: groundwater | place: USA | collected 2011-08-07 | depth 5.4 m | reverse complement strand
GTCGGTGGCCAGCCACAGGTCGGCCATGCCGCCGCTGTTGACCAGTTCGTGCAGCTTGTAGGGGCCGAACTGGACCGGCTGATCCAAGTCCCGGTGGTCGATCTCGTGTGAGTTAGCTTTCCACATCGTCAGTCCAAGCTTACGTCCAAATATCTAGCCAATGCCGTGCCAGGGCATTTTGCGCCAGAAAATTTTTCCGAGGCGAATATCCGCTTGGCGCGAAGCGACTTGGGTCCTATCGTCGCCTCATGCGTCCCCTCCGCACGCTGGCGATTTACCTGGCGGTGGTCTTTCTCGGCGGCGCGTTACTGGCGCCCTGGCTCCACCAACTGGTCCTGTGGGGGGGCGGGCACGTGGGCTGGTTGGAGGATGTGGCGCGCAGTCCCTTCCACCGCTTCGTGAATCGCTCCCTGTTGCTGCTGGCGGTCGTCGGTCTGTGGCCTCTGATGCGCGGCTTGGGCGTGAAGGGCTGGCGAGACATCGGCTTGGGAAATCCAGCCGGGCAAGGGCGCAACGCGGGGAAAGGCTTCATCCTTGGCTTTGTTTCATTGGCCGGCGTGGCGTTGGTGGCGGTCGTGGCGGGGGCGCGGAGTTTCCAGACGAACCACACTATCGGCCAGACCCTGGAGCACTTGGCCAATGCCAGTCTGGCCGCGGTCGTCGTCAGCGTGATCGAGGAAATGATCTTTCGCGGCGCGGTCTTCGGGGGATTGCGGCGGGTGTATCGCTGGCCAGCGGCTCTGCTCGTCAGCAGCGCGGTGTACGCGCTGGTCCACTTTTTTCAAAAGCCAGAGTCGCCACACGCCGTCGTTTGGTCGTCTGGTTTCACGACACTGGCGAGCATGCTGCATGGGTTCATCGAACTTGAGCGGCTCGTGCCCGGCTTCTTCAACCTGACGCTCGCGGGCGTGTTGCTGGGCCTGGCCTATCAGCGCACCGGCACGCTCTATTTTTCGATTGGCTTGCACGCGGGCTGGATCTTTTGGCTGAAGTCGTACGGATTTCTGACCGGCGAGATCGAGGGCGCCAACACCTGGCTGTGGGGCAGTGGCCGGCTCATCGACGGTTGGCTGGCGCTGTTCGTCCTGGCGGGGGCGCTCATGCTGGCGAACCGCTGGCTGTTGCTCAAAGCGCCCGGCCAGACGCCGGCCGACTCGCGTTCGCCATGAATCTCGCGCGGCTCCCGACCTCGACGGCGCTGAAATCGTGGCTTGATGCCCTGCTCGGCTTCTTCTATCCTGACGCCTGTCAAATCTGCCTGGCCGAGCGCGCTACGGCCGCCGAGGCTTACGTCTGCGCGCGCTGCTGGTCGAGAGTGCGGTTCATCGTGCCGCCGTTTTGCGAGTGCTGTGGGTTGCCCTATGAAGGCGAGATCACCACGAGCTTTGAATGTAGCAACTGCCGCGAGATGGAGTTGCACTTCGTCTCCGCCCGCGCGGCGGTCGCCGCCAACGATCTGTTGCTGGACGTGATCCATCGCTACAAATATCGGCGGGCGGTCTGGTTCGAGCCCTTCCTGGCGGACTTGCTGGTCCGTGCGGCGAAACCGGCGCTCCAGCAGACCCGGTGGGACCTGATCGTCCCCGTGCCGCTCCATCCGTTGAAAAAGCGCGAGCGCGAATTCAACCAGGCCGAGCGACTGGCCAAACACCTCAGCGCGGCCACTGGCATCCGTGTCGAACGACGGCTTCTCCGGCGTGTCGAGCATACCCGCACCCAAACCCAACTCACCCGCACCGAACGCGCCGCCAACGTGCGCAGCGCCTTCGCTGTCCTCAAAGAGAGGCGCCTTAGCGGGGAACGGATCGTCGTTGTGGATGACGTGTTGACCACCGGCGCGACCACGAGCGCGTGCGCGAAAGCACTCAAGGCGGCGGGCGCGGGCGACGTGTGCGTCTGGACCGTCGCGCGAGGACTGCTGAAATGAGAATGTGCGCCTCAGAGTCAGTCGGGACCATGCCCTCGCCCGCCGGGCTTTTAACGCAGAGGCGCGGAGATGCAGAGACGCAGAGCGGCCAAGCCACGCTTCGGACTGCATCGCTGCCGCCTCTTCAGTTTTCGCCCGCAGCCTACCCTTCGCAGCCTGGTGCGAATGGCCATGGTGCCCGGCGGACGGCACACCGTTTGAACACCCGCCCACCTTCCGGTGTCTCTTTAGCAATGCCTGGACAGTTCTTCGACCGCGAACCCGCGGCGCACGCGCTCCACTAGCGCACCGCGCCCAAGACCACTTCGCCCCATGTCCACCACCACCTTCCGCAAGAACCCCTTCGAGACTGTCGAGCCGGCGCTGACCCCGCCCCCCGCGGGGCCGGAAACCACCTTCCTCAAGAAGCCCAAGCTCGGCGGCGCCAAGTCGAAGAAGAAAGAAATGCCCGAGGGCTTGTGGACCAAATGCCCCCGCTGCGCCACGATGCTTTTCGACAAGGACCTCGACGAAAACCTCAAGGTCTGTCACCAGTGCGGCCATCACTTTGCCATCGGCGCGCGCGAACGCATCAACGCCATGGTCGAGACCTGTTCGTTCGAGGAGATGGACGCCGACCTGGCCAGTGTCGATGTGCTCAAGTTCACCGGCGTCGCCACGTACATCGACAAACTCGAAGCCAACCTGAAGAAGACCGGCCTCAACGATGCCGTCCTCACCGGCGTCGGCCGCCTCGGCACGCAAAAAGTCGCGCTCGGCGTGATGGACTTCAGCTTCCTCGGCGGTTCGATGGGCTCGGTCGTCGGCGAGAAACTAACGCGCCTGATCGAAGCCGGCACGGAGAAAGGCTTGCCCGTGATCCTCATCTCCACCAGCGGCGGCGCCCGCATGTACGAGGGCATGTTCAGCCTCATGCAAATGGCCAAGACGTGCGCCGCGCTGGCCTACCACGCCAAGAGCCGGCTCCCCTTCCTCAGCGTGCTCACGAACCCAACCTACGCCGGCGTGATGGCCAGCTTCGCCAGCGTCGGCGACCTCATCCTCGCCGAGCCGGGTGCGATGATCGGTTTCGCGGGGCCGCGCGTCATCAAGGACACCACACAGTCCGAACTGCCGCCCGGCTTTCAAACCGCCGAGTTCCTCCGCGACCACGGCTTCATCGACGCCATCGTCCCGCGCAAAGAGATGAAGGACCGGCTGATCTACTACCTCGACTTCTTGACCGACGGCCAAAAGCGCGCCGGGGCGCTCGGCTGAGGTCGATCGAAAACCCGTGAGGCGCTTGCGCGCCGCTCAAGTCCGGATGCGGAAGATGCGGAAGAAATGATTGTGTCGGCGCGCGGACTTGCGCATGATGGCCGCCATCATGCACCGATCAATCTGCTTTCTCGCAGCGGCCCTTTGCTTCACCGCACGCTCCGCCTCTGCCGCTGAGGCCAAGCTCAACACACTCACCTCCCAGGAGATCACCGACGGCTGGATTCTCCTGTTCGATGGCGAGACCCAGTTCGGCTGGGCGCCGCGCGGCCAGGCGCAGTGGACAGTCGCCGACGGCGTGATCGCGTCGCCCGCCGGCGGCGGCGGCGGCATGCTCGCCACGACCACGGAGTTCGCCGATTACCAACTCAAGGCGGATTTCTGGTTGGACGAGCAGGCCAACAGCGGCGTGTTCCTGCGGTGCCCGGCTGCCGGCGACATCACGGCAACGAACGCCTACGAGGTCAACATCTACGACCCGCATCCGAAGTGGCCCACCGGCAGCATCAACGAGGTCGCGCGCACCCGGCAGGCGAAACCGCAGACCACCGGCAAGTGGAACGCGTATGACATCACCGCCGAAGGCGATCACCTCGTGGTGAAACTCAACGGCGAGACGACCGTCGATACGCGCGACAGCAAGCAGGCCCGCGGCCCCATCGCGCTCCAGCGGTACAACGAGAAGGGCGAAGTCCGCTTCCGCAACGTCAAGCTGCGCCCGCTCGGCCTGAAGAGCATCTTCAACGGCAAAGACCTCACCGGCTGGAAGGAGATTGCCGGACGCAAGTCGGTTTACTCCGTCACGCCGGAAGGCTGGTTGAACGTGAAGAACGGCAATGGCGATCTCCAGTCGGAGGCGCAGTACGGCGACTTCATCTTCCAACTCGACATCATTTCGAACGGCGACCACCTGAACAGCGGCGTGTTCTTCCGCGCGCTGGCCGGGCAGTTCTGGAGCGGCTACGAGAGCCAGATTCGCAATCAGTGGCAGGGCGATGATCGCACCAAGCCCGTCGATTTCGGCACCGGCGGCATCTACAATCATCAGCCCGCGCGCCGCGTGATCTCCAGCGACCGCGAGTGGTTCACCAAGATGATCGTCGCTCACGGCCCGCACCTGGCGACGTGGGTGAACGGCATCCAGGTGACGGACTTCACCGACAAGCGCCCGCCCAACGAGAGCCCCCGCCGCGGCTACCGTGCTGCGCCCGGCGTGCTCAGCTTGCAAGGCCACGATCCAACGACCGACCTCTCCTTCCGCAACCTGCGGATCGTCGAGTTGCCGGCGGCGAGAAAGTGAACCGCGAAGCGGGGCGCTGGCGCGAAGCTCAAAGGACAAGGCTCAAAGTTCAAAGTTCAAAAGAAGCTCCAATGGCCAATTTCCAAACACGCGAAGCGCCCTGGTTTTTGGAGCTTGGGATTTCTTTTGAGCTTTGAGCTTTGAGCTTTGAGCTTTGAGCTTCTCCGCTGGGCCGATGACTGAACTTGCCAAACCCCTTCCGCGCGTCCTCGGCTACGCAGCCTGCACGACTGGCGTGGCAGCCCTTGCCGCGTTCGCAACAGGCCATCGCGCCGCCGCCGGCCCTTTGCTGGTCGCGTGTTTCGCGCTGCTCGCGCTGTGGTTCGCGCGGCATGCCACACTCAAGAGCTTCGCTTTCACCGTTTGGGTTTTCAGCTTTGTCGCCGCGTCGATGGTTTGGCCAAAAGCGTTCGGGACATGGTTCAGCTTCGACTTGAAAAATCTCATCGTGCCGCTGGTGCAGATCATCACCTTCGGCATGGGCACGACGCTCAGCGTGCAGGATTTCACACGAGTGCTGGTCATGCCGTGGCCGGTGTTCATCGGGATCGTGCTGCAGTTTAGCGTCATGCCGCTGGTGGGCTACACGATCGCGATGACCTTCGGCTTCCCGCCGGAGGTCGCGGCGGGCGTGATCCTGATCGGCTCGGTGTCCGGCGGCGTGGCCTCGAACCTAATCACCTCCCTCGCCGGCGGCAACGTCGCGCTCTCCGTGACGATGACCGCCTGCTCCACGCTGATGTCGCCCGTGATGACGCCGTTGTTGATGAAGCTGCTCGCGGGCCGGCTCGTGCCGATCAATTTCGTCGCGATGATGCTCGATATCCTGAACATGATCATCGTGCCGGTCGTGACCGGACTGATCGCCAACAGAGTCCTCTACGGCAGCGACCGGCGCTTCAACGAAGCCGCGCCGCTGGCGGCAATGGCTCTCGGTGGTCTCGGGCTCGCGATCGTGGCGGGCATGGTGCCGAAGGAGGCCCTCGGTCCGCTGGCGGCGTTGCGGGGCGGGGCGGCGCTCGGCTTCGGCCTGATCGGCGTGGTGGCGCTGGCCAAGCTCATCGTCAACATCCTGCTCAACGGCCCGAAGGACTGGATGGACCGGGCGTTGCCGATCGTTTCGATGGCTGGGATCTGTTTCATCATCGCGATCATCACGGCCCGCTCGCGCGACAAACTGCTGACGGTCGGGCTGGCGCTCATCGGCGCGGCGATCCTGCACAACACCGCCGGCTACCTGCTCGGCTACTGGCTGGCGCGCGCCGTGCGGTTGGATGAAGTCTCCTGTCGCACCATCGCGATCGAAGTCGGCATGCAGAACGGCGGCATGGCCAGCGGCCTGGCGATGAACGTCCTCAAGAGCGTCGATGCCGCGCTCGCCCCGGCGATCTTCGGCCCGTGGATGAACATCTCCGGTTCGGTGCTCGCGAGTTGGTGGCGGCGGAAGCCCGTGCGAGCGCCGATGCAAACGCTGGGCGCAGAATGAAGCAAGCTGAGTCGCCAGGGTCCAAACGGACGTCTAGGTTTTAACGCAAAGGCGCAGAGGGGCAGAGACGCAGAGGGGAGGAGCTGCAAGCGAACCGGACCGCGGACGGTCTCCGTCCGGCGCCGCAGTGAGTTCGGAGCACGCTCGGAAAGACCGGAACCGTCTTGGCAGACGGAGCCGCTGCGGACGGGGACCGTCCGCGGAAGCTTTGCTTGAGGCTTTGCCCCTCTGCGTCTCCGCGTCTTTGCGCCTCTGCGTTAAACTTCGACTGAGCACCTGCCGCTCAGTTCTTCAGCCAGGCTCGGAAAGTCTCGTTCGTGCTCAACTGCTCGGCGAGCAACTGATAGCCTTCTGTCAGTGGATGGCTCGCGTCGGCGTAAAGCGCGCTCGGCAGCGTCGCGGGCACGACGTGGGGGATGCGATTCGCGGCCAGCCAGGCGGCGATCCCGTCGCGCAAGTTGCCGAAGGTTGGCCTGTTCTCCTCGGTCATCAGGTATTCGTTGAACGGGCCGAGAACGACCAGCACGTCGTTGCCGCGGTCGCGCAGGATTTTCAGCGTCCGTTGGAAGGCGCCCCATTGCAGCGAAGTCTCCAAATCGACCCACTCGAAGTCAGTCGTCCGCGCGCCGCTTTCAAACCACGGTTTGTGGCGCGAACTGCCGGGACCACGTTCCGGGTCGTCACTTGGCGCCGGCGGCACGGTGAGCGTGATTTGCGCGAGCGGGTTTCGGCAACTGTTCGGAAATCGCGGCGGCTCGGCGCCGTCATCGGCCAGCGTCCAGTTCAGGATGCTCCGTTGCTCGAAGCAGGCGATCTGCAGATGCCGCACCCACGCGAGGAAGTTGACGTTCCGCTCGACGAGGGCAGCGAGCCGCTCATTGGCGTCGGCCTTGTAGCAAGGGATGCGCGGCCAGAACTGCGGCACAAGACGAGCGTGGTTGAACTGTTCCTCCTTCTCCACGCGCAAGTCCGCCTTGGGGCTGCTCAGCCAAAGCACGTTGCCATGGACGATGACCTTCCGGCCGCGCAGCGCGCTCCCGTAGTGTTCGACGAGACCTTCCAGCGCGAGGGGAAACAGGCCGTTCACGCCGCCGTTGACGAATTTGTCCGGCTCGGCAGCGGCGTGATTCAGGAAATGCGACAAGGTGCCGTTGGGTAAAACGTATTCGCCCCAGATCACTGAGTCGCCCAGCACGACGATCTGTTTCGGGTCGGCCAACTGGCCAAGCCGTCGCTCATAAAGCCAGTAGTCCTTGCTCAGTGCGTAAGGGATGCGGAAGTCGGGGCCGGTCTCGAAGCGCTCGATCCGTTTCCAGAGCCGCGGCGTCGCGAGGGCAACGAGCAGGACGAGGGCAGACGTGATCAACCAATGTCGCGCGCCAAGCCGGACTTCGTTGACGAACGGCGCGTCGGGAAGCTGCGGTGTGTGCTGCTGGGCCATCGGAGCGATGTCCTGTCAGTTGAACGCTCCGCTCAATCTGACCATTTCCTCATCGAATGGAAAGAGAAACCACTTTTTGCCTGCCGCGAACTGCTTCCAGGAACTGGCAGGCTGCCCCGCTCAACCAAATCGACTGCTAAGGCAGGGCGGGGACCTCCAAGAGTCTCACTCCACACAAGCCATTCACCAAATCGGTCTTCTGTCGAATCTTCATGGTGAGAGACAGTTTCTCGTCCAGACCCATTCGCTCCGACTTCAACTTGGCGCGCACGAGCAGCTCGATCCGTTCGTAGTAGAGGTTTGTGATTTGAGCGATGAGTTCATTCCGTTGTTTCGCCTCCTCCCGTTTTTCCTTGTTCACATCCACCTCTTCGCCATCGAAAAACAGTTTGCCGAGGTCCCAGGTCAGCGCGACTCCAAAGTTGTCCAGGCGGTCAATGTCGTCGGAGAGCCGAAGGTCGTCTTGGTGGGGGATGCCGTAACGATCGACGTAGCTATAAATGCTGCCTTGATCCACCGGGAACTCGCGGAGACCGTAGCCGACGCGCAGTTGCGGAAACCAGTGCCGCTTGTTCAGCTTCTTCTTCCACTTCGTGACTTCGCCCGGTTGATAGTGAGCTTGCTTTAAGGCCGCGTCCACGATCTGTTCCAGCGACGGCTCGCGCGCCTGCAGCTCCCGACAGAGTTGATGAATATCCGCGTTCTGCGACGGCGGATCGGTCGAGTTTCCGCCTTTCACAACGTCGTATTCCCCCGCCTGGAAGTCGCTCAAATCCCATTGGTTGGTGGAGACGGACTGCAAGTCGCCGTGATCGGCTTGGAGAAAAAAGACTTGGTTAGCGGCGGCGACGAACAGTCCGTTCGTCGAACGCGGATGCAGGTTGAGCGCGGTGATCGGTTGCTCGGAACGGTGAACCGACACGCCCGCGCCCGCGGCCTTTTGGACATCAAATGCGAAGATCTCGGTCTGATCGGCGGCCCACACCAGGGCCCTGCCGAAGGGATCGGCCTCGAGCCATCGCCAAGCCCGCGCTGGCGCGAGCGCGTGGGACTGGCGGTGTCCCGTCCGCCGCAGGTCGAAGGCCGTGAGGCGCGTCTGTTCGTCCACGATGAGTGCGCAGGGAAGCCGCGGTGAAAGGGCGAGAAGAGGCGTGCCGCCCGCCACGCGTGGCACGGCGGTCCAGGTGTCACCCGCGTCAACCGTGTAAGAGAACGCTCTGCTCGTGAGGACAGCAACAGTGCTGGTTTCGCTAGCAGGATACCCGACGGCCTGAAGCTCTTCTCCCGCGCCGGGCAGGAACAAGGGCCGGAAGCTCTCGCCAAAGTCTTGCGTGAGCCAGGCGGCGTTGTGGAAGACGACAACGGCTTCCTTGCGGTTGGTGCTATTGACCGCGACGCCCACGAAGCGTCCCGCTGATCCAGTGGCGCGCGGGAGAGCGGACTCCTGCCAGGTCACTCCTGAGTCTTTGGTCCGCGCGAGGCCGCGCGAATGAACCACATACAGCACGGCCGACGTTTTTGCGTAGCCGCTCAGGCCCAGAACGGGTGTGTCGGGTGAAGGCGATGTGTAGATCGCCACCCAATCGCGGCGACTGCCGTCGTAGCGGTACACTTTTTCAGTTGTCGCCGCATACGGTTCTGCTGCGCGGGTGGGCGGCACGTAGAGCGCGATCACCGGCTCGCGGAGGGCAGGACCCAATGGTTCAAGTGACGCCTCCACCACCGACGTGGAGAGATAGGACGCGAGGCTGGCCAAAGCCACGAAGAAGTTTCTGCTGACTGCGATAATGACGCTGCGGCTCATGGGTGAACCAAGGTAGAGTTGGAACTCAATTCGTGCGCGACGGCCTTTTGCCCCTCCAATTGTCTCACTTCGTTCAGACCGTCCAGGGCGTTTGCATAGGCGGGTTTGTGCGTCAGGGCTTGCTCGAAGGCCCCCCGTGCATCGGCGAGGCGCCGTTGCCGCAGTTGAAGGTATCCGAGGTTCACCCACGCCTTGGCGAACTTGGCATCCAGACGGACGGCTTGTTCGTAGGCGGTGACGGCCTCCTCCCATCTTTGCTGCCGGCGGCAGGCCAAGCCCAGGTTGAAACACGTCTCTGCGGACGGTTCCAGCTTGGTGGCGGCCTGGTACAGCTTGATCGCGAGATCGTCCTTGCCGTCCTTGACCGCTTTCTGAGCGAGAAACTTGAGAATGGGGGGCGCTTGCGCCCCGGCCTGATAGGCTTTCTGGTAGAGCGGCGCGATCTCGTTGTCGCGGCCAAGTTTCTTCAGGTAGCTGGCCGCGTAAACTGCGGCGGAATCGTCCTCCGGTTTCAAGTCAACGGCCCGAAGCATCGCTTTGAGCGCCTCCTCATAATGCTCCTGGCGTGAATGGCAAATGCCCAGGTTCTTCCAGGCGGCGAAGTGTCGGGGTTCCTGTTCCACGACGGCTTGGAAATGGGTGATCGCCTTCGAGCTGTCATTTAGCTTCAATTCCGCGAGTCCCAAATTGTACTGAGCTGCGGTGTAGCGACGGTCGGCAGCAACCGCGCGGCCGAACGCTTGCTTCGCCCCGGCGTAGTCCTGCGTTCGCATCCGGCAGGTGCCGAGGTTGTTCAAGGACTCGAGGTGGGGCGACGGCAAGTTGCCAAGCTGCTCGTAGATTTGGGCCGCCTTTTCGTCGTCTCCGGCGTTGGCGAGATTCAACGCGAGATTGAAGCCCGCCTCCACGTAGTCGCGTTTGAGGCCGTAGGCCTTTTCGTACGCTGTGATCGCTGGCTGAACCTCGCCCCGGTCGCTGGCCAGCTTGCCGAGCATGTAGTGAGCCTCGGCATACTGCGGGTTCACCGCCACCGCACGGCGGAACGCCTGCTCGGCCAGGCTCGGCTCCTTCAGCCGGTAACGCGCCAGGCCAAGATTGAACCAGGCGGGCACGTACTGCGGATTCAGAGCGACCGTCTTTTCGTAGAGCAGAATCGCGGCTTCGTCACCCGCGTTCTTTTGCTTCAGAAGGGCGAGGTTCCAGTGAACCTTGTAGTTGTCGGGTTCCAGTCGGGCCGCCTTGGCCAAGGCCTCTTCGGCCTCACCGTCCTCACCGAGTTCCATGTGCGCCGCGGCCAGGTTGATGTAAGAAGGCGCATGCTTTTGGTTGAGCAGGATGCTCTCCTTGTAAAACTTGATGGCGGCGCGGTGCTTGCCGCGTGCGGCCGTGGTCAACCCCAGATTGTAAAACGCGCGATGAAAGCGGGCCGAATGAGTGGCTTGCGTCACGGCGCGGAAGGCGGCCTCGGCTTTCTCCAACTCGCCCTGTTGCAGATAGACCGTGCCGAGGTTGTAACGGGCGTCGTGGTAATTCGGGTTCGCCTGCAACGCGCGCTCGTAGTATTCGATGGCACGGCGTGGATCGCCCCGGCGGGAAGACAGCACTCCGAGGTTGTAATACGCCTTGAAGTATTGTGGGTTGGACTTCACGGCCGACGAGAACGCGGCTTCGGCCTTTGCCCAAGCAGCGAGGTTCATCTGGCAAATCCCGAGATCATTCAAGACGCCGGGGGCAGAAGGCGTGGATCGCAGGAACCCGCTCAGTTCCTCGACGGCCTCCGCCCAACGGTCCTCCTGCATCAGCTTGCGGGCCTTTTGATAAGCGGGTGAAGTCTCCTCGCCAAACGCCGGCGATTCTGGACCGGCTTCGGCCCGGTCACCTTCCTGGGTTGATCCGCAGCCGGCCACGAGGGCGGCGCAAACGAAGGAGCAAACCCAGGAGACCGTGCGGCGAGAGTTCGATGGCAGAAGTTTCATAGTGACTCGAGATGGTGTAGCAAGCCTTTGCGATTGGCGATTTGAACGCCGAGTCCCGGCCGGGCATTCAACTCAATGACCACGGGCCCCAAGGCGGCGTCTCGCATGATATCCACCCCCATGTATCCCAGCGGCAGCGCGTGGTAGCACATTGCCGCGAGCCGGAGACATTCCTCCAAGCTCTCAACTTCGCGCCCCGAAAGTTCTTGGCCGGTGTCGGGGTGATGGGTGATGGCCTGGTCATTTCGGACCGCGTGCGTCGTCGTCCCAGACGCGAGATCGATCCCGACCCCGATCCCGCCGCAGTGCAGATTCGCCCGGCCCTTCGAGCTGACCGTCGGGATGCGCGCCATGGCCATGACGGGTTTCCCTTTCACCGTGATCACCCGCAGATCGGGCGCGCCGGGCAGACCATCCAGAATCCACGACGTGTCGGCCTCCACACGTTGCTCGATAAGCGCGGAGTCCTGCGGCCGGCCGAACGAGTATTCCCCGCACAGGATCTGGTTGACGAAGAATTCAAAGTCCCGCCGGCTCATCGCGCGATCCTCGTGGAGCAGCAGCTTGTCCTCCATCAGACCTCGGCAAATCAGCACTCCTCGACCGCGGGAGGAACAGGCGGGTTTGACGACAAAACCCTTCTCGGCTTGCCGGAGCATCGGGTAAGCATCACGAACGTCCTTGGGCGAATGAATCTCTGCGAACGTCGCCGGCGTGCGGATGCCGTGCTCTGCCAACAGCCGTTTGGTCGCCATTTTGTCTTTGGCTGCTCCAATCAGCGGCTTGGGATTCAGCACGTCCACGACGTGGCGATTCCGGTAGTTCATCCCCATCACGCCGCAGCCGGTCGTCAGTCGGTTGAACCATTTCATGCGTATTTCGGTAGAACCATCGGCGGCGGCGGGACCAGTCTGAAGCGAGCGTATTCCAGCAGTCGCAGGCCGGACCAGCAGCCGATGACAAGGTTGAGGGCAATGTTGAGAAGGAGCAATTCGGGGAAGGCCACAATGAAAATCTGCAGCGCAGAGCGACTGATGACGCAGTAGCAGGCGCAGGAAACGGTGTAGGTGATCAACATCCGTTTCGCGGCTTCCTTCCAACCGTCTTCGAGAATCGTCTGACTGAACCGCTCACTCGTCAGCGTCAGAATCGCCATTGGAAAGAGGCTGACACTGGCGCCCTTGGCCAGATTCATCTTCACGCAAAGAATGGAGGCGACCATGAGCGTGATCACCACCAGCGTCAGCACAATGACCAAGCGCGGGATGTGTAACAACCGAAGCCGGACCAGGCCAAAGTTCACCGCGCTGGTGACCAGAATCACCGAAAGGAAGAGCGTCGAACCCAGCAGGAAGCCGGTGTCCTGGAAGGAAACCGCAATCAGGGCCGGCATGAACGTGCCGAAGGGCACCAGACCCACGAGGTTGCGCGAAACGCTGATGACGGTCCCCGCGATGGGCACGAGCAGCACGATCATGATCAGCCGCAGCGGAATGTGGAAATCCTTCATCGACACCCAGTGATTGAGGATGTTCAGCGGGTTGGTGACGTTGCTCAGCACGGCCTGTTCGGTGTGGTTCACTTGGGGTTGGATCACCCACTTCCAGTCGAACTTGATGTGCTTGTTGTGGCTGAAGGCCGGCCGGTCACCTTTCGCGAGCTCGAGGTAGTGCTCCGGGATGCGCGCGAAATAACCACTGGTCGGACAGAACGGGACCCATTCATTGCCGACCAGCGCTTCGGTCCAGGCATGAGTGGTGCGCTTGTTTGTGTTTTGCAGGATCAGCCCTTTGGCCATGCGCGCGGGAATGCCCCGGGCGCGCAGCAGGGCCACCATGAGACGATTCTTGCCGTTACAGGAGGCCTCCCCCAAGCGCAACGCGGACAGAGCGTCCGTCGGCCCGCGCACCTTTTCATAGGTGATCCCCTTGTAAACGAAATCGTAGGTGTTTTTCAGCGCCTGGGCCAGGTCGGTCCCGTCGGGCATGAGTTCCCGGGCCTTCGCGAGGATTTCGGCGGCTTCTGACTGAATGCGCTCAGAGGACTGGAGGTGGTCTCGGAAGCGCGCCGGGTACGTGACCGGAAGGAGGGTCCCTTGCGGCAGCGCGTAGTCTTTGGCCTCGGTCTGAGCAAAGAAGCTGTACGTAATCCGATGTTTGCCGCTCAGGTTTTTCGCCACCCACCGCGCTTCGCGGCCGGTGGTGATCGCGTAGCGGAAGGCACCCGAGCTCTGCTGCTCCTGTCGAAGGTGTTGTCGCCCGCTTTGAATCGGTAACGCCACTTCGATGTTCGCCTCGCGCCCGTTGCCCTCCACGTCCAGGAGCAGGCGCACGAAGTAACCTTTCTCCGGCCGGATGGTCGCCATCGTATAACCCAGGAAGTGAACCTTGTAGAAGATGAAGGCCCCGGTGGCCAACGCGATCACCAGCGCCAGCACAAGCTCGATTCTGAACTTTGGCTTGCTCATGCGCACGCTTTGCCGGGCACGCCGAGGGCGCAGTTTCTACCGGACTGGGAACCGCGAAGCCGCAGAGCACCGGATCGATCGCACGAAGCGCGACGGCGGACCGTAGGACGGACTGTGTTCATTGGGTGGCTACTCGGAAGAACCTGCACCCGCCCTCTACGGGGAACTCCACCGTGACCAGACCACCCGTGCCTTTGAGCGGGCTGCCGATCGGAATCCAAGTGGCCCCAATCAAACGATCCGAGGCGACCACTTGATAGTTCGCGGATGCGGTCGTCACGAATGACATCTGCACCGTGCTCACGCCCTTAAGTAGAATGTTCACGGCAGCCAAGCCACAACTGCTGCTCGAACCGGGATCCCCCAGCACGGTGAAACTCGTCGTGCAACCGCTGCTGTTGCCGGCGTCATCGGTCGCGGTGACGGTGATCGTGTGCGTCCCCAAGCCAACCAGCGTGCCCGCGACCGGTGATTGGGTGAGGGTGAGTGAAG
>ORMF011267732.1_pt1 | contig 14157 bp, 16 predicted proteins | sample 1779871 | NCBI WGS metagenome assembly ORMF01 (sample SAMEA104232316, study PRJEB22302) | groundwater metagenome | biome: forest; feature: aquifer; material: groundwater | place: USA | collected 2011-08-07 | depth 5.4 m | reverse complement strand
GAGTTTTTCAAACACTGCTTCAAAACGCTGGAGATTGCGCTGGATAACGTCAGCGTCAATCATCCGGCCTTCAAGTCCTCGAATCGACAATTCAATCTCAGCCAGCCTTTCCTCGGCCTTTTGCTTCGTCTCTTGAAGCTCATCCAGCCTGTCCGTAATAAAACGGTTGCGTGAGGTACCATTGTTTTGAGCTCCTAAAGCCGCAACAAGCTTTTTGGCCTCTTCGTCAGTCTTTCGGATTTCCTCCTGAATACGTCTCCGGTCCTCTCTTAGCGGCCCAAAGGCTTTAACGGATGATTCCTGGGCGTCTTTCACAATATCGTCCACTATTTTCTTATTCCGGCCGAGAAGTGCCAGCCGCTTCACAATAAGATTTTCAAGCTCTTTCGCGGGAGCGCTTTTGACGGAGCATGCGTCTTTGTCAAATTTATTCACCTTAGTGCATTTGTAGTAAAAATATTTTCTGCCCTTCGAATAAGCAAAATTGGGCGTCATAAAAGATCCGCAGATTTTGCAATGCACAAGCCCTCTCAAAAGGAAATCATGCTTATCCTGATTGGCCGAATGATGCGTCCCGTTATTTTGGCTAAGAAGCTTTTGGACACGGTTAAAAAGCTTCTCGTCAACGATGGCCTTATGCTCGCCCGGGAAAAGCTTGTCTTTGTGCCGAAGTTTCCCAACGCAAAAAGGATTCCTTAACACCTGGGCCAGATTGGATTTGTTATACCGGCCTCCGCCTTTTTCAAGGCCCGCCTTGTTGATCCATTGTTTCATGCGGTAGCCTTGTGCATTTAAGCGTCTGGCCGTCTTGCCGAGCGATTTCTCTTTGAGATAAAAAAGAAACTGATCTTTCGCTTGCTTAACCTCGCTTTTATTCACGACGAGCTTGCGGGCCGCCGAATCAATGTCATAACCGATGATTGGCATTCCGCCTCCCCATTTGCCTTTTTGAATCATGGCCACTCGTTTGTCTCGCGTGCGTTCGCTTATGAGCTCCCGCTCGAATTGTGCAAATCCCATAAGCATGGTCTGAAAGATCCGGCCAATCGAGGTTGACGTGTCAAATTGCTGAGTGACAGAGACAAAAGCAACGCCGTGTTTGTCAAAAAGGTCGAGGATCTTAACGAAGTCTTTGATATTGCGGCTCATGCGGTCATATTTGTAAGCCACAACGATTTGGACTTTCCCTTGGCGGATAGCAGCTAAAAGATGCTGTAAGGCCGGCCGGTTCGTATTGCCGCCAGAGTAGGCGGGATCGTCAAAGCGCTCGGGAAAGAGCTGCCAGCCCTCGGCCTTACGGCTTTTGATAAACGCTTCACAGGATTCCCGTTGGGCGTCAAGCGAAGTAAAATCCGAATTAAGATTCTCGTCCGTGGATTTGCGGGTATAGACCGCACACCATTTGGTATTCTGCTTTTCGCTCATTTTTCGGCTCTTGGGGTTGGAGATAACGTCAGATGGTGCGAGCATAACCCGTCCGTTCTGGAGTGTCAATATTCAATTTCAAAACCTTCTTGGGACCCTTTGTTTGGACAGGCGCGGGGCTGCCGCTCTTTTCCTCTTCAGCCAGGCGGATTGCGCCCAAGGCGAGGATGTGGACAATCCGGGCAAGCCGTTCCTCCGGCGTCAAATCATCGGGATCGTCAAAATCCGGAAGCCATTGGTCGGTATCTTTCATCAAATTTTTGCGCACTCTTTCCATAACGAGATAGCGGGCTGTCCCAACAAGCTTAAAACGGGAAGCAATCAGCGGCAAAAAATCAGGTAGGTAAACCGAAGATCTTTAAAGCGGAAGCAGAAACCCGGGATATCCAATTTCTGTCCCACGATTTCCGAATTGTGTACGTATTATACCAAAATTTACCCCACTTTTCATTACCTAAATTCTTCAAAATATAAAAAATCAGGTATATAAAAACCTCTGAACATAAAAACTTGCATCGTGAGCGTCTTCCTGACCACCGTACGCACGACAAGACGCGAAGCGGGCGCGGGCGGTGGTCAGGAAGCTAGTCGAGCAAAGCGAGAATAGAGCGAACGATGCAAGTAGTTTATTTTTAATAGATTAGAGCAATGGGACAAAAACTGATTTTGTTCAACCCTATGAAAACCAAATTCATATACCCATTCATAGGGTGCGTTCATATACTTGCAGAAATCTTTTGAGAAAATTCAAACCCTATGAAAATGAAATTCATACACCTCGTTCATAGGGCGCATTCATGGGGTGCATACATAGGGTTCGTAAAAAGGGCGGGCGTTTCCAGCAGGTTTATAATTTCCGTTTTTTCGTAAAAAAGCCCCATTTTTCTTTAAACGGTGCAAGGGTCTTTAAGGACACTGTCTTGCCGGGTATTTTCGCCACATGCTTAATTGGAACAATATAACAGTCGCCGTTTTTTGAATTAACACCGATCAGGACATCGCAATCCCTTTCATTAATTTTTCTGGTGCGGGATGCCGCTTTTCGGCTGATCTGCTTGCCGGCTCTCCAGCCCCGTGTAAGACTCAGGCGGTCGCCCCCCGTTCCCTTAACTTCGACACGGTATAGGTTTGATTTATTGTCTATGACCAAATCATAATTCGTATCCGGCCAGGCTTTGAAAAAAACAATTAATCCGTGTTTCATTGCCCTTGATACGGCCAGCATCTCGTTACCAGTTCCCTGAATACCGCGGAGGTTTCCTTTCTTATACCCAGGCATTCCTGTCAAATCCTTGTTCCAAGGAATTTCTTTTTTCATCGCAGTGCTCCGGTGATTTTATTCAAGCATTTTTGGGTGTCTTTTTTTATGTCATGCTCCCATATCCGCAAGACCTTCCAGCCGTTTTTGCGCAGTTCTCTATTAACCTTTTTATCCCGCTGTTTATTCCGCGCAATTTTAGGCAGCCAATAGGATTGATTGGTCATGGGCTTGATAAACCTTTTGGGATGGCCGTGCCAGAAATCGGAATCAACGAAAACAGCCACTTTTTTTCTCCGGAAAATAATATCCGGTTTCCCTGGAAGACTTTTAACATATTGAGCAAAATGCAACTTTTTTACCTTCAGCGCTTTGGCGAGCTTCTTCTCAGGCAGAGTGTCTTTAGAGCGGATATTCTGCATATTCTTCCGGCGCTGGGCTTTGGTGAGATTATCCATAACCGGATGCAATTATAGCAATTTTGGAACGGGATTAAAGAGAAGGATATAGAAAAAAGACTAGAGCTTGTCCGCAATAAATTCCCAGTCTCGTCTGAGCTCGCCGGATCGTTTCACATAACTGGGTGAAATATCCTGCGTACCGACCTTCTGGGTCGGCCCTTCGAGGTCCGCAACAGGCGCAAAACCGCAGACTTGTGCTGTAATATGAGATTCAAGATCAGGTATAATCTGCTTTATTTTTTCAATGCTGGGATGCTCTTTCAGCAGACGGACAATATGATCCGCATAAAGGTCGACTCTGACAAACACGTAATAATCAGACCGCCGGTCCGTTAAATCGACTTCATTTTTACCGACGATCAGCCAGACATTTTTCATTTTGGATGACTTGATCGACATTTTGAACGACGGCTGATTTTCTACACCACGGCGGCGTGATATTGAAACAATATCCTGGCTCCGCACAAAGCCGTCAACATTCTTGTCCAGTTTAATCTCTAAGCCGTATCTGACTTCTAAAAAAACTTGGAACGCTGTTTCGCCCAAGAAGCCGGAAATGTGATCGGAAAGATACTTGCCCGCTTCACGTTGCTGTGAAGTCGCGAAATTCGCTCTTGGTGCGCCGGAATAGAATTTTTCGAGTGCAAACTGAAGGGCTTCAAAGTAATCATCCTGATCAAGTGCCACGGTCGTATGATCATAATATTTCTTCCAGTCATCCAGATCAGCCTTCCGTATTTTTCGGATTTTTCCCGTGCGGCCGGTCAGCTGAACCGGAATCTCCCTGCCATCCTTGACATAATTTTCAACGGCTTTTTTCGGCAGGTGAAGATAATCAGCAGCCCCCGGGATCGAGAGAAGGTCTTGTCCGGAGGCCATGCTTATATTGTGATCAGGTTAGGATCTCTGACAATCGAAGAGACGAAAAGGGGTTCGTCGTCAATATCCAGGAGATGGTTCAGGTTTGCTTCTATGCTCGGATATTTGATGCCGGCAATCGTTTTCAGGACAGATTTAAAGATGATTTCAGCCATGCGCGGCGAGACGGCCATTCCGATCTGCCTTCTGACGCTCTCCTTTGAACCTTTAAAAATAAAGTTATCCGGAAACGTCTGCAAGCGTGCGCGTTCCCGGTTCGTTAACGCTCTGTTATATTTCCAATGATAGCCGTGAGTCCCGCCGCCCCCGCTTCCGGTGATCGTATAGGCGGGCTTATCCGGATGAAGTCTCTTATAAATTTGGCTGAGTCTCGCGTTTTTAACTTTTAAACGCAGTTTTAGCGGCATATCGGCAGTCCAGGCGTTTTCGCCTGGTTTGATATACTTTAATCTCTCAATTACAGACTTTGACTGGGCCGTTTCTTCGTTATTTAGGGCACCATCCGGTATAGGCGGGTTTTCAAGGGCTTCTCTTGCGCTGACCGGCTCCTCAAGAGTTGTGGGGGCCGGCACATTAAAGTTCAACCCCAGTGATCTTTTAATGCCGACGATAATGACTCTATGCCGGGTCTGCGGAACGCCGTATTCTTCAAATTTGTAAAAATGAGCCGTCAGCGTGTATCCTGATCCCGCGTTTTTAAAATCTTCGAGAATTTTTTTAAATGCGCCGCCTTCATTTGCGCTTCTGATGCCGCCGACATTTTCAGCTACAAAGAAGACAGGTTTGAAGTGCTCTAAAATTTTTATGCCGTATGAATATAAGGGGCCGAATTTCCCGTCAAATCCTTTCTGTTCACCCACGATGCTGAAATCATTGCAGGGAAAACCGTAAGCAAAAGCGTTGATAGAGGGGAGATTTCTTATATCAAGTTTCCGGACATCACCGCATATGACTGAATCAGGATTTTTAGATGCGATGTTATGACGGAATGTTTCGCAGGTGTCCAGATGGTAATCGCTGGCCCATGCATGCTCAATGCCGTAGGTTATTCCCTTTGAAAATACTCTTGCCCGGGCCGCCCCCAAGGCAAGCCCCCCGGGGCCGCAGAATAACTCCCCAAGATTGAATATTTGCCGTTTACCGCTGTTTCTTCCGTTTTTCAAATCTGCCTCCATAGGGGGTCTATCGTCATTTTCCGTGGTTTTCTTGCATTATAGTAAATTTTTTATGATCGGCAAAAGAATTGTACTTTAAGATGTCTATGGCAATGTTCATATAAAATTTCGAGTGACGCTGATTACCTTTCCACGGATCTGAACTTCAGCTGGATAGAGCGGACGCATTGATGGATTTGCCGGTTGGAGACGAATCCGGTTCTTCTCCCGGTAAATTTTTTTTAACATCGCTTCATTTTGATCAACGATCGCGACAACAGTTTCGCCATTTTCAGCCGTTGACTGTTCGCGGATGATGACTGTATCGCCATCAAAAATCCCCTCGTCAATCATGCTGTTTCCTTTAACGCGCAGGGCAAAATGACGGCCTGAATTTGAAAGCTGCTTTTTTGCGACCGTGATGGTTTCAGGGTCTTCAATGGCTTCAATAGGCTCTCCCGCCGCAATAGTTCCGAGCAGTGGAATTTGCACGAGATTTCCTTCCGGCTTCAGCTGATAAATCTCAATTCCACGCGCTTGATTGGCCTGCTTTCTAAGATACCCTTTGCGTTTCAAGGCTTCGATGTGCTGATGGATGGTGGCGACTGACGAAAGACGGAAATGCTTTTTGGTGTCCTCAAGCGAGGGGGCATACCCGTGTTTATGAGTGTAGAACTGAATATAATCTAAGATTTGTTTTTGTCTCTTCGTAAGCATAAATTCATAGACCTTTCAAAGTATCGGCATTATGATACCGAAAATAAACCGAAAGTAAAGTGATAATTTGATGGCGGAGTATTCGTCTAATGGATGAGTTCAAACAGAATTTCTTTCTCGTGCAATATCAGATGGTTTGGAAGCAAAGAAATCAACACGTCGGCCATATTTGGGCCATTCCCGCCATCATTACAGGTCTCCTCGGCATTCTTGCGCTTCTTATAGCCCACGGCAAGATTGATTTTAGCAGTAATGTATCTTTTAAGATTGCTTCGATCTTAATTGTTGTCTCAGGGTTTGTTGGCCTATTCCTTCGCCACAATTTTTTCATAAAAGTTTTAGGATTATCACTAAAAGATATGGCAAAACGGCAGGAGTCTGACAAATGGTTACCGCAATTTGGCGGTAAGTTCAAAATCAGATATAAAAGGCTTTTAAACTCTGGCGAGCGGTTTGGCTCGTGGCAGACTGGCACCTTTTGGTGGGCTGTCGTGGTAGTTGGTTTGGTTTTATTCGTTTTATCCAGCCTTTTATCTATAGCGAAAATATCAGATGATGTGATCAAAGGATCTTTGTGGAAGGATTTATTCAGCAATGTCAGATGGGAAGCTTTTCTTGACATTGGGTATATTTTATTGAAACTTTTTTTCCTTCTATCGATTACATGGGTAACCCTGTTGAAGGCTAAAGACGAGTGGATTAAAAGAAAACGCAGGCTGGCGATTCCTTTATTTATTATCGGTGTTGGGCTTTTTTTCCCCTCTCTCGCAGAGCTTTCAGAATGTTTTGTGGCCTGTAGTAAGCAGTGGTAAGGTATCTTTTGAGAAAAAAGATCTTGAATACATCGAATCGCTGAAACAATACAGGGCGGTCTTCCCCGATTATAGCAGGATCGAAAATGTGGAAGTATTTTTCACATCCTACCATGATGAAAGCGGTCGTCACGTTGCCCGTATGAACTGGGTAAAGTACATTGATTTTCGATTTGCCAAAAATTATATCCAGTCGAACCATGAACTTAATGATGGAGAAGGAGAGCATACGGTCGTTTTCACATATCGTGTCCCGTTGTGGAAATATCCTGCTGCAAAAAGGAAGGCAGAAATAAGCCTCAATTTCTGAGGAAAAGTGGTTCTTCGAACTTTAAAGTTTATGAAAGCTGACCTTTGCGCTTCATGGGACATACCTTTCTATGGGATCTGAAAAAGCGTGGGGAATATTAAAAAAGAAAGAGATTGAAAACGATCTTAGAGCCGAATTTGAGGCAACAGTTAAAGATCGCGTTAATCGCTTCTTGCAAATAGGTTATCAAAATATTGTTGCAGCGAATCATTTTGCAAAAGCGTCCACGGAATGTCTGCTCTTGTATCGAGATGGCCATTTTATTGCGACGGTGATGATGAGTCATGCGATAAATGAGGGCATAATCAAATTCGTTGCAGAACGAAACGCTATTAACCTGACAATGCAAAATGGAGACGCCAAATCAATCGATCTTCTTATTGAAGAACTAAAGAAATCTGGCAAATTCTCAGATACTTGCGCCAAAGCTTCACAGGGAATATATGGGAGCTTTAGAAATGACGTTCATCATATGAGTCCCAAAATGACGCAAATTGATTTTGTTTCATTAGCGTTAAAAAATATTCAGCGCCTCGCCCTAATTGAAGGCGAAATTTTTGCATTTGAAATGGAACAAGGGGCCATAAATCCAAAGAATCCTGCTTATTGGGACGCCGGCCCCGACGGATATGCAGAGGCGTTTTTACGCATAAGGTTTTAGTGCGTGCGATGAACCTAGTTTAGCCTCTCACAGGAAGAGCCAGACGCTTCTCTCCCTTAGCGGCCAGGACTATTTCGAAGCTGAATTCATCCTCAAGAAAAGTTTGATAGGCGTCGTCCTCGGGGAGCATCCGGGGCGAAATCCAAATTGCTGGGTTTCGCCCTTTTTTTGTCTTCATAAATTAGGCGTTACTGTTACAACGAACAAAAGTTCGAAGGTTCTGTAACGTCTTTTTCATCTTTGGTTGGGCACGGTATTCATTCCTTTGTATTCCGAGGATCAACCTCATCGCAATCCACCTCTTCCTGATTCAATTCCAGCAATCACGGATCTGTCCCAAAAAGTAGACATACGTTCATAAAATTTTTCACTTTGCTCGGCAATTTTTTTCGGCAGCGGCGCAAAGAGGCATGAATTTTTGCGCTAACTACTGATACTATTTTGAGTTCAGAGCTATATCTCGTTTCGTTGTAAGACAGGCATGCTATTTGTATACAATTAAGGAATCACTTGTAGCTTGAAAACACCAAATTCGATATTAGGGGGAAAAAAGATTATGATTACCAACGTTTGCAAATTCATCATTGTACTTATGTTCTTTGCCATTTCCATGACGGTCGTGAACCTCCAGGGGTTCGCAGGCGTTATTCTCGGCGGCGATGACCTTACGGACCATGGTTTTCGCGATGCCGGTGTTAACAAGGATGGATGGCTTTATATCGAAAAAGCGATAAGTAATTTGTTCGATTCAGTTTCCCGGTCAGGGCCTTTTACCGCGGGCATTGCTGCTTTGGGGTCTGCAAATCCGGGAGGATTTCCGGCTAGCGACGCCGGTGGCGCGATCAATTCGGTTGCTGATGTTCTCGGGAAAACGGTAGGCTTTTTCGACGGGGCTGCGGATATAGACACGTTTTTCACGGATTTAGCTTTAGGAACGGTGAATCCCCAGGTGATTTGGCTGGCCGGCACGGGAGCCAGCAATGACTTAGTAACTTCTGAAGGAGCTGTTTTGACCGCAAACGCTTCGGCGCTCAATGATTTTGTCGCTTCCGGCGGCTCGCTGATGTCCCACGGGTCCGGCAGCAACGCCTACGGATGGCTGACGGCACTCCTTCCAACAGCTTCCAATATAAGCGGTTGTAACGAGGTTGGCGCAACGCTCACCGCTGACGGTATCGCCGCTTTTCCCGGCCTCAGCAATTCCAATATTGACGACACTGCAGGTCCCTGCCACAGCCATTTTGAAGGCGATCTTGGAGGCCTGTCCGTGCTTGCCAAAGATGGAGACGACCTTAACTACATCATAGGAACTGGCCGCGGAGGGCTTATCCAGTGTGGTCTGCCCGGACAACCTGCGTGTCCGCCCCCTCCTTCTTCCGAGCAAGGGATACCCGAGCCAGGAACTCTTGTCCTCATGGGCATAGGAATGATTGGCCTTAGGTTGAGCCGTCTGTTGGGTTCATCACGCATCTCATCACGATAACTGTTTGAGTCTTCGCAGCCAATTCGCGATCCTTCCTTTTACGTCTCTTTTCCCTTTCGGCCCGCCGGGTGAAAACATTCTTAAGACTCAGAGTGCTTCGGGCGCAACGCATTCGAAAAGGGATTTTAATTAGGATTACTTCTTTCCGCTTTTGAACCGAACGGGTTGTAGTTGATCTTGACTCTGATCTGAAACGTTCTTGTTTCTGTCCTTAACCTCATTCAGATATATTGCTCGGCTCATAGGGCTTTTCCCTCCTATGAGCCTTTTATCGACAACTCCTTACAATGACTTATGAAACCACTTCTAGTACTTACAACAAAGGAGAAAAGTAATGGCTCAACCAATTCCAGAAGGGTATCACGCAGTTACACCGAGTTTCACGTTCAAAGATTCGAAGAAGGCAATCGAGTTTTACAAAAAAGCTTTTAGCGCAAAAGTGCTGGATCTTTTTCCAAGCCCGACCGGGCATGGCATCATACACGCAACGATTCAGATCGGCGATTCGATCGTGATGATGGGTGACGAAAATCCGGGACAGAGCTGCAATAGCGCCGAAACATTCGGCGGCTCGCCGATCAGCCTCTACGTCTACGTGCCTAATGCGGATGCGGTATTCAAGCAGGCCGTTGCGGCTGGTGGAACGGCGACGATGCCGGTGGCGGATATGTTCTGGGGAGATCGCGCGGGGCAGATTCGAGATCCGTTCGGCTACTCGTGGATGATTGCCACGCACACGCAGGACTTCAACCAGGAGCAGATTCGCAAAGGCGCCGAGGCCTTTTTCACTCAAATGGCGAAGAAATAGCGCCTTTTCCGAAAACGAAGGAGGAGTTTTGTGTCATGAACCAGTTGCCTCACAAGGGGCTGCTTCGCCGCGAAAGTCGTCCATTGTGGGGAGAAGTTGCAGGCGAGGTTCAAGTAAAATCGGCCCTGCCTTTTTTGCTTGATAACTCATTAGACGCGATGTACGCTTGCCCTAGTGGAACTAGAAAAAATGTGGATAGGGATTCGATCAACAATAAAAATTCGAAGGTAAAGTAATACCTTTATTGTTTCCACCTCTTTATTATGAGTGTTAACAGATCGCACGGTTATTAGCAGCAATTCATCTCAGGTCTTAATTTTTTGCGAAACCTCCAAGATGAACTCCCAAAAGCTTACTAGCCCACTCAACCCAGTTTTTTTCTTGGTCGCAGTTTCTTCATTTGTTTTTTTCTTTCGGTTGGGACACGGTTCTTTGACAAGCTGGGATGAGGCAATTTATGGGACGGTGGCCCGCGAAGTGCTCAAGTCGGATCATTGGCTAAGGCCCACCTTTCAAAGCGGCTTGTGGTTGGAAAAGCCGCCTCTTTGTATTTGGGTGATCGCTTTTTTATATAAAATTTTTGGCATTAATGAATTTACAGTCCGGTTTTTTTCAGCGGCGTGCGGATTAGGCACGGTCCTCGTTACTTACTTTATCGGTTCAAGATTGTTCAATCGATGGATTGGTTTTTTGTCGGGAATGTTTCTCGTCACGTCCAAACATTTTCCTCACTACGCCCGCCTTGGAGCTATGGATGCTCCGCTTGTCTTCTTTATCTCTTTAGCACTTCTTTTTTTCTGGCTCGGCAGAAAGAAGAAAATATATTTTAGTTTATTCGGAATTGCTCTTGGCCTGGCTTTTCTTACAAAGGGAGTGGCGGCCGCTTTCGTTATTTTTATTACTTGGATTTATTGCTGGTGGGGAGATGAGCTCTCAATTTTAAAGCGGCCGTCTTACTGGTTGGGAATTTTAATTTGCGTCATGATCGTTATTCCGTGGAACGCTTACGAGGTCTTCGTCTATCCGCATACTTATGCAGTCGATCTACATAGGGAAATTTTTATGAGGATTACGGAAGCAGTTGAAGGTCATAAGGGAGATTTGGGGTATTATTTCTATGTTATATTTTCCAAATACCGCCCATGGATTATTTTACTTCTGTTCTCTTTGCCATTTTTTATTTTTAAAACCGTACGCAGTAAAAGTAAAGAAATGATTTTTATTACCACTTGGATTTTTTTTATTTTTGGCTCATTGACCCTCGTCAGAACAAAACTGCATTGGTATGTTCTTCCCGTATATCCTGCCTTATCGATTTGTGTGGCTTATGCATTTGCACAAGTTATTAAAGAGAAATATTTGTTTCTTGTAGCAGGCATGTTTCTTATAACCATTCCGTTTCATGCTCACGATCATTTCTTTAAATTGGATTATAATCCCGATCTCAAAAGCATTAGCGCGTCAGTGAAAAATATTGTCCCTGAAAGAACAACTGTATCTCTTTATAATTCCGACGAACGTCACGCCTGTCTTTTTTATACTGAAAGATCGGCCACCTCCTTACATAGCGAGGAAGACTTTATGACCTCAGCGAAGCAAGCAGATTTTTATTGCCTTATTTATGAAAAAGATCTAAAAAGTTTAAATATGGCGCGCACGAATCTTCATCTGATCACTCGTGCTTCAGCCGGCAAACTCCTCTTGCTTTCAAGAGTGTGAATTAACAACGGTTCCTTTTAAATGCTTAAGATTTAAACTTCTTTACTTTGCAACCAGTTGCGAAAGTCGTCCATTAGGGGGGGGGAGCCAATATTAGTAATGTACCCCATGATGAAAATCCATTTAATAAAAACAAAAGCTACTCAAAAACAAATTCATGAGATGTTAGAGACACTTAGCTTTTATATCAAGCTGGCAGTAGATGTAGATTGTGGAATATTAGCTGGTAAAGGCGGACTCTAGGCCGACTGTGAAGTGTTGCTCATAAACGATGGAAGAAAAGCAAAGTTCCCGGTTTCGAAACCGGAGACCTCTTTATCAAGCAGGGAAAACCTTTTATACTTTTGAAGTCAAACAAATTAAAAATTGAGCAACAATACTGTATTTAAACTTAAAAATATAGCACTCCAGGTTTTCTTCCTGGGTTCGTGCTTTTACATTTTGACGGGCGCGGCATTCGTCGCGCCGTGGGAATATCACCTTTTTTTTGAAGCGCGCAGTACACTTCATCAACTTTTAATCCGCTTTATCATATTAATGGGAATGCTGGTTGCTTGGCGTAGTTACCTAATAAGAGGAGACATGTTTTTTGAACTGGAACCCGTACGTTCCATCAAAGTTTTTTTTAAAATATCTCCGTTCTTTTCGGTTTCAATTCTGTTTCTCATTTACTTTACGTTGCAGTTTGCAAACCAAGTTCTCATGCATGCGGGGCTTGGTACGGCTCTTTGGGATCTCGGATTGTACGACCAAGTTATTTGGAACACAGCCCACGGCAATTTTTTAATCAGTTCCATCCGTGGAGGATTACACATTTTCTCGGAACGTTTCAAGCCCATGCTGGTTCTGTTGTCGCCAATTTACTTCCAGAACAACAACACGGTTCTTCTTTTTTTTATTACCACATTAATAACCTCAAGCAGTATTGTGGCTGTTTATTTAATCGCCAAGTCTTTAACTAATTCCAAAGAAACAGCCTTGGTCTTTTCCATTTGCGCTTTTTTTTATCTTCCTCTCAGGAATGGGATCAACTTTCTATTTCACACGCAGGTCCTTGCCGATCCGCTCCTTTTATTCGGTTTTTATTGCGTCATCAAAAAGAAAGGCATTTTTGCATATTTGCTTTTCCTCTTGGCGCTTACGTGCAAGGAAAGTGTTGCGATGGACGTTTTGGGCATTGGACTCTTTTTGATTGCCCGACGAGAAAAAACAGGCTGGGGCATCAGCATCCTCGCACTTTTTTGGATCGCTCTGTTTATTTTATTCATTGAACCGAATTTCTGCTATGCTTACCAGGTACAAGACAAATGGAGTTTCTATTCTCACTTTTCAAGCCTCAACCTGGAATCCTGGGCAAAACTTCTCAAACCCAATCCGATTTTATTCTTGTTTTTCGTTTTTGGTCCCGTTCTTTTTCTCCCGTATGCTTGCAGGAAATGGACCTTACTGCTTGGCCCTTCGCTGGCACTGAGGTTGTTGTCAATCTATCCGGGTTTCAGACTTATAACAGCACACTATACCGCAGGACTTAATGCACTAATTTTTATTGGCGCCATTTATGGATTTATCGAAGCACTCGACCTCAGAAAGAAAATTTGGAGAAATATCAATTTTTTCCGCTCAGCGCTTCTTGGCGCCGCAATTTTATTTACCGGAGTTCCTCAGCTTTTTTCAATTGAACGTTTTTTGTGGGAAGCATCCTATTCTGAAAATCAAAAAGCGGTAAAAATCCTGGAAAGTATTCCATCTGATCATTCTGTATTATCAACGGAAACCGCCTCTGCACATCTCTCGCACCGTGCGCATTTATTTGTCTTCTTTAATATGTTTGCGCATGCGCCGTATGAGAAAATGGCAGAAAAGCCAGATTTAATCGTAGTCGATAAACTCAAACTGCAACCGAGAGAGCAGAAAGCATTGGGCGAGTTTAGGACAAAGGGCTATGAGTTGATTTTTGAATCGACATTAATTCAAATCTATGAACGACCATCAGAATCACAGCTCATTTCTTCCGATTTGATCGATGAGTGGAACCGTATCAACCGAGCGAATCAAATTTCATACCGTAAAATAGTCAGAAAATGGTACAAGTACCTTTTAATTTTTGCAGCATCGTTTTGCATCTTTCGCCTTTTTAAAAAAGAAAAGCTTTTAATCCATTCGTGACATCATGAGAAAAGCGCTTGATCTGGCCATCAATATCTACGCGATTTTTAAAAAAACATTAAATTTATAGATCTACTACTTTAAGATTATTAGAATACACCCTAAAGGTTTCAGACTTCTCTGATAATGACCAGTTTCACTCGCCAAAGAGCGCGGCGAAGTTCGTCCGGACGAGTCTCGCCAAGTTTTTCGGCGGCACTGATTCTCATTGATTAAACTAAATTGGTAATCAGTACGGTCATCATCTTCCTATAACAAAGTAGGGGTAGATGATGGCGGAAAAGACGTCCCTGCAAAAGACGTG
>ORMF011070273.1_pt1 | contig 14157 bp, 9 predicted proteins | sample 1779871 | NCBI WGS metagenome assembly ORMF01 (sample SAMEA104232316, study PRJEB22302) | groundwater metagenome | biome: forest; feature: aquifer; material: groundwater | place: USA | collected 2011-08-07 | depth 5.4 m | reverse complement strand
GTGGGGGCGCGCAGGCGCGCGCCCCCCCCCCCTTGGGTTCAAGGGCGGGGTCAAACCCCCGCCCGCGAAGTGGCTTCGTTTTCGATTGATGCGCCAGAAGAATCTTTCTTCCATCCGCCGCAAGCTGCTCCGCTGGTATGACCAAAATCGCCGCGACCTTCCGTGGCGTCGCAGCCGTGATCCTTACGCTATCTTGATTGCCGAGACCATGCTGCAGCAGACCCAAGTGGCAACCGTAGTCCCCTACTACGAACGCTTCCTCGATACTTTCCCCACGGTCGACGCCCTCGCCCGCGCGCCGCTCAAAAAGGTCTTGGTTCTGTGGTCCGGTCTCGGCTACTATCGGCGCGCGGCCAATCTCAAAACCACCGCCGGGATTCTGGTTCGACGGCACGCCGGCCATCTCCCCGCCAATTACGAAGATCTCATCTCCCTTCCCGGTATCGGCGATTACACCGCCGGCGCGCTAATGAGCATCGCCTTTCAGAAACCCTACCCGGCCATCGACGGCAACGCGCGCCGCGTCCTCGGCAGGTTGTTCACTCTAACCAGCGAGAAAGAGCTGCGCGCCGCCTCTGCGGATCTGGTTTCACGCTCGCGGCCCGGCCATTTCAATCAAGGCTTGATGGAGCTCGGCGCAACGATCTGCGCTCCGAAGAAGCCGCGCTGTCCTAAGTGCCCGCTTCGGCGCGATTGCGCCGCACAAAACGGCGATGGCCGCATGGCGACCACGGCGAAGAAAAACATCGGCGTCAAAGCAGTGACCTGGCCGCTCGCCGTCGTGCGCCGCCGGGGTAAAATTCTTTTGCGCCGCCGAGCCGCCGATGGCATCCTTGCCGGGCTTTGGGAACTGCCGGGAGGCGAGATCGGCGGACACAAGAGCGCGCGCGCCTGCCTCAAACGACACCTGCGCGAATTGGACGGCACTCTCAAGTCCGACCTGCATATCGGCGAATTCCGCCATAGCATCACGAATCGAAGGATTCGATCTCCGCTTTATCTTTTTGATGTTCGGATTGACACTGAATTGTCCCGGCCCGGCCCTAACTGGCGTTGGATTTCTCCGTCTTCCCTTGACGGTTATCCGGTATCGTCGATGACTCTGAAAGCCCTGAGGATTTTGGCCACCCATGAGAAAAGTTTTCTTTAGCAGCCTGATTTTGACAGCGCTCGTAGGAGGACTGCTTTATCTTTACCTATCGCTGCCGGACGTCGCCGTTCTGAAACAGAGAAACCCCAAAAGCTCGGCGCTGATGGAGCTGCGTGCCGAGGAATACAAGCAAAAGAACATTCGTGTCGCGCGCCAGCAAATCTGGGTTTCTTACGGGGCGATCTCGGAACATCTGAAGAAAGCGATTGTGCTTGGCGAAGACGCGGCGTTTTTCAGCCACAAAGGGATCGATGTCAACGAGCTCAAAGAAGCCCTGAAAAAGGATTGGGAGACCGGCAGCTTCAAGCGCGGCGGCAGCACGATTACCATGCAGTTGGCGAAAAATTTATATCTCAACCCAACAAAAAATCCGCTGCGCAAGGTTAAAGAGATCGTCATCGCCTGGCAGCTCGAACAGGCGCTGCCGAAGCGGCGTATTTTTGAGATCTATTTAAATGTTGTCGAGTGGGGGCGAAACATTTACGGCGCCGAGGCGGCCGCACGCCACTACTTCGGCAAATCGGCCGCCAACCTCGACGTGCTCGAAGCGGCAACCCTGGCCGCCCTGCTGCCGAGCCCAAGAAACTCGCGGGGAAAAAGCCTGCTCTATCGAAGAAACGTCATCCTGGGCCGCCTGGCCAGCGTCGGTTATCTGACCCAAGCCGAGTACAACCGAGCAAAACAGGTTCCGCTGTTTCAAAAGGTCCAAGCAGAAGCGCCGTTTTTGCGGCAATCCGAGTAATCGCCGGTGAGAAATATCTCGGCGTTCTAATTACCTTTTTTCGGCCTGCACATATTTTTTCCAAACCTTTTTCGAAATGGATCGTCTAACGAGTGTAAGTCATGACAGGACCAGGGAACATGATGGATCATAAAAGCGAGATTGCAGTTTCGATTCGAGAGCTTATCGCCGCCGCCGGCGAGCTCGCATTTGAATTTGCGGAAAACGACAATGATGGCCGACGATTAGCCCGGCTCGCGTTGATTGAATTTCTTAGAAATTCGCCCAAAGCGGTGAACTTAGATAGCGATTTCTCCGGGCCGACAACCGGCCGCCAGATACTCCACTAGCCCGTGACCCAGTGGGGGTAAGCCGCTCCCCCTGCCCATTCCGATGATAATTGACGCTCGTACTCCCGTTGCCGGGAACTTTAGTCGATATCCGGCAGTTTAGAGGTGAGGCGAGGGATCCGCATCCAAATCCGCCCTGCCGTCATCTAACTCAGTGATTATTGTACAATGGCTGAAGCGAGTTCGTTGAAATGGCCTGGAGGCGAATGCTTAGACCGCTCTTGCTAGCCGCAGCCTTGATGAACTTGACGCTATCGCTCGCTGATGGTCATGCGTTCTACATCAGCAGCCCCGCTCCGGAAATTGCCGGCGGTCCGTGGATCAGTAGGTTTGACAAAAGATTTTCAGATGGGACAATGCGGCAGTCGCCCGTAAGGAGGGGCATCGATGCTGATCAAGAAACCTAACGACATAAAATCATCCGAGATAACCCCGCGGGGACTCTATATGAGCCGGCGCCAGTTCATCCGCGCGGCGTCGGCGACGGCGATTTCCGCCGGCGCGATGTTGAACGGACTCGACGCGACCTTCAACGTCGGTGAAGCGGGCGCCGGCGAAAAGCTCGGCAACTTGAAGAAAAGCACTTACAGCACCAGCGAGAAACTGAATTCATTAAAGGACATCACGAGCTACAACAACTTCTACGAGCTGGGTGTCGACAAGGGCGACCCGGCGCAAAACGCCAAATATCTGACCACCCGGCCCTGGACCGTGGCGGTCGAGGGCGAGGTCAAGAAGCCCAAAACCTACGACATCGACGCGATCATGAAGCTCGCACCGCTGGAAGAGCGCATTTATCGCCTGCGCTGCGTCGAGGCCTGGTCGATGGTCATACCCTGGATCGGTTTTCCCTTGAGCGCGCTGATCAATCAGGTGGAACCGACCGGCAACGCCAAGTTTATCCAGTTCGTCACCCTCTACGACCCGAAACGGATGCCCGGCCAGCAGAAAAGCCTTTTCGGCAACGCGCTCGACTGGCCTTACGTCGAAGGGTTGCGGATGGACGAGGCGATGCATCCGCTGGCTATTTTGTCGGTCGGCCTCTACGGCGAAGTGTTGCCGTCGCAGAACGGCGCGCCGGTGCGCTTGGCGGTGCCGTGGAAGTACGGCTTCAAGAGCATCAAGTCCATCGTCAAGGTCCGCTTCGTCGAGAAACAGCCGGCCACGGCATGGAGCTTACAGACGCCCAACGAATACGGATTTTATTCCAACGTCAACCCCGAGGTCGATCATCCGCGCTGGAGCCAAGCCACCGAACGGCGCATCGGCGATTTCTTGCGCCGCAAGACCCTGATGTTCAACGGCTACGGCGAACAGGACGCCAGCCTGTACAAGGGGATGGACTTGAAGAAACTCTACTAAAATCGAGAGCCAGCGGTGAAAAACTTCTTGTGGATTCGAATCGCGGCATTCGGCGCTTGTCTCATTCCATTCGGCCAGCTGCTTTACAACGGTTATCAGGGTGATCTCGGCGCCAATCCCATCGAAACGATCACGCGGTTCACCGGTTCCTGGACGCTTATTATTCTGCTCGTCACTCTCGGTGTATCCCCGCTAAGGAGGATCTCAGGCTGGAATGAGCTGATTAAGTTGCGGCGAATGTTGGGACTCTTCGCTTTCTTCTACGCTCTGCTGCACTTTTCGACCTATATCGTCCTGGATCACTTCTTCGACTTCGACCGCATCGCCAAGGATATCCTCAAGCGGCCCTATGTCACGGTGGGTTTCACCGGTTTCGTCCTGATGATACCACTGGCGATCACCTCGACGGCCAAGATGATCCGCCGCCTCGGCAAACGCTGGCAGCAGCTCCACCGCTTGGTTTACCTCGTCGGCATCGCCGGCGTGATTCATTTTTACTGGCTGGTCAAATCCGATATCCGCCGCCCGGCCCAGTATGGCGCGGTGCTCGCGGTCTTGCTCGGCTACCGGCTCGTGAAATTTCTACTGCCCTCCAGCCTTCCCCGTTTCTTGAGCCGAGGCGCGAAGTTGAACACTACGGTGGAATAGTCCACAAATAATTTCGCGGTTGACTTCCGGGCGTCTCTTCCCATACTTGGTCGGTATGAGATCACCGTCAATGTCCATCAAACAAGCTTTCGGCCTTGCCGTTGGCAGCGAAACTACTCTGCGCGGCTGGGTGCGCTCGCGCCGGGACTCCAAAGGCATTACTTTCATCGAATTGAATGACGGCTCGCGCTTTAAAAACATGCAGTTGGTCGTGGATGCCGGGGCCGTACTGGACGAGACGCTCAAGCAGGTAACCACCGGCAGCAGCATCGCCGCGTCGGGCATCCTGGTCGAATCGCCCGCCAAGGGACAAGCGGTCGAACTCAAAGTCGCCGCCATCCAGATTTACGGGGGCGCCGATCCTGCGACCTATCCGCTACAAAAAAAGGTGCACTCGCTTGAGTTTCTGCGCGAGATCTCTCATCTGCGCGTGCGCAGCAACACCTTCGGCGCCGCCTTTCGCGTGCGCAACGCTCTCACCCACGCGATCCACACTTTTTTTCAGGAAAGAGATTTCATCTACGTCCAGACGCCGATCATCACCACGTCCGATTGCGAGGGCGCCGGTCAGATGTTCGGCGTCACGACATTAGACCTGCAACAGCCGCCGCGCACCGCCGATGGGAAAATAGACTGGCAGCAGGACTTTTTTGGCCGCCCGGCTTACTTGACCGTCAGCGGCCAGCTCGAGGGTGAAATTTTTGCTCTGGCCTTCTCCAAGGTCTACACCTTCGGCCCCACCTTCCGCGCCGAGAACAGCAACACGCCCCGTCATTTGGCGGAATTTTGGATGATCGAGCCGGAGATGGCCTTCTACGAGCTGGCGGACGATATGCAGTTGGCCGAGGAATTTCTCAAGTACACGATTCGCTACGTCCTCGATCATTGCCGCGAAGATCTGGAATTTTTCAACCAGTTCATTGAAAAATCGGTCCTCGCCACGCTGGAGCATGTCGCCGAGTCGCAATTCGGCCACATCACTTATACCGACGCGATCCAGGAACTGAAGAAGTCCGGTAAAACTTGGGAGTTCCCCGTCGATTGGGGCAGCGATTTACAAACCGAGCATGAACGCTTTCTGTCCGAAGAAGTCTTCAAGAAACCGGTGATCGTCACCGACTATCCCAAAGACATCAAAGCCTTTTACATGCGCGTCAACGACGACGGCAAGACCGTGCGCGCGATGGACGTGCTCGTCCCCCGCGTCGGCGAGATCATCGGCGGCAGCCAGCGCGAAGAGCGCCACGACGTGCTGCTCCAACGACTGCGCGACGCCGGCTTGGATGAAAAGCCTTATTGGTGGTATTTGGATCTCCGTCGCTACGGCTCGGTGCCCCACGCCGGCTTCGGCCTCGGCCTCGAGCGCATGATGATGTACCTCACCGGCCTCAAGAACATCCGCGACGTGATTCCCTTCCCACGAACGCCGGGGAACGCAGATTTTTGATTCGCCCTTAGGTAACCAACCCCTTTACGGTCCAATGAACCACCCCGTCCCAACCAATGGGGACGCCCGCGAAATTTGACAGCACACAATTTATTGTCGAGAGGGCCGGGGGCAAATCTTTAACTTCCCACCGCCTTGACCCCGTCACCCGACGCAGTGAGTGCTTACGAACCGCCGAGGAGTCGCCATTGTGCTGCTGGCGAGAACTCTCGTTCCCTTGGCGCTTATTCCAGGGCTAGTTGGCCAGCACTTTTTTCACACGCTCGATAACCTCTGGCGGAGACTCGAAGATTTCTTTTACCAACGATTCCAGCTCTTCTCCTGATGTTGGTTCCACATCCATCCGGCTCTTTTTCGCTTCGGCAAGGGCTTCGGAGTCATTCAAGGTCTTAAGATAGGCATCTCTCAGGATTTTAACTCTTTCAGCCGGAGTGCCCGGCGTCACCATCATCGGACGGCCAAAATCTCCCGCGGCCAATAGGATCTGCGCAACACGGCGGCTATTTGCCGGAACCTTATATTGATCGAAGATCTCGTGAATCGTAGGCGCGTCGGCTGCCCGTGCATCTCTCTTGCGCGAGGTCTGGATGATATGGCGGTCAAAACCCTTCTTGTGCCAAGTATCAAAGGGTTCACGGCCAAAGTGGGCGGAGGTGGTATGGGCACGGCAAACCACCTCTCCTTTTTCCACCGCGATATCGATATCGGTGCCGCCGGCATAGCCCAGGACGGTGTTGAATTTTGCCCCCACGGTCTCCTCCAATACTTTGGCTAGGATATAGTCGATGCTTGCCGTCCCGGCTCCGCCGCACTTGGGTGGTTCCTTCGCCTTGATGATATCGGCAAGCGACCTGTAGGGAGCATCGGCCCGCATGTACATGATAGCTGATTCAACCGCAGGCGAGCCGATCCAGTGGAACTTACGCAGGTCGAACTGCACCTCTTGGCGCCCGACTAATTGGTCGACGTAGAGGCTGTACGAGGGCATCACGATGGTTAAACCGTCAGGCTTGGCCACATTGAAGACATGGTTGGCCGCGATCACAGATCCGGCGCCAGTCATGTTCTGAGCGATGATCTCCGGCTGACCGGGGATATACTTGCCCATGTATCTGGCAAAAAGACGGCCCCACCGGTCGTAAAATCCACCCGCCGTTGAGCCGACGATGATGCGAATGGTCTTTCCTTTGTAGAAGGGTTCGGCTTGCGCCCTGACTTCAGGCGAAAGGCCCGGAAGCATAATTGAAAGGCAGAAAATTGCCGTAAGCCCAAGACCTCGCTTTTTCATGATGACCTCCTTTCGGTGACTCGATCATTTACAACGTAAAAACTTCAAGGGCACACGTGACGAGTTAAAGCAAACTCCTCCTCCTGAATCGTCCTTCCGCCCGTTGGTGCAACCATAAATTAGTGGAGATTGACTTGTCAAGGCCGCGTAAAGGGCGGTGTTGTAGCAAAGTAATTCTGTCAGGGTTAATGGCAACGTCATCAGTCATCAGGGTCAAATCTTTACCTATGACACAAGGAAATGGTTGCTCATCAGCACGTAGGCGTGAAGCTCAACCTGGTAGATCGCCAGCGAGCGCTTAAGTTTCTCTAGAAATGCCGCACGATGTCGGTCGTCTTTGAAAATCGCTTTGCGTTTGTTACTTCGGCACGTGACGTGATAGCACCCCCCGGGGGGGAATTAAACTCCGTAACGGCCGTGCCATAGCGCTCTTCTATTATCCAACAGGGTAGAAAGTCAATTCAAAAGATTTGATAATCATCTAGTGTCGTGTTTCACGCTGTTTGTACTTTATCCAAGACGGCCTTGGCGCGACGGTACTTGGCCTCCATTCAGCCGGCTTCGCCGCCATCATCCATGGATTGGTAAAGACTCTATTCCGCGTATCAGCGGTTAGCAACGTAAACGATTGCCGACTGTTATCATCGGAACGGCTTTGCATCGAGTTGCATCTGACGATGTTGTACCTCACCGGCCTCAAGAACATCCGCGACGTCATCCCCTTCCCCCGAACGCCGGGGAACGCGGAATTTTGATTCGCCCGGACGTGTCCGCCTCGATTCAACCCAAGCTTCCCGGCTCTCTTTGTAGCAACCCCCATAACAGCCACGCCACTAAACCGAGAAGCGCAAGCCAAACCGTCGCGATCACAATGGCAGCCGTGCGGTTTCGAGGCAGCTCGGACCCGAGCTGTGCCCGTGCTTGGCTCTTGCAATCTTCCCAGACATCGCACGGCATCAGTCTTATCGCCAGGGCGATGCCCATCGGCAAAAGCAACATATCGTCTAAATATCCCAGCACCGGAATGAAATCCGGAATCAGATCGATGGGGCTCAACGCGTAGGCCACGACGAGAACAACCACAAGCTTCGCGACGACAGGCACGCGTGGATCGCGCGATGCCAAATAGAGGGCATAGGCATCTTTTTTTAACGCCGACGCCCAGCTTTTCCACGCCTGCCACACGCTTCTTTTCATTTTCAATTCGCGGAGCCTGACTCTAAAAGTCTGTGGCGTATGGGGCTTCTTCTTTCCCGCGCACGCTAGGGGAAGCTTACGCAAGCTTCTCTCCCTCGGAAGACATAATCTGATCTTATGCAAACAATTGAGGCAAATACCGTCAGTCCAGTTAATAGGAGTAGTTCAGCCTAAGTTAATCCACGGCCAAACTTGATTCGCCAACACTTTTTGCCCTAGAAAGGTTTCCGCAAGGGATTTTTCGTTTTTCTCAATCTCTCTGCTAACGCACTCCAGATTGTCCCTAAAGAATTCCCAACGATTACCGCTGTACGTAGCGTCTGGAAATTCTTTCTGCCAAATCCAAAAGCGGCGATCGGCACATTTTAGAAATAGCCTGAAAGAAGCCCAGGATTGAATTTCGTTTTCAACGGTCAGAAAGCGACAAAACCAGTGCTTAGCCCAAGAATTCTTCTGCCATAGAAACCAAGCATCCCTTATTATGTGGTCGACCCATATCTCGGGCTCCGACACTCGACGTTGTTGTAATTGGCCTTTAGCACGGTCTCCATCAAGAAAACCGAGTAACATTGCCGAGCGCGCTCGATCTATTAATACAGGAGAGGCCAAGCCCTGATCTATCCGTGTCCAAAGCCAAGTGATCGCTGTTCCTTGCTGAGCTGAAATCGCCAGTTCAAAGAGTTCACGATCAGTTTTGCATCGACGCAACTTGTCGTTCCAAACCTCAACAACTCCTTCGACCGGCGGTGATCGAAAAAGAGCATGCTCGAGTAAGGGAATTCTTGTAGGCCCGACCAAGAATCGTATTGCCGAGTTCTTTGAGTCCAGTTCCCGATAAAGGTGACTACCTTTTTCTGGCATTTTCGTTAGCACAATCTCACACAGTGCCTCATAAAAACTCCTGCCGAGCACGATCAGTTTAGTAGCAACGCCCTCTTGCCGCAAAATGGGCGCAAGCCACTTTTCCATCAGATCAGGACGCCGCGTGACGAGGTTATCAAGAGCCTCGATAGCAACAAATTGGTGCGCAAACCAAGCATTCCCTGCTTGAACTTGCTCATTCATCGCTTCACATGCGATCTGTATCAACGTGGACTGTTCGTTTAACGTATCTGACTTTAACAGGTCCTCGATATTGTCCCTGTTCTCGTTAGCTCGGCCGCCCCAAAAAGCCTCGCGGGTAACGAATTTTACCGAACGAGAAAACTCACTCCGCGAAAGACCGATCCTTTGAAACGATTTTGCTTTAATCGAAATATCACAAACCATTTCACTTTGTGGGAAGTCAACTGGTAGATTTGGCGCGGTGTCAATTAGCCGCGACCAAATTCTGTTGATGTCTTCGGCGAACTGCTCAACCTCGTCTTTCTTCAACCCTCGGCTAAAGACCGCGTATCCCAAATAGGCGGGATGAATCCTGGTCCGTAGTTCTCTGTAAGTCACACTCGTTGCGGCGCTAGCGAGTATCAGGCTACCCCAATAAGTTTCTTCGGGGTCTTGTTCTGCATCCCATGACCAACCACTTGCAATCACAACTTCCCGACCTGCATTTGCTTTAGCAGCGTATATTATCTTGAGAGCTGTACTACGAACTCTCCCGTTCGGATGCGTGACAAACCCCGCAACCTGTTCAATGTGATTTTCCGGGATCTTTTCGGCATGAGCAGACATAAACCAGAGTAATCGCCGGATAGTAACTTCGTCAGAAGCATTTTTTAGTTCGACGCGAATTTCGTCCCAACTCGTTAGGGCCTTGAATCTCTTTTCAAACGATAACAGATCAATAGCGTTACGAGGCCTTTCTAAAAGTTTTTTAATTTGCTCCGATGGTTCTAAAGCGCGTAGCACATTGGTGAAGAAGTAGCATTCACCCGTTTCGACTGGTTCACTTACTACCTCCAGCTTGTTTTCAAGCTTTTGCCACGCGTGTTGAATGGTGTTCCATTCCTCGCGTCCGAATATCGGGTAGTGCTCAACAAGCCGGAAAGACATTTGTCTCAGAGCTCCGTCCTCGCGACTATTGCAGGTGCGGAAGATGCGACGCACAACCTCTGCGAGTTCCACAGGCGCGAAGGCACACATAGCCTGCTCGATATCTTCGAGCTCATAATCTGCCATAGTCACGCTGAATCTCGACCACATCACATCCGGCTGAATCGTGTCTACAAGGGATTTGAGAGCTTGGATAAATTCTGAAGGCACTCGTAGGTCCGGATCGATAGAGAACTTATTTATCTGACCAGCGACGAAACGTGGCGGAATATCTTTTCGTCGCACGCCCTCTTCACAGTGTTCTCGACGCCACGCAAAACCCGAGCCGCACGGATCCCTTTTGTATTGTTCCCAAAGCACAATTGGAGGAAATAAATCCTTCGGAAGCGCCTGTTTCCTTTTAGTCGCTTCTGATCCACCTTCATAGGAGAGTAGACGGTGGGCGGCTTGTTTCGCAAGAATATGATCATGGGTTAAAAGGTCTTCAACCTCGAACTTTATTTCATCCCAAAGATTTTCCGGGCTGGAATGTAATACCCAAGCAATCAAGTCTCCGTTGTTTGGATAACCCATCACCACTTCGGCGATACAGTTACTAGCAATCGAACTTATGTATGGCTTTCTAGGTAAGTGGGAAATAGCTGCTAATGCAACTCGGGCTAACCGCATCAGACCATCGTCATTGATTATCGTAAATGGACGACCAATGAGTTTTAGTGACCCCGGCGTAAGTGACTGGCCTACGCGTGAAGCAATTTCAGCCTTAATTTTGTCAGTGTTCTTTCCGTTGGGACCTCGCCTTACGGGATATCCTTCGGGATGAACAAAGCCGAGCCAACGCTCAAATGCAGGATGTAGTGCTGCAACAACCGTTGGTGCTTCTCGCCATCCCAAAAAGGCAGCCATGAGAAGTTCTTGAGCCCAGGGATTTTCGTTGTTGTCGGACCAAACACACTCCGCTAACGCAAGGTAGCTTTCAGGACTGAGCGGAAGATACGCCTGAAAATCTTTTTCAGCCTGGTGTCCCGGCGTATGAGCGTTAAGCCAAGATTTCAGTAAGGCAACGCGAGCTTCAGTAGAAAAACCCTGCTCAACGAGCGAGTGATAAGCTGCGTACCCGCAAATAGCGGCCTTGACGTCCATCTCTGTATGAGGTTCAAGCCACTCCGCAACCACCTCGTCCAGTAATTTCTGAGTTTCACCACTTGCTCGCCTGATCTGCTCAGCGAGTAGCAAACCAAACCCCAAGATTAGCCGGCGCTCGTCTACCTGGAAGTGATTTCCGCTCTTTTTGAAAATTCCGCTACTTTGAAGTTCGTTTAACGTAATAGCGACTTCACCTAGAGGGGACAGCAACTGACTCACATCAGGAAGCCTAAGATGATTGAGGCCTCCTCGGGCTCTCGCCGCCAGCTCTTGAATAAGCTGCTGAAATGCACTTGGAACCAATGGGGTCGCGGATTTCCTCTCCCATTTATCTCGCCAATCCTCATACACGAGTCGAGCAGGTGTTATGTCGCCACTTTCAGGGAGTGACTCACGTAGCTTAACCGCCATATCGAGCAGGCGAGGTTTACGAATAATGGGTAATAAGTCTTCTCTAATGTTTGTTGAACTCAGCCCATGAGCCTTCAAAGCGGTTTCCAGTTCATGATCATCGTACGGAGACAAAGCCCACGTTTGCGCGGGTAGAGTCCGGAGACTTCCGAAGTGGTTTGTCCAATATTCGGTTCTACAAGTAATCAGCAGGGCAAGGTTCTCTCTCCATGGTTGATTCTCGTCCTGATCCTGGAGCTGCTCCAATAGTTTCCGCCACCACTCGTGTTGATATCGTTCATTGATTCCGTCAAGAACCAAAAGCAGCATCGGGCACTCACCGACAGGTCTGCCGACCCATCGGATAACGCGTCTTTCCCAACAATCTTTTCCCTGAGAACGGAGCTGAGTCGTGATAGTTCTCGATAGGAGATCAGTTGGATCATTTGAACTTGCCTGTTGCGAGCCCAAGAAAACAACAGGCGGCGCTTGTTCTGCTCCTAGAATGCGCGAATCGATCCACGAGGCAACAGCCCAACTCTTACCATCACCCTCCTCTCCCAAGAGAGCAAATAGTTTTTTATCTTTCGCCCAGCGCTTCCACCATTCGTCCAACTCTTTCCACACGGCATTCCGTTCGATGAGTTTGACGCCGTTCGCCGCAATATTTATCGATTGCCCAAAGGCAGTACGGGTGTCCTTCGACCGGAACCGATCAGCCAACCACTTATTTTGTTCGACCCGCCAATGGTCGTAACCTAGGGATTGCTCTGAGAAACTTTCTTTTAACGTGGCAGCGTTTTTAGGGAAATTAGGATGCAGGCTAATCTCAGTAAGCCGTTTGGATAGCTCTTCTCTTTCATCTTTAGAAAGAACAGCTTCAAGGAAGCCGATAACCGTTTGCGGCGAGCCTGCAAAAAGAGTTTCCAAAGAGCTTGGAACGCCATCACCAGCTGAGATCGTGCGAATCTCTATCCCAAACACGAACGCGGCTTCGTAGAGAGAATTGTAGATTTGATCTGATATTTCCTGAGTTGTAACCAAAACCCACAAATCCAGGTCGGGGATGCTAACTCTTGCTTGGCTGAGTTCGCCTGCTAGCTCTCTTTCATTTAACTCCGAACTCCCTCCATATCGTTTGCATTCCACGGCGAGGACACTACCCCCATACCGTTCGGAGATCATGTCACGTCCGGACTGTCTTCCAGCGCTAGCGAGACGAAAATGTCGTCCGGTAAGTGTTCCGAGCAGCGACGCAATCAAGCCCTCGAACCCATTCGGTCCCGTTGGCGGAAGACGTTCTAAGTAATAAAGCATGGCTTCTAACAGTTTTTCTTAATAGACGTATAAACCACTGAGTTTCGTCTAAGACTGGCGATAGTGAGAGCTTCCACACTACCACGAATCGGAAATTCTCGTATTGCGCAACCGTCTCTCACATCAGCGACGAGCATTTACCATCGATTTCAAAATATCGACGGTGCGGACGCTTACCGTCGTCACGCGCATCAGCAAGTCGATTACTTTCTCCTTGTAATCGGCGAAGCGGTATGTGTTGAACTTCTCGCGGATGGTTGGGTCTTTGGGTTTTTTCTCTTTGTACTGGTCGAGAATCCATTCGAGCGCCGAGCGGTTGCCAAGTCTGTACTCCCAAGCCTCTGGCGGAATTCCGGTTAGCGTGGTTTCGCTGTCGATGATGATGCGACCGCCGTCTTTGTCGGCTTTCAGCAAACATTTCGGCGGGACTCCGGCTTTGCGCGCCTTTTCGTCCGGGACATCGACGCGCTTTAGCTTCGCAGGGGCCACCGACTCGTAGCCGATGTGAAGGTCCATCAGCTCCTTGCCCCAATCCGCCCACTGCCAGAAATCTCTATAGAACGGAATGCGCGGGAACTCGCGCTTAAGGTTCAGCGCGTACTTCTCCCGGTAAACTGGGTCGTGTAGTACGCCGTAGACGCAATGGAAGATCGCGTCCTTCGTGATTGTCCGATCTTTCTTTCCGCGTGTCTGTTGGTATCGCTTTGTAAACTCCTCGCTAGCCCGATCGGTAATATTTTCGAGTGGTCGCGGCGGCGTTCCGTCGTAAACCAACTTAGGTACCACCTGGAACCGGTCTGTACTCGCACATAAGTGTGCTTCAGGAATATGACGAGTAGCCAAGACGTTAAATCCTGATCTCGCCCCCCGATCACTAAAAACAATCACTTTATTGTCGGCCCGCCCGTCAACGAAAAGAGCGGGCATTTGGTACTGTCTGCCAATAAAATGGCGGTCAAAATACAATAGACGGCGACAAAACGGCCGATACAGCGAATCAACGATAAAACTGTGGCCGCTAATCAGAATTGCCCCGCCCTTGCTAATGATATTTGACCCGTGGAAAAACAGAGATCTCCGAGTATCGAGGACCACGATTTGACCGAAGGAACAAGAAACGGGCGCGTCGGGCTATGGCCTGTGCGTGCG
>ORMF011450773.1_pt1 | contig 14169 bp, 9 predicted proteins | sample 1779871 | NCBI WGS metagenome assembly ORMF01 (sample SAMEA104232316, study PRJEB22302) | groundwater metagenome | biome: forest; feature: aquifer; material: groundwater | place: USA | collected 2011-08-07 | depth 5.4 m | reverse complement strand
TGCGCGTGCACGCTGCCGCTGACCCGGCCAAGCCAGCACGCGCGGGGAAATGGATTCAATTGTTCAACGGCCAGAACCTCGACGGCTGGACGCCCAAGGTCCGAGGCTTCGACTTGGGCGACAATCACGCGAACACGTTCCGCGTGGAGGACGGCATCTTGAAGGTAGCCTACGACCGGTACTCTGCATTCGATGGCAAGTTCGGACACCTGTTCTATCGCGAGAAGTTTTCGCACTACGTGGTGCGCGTCGAGTACCGCTTCGTCGGCCAGCAGACGCCGGGCGGACCGAGCTGGGCGGTGCGGAACAGCGGCATCATGCTGCATTGCCAGTCGCCGGAGACGATGGAGAAGAATCAGGACTTCCCGGTGTCGATCGAAGTGCAACTGCTCGGCGGCGACGGCACGAACCCGCGCTTGACGGCGAACCTCTGCACGCCGGGGACGAACGTGGTGATGGACGGCAAGCTGATCACGCAGCATTGCACCAACTCGCGCTCGAAGACCTACCACGGCGATCAGTGGGTCACGGTGGAAGTCGAAGTGCGCGGCCACTCGTCGATCAAACACCTCGTCGAAGGCGAGACCGTGCTCGAATACACCGAGCCGCAGTTGGACGAGCGGGACGGCGACGCGCAGAGGCTGCTCGCGCAAGGCGCCGACAAGCTGCTCCGCGAAGGCTACCTCTCGCTCCAGTCCGAGAGCCACGCCGTCGAGTTCCGCAAGGTGGAGTTGCTGAGGTTGGAAGGGTGAATCGAAGCGTTGCGCCTTGTGGCCGTCAGGCCGGCGAGCCATTGCGTCAAGGTTGGATGAGCACCTGGTTCCGCCGCGGGCTGGCCATCGTCTCGACGGCCTTGTCGATTTCAGTCAGCGGGGAGCGATGCGAGGTGACGTGTTCGGTGTTCACCAGGCCGCGCTCCATGAGCATGATGGCTTTCTCCATCGCCGGCGACATGGTGCCGAAACTTGCGTCCATGCGGGCTTCGAGGCAATGCATCAAACCGCCGTTCAACTCGAAAGTCTCATGCGTCGTGATTCCGAAGACACTCCAGCGTGCGCCGCGCCGCCGCAGGCTGACCATGAGCTTCACGGCGGCGGCGTGCTGGGCTGCCGATGGCCATGCGGAGTTGTGGCGCTGGCGCGAGCCGAACGCGCTGCGGACTGCGAAAATGAAGGGATGGATTCAAGGGGGTGCCCGGCGTCGCCGCACAGGATCGAGACCTTGGGCGGCTTTACGAAGCCGCGCCGAATGGCAATGCCTGGTGAGGAGTCGGGCGAGCAATTCGCGCGGCCTCTTGACTCGACGAAAAGTTCCTCGCGCGAGAGCCTCTCACTTTCGCTGACTGCCAGCGACGGCGGAGCGCGCGCGATCGGCTGCGTGAATAATCTCCGGCAGATGGGCCTTTCATGGACCATGTACGCGCACGATCACGATGATGAGGCGCCGCCGAACGACGTGGAGAATGGCTATCCGTGGAAAACGTGGGTTCAAGGGTGGCTGGACCTGAGAAACGGTTCCAACAACACCAACACAGCCTACTTGCTGGCGAGCCATCTGTGGCCGTATTACCAGTCGCTGAGCGTGTGGCGGTGCCCGGCGGACAAGTCGGCTTCGACGCACGGCGCCCAGCGGCTGCCTCGCGCGCGGAGCTACTCAATGAACGCCTTCATGAACCTGAATTGTGACCCGCTTCCGTATCGCGTCATCCGCAAGACGACCGACCGGGTCGATCCACCGCCGTCACGGACGATGGTCTTCACCGACGAACGGGCCGAGAGCATCGACGACGGTGTCTTCAGCGTGGACATGACAGAGGAGAGAATCCTCGACTGGCCGGGCGTGTTTCACGGCAGCGTCAGCGCGCTCTTTTTCGCCGACGGCCCCACAGAGCTGAAGACGTGGCTCGACCCGCGCACAATGCCGAAGGTCCACTCGGGGCAGCCGTGGCCAACCGGCGGCCCGCCCAGCCCGAACAAGTCAGATGTTCGCTGGCTGCAGGAGCGCACGACGGGCAAAACGAAATGACGCGCGTTCTCCCGAACGCCTGCGAGTCAGGCGGATCCTGACAACGAAATCAGCGCAAACAAGTTGAGCCAAACAAATCCGTCTGCCCTGAGCGGTCCGCTCTGAGCGTTGAGCGTTGAGCTTCTCCGTCTCTCGCGTTTTCGGCGGTCCGTGACGCACCGAGCATTCGCTGTTCAGCGCGGCTGTTCGACCACTGTCAGGGCATCGACGCGGGCGTTGCCAACGGTTTGCTTCGAGCCATTCGGCCAGACGATCTCGACCGCGTCAGCGCGCTCAGCTTTGCCCAAGCCGATTGTGACCGGCAGCTCCGACTGTGAAATGTAGCTGCGCGTGGGCATGACCTGGCGGCGTAGGGTTCGGGTGCCAAGGCGTATGTTGACCCAGGCGCCGATGGCGTCGCGGTTGGACTTCGTGCCGACGAGTTTCAAGCGGAGCCAGTGATGGCCGAGCTGCTGATCGTTGCGCAAGAGCAGCGGCGGGCCGTTGATTTGCGTGAGCACGACGTCGAGGTCGCCGTCGCCGTCGAGGTCGGCGAAAGCGGAGCCGCGGCCGACGATCGGCTTGAAGAGCGCCGGGCCGGCTTTGTCCGCGCCGACTGAGACGAAACACCCTTGCGAATTGTCACCAGCGTTCCAGAAGAGTTGCGCGGGCTGTGCGTAGGTCTGGCTCTGCTGAATCTTACTGATCTCTTCTTCCAGATGGCCGTTGGCCGTCAGCACGTCGAGGCGACCGTCGAGATCGTAGTCGAAAAAGAAAATCCCAAACTTGAGCAAGAGCCGGCTGGCAGGGCCAATGCCCTCGGCGATGGCTTCGTCTGTGAAATTGGTCGGCGTGTTCGGCGCGGACACGTAGAGGGCGGTCATCTCGTTGGCGAAATTGCCGATGGCGATGCCGAGCGACTGGTCATTGCGGAAGTAGGCCGCGTCGATGCCCATCGCGCCGCGCGTGCTGCCGTTGCTGTCAAAGGCGACGCCTGAGATCGCGCCGATCTCGCTGAACGTGCCGTTGCGCTCGTTGTGGAACACGAAGTTCTGCACCGTGTCGTTGGCCACGACGAGGTCGATCCAGCCGTCGCTGTCGAGATCGATTGGCGCCACGCCCAGTGTCTTCGCCGCCGCCACACCCGTCGCTGGATTCTTGATGTGCAGTCCGGCAGCTTCGCCGATTTCGGTGAAGTGTCCCTTGCCGTCGTTGCGGTAGAAGTACGGAACAGCACCCTCGAAGTTCGTCGGCTGACCGTAAGCGCGGTGCACGCCGTCGATCTTGTAGCCGACCTCGAAGTCAATCTCCTTCGACCAGCGGACGTAGTTGCCGACGAACAAGTCGAGATCGCCGTCGTTGTCGAAGTCGATCCACGCCGCGCCCGTGCTCCACTCCTTCGGCGAGCTGCCAACGCCCGCTTGCGTCGTGACTTCGGTGAACTTCCCGCTGCCGGCGTTGTGAAAAAGGTGGTTGCCGCCGACCGCCGTGATGAAGACATCGACCGCCCCATCGTTGTCGTAATCGCCGACGGCAGCGCCCATGCCGTAGAAGCTCACATCCAGCCCGGAGCCAATCGTCGCGTCAGTGAAACTGCCGCGGCCATCGTTGCGGTAGAGCACGGGCGTCGTCGGCTTTTGGCCGGGTGGGATGTGGTCGGGCCAGAACGTCGAATTGATGAACAGCAGGTCCTGATCGCCGTCGTTGTCGAAGTCCAGGAACGCCACGCCGCCGCCCATCGTTTCCGGCAGCAGCTTGTCGCCATACGCGCCGTTGTTGTGGACGAACGTGACACCAGCCCCCCGGGTGATGTCTGTGAATTTCACCGCCGGGATTTCGGCGGTTGGCCGCTCCGGGGCCACGGGCGCGGCGAGTTGGGTGATGTTCGGCGGCGGCGCAGCCGGCTTGCGCTTCAGGACGTAAATCGCGACCGTGGCGGCGGCAACCACGATCACCAGCGCGATGGCTGACCAGCGAAACGCGCGGCCGATTACCGCGTCGTCATAGTGGGCGAGTTCCTCTTCCTCATCAGGCGGGCGTGGCGCCGATTCTTGAAGCATGGCAGAGCGTGCTTAACAGGATGAGCGCACCGGCAACTAACTTGGTAGCGGCGTCAGCGGGAAGCCTAGCAGTTGCGCCGCGTCGCGCATGCGCTTATCCCCGGTGCCCAACGGCCAGTCCTGTGCTTGGTCGGCGCTCGCGAGGTGCAGAGCGTCGAGAGAGCGCAAGGGCACTTTGGGGTGACAGCCTTCCAGGATGCGATTGGCACGCTTGAAGATGGCCGGCCCCATCGGGAGCAGTTCGATAACTTGCTCCATCACGTTTCGATCGAACGCCGCCCACGCCCGTCGCCGCTGTTCCGCAGTGAGACCGCCCGCGCGCTCCTTGGCCAGAAGCGCCGACCAGACTTCGGTGTAAGCGAGGATGGACGAGCAGACGACCTGCCCGTCCGTCAACTTGCCGTAGAATTCGCTGTCCGGCTCGCGCACGAACACTTTCACAAGGACCGAGGTGTCGAGATACATGATTAGAGGGACGGTGGTTTAGTCGAAAGAACCCTCACCCCTCGGAGGGGAGAGGGATGAGGTGAGGGGCGCGGCCTCGACGTAGCGCAGATTTCCAATCTGCTGTATCGCAGTGCTTCCAGCCTGCCGACGCCCGAAAAAGTCCCACCACCCTGCCGAACCTTCGCCCGTCTGCCGATTGGAAATCGGCGATACAGCAGATTGGAAATCTGCGCTACGCGGGCTGGGGTCAAGGGCAGGGCCGTATCTGCTTCCATGGTTTCAGTTATGGCCGCCCGTCGCGATCTTCGCGAACCAGATCCTCAGCCGCGGGCACGCCACGTTTGAGTGGCATCGAGCGCAGAAGCTCCCAATCCACCCGAAACGGCTGGCGTCGCGCCCGCACGGGGACAAGCTTGGCTTTGGGCAGACCATCGCTGGTGATGATGACCTCGTTGCCTTGGGCCGCCTGTTCGAGCAGGCTCGAGAGCTGATCCTTGGCCGCGCGGACATTGACCACCAATTCCTCTTCTTCGAGCGCCACGGCGGCCTCCTTGAGCATCAACGGCTCGGCCCTTCCGGGCGGGTACTTGAACGTTTTCTTCTTCATGTGGTGACTGTGGCCTCATGTGGCCACATCGTCAAGCCTTTTCTTCATTTCGCTGGATCGTTCGCGCCGAGGGCGACGCGGGCCGGTGCGGTACTTCGCTCCGCCTCCAGTGCGCCGGATCGTTGGAGGGAGTAGATGACGAGGGCTTGCGCGGCGTGATCGGCGGCGCGGTCGCGGCGGCGCGCGTTGGTCACCGCACGGTCGCGCGCGTTGTCATCGGGGCGATACTTCTCATGTTCCTTGCGGTGGAAGGCGGCCTTTGGTTCGTCGCCGAGTTGAGTGTCGATCAGTGCGAGGTTGTAATGGGCCAGCAGATTCTCCGAATCGAGCGTCAGCGTCTTTTCGAACTGCTGTTTGGCTTGCAGCAAAAACTCCTTCTGGCGCGACGGATCGCCGCGCTCGCGCTTGGCGCGTTCGAAGAGAGCGAGGCCGAGCTGATTGATCACTTCGTAGTCTTTGCCGAAATCGAAGCCGCGCTGGTCCAATTCCGGGTAGCGGTCTTCGAGGATGCTCCGGAACTCGGTGATCGCCTTGTCGAGAAAACCGTTTTGCAGATTCACGAGACCGTTGAGCCAGGCGACGATCCAGCGGGGCGCCGGCGGATTGAACTTCGCAGCGCGCTGGAGAGCGGCGACGGCATCATCGAGCCGGCCTTCCTTGAAATAGACGCGGGCTAGGTTCAGCGGGCCGTCGGCGCGGCCGAGTTTCTCGACTTGCGCGAAGGCCTGCGCGGCCTGGAGCAACTCACCCTTCTCGCTGCCTTTGTCGCCTTCGAGGAGCAGGCCGATGCCGTAGTCGTTCCAGCGTTGCCACTCGGGGATGGGAGAGGAGGGAGGGAGAATGGTCGATGGTTGATGGTTGACGGGTGATGGCGTCCCTTCGATGGCGAAGGTGATCTTGTCGGAGGCGATGGTTGTGATCGGCAGGTCGTTCGTGATCTGGAACGGCGTGCCGTTCGTGTAGCCCTTGCCGAGGACATAGTTCATGTAGATCGTGTCGAACTTGCGGTACTGCAGCTTCACTTCAAGCGTCAGCGGTTCGCGTTGCGCTTCCGGCACGGTGAACGAGTAATGGGCGACCTGCGCCGCGCCGGGCGGGATTTGATGGTTGTAGAGCGGCGTGAAAATGTCCTGCGGGTTGCGCCGGTCGATGCGATTGCCGTCGCGGTCGAGCAAATAGACATTTACGAAATGCGCCCAGGGATCGACTTCGTTGTGCGGGCCGAGGCCGCCACTCCGTCCGAGAATCTGATCGCCACTCGTGACCTTCGCGTCCACCCAGACCTCATTCGAGTCCACCGTGCCTTCAGTGAACCGATGCCCCACTTTCAATGTGCGGAGCACAACCTCGAGCAAGTACGTCCTGCCCGGCTTCAACGCGGGCACGCGCGGACGCAGCGGGGCCGTCAGCGCGCCATCGACCGTGCCGCCTTCCTTGAGACCGAAGATATCGACCCGCAGCGAGTCTTTGAGAAACTCCTGATGCACTTTCACAATCTCCGGCGCGCCGCGGATGTGGGCGACGCCTGTGTTCGCCGCCGGGAAAAGGTGATCGTGGATGAAGCGCGTCGTCTGGTTCGTCGGATTAAAAAAGTTCGCTCCGAAGTCCTCCGACTCCTTCAGCGGCATGTGGCAGTCGGCGCACCGGTCCTTGGCCTTGTCCGGATAATAGAAGCTCTTAGCGTTGTGACCCGACACGCCGCTGAGCAGGAAGCTGTCGTAGTGATTCTGCCCGCGCAGGAATTCCTTGTACTTGTTCAGCTCGTGCGGCAGGCTGACCTTGTGGCACGCGGAGCAGAACTCGGCGTTCTTGTGCAGCGGCTTGAGGAAGGTCTTCTTGTGAAACTCCGGCTTCCCTTTGACGAGTTGCTCGTTCAGGTAGCGCAAGACTTTGTTCGTGCTGAAGGCGAACGGGTAGTGGATCGGCTCCTCGATCGTGTAGTCGGCGTTGCCGCGCGTGCTGTTGATGTTGACGATCGAGTGGCAGGCCGTGCAGGTGATGCCCGCGAGCGCGGTGGGATGCTTCTCGATGTCGAAGTTCGGATCGTCGAACGCGCCGCTGAAGAACGGCACGACGTCGTGGCAGCCGGCGCTCCACCGCGAGGCCTTCACGTTGCCGTCGCGCTTCAGCGCCACTTCCCGCGTCTCGCGCACGCTGAACATGTACGGCTTGTTGTTGAACGAACTGAAGTGGTGCGCGCTGTGGAACCAGCCGTCATAGGAGTCCTTGTGGCACTTCAGGCAATAGTCGTCCATCATCAGCGTGCGCGCCGGGATGAAATTGCCCGTGGCCGTGCGCGCGAGCGACGGATGGAAATATTTCTCGCCCTCCTTTGGCCCGACGACGTTCCACTTGCGCGGGTCTTGTGAGTGCAGCGCCACCATGCCCACGACGATCACGCCTACCGCCGCCGCCCAGCCGAGGCCGACGCGCCATTTGATCTTCGGCCCGGCCAGCCGGGGCAAAATGTAGAGCCACACCGCTAGCAACGGCGTGATGACGTGCGCCCAGTACGCGAGCGAACGCGCGTTCGGGTTTTTGAGCTCGAAACCTTCGACGCGCATCAGCGCCAGACCGGAGATCAGCAGCACCACGCTGACAGCGAACAGCAAATAGCCGACGCGCACGGCGCGCCGGTTCGGCCGGTCGTGCGCGTTCTTGATGTGCAGCGCGCCGAAAACCACGAAGGGCACCACCAGCACCAAACCCAGCGCCAGGTGCGCCAGGAACATGTATTGGTAAAAGTAGTTCTGGTAGGAAAGCCCCTTCATCCACTCCAGCAGTCGGATGCTCACCAGATACGCGGAGTTGGCCCCCAGCACCGCGACCAACCCGATCAAGAAGTAAAGCAGCACCCGCAGCCGCGGGCCGACCGCGCGCACGTATTTTTTCTTCGGAGGCGTGCTTGCTGGAACGCCGTCAGTGTTCATGCTTTTGTGAACTCGCCGGTTCAGTTTGGTTGTCAGTCAACTCTGCCGCTTCGATTCGGAAGAATCAAGCGCCGTGAGGGCGGGTTCAAAACTGGCGGGGTGAAACGCTGCAATTCCGGGGCGGATGGCTGGATTCCCCGGATGGCACGCCGTCCCCACGCACCGGAGGTTCTCCACCGAACAGGCAAACGCCGACGGAGCGCCGGTCTCCGATCCGGCAGTGGGGGGCTGGAACCGCGCCGGGTCGGAGACCGGCGCTCCGCATTCTCGGAGTAGCGCCCCCGCACGGGCGACGGCTTCACGCGCGCAGGTCCGTTTGAGTTACCGCCTCCAGCGATGCCGATTCGGCAAGCCAGCTCAGCGATCTCAGTTTCCGCCGATCAGAGCCAACTTGAAGAACCTGACCGGGCTGACGGGCAAGATCGAGACAACGTTGAGGCCGCCAGGCCCTTCGCTCGGCAGCGCGATCGGCAGCCAGGACACCGGCGGCGACAGACTGTCCGTGGTGGCCAGCAGGAAGCTGCGGGAACTCCTCGGCCACGCGGCCACGAGCCGGGCGTCGGCCTGGCCGATCGCGAGGCGTGGCGTGAGGAACTGCGCATAGACGTGGTCGGCCACCGCCCGGCCACCCGCTTGGCCGACCAGGTTATCGAACTGCCAGTGGATGCCGAGGTAGATGCGGCTGACGCCGTTCTCAGCGGCGGCCTGGCTGAAACTGGAGAAGGAGCGCTCCACTCCGGGCAATTCGTCCGAAGAAAGCGTAAAGCTCAGGGCGTCCGTGGCGTAAAAGTGCCGGAGCGTTCGGAACAGCGCCGCGCCGAACGTCGCGTGGCCCGACGTGAACGCCGGAAACGGCGGCGTGAAGTTCGGCACCACGCCCCCGCCCGGCGCACCCAGCGGCTCCCAATTCAGGTCGGCCTCCGTGACTGGATTGCCGTCGGCGTCGGCCTCGCGGATCGCAGTGATCGGCCGCCACAAGTTGAAGAGATACTTGCAGTCCCAGCACGAAATGCCCGCGTCGGCCATCGCGATGTTGATCAGCGCGAACAGCCGCACATTCTCGGTCAAGGAATTGCCGCGCTGGGCCGCGATCGTTTGCGCGATCTGGTTGTACAAAACGAGCGGTGGTCCCATGCCCTGGCGGTCGTAGCCCCAGAACATTCCGATCTGCGTTTGCTCGGCCGTGCGAGTCGAGCTTTCCTTCGCGCCGAGGGTTTTGACTTCGTTGAAAGCAGCGGCATATTCGGCGCTCGTTAGCGCGGGCGGCGGTGGTGGACGAAACTGCGCGCCGCTGTTCATTGCGAACGGAACGACCTTGCCCCAGCCGGGGCCGAGCGCGGGCGTGAAATCCGGCGCGGTCGGACGCCACTCGCCGGGATTTGTGCCGGGCGTGAACGGCGGCTCGGGACTGGAGCCATCCACGCTGCGCCAGGCAACGATCTCTGCGCCGACGCTGTCGCCCAGCGCAATCCCCGCTGCTTTGCCAGGTCCTTCCGCCACGCTGGCGAGGGTCGTGGCCAGCGCCGCGTCCAGGCTCGCTCTCTGTGTCGGGTGGACCGCGGCCAGCACCCGATACGCCGCCTGCGCCGCTGCGGCCTCCCGCGATGCGTCGGGCGGCGCGCTGGCGGCGACGTGAAAAGGCTGGTGGGTCTGGTCGATGGCGTTGACCGCGTCGTAGATCGCCACGTGCACCATCGCGAAATGGCGCGAGGCCCACGTCGGCCCTGGGTGCGTCGCGTCCGCGCGGATTGCCTGGATCGTGATGTTGTTCCAGTCCGTGACGACGTCCGAATAGATGACGGCCGGCGTGACCAGCGCGAAGCCGATGCAAAAGGCGAAGTTCAGTTTCATAGCTCAGGTCGCCGCGTTGGCGTGCGTGAAAGGGACCGGCAAAAGCGGCTCCCAGTCGCGTCGTCACTCGGGCTGCGAGGCGATGCTACCGGAGCGGCGCTAAAAAGCCAGAATTTTGAGTTCGTGAATTTTTGGGTTCGTCGAGGGTTTTCGGGCAAGCCGCGGGCACGCAGTGGAGCTCAGATTTCAGTGCGTTGCGTTCTCCCTCACCCCTGCCCTCCCGCTGGGAGAGGGAGTCACGGCAGTCGGCGGGCTGCGCGAACCCACCGCGGTCAACCTCTGCCAGCGTCGGCTGCGCTTCTTCCTCTCCCAGCGGGAGAGGGTCGGGGTGAGGGAGAACGGCACGATTGGAACTGGATTCTCTCTCTACGCAGACGCCTTCCCCGGAGATCCGCCAATAACCGAGTTCTGGCGCGCGGATCTCTCTGCGCGGACAGCTCATTCCAACTTCCCCAGAAGCTGCTGCAGCTTGTCACGGTAGCCGCGGCTCAACGTCAGCCGTGCGTTGTTGCGCAGGATCACGACGTAATCGCCGTGAAACATCGGCTGGAGCTCCTGGATGCGCTCGACGTTCACGATGGTCGAGCGGCTGATGCGCATGAACTTCGCCGCCGGCAACCGCTGCTCCATCGCGTTCATGGTCTCCCGCAGCATGTGCGACTCTTTGCCGACGTGCAGCGTCACGTAGTTGTCCGCCGCTTCGATCCAGTCGAGATCGTCGATCTTCACCAGCAGCACGCGGCCCTCGGTCTTCACGGCGATGCGGCCCGGCTGCTTGGTCTCCGGCTTCAACTCGGCCAGCATCGTGGAGAGTCGCTCACTGAGCGCGCTGGTTTCCTGGCGCTTGATCCGCTCCAGCGCGCGGGCCAGCGCCACCTGAAAGCGCTCCCGGTCGAACGGCTTCAGCAAGTAATCCACCGCGTGCACTTCGAAGGCCTTCAGCGCGTACTGGTCGTAAGCCGTGACGAACCCCACGAGCGGCATCCGCGCGCTGCCCACTTGCGCGATCACGCCGAAACCGTCCAGTTCCGGCATCTGCACGTCGAGGAACACCAGATCGAGAGCCTGCTTTTGGATCGCGGCCACGGCGTCCGGCCCGCTGGCACACTCGCCGACGATCTCGATCTCCGGCTCTTGTTCCAAAAGCTTGCGCAACCGCTCACGCGCCAGCGGTTCGTCATCGACGATCAGAGTTCGAATCTTCATACGCCTCTCAGCTTCGCGAAATCTTTCAAGTGTGTGAAGCGATTAAAGGCCAGCGGTGCCTTTCTCGGCAACCCGAAAACTCCAGCGCACGGATTGGAAGCCGCGTTGGGTGGACGACGCCGCGTTTACCGGCGCTCCCGTCCGGTTCATTGCCCCAAGGCGCGGTCGAAGGGCCGAGGGGGCGTTCCAGCCGTCCGCACAGCCCAGCCCGCTGCGCCCGACGACGGGCGCACTCCGCTCACTTCCCCCGCTTCGGTTTGAATTTGTGCTGCACGATGTCCGGCGTCACGCCCACTTCGCTGGTGAATTTGAACGGCGCGGGGCCGCGACTGGGGAAGGTCAGTTCGACGAAGTAAGCGGTCCAGCCTTTGGCGGGCTTCGGGACTTTGGCCACGTAAACGCCGCCGCCTTCGTCTGTCAGCGGCGCGCTTTGCCAGACGGGGCCGAGCGTCTCGAGGCGGAAGTCGCGCGCGTCGGGATTCGTCGCTTGCCAGAGTTTGACTTCGGTCGGCGCGTCGGCGGTTTGCACGCGGATCGCGCCGTCCTTCGCGACCTTCCACGAGTAGCGCGGCAGTTGCGCGCCGATGACGACGGCGTGGTAGAAGGCGAGCAGCGTTTCGCGCGCGTCGGAGTCTTTCAGCGAGTGATCGGCGTTCGGCACGTAGCGGAGGTATTTCGGACCGGGCAGGTCGTGGAAGTAATACTGCGAGGAGTCGGGCAGGAAAAACTGGTCGCCGGTCGCGTTGATGAGGAGCTTGGGCATCGTGAAGCGGTCGCGATACTCGTAGGGCTCCTCGATCTTCATCAGCGCGCGGAACTCGCGCGTGCCGACCCACTCCATGATCTGCAGGTCACTGTAATCCTGGATGGCCGGCGCCCAAAAACCATAGGCCGCGTAATGATGGCGCATGGACGGCTCAAGGTTCAGCACGTCGATGACGATCGGCACGATGGCGATCACGCGCGGATCGACCGCCGCCGTCGTCCACGTCGTCCAGCCGCGCTTGGAGCCGCCCGCGACAACGAACCGATCCACCTTCACGCCGCCGCCCTCGGCGCTGGCGCAAAACGCCGTCACCGTGTCCAGCGCGCGCCCCGCGGCCTTGGTCATCGGCAGGCGCGCGGGCCAGCGCTCGTCGCCGGTGCGCATGAACTTGTCCCAAGTGTAAGCGATCAACTCGTCCTCCACGCGCTCTTTGCCGTCGCCTTTGAAGACGAGCGGCTGGTTCGGCACCATGCCCAACTCGGCGACGACGCTCTTGGTTTCGAGGGCGACGCGGACGATAGTCGAATCGGCCGGCTTGAGCCCCGGCGGCTTCTTGTTGTTGCCGCCCTGGATGAACAGCAGCGCCGTCGAGCTGGCCACCGTGTCGGGCCGCGTGATGCGGACGAGATGCTTCCACAACGTGCGGTCCACTTCGTTCGTCGTCAGCCACGACTGCGAAGTCATTTCGAGGAAGAAGGTCGTGAAGCCGTCGCCCTTCTTGCTCTCCAGGAGGCGGAAGCTGTAGTTCGGATCAGGCTGCGCGACATAGCGATCGAGCGCGGTCTGCCGGCCCGCGTGCGTCGCGGGAGCGAGTGAACATGCGAACGCCAGACAGAACGCCGGCCAACTCGTTCGTGCGAAATGTGTCTTCATGTGGATGTGTGCGCGTTGACAACCCTCAGGTCCCCACCAGCGGGCGATTGCAAACTGAGTGGCGCTTATGTGGGGGGCGGCGCCAAGGCGTGTCAAGCGCGGAGCGCGAGGCGAAACATCGTGTGCGCAACTCAGGTTCTTGGGGAGCGCGGAATTTGTTCCGCGCTCGGTAGCGTTCCCCACGAGGCGCGTCCTTCGAGCCCGAGTTGCGCACCGACTCCAACGGCGAGACTCGGGCCTCCGTTTCGGTGCAGGAATCAGAACATCGGCGAGAGGAGTCGTGGGTAAGCGAGCGCAGCGCGGGAATTCAAGCGCGCCGAAGTCTCTTGGCCGTGCGCCGGCTCGCCTGCGGCGGTGTCAACTCGGAGCCGGTCCGCAAGCTGGGGTCTGACCGGAGCGGGTTTGCGCGTCGTTTCGCGGCGTTGCGATTGGCCGCTCAAGGATCCAGACCGATGGCCAGCGAAGATCGAGTCGATGGTCTCCCAGGCACCGAGCGCGTGAGCGCCGCCCGACGGTGACACCGCGAGCGTGTTCAGTTTCGGGAGCACCAGCGGCGCGGCGGTCTGCGGCTGCTTCATCTTGAGCTTGCTGCGGGCGGCCACTTTCTTGTGAGTGAGGACCGCTGCTCCGCGGGCGTGGTCGCCGGGTTGCCCCAAGGCGCCAGCGAGGTCCGCAGGCGCGAGCACGGTCAGGTAATGTTCGCGATACGCGGCGAGGTCGGTGGCGTCCACAGTGCCATCGCTGTTGTGGTCGAGGGCGGCGATGAAGTCGGGCGAGGTGCCGTAGGTCTGGTTGAAGAAGTAGAGGTCGAGGAAATCGACGTCGCGGTCGGCGTCGAGGTCGCCGTAGTAGCGGAAGAAGTCGAAGCGGTAGTCGTCGCCGCTCGTGCCGTTGGCGTCACCGTCGAGAAGATTGCCGGCGGGGTCGGTCACGGCGGAGGCGAGCACGGTCGCGAGGTAGTTGCCGTCGGGCAGGGAGGCGCCGGTGAGCGTTGGGAAAGCCCAGGTCGCGGTGTTCGTCGCGTCGTCGTAACCGGGGGTCAGGGCGGAACCGGAAATGTTGGCGCCGGTCCTGAGGTTGCGCAGCGAGCGGCTCGCGACGGTCAGGCTGGCCGACACGTCTTCATTGAAGCGGATCGCGATCAAGGTCACTTTTGAGCGCTGGACTTCGCCGTTGTTGATCACGCGTTGGACGACGGTCGGCGCTTTGGTGTCGAGCGTGACGGTGAGCGTGCGCGTCGTCGTGCCGGCGCCGTTCGTCGCTTGCGCGGCTAGGGTGTTCGCACCTTCGACGAGCGCGATGTTAACGAACTTGAACAGACCCGCGTTGTCTGCGGTCGCGGTACCGTCGTCGAAGCCGTCGCCGTCGAGGTCGAGCAGCACTTGCTGGAGCGGATCGGTCGGGCCGGTGAGCGTGACTGGCTTG
>ORMF010002676.1_pt1 | contig 14173 bp, 17 predicted proteins | sample 1779871 | NCBI WGS metagenome assembly ORMF01 (sample SAMEA104232316, study PRJEB22302) | groundwater metagenome | biome: forest; feature: aquifer; material: groundwater | place: USA | collected 2011-08-07 | depth 5.4 m | reverse complement strand
TCCATCTGTTCGTGACCCCAGAAACGACGTTCGTCACGTCGTCATTCGTTACAAAGATAAACTTCCTTATCAGCCCGGACAAAGCGTCGGTATTTTGATGCCCGGAATTGATCCGCTGACCGGAAAACCGCACAAACTGAGGCTTTATTCGGTTGCCTCAGTCAGTGTCGGCGATTTCGGAGATCGTCAGAGCGTTTCCCTTTGTGTCGTTATTCATTTTTGGGACAATCCGAAGACAGGTGAGAAAAAAATTCCTGGGATTGCTAGCAATTATTTGTGCGATTTAAAAGTCGGAGATAAAGTTAAAGTAACGGGTCCCGCCGGAAAACATTTTGTAATTCCGGATGATTTTAAAAACCGGGATATTGTTTTTGCGGCCACAGGCACAGGCATTGCGCCGTATCGCGGGATGCTAAGGGAAATGTTTGATACAGGTTTCGTAGGCCGCGTTTGGCTTTATTTTGGAATTCCTTATGAAGACACGGTTCTTTATGACGATGAATTCAAAGCCTATCAGGCGAAATATAAAAATTTTTTCTATGTCACCGCAATCAGCCGCGGAAAAGAATTAAACCCAATTCCGGATCTCGTTCCGACGCGTTCAAATAAAGTGTATGTTCAAGTGCGCATGTATCAGGACCGCGAAAAATTAAAAGAAGTATTCAAAAAGCCGGATAGTTTGCTTTATCTTTGCGGACTTAAAGGAATGGAAGACGGGATTTTTCCGATTATCGATAAAATTGGTCAGGAAATTGGTCACACAGACGGCTCATTTGCAGAATTCCTCAAAAAACAAAACCGCTGTTTAGTTGAAGTTTACTGAGACTTCCGGTAAGAAACGTAGGCGTGCGGGCCTTCCCAAAGAACGACCTCATCTAACTTCGAAGCTTGCCTAATCTCGGGTTTATCTAGCTCTTCGTAAAACCATTTTGCGATATTTTCTGAGGTGGGATTAATTTTATCAAAGGGCGGGATTTCATTGATGTAACGATGGTCCAGTTTCATGGCGAGTGCCCGAACTGCTTTTTCAACGTGAACATAATCAACGCCCATGGCTTCATGGTCCAATTTTTGACACAGAAACTTGGCTTCGATCTTCCAGGAATGCCCATGAAGGGGCTCCGGAGCCCCGTGGTACTCTCTTAAATTGTGGGCCGACTCAAACTCCCCATCGACTCTTATCACATAGGTTTCGTTCATGAAAGCACTCCCTAGACAAATTTAAGACAACATTGTATAGTAGAAGCCTGCTTGCTTCAAGTTGAAGCCTGCCCGCAATCATAAACAGTTATTTAGGAGATTAGGTATGAGTGAAGCTGTTTTTACGGACCAAAATTTTAAAACCGATGTTCTGAAGTCAAAAATTCCCGTATTGGTTGATTTTTGGGCTGAATGGTGCGGACCTTGCCGGATGTTAGCCCCGATTGTTGAGAAAATTGCTAAGGATTACACGGGTAAAATTAAAGTTGGAAAAATGAACGTCGATGAAAACCCGGATACTCCGGGCGAACTTGGAATTCAGGGAATCCCCACCATTATGGTTTTTAAGAATGGGGAAATGGTCAAACGAATTGTCGGATTTCAGCCGGAAGACAAAATCAAAAGCGAAATCGATAGTATTTTATAATTAGAAAAAGGAACGGATAGATGAAAATTACTGCCGGAAAATTCAAAGGAATGCAAAATTTATCGAACGCGAAAGGCGTGATTGCCGCTGCCGCTATGGATCAGCGCGGTTCGCTTCAGAAATCAATCGCCAAAGCAAAAGGTGTGGATGCGAAATTAGTCACGCAAGCGATGATGGAAGAATTTAAAGTTGCTGTTTCAAAAGCGCTTACTCCGCACGCAACCGCTATTTTGCTGGATCCGGAATTTGGGATGCCCGCCGCAAAAGCGCGCGCAAAAAATGCAGGACTTCTTCTAGCTTATGAAAAAACAGGTTATGACGCCGCATTAGAAGGCCGTCTTCCTGATCTTCTGCTTCTTGAGTCCGCAAAACGGATTAAAGAAAAAGGTGCAGATGCTGTAAAGATCCTCCTTTATTACACGCCGGATGAAAAACCGGAAATCAATGATCACAAGCACGCATGGATCGAACGTATTGGTTCTGAATGCGCAGCTGAAGACATTGCTTTCTTTCTTGAATTTATCGGGTACGACGCAAAAGGCGGAGATGAAAAAGGAATTGAATTTGCAAAACGGAAACCCTCAATTGTGAAAGAAAGCATGCGCGAGTTTTCAAAACCGCGTTATCAAGTAGACGTTCTCAAGGTTGAAGTTCCTGTGAACATTGAATACGTTGAGGGTTCCAAAGCCAATAAAACTGGTAAAGTTGCGTATACACGCAAAGAAGCGGGAAAACTTTTCCGTGAATCTGCGGATGTGGCCACAAAACCTTTTATTTACCTCAGCGCAGGTGTGGATGACGATATTTTCCGTGAAACATTGGAGTTGGCAATCGAAACAGGAACTTCGTGGTCTGGCGTATTGTGTGGACGCGCGACTTGGAAAGAAGGAATTCCTGTGTACGGCAAAGAAGGCATTAAAGGCCTTGAAAAATGGCTTGCAGATCGCGGAGTCAAAAATATTTTAGAGCTCAATAAAATTTTAGAAAAAGGCGCTCAGCCTTGGTGGACGAAATACGGCGGAAAAGATAAAATCGAAGTGGTAGGAGCCGAGAAGAAGCAAGCAGTTCACGTTTAAATTTATTTTTAGCACATTCTGTGGGGACGGTTTTTTGATATCATTCAAGAAACCGTCCTTTTTTTTGGAGCATCGATGAAATTGCGGGAATTAGGCAAAACAGGGAGAAAAGTATCAGAGCTTGGCTTCGGTTGCTGGGCGATCGGCGGAAATAGTTACGGCCCCACCGAAGATAAGAATTCTCTGGATGCATTGGCTTTCGCGTATGATCATGGAATTAATTTTTATGATACGGCCGATATTTATGGAAATGGACATAGTGAAGAATTGATCGGCCAAACTTTCTCGCAAAGTTCAAAACGCCTTAAAGTGTTTATTGCCACCAAAGTGGGCTGGGATTTTTATCACGGCGGCACGAAAAAATGTTATGAACGCGATTATATCCGTTTCGCGTGCGGGGAAAGTTTGAAGCGTCTCAAAACGGATCATATTGATCTTTATCAGTTTCATAATCCGACGCCCGACTTGATTGAAGACGGGAAAATTTATACCTATCTTGATGAATTAAAAAAAGAGGGTAAAATTTTACATTACGGAACGTCCATTCATACGAAGAAAGACGGGGAAGCTGTGGTGAAAAATGGAAAGTCAGAAGCAATTCAGGTGATTTTTAATTTAATCGACCAGCGTCCTGTGATAGATCTTTTTCCAAAAACGGATGAACTTGGAATTGGTATTATTGCAAGAGAACCTTTGGCGTGCGGTATGCTTACGGGTAAGTATAATCAGGAAACCAAATTTCATAAAATGGATCATAGAAACCGCTGGAACCGCGAAAAATTTGGAAAAGATTTGGATAAGGTGAAAAGAATTTCAGATGCTTTTAATTCGGCAAGAACGCCACTGAAACAGGCAGCCATTGAATATGTGTTAAGCTTTAAGAGCATTTCGACAGTAATTCCCGGAATGAAAACAGTTGCTCATGTGGAAGACCATTTAAAAGCGGCAGAAAGTCCGAGACTCTTGCAACAGGAGATTTCTGATATTCGTGAAATATACAAAAATGAGAAATTGTTTCAGGACGATTTTTACAGAAATTAACACGAAGTGTCATCCTGAGTGAAACGAAGGATCTGAGATCGCAGATTCTTCACTTCGTTCAGAATGACAAAAATGATTAAATGGGAGACAAAATGGCGCGTGCTACTTTAGGCAAAGAATTACATTTTGAGACTAAAAATGAAACCGGAACGCTCGGGCGAGTGACCGTAGCGCTCGCGCAGGCAAATATTTATATTATTCATATGTGCGCGTACACGGTAGAAAATAAAGGTTTTTTCCAGGTGGTTACGCGCGACAATGCAAAAGCAAAACAGGCGCTCTCGTATTTCGCTTCCAATATTACGGAGGAAGAGGTGTTAATCGTTGAATTTGAAAATAAAGTCGGAACTTTGGCGCCGGTTGTAAAACTTCTTGGGAATGAAGATATTGGAATCCATTATGTGTACGGAACGAGCGGAGACGGATTTAAAATCGTCGGTGTTTTTTCAACCGAAGATAACGGGCGCGCTCTCAAACTAATTAATGAGGATCCCGGTCATTTGAAAAGCTGATGAATTTTTCTATTCTGATTTATCCTACTTTCTTGTTTTACGTTGGAATTTCAATTCTGGTTCTCATCTATGCGGAATATATTGAGCCCAGATGGTTTAAAATTAAACGTGTTTGCGTTAAATCTCCAAAGCCGCTTCCTCGCCCTATTACCATTTTACATCTCTCAGACATTCATTTTTCGGGCCGGCCTCACGCCAAAGATAAATTTTTAGAAAAATTGTCTGACATTAAACCGGATTTTATTTTTATTACGGGCGACATCATTGATTGTGACGAAGGAATTAATCAAGCGGCTCACATTTTGGGAAAGTTGAACGCACGCGCCGGGAAATTTGCGATTTTAGGAAATCATGATTATTGGGACTATCACTTAATTCATAACTTTCGGTATCATTTGCGCGGCATTAAAATTGCAGATCGGTCTAACGACGCTAATTTATTGGTAAAAAAATTGGAAAAAGTGGGAATTCAGGTTTTAAATAACAGAAATATGTCCGTTATCATCAGCGGACAAAAAATTGTGATTGCTGGCACAGATGATCCGGTCACGCAAACTGTTGACTTTGAAAAAACATTTGCGGGCGTTCAAAACGATTCGTTTAATATTTTACTGACTCACGTGGTGGATGTGGTTGTGGGCATGCCGAAAGTTGATGTCGACCTCGTTTTCTCAGGTCACACGCACGGCGGACAATTTCGCGTTCCTATTCTCGGCGGATTCATGCTTGGTTTCAAACTGCCTCGAAAATATTTAGATGGTATTCATAAAATCGGCCGTTTTACCGCCTGTGTTTCCCGCGGTATTGGGGCCAGCCGGTCGCTTGTTTTTAGGTTTTTTTGCAGGCCTGAAGCGATTTTAATGGAAGTGGTAAGCTGATTTCGCGCTTTGAGCCGATTGTGGGAAAAGACATTTGAAAAAGGCAAAAGATTGGATTAGACTTCAATACGGGTCAAGCTTCACTTAAAATTGCCGAAACTTTACTAAAGAGAGAAACAAATGTTCGAAAAAGACAAGCGTGAGTGGCCCAGAATTGAAAAACGCGTTCAAGTCAATGCAGCTGTCATTGACCCATCGAACGAAAAAGCTTCTTTCAAGCTGGACCCTATTTGGTCAAAAGATGTAGGCGGTAATGGCCTCGGACTTCTCACGTCTATTCATTGTATGGTAGGTTCAGCGATGGCACTCGAATTTCTATTGCCAAATACGAAAGAGCCTATCCGTGCGAAGGGAAGAGTGGTTTGGAGTAAACTTGAGGACGGCTCCAACAAGCAATATCGTGTGGGTGTCGCGTTTGAATCCATCAGTGATAGTGACCGCGAAGCCATCATACGTTACGTGACTGCAGAAGCCGGTAAATCTTCCAAAAAAGACAACAGGTGAGCGATGAAACGAAAACCATCAAAGAAAATCCTGGTTCTTGACCCCGACGGCTGTTTAACATCTCAGCAGGAAAAAATTATCCGTACCCAAATCAGAAAAAATTCTGCGGTCATTGATGTTTTGCTTTCCAGAATTGATCTTCTGGCAAATCGCGAACGCTGTCCTAAAGATGCGAATACACTTTTAAATTTCCGAAAACGTCTCGATATTTCCATGGAAGAAAATGATAATTTCCGTCAAGTGCTTTGGAAACATCTGCAGGTGAGCGACCATTGGAAAACAATGCCTGAAAGTTTACTCGACCCCATTGCTTTTGTTTTGGGGCGGATTAGAATGCGTGAGAAATCTTTGATTGCGCAAGAATGCTGGAAATAAACGGAGGAACGAATGTCTGAAGAAGAAGTAAAAGAAAAGCCCGCGGAAAAGAGTGCAGAAGCAGCGCCCGCTTCTGCTGCTGAAGCAAAACAGAAGAAAGTAAATTGTTTTACGCTTGCAGAAGTCGAACGCGAACTCAAAATTGTTAAGGAAAAAATGGGCGGATTTGAATCTAGGCATGCCCGCGCCCTTCTCTTTCGGAAAAAAGAACTCACCGGCAAGTAGTTTTTAGGACGTGCGATGATTGTTCAATTGATTGACCGGATTCCCCAACTTTTTTCTCCCTGGGTGTATGCCCCCCTTCTTTTTATTGCATGGCTTCTCGTTGCATTTAATTTAAAACGTCTTTTAATTAAGTATCTATTGCAAATGACGCAACTGACGTCAGCCCACTTCGACGATTTAGTCGTTTCTTCTACTGCAACACCGCTTAGCATTGTGATTGTGGGCTCCGGAATTTTATTTCTCTCTCACGCTCTTCCGCTCAGTGCAGAAATTCACAATATCACCGCAGTTCTCTTTCGGTGTTCCATTATTGCTGCGGCTGTTTTATTTATTGATCAGTTTTTTTTAAACCTTCTAGAGAGTTATAAAGATAAAGTTCAGGTGGCGATTTCTCCCGTGACGGCACGGGTGGCGCTCAGGTCTATTATTTTGGGGACAGGCGGATTAATTTTTTTAAGCACCATCGGAATTTCAATTACACCGGTACTGGCTTCGCTCGGGATCGGGTCTCTCGCGGTGGGTCTCGCGCTTCAAGATACGCTTTCAAATTTTTTTTCCGGAATCTACATTGCTTTTGATAAGCCCGTTCGTGTTGGGGACTATGTCAGGCTTGAATCCAGTCAGGAAGGTTACATCACGGAAATTGGATGGCGAACCACGCGTATCTTAATGCTTCCCAATAATATGGTGCTCGTACCCAATAATAAAATTACTTCCGCAATCATTACCAATTATTATCTTCCGGATCGGGAAATAGCTATTTTGGTAGACGCGACCATTCATTATCAGAATGATTTGGAAAAAGCAGAACGCCTTGCGGTCGAAACCGCCCGTGAAATTATGAAGAAAACAGCAGGAGCGGTTCCTAATTTTGAACCTTACGTCCGTTTTCATACATTTGCAGCGTCCGGCATTAGTTTCACCGTCTTTTTACGCGGCCGGGAATTTGTCGATCAATTTATTATTAAGCACGAATTTATCAAGCTGCTCCAGAGCCGGTATCGGAAAGAAGGGATTTTATTTTCATATGGGCCTACCAGTTTAGAAGCAGCTCCTCACGTAGTCGAAATGTTTCAGCCTTTGCCAAAAACTCTCTCAAAATAAGGATATTTTTTCGGCTGGTTTTAGAGGAAGCGTCAGGCCTTTTTTAGCTCAATTCTCATTGAAATCAACCGTTATTCCTATATAATCAAGCGATTGGAATTATCGTTTTTTAGCTGAACAGGAGAATGACCATGAGTGACAGACCATTTGATATTGACCTTACAAAATCACAAGCATCTGAAAGAAGTTTTATGTCCCAAGTTTATCTTTGGATGGCTTTGGGTCTTGGCATTACCGCTACAGTCGCAATGGGGCTTGCAGCCAACCCTTCTACCGTTGTGGGGCTTTCACGGGGTGGGCTTATTTTTATTTTGATGCTGGCTCAAATCGGAATTGTGGTTTGGTTGAGCGCTGCCATCGGACGAATCAGTGTTACGACAGCAACCATCGGCTTTAGTATTTATGCGACACTGAACGGTGTTATTTTTTCAACCCTGTTTTTGGTTTACACAGGCGCTTCAATCGCATCTACTTTTATTACCACCGCAGCTACTTTCGCAGCAGTGAGTGTTTACGGCTTTGTGACCAAGAAAGATCTGACATCGATAGGTAGTTTTCTTTTTATGGCCTTAATCGGATTAATCATTGCGTCCGTTGTGAATATGTTTATCAAGAGTTCCGGATTTGATTTAATTCTTTCGTATGTCGGGGTTTTTATTTTTATCGGACTCACCGCATATGACACACAGCAGCTTAAGCACATTCATGAGCAAGGCGTAGGAGCAGGAGAAGCGCTTCAGAAAGTTTCTTTGATGGGAGCTCTCAGGCTGTATCTTGATTTCATTAATTTGTTTCTTTTGTTGTTAAGAATTATGGGCCGTCGAAGAGACTAAGAGTTTCGAAGCAAATAAAAGGACAGTTGTTAGTGAATAACAGCTGTCCTTTTTTCTGTTTTGAATCGGTGAGATAAGCTAAGAAATTTTTCGCCTTCAGAAATTTTCCCGCGTTTTAAACAGCCGTTTCCATAAATAGTACATTTTTCCGCAAATTCTTTTTGTGCCCACGCAGTTTGTTCCGTAGTTAAAATTCCGGAATTCAGAATTTTTTCGATGGATTTAATTCTATAAAGGTCAAGCGACGGAATTGTGCGTGATAATTGGTCTTCGTGTCCGCCATATTTGATAATGAGCGGGCGATCGATTAATCCAATGGGGTGCCCGGCCGCAATGCGGAGCCAGAGATCGTAATCTTCGCAGGCGGGAAATGTTTCATCAAAATATCCAACCTCGTCCAACAGTTCCCGTTTGATGACGACAGCAGATGGGCTCACAATACAGAGCGGAAGGCATTCTTTGAAAATAAATCCCGAATGTTTCTTGTGCTTCTTCATCGAATTGACGCGCTTTCCGTTCCGGATCCAAACTTCTTCCGTTTGAACTATTTTGATATCCGGATTTTCTTCTAAAAACTCTATTTGTGCCCCCAGTTTTTTTGGAAGCCACTCGTCATCCGAATCGAGAAACGATACCCATTCACCGGTTGCGTGTGCGATTCCACAATTTCGCGCGCGACTTACCCCCGAATGTTTTTGGGTCATACGGATGATGTTTGGAAAGGAATCTAAAATTGCCGGCGTTCCGTCCGTTGAACCGTCGTCGATCACAATTAATTCAAAATCCGTAAACGTCTGGTTGAGAACGGACTTGATGGCGCGAGATAGGGTGCCGGCTCGATTGTGGGTTGGGATAATGACGCTTATTTTTGGTGCCATCGTAAAACTATACCATAAAACAAGTTCGGACGATATCGACAGGTTTTCTTGACACTCAAAACCCATTAAATTATACTATCTCTTTGAAATTAAAGGAGTTATGAAAGTTTACTTCCTTTAAAGCCTGCATTGTTTACATTCCGAAAGGTTAAATGTTCATCCGGGAATCTTTAGAGCGTTATTTAAACCAGCTTTCAAGCGAATCTCCCGCACCAGGAGGAGGAAGCGCCTCTGCGCTTGTGGCATCCCTCGGCGTTTCGCTTCTTCTTATGGTTTCAAAAATCACCAGAAAGAAACAGTCCGGAGGAGAGCGAAAGTCTTTGGACCGGACGATTAAAGGTTTGAACATCATCCTGAAAGACACCAAACAAATTGTCGATTTAGACGTTCGGATTTATAAAAATTTAATCAAAGCGTACCAAAACGCAAAGAAATCTTCTGCAAGCCCTGCGAAATCAAGAAAAACCATTGAAACCGCACTCACCAATTCTTTTCGTTTGCAGGCCGATCTCGCGCTCTTAATCATTCTCGCAAAAGCAACCCTGCCGCAAATTGAGCGATTAGTAAAAGGCTCCATTAAAAATGATCTGACAGTCGCCAAAGGATTTTTAGACGGCGCATTTCGCGGCGCCATTTCAACGGCACGGATTAATTTGGTTTATATGAAATCAGGCAAAGTTCATTTTGAACAAGCGCTTTCGAAACTTGAAAAAAGGTACAAATGACACAAAGTGTCATCCTGAACGAAGTGAAGGATCTACGAACGCAGATTCTTCGCTGTGCTCAGAATGACAGCTTAAGGATCTACCAATGACAGCTCAATTATTAGAAGGGAAAGCAATTGCCGAGAAGCTTCAGCAAGAAATTGCGTCTACAATTCAAGGATTAAAAAAGCTCACCAAAAAACAACCTAAAATGGTGGCCATTCGAGTTCGCGAGAATCAAGAGTTTGAATCTTATTTGAAATCACAAAAACGGGTCGCAGAAATTGTAGGTATTCAACATGATACGTATCCCAATTTGGGTGAAAATGCGATTAAATTACAAAATATTATTAGAGAACTAAACGAAGATAATAGTGTAGATGGCATTATGGTTCAAATGCCTCTCCCATCGGGTTTTCCATTCGAGGTAATCTTAGATCAAATCGATCCCAAAAAAGATGTAGAAGGAATTACTAGTTATAATTTGGGTCAGTTGGTTCTTAAAAGAGATCGTCTTGTTCCTTGCACAGCTCTTTCTTGCATTGCATTAATCGAGGAAGCTATGAGAAGAATTGGTAAAACATGTCATGGGAAAGAAGCGGTGGTGGTAGGGTCAAGTAAAGTGGTGGGACGTCCAACAGCACTTCTTTTACTTGACCGGATGGCGACAACAACGGTTTGTCATGTAGAAACTTCCAAGGCAGGAAAATTAGAAGAGCATGTTCGTCGTGCAGATATTTTGGTTGTAGCTGTTGGAAAACAAAATGTAATTCCTGGAAAATGGATTAAAGAAGGCGCGATTGTGATTGATGCTGGTTTTAATCATATTGATAATAAAATAGTAGGTGATGTTGAATTTGAAGAAGCAAAAAAAAGAGCCCAATTTATTACGCCGGTTCCTGGAGGCGTAGGCCCCCTTACCACGACAATGTTAATGGTGAATTTATCAACAGCGTTTCGATGGCAACACATTAATCCCCCTGTAATATGAAAATTACTACGAAAGATATTCTCAGCTATAAACCCAAGAAAAAAATTACGGTACTCAGCACCTATGATTTTCCGTTTGCGAAGTTGGCGGATGAGTCAGGCGCGGATATTATTTTAGTCGGGGACTCCGTCGGAATGGTGTGTTTGGGATATGACTCGACGCTTCCTGTCACGATGCGGGACATGCTTCATCATGTAAAAGCGGTCGCGCGCGCCGTGAAACACGCTCTCGTGGTTGCGGATATGCCGTTTGGTTCTTTTCAGGAGTCCGCTGAGAAAGCCGTACGCAACGCAAAACGTTTTGTAAAAGAAGCAGGCGCTCAGGCAGTAAAGCTTGAAGGCGGCGAGAGTGTTCTCAAACAAGTAAAAGCGCTTGTGCAGGCCGGAATTCCTGTGATGGGACATTTGGGCATGACACCTCAATCTGTCACACAGCTCGGCGGATACAAAGTTCAGGGAAAATTAAAAAAAGACGCGGATCAAATGTTAAGCGATGCGCTCGCGCTTGAAAAAGCCGGCGCATTTTCGATTGTTCTCGAATGTGTTCCGTACCGTTTGGCTGAAACCATTACAAAGAAATTACGGATTCCGACCATCGGAATTGGTGCCGGCCCAGCGACAGACGGGCAAGTGCTGGTGCTTCACGATCTTTTGGGATTTAAATCCGGTGTAAGCCCGCGATTTGTCAGGCGTTATTTAGATTTAGACCAAAATATTCGAACTGCAATTTCAAAATTTAAACGCGACGTAGAAGCAAAAACTTTCCCATCACTTAAAGAAAGTTTTGAATAATGGTGACGTTTCTTTTTATTTCTCTCTTTTCATTTTATGCCGGCTCTTTCTTTGTCTATTTAATGATGGGTTGGGACCGGCCTTTAAAGGGGCCGAAAGCAGACCTTCTTTTTGAAATTGGATTCCTCATTCATACATTTTTAATTTTCGCGGAAGCGAAAGAAGAACATATTTATCTTCCGATTACGACTATTAAGGAAGTGCTGGTTTTTTTCTCATGGTCGCTTGCGTTCGTGTATGTTTTTTTAATGCGGCGTGTGCGACACGAAATGTTTGGTCTCGTGCTGCTTCCTTTTCTTCTGATTTTTCTCTCAGCCGCCTGGTTTATGACATCCGGAAAGGCGATTCCGCCGGACTATTTTAACAATCACTATTTTTTAATTCATATTTTATCCGCGTGTTTTGGATACGCGAGTTTCGCGATTTCATTTGCAGGCGCGTCACTCTATCTCGCGCAATCGCATGCGTTAAAATCGAAACAAGTCGGAAATTTCTACCGCAAACTTCCTCCCTTAAAGGATCTTGAAGGTTTTATTTTTTATTCGGTCGTGTGGGGAATTTTTCTTCTGGGAATTGCCATTGTGAGCGGTGGATTTTGGTCTAAAAGCACGTTTGACACATTTTTTGTTTGGGAACCCAAAACAATTTCGAGCGTTCTCACATGGATTATTTACGTGTTTGTTTTTTATCTTCATCATTCCTCACTGATCGGTGAACGGAGAAGCGTTAAATTTGTGTTGTTTGCTTTCGCATTTGTTTTATTTACTTTTTTAGGAACCAGTTTTATGAAAACGAAACTCCACGTGGGCATTTAAGATGAATCAATTTTTTTGCATTGGTGTGAGCTACAAAACCTGTCCCGTTGAAATTCGGGAGAAGATTGCGTTTAGCGAACAGAATCTCGCCGAAGCACTCCGCGAAATGAGAGCGCTCGAAGGAATGCGCGAATGTTTTATTCTCTCGACGTGCAACCGCGTTGAATTATATGGCCGGGGTGATGAATTTGCCGCAGAGCGTGCCATTCAGTTTTTGGCGTCTTTTCATGAAGTGGAAGAACGCGAGCTCAAATGCCACCTGTACCAGCATTTTGGGAATCAAGTGATGTCGCATCTCTTTCGTGTGGCTTCAGGGCTTGAATCGATGGTGGTGGGGGAAAACGAAATTTATGGCCAGTTGAAAGAGGCTTTCCGGTCAGCATCTGAAGCGGGAACCGTGGATTCTATTTTGTATCAATTGATCGAGCGAGCACTTCGGGTCGGAAAAAAAACGCGGACAGAAACTAAAATCAGCCGCGGAGCTGTCAGTGTAGCGTCTGTCGCGGTGGAGCTTGCCGAGAAAATTTTCGGGCGATTGAGCGGTGAAAAAGTTTTGGTATTGGGAACGGGTGAAATGAGTGAACGGACGATTGAACATTTGGTAAAAGAAGGCGCCGGGAAAATCGTGGTAGCGAGCCGGAATTTTGAGCGCGCACTTGAACTTGCGAATAAATTTGGCGCGGAACCGATTCGTTTCGACGAATGGTTAAGAGCACTCAGAACGAGTGATATCGTGATTTCCTCCACTTCCGCGCCGCATCCGATCGTGCGTTTTGAGGAAGTGAAAATGATCATGCAGGAGAGGCGCAATCAGCCGCTTTTCTTAATTGATATTGCCGTGCCCCGCGACATCGAAGCGGAAGTTCAGACGTTAGAAGATGTTTATTTATACGATATTGATGATTTGGAATCGGTGATTCAATCTAACGTGCGCGAGCGCAAACGCGAAACCCGGAAATGTGACATATTAATTGAGCGTGAAATTACGCAATTTCAAAGCTGGCTCGAGCAGCTTGAAATGAAACCGACTTTGCGCTGGCTTCAGCAGCAATTCGACGAATTTCTGGAAAGTGAACTTCAAAAATCAAAATACCATCTGACGGGCAAAGAAAATGAAGTCCGTGATATTTTCATTCGGGTAAGAAAAAAAATGTTTCATAAACCCCTTGAGAAATTAAAATCTGCTTCTCGCGAAGGGCTTCTTCCAAGATATCTTCAGCTCATCCGTGAACTTTTTTCAGAAGAGACGAAACAATTAGTTCAGGAAAAAGAAAAACAAGAAAAGATTTCATGAAGCAGCATCTCCGCATTGGAAGCCGCGGCAGCCCGCTTGCGCTTTATCAAGCTGTATTGGTTCAAACGAAACTCGAAGAAACTTTTCCGCTGCTCTCTTTGGAAATTATTAAAATTAAAACAAAAGGCGATATGATTCGCCGGGGTGGCATTTCCTCAATTGGTCGCGGAATTTTTACGCGGGAAATTGAAGAAGCACTTTTGGCCCGTGAAATCGATTTTGCGGTTCACAGCGCAAAAGATCTTGAAACCGAACTTCCGAAGGGAATTGTGATCGGCGCCGTGTTAGAGCGTGAAGACGCAAGAGATGCTCTTCTCACAAAAGGCGGCAGGAAATTAAAAGATCTGCCCCTTCAAGCGAGAATTGGCACAAGTTCTCTCAGGCGAAAATCGCAGCTTAAGCGCTTAAGGCCTGATCTTGCCGTTTCGGATATACGCGGAAATATTGAAAGCCGGATCCAAAAATTGGAAAAAGGAGAGTTTGACGGAATTGTGATGGCAATGGCGGGGCTTCATCGTTTGGGGC
>ORMF012150087.1_pt1 | contig 14177 bp, 13 predicted proteins | sample 1779871 | NCBI WGS metagenome assembly ORMF01 (sample SAMEA104232316, study PRJEB22302) | groundwater metagenome | biome: forest; feature: aquifer; material: groundwater | place: USA | collected 2011-08-07 | depth 5.4 m | reverse complement strand
CGGAGCCGGGCGGCCGGGCCGGCGCCGCAGTTGCCCCCGATCGCGTCGCCCCCGGCCGCGACCAGCTGTTCGGCCGCCGCTCTTGGACTGCTGCCATCGGTGAGAGCGAGCTCTTCGCCAAAGGTCAGCGACGCGATGACCGGCACATCCGACGTCCGACGGACCTCGTCGATGGCCAGCAACAACTGGTCAAGAGCCGAGAACGTCTCGAGCACGATGACATCGGCACCGCCTTCGAGCAGGCCCTCGATCTGCTCGCGGAACATCGCCCGGGCGGCCAGTTCCGGGATGTCCGGCAAGCCCTGGCTGGGTGAACCCAAGGGTCCGACGGACCCACCCACCAACGCATCGCGCCCGCTCACCTCGCGGGCGTCCCGGGCGAGGCGTGCCGCGCGGCGGTTGAGCTCGCCAACTCGACCTTCGAGGCCCCAGGCGGCAAGTCGCTGACGATTGGCTCCCAGTGACAGCGTCTCGATGAGCTCGGCGCCGACCTCGAGATACTCTCGGTGGGCCGCCCCGACGAGCTCTGGATGGCTCAGTACGAGCTCTTCGAGGCAGGCTCGCTGGGGCACCCCGCGGCTGAACAGGAGCGTGCCCATCCCGCCATCGACCAGGATCGGGCGGGCGTCGAGACGATCGCGGAACCGCTGGCGCGGGAGGCTGTCGGACGTGGGCTCCGTCATCAGCTCTGGGGTCCAGCCCCACACGGCGGTCCGATCCGGCGCGATGCTCTCACCAAGCTCTCGAGGTCGGATGGGTTCGGGTGCTCATGGTTCCTCGGCTTCTGGCCCCGTGCCGCTCTCTCGAGCGGCTGGGCGCGTTGTCGGCCGGCCCCGAAAACGAGAAGACCCTTCCTCGGAGGAAGGGTCTCGGGAGATTCCCTTATCTCGCAGGAGGACCTGCCCGGATTTGGCACCTTGCCGGATCGTCGGTAGGTTGTCGTGGCTTCAACGGGCCGGTCCCTCCACCACTCTTGATAAGTGCTCTTCAGTTGTGTCGCACATCGTGCCCCAGAGAAGCCCCGATGAGCAAGTGACACGACCTGAGTTGGCCGGCAGGCCCGGCTCATCCGAGAATGAACCCTCCAGCACGGAATGTCCGTCGTCGCACCCATTCGGTAGATGGTGGCCGGATGGGGGCGAAAGTCCGAGCCGACGTAAACCCTCACGACCATCACGGCCCGTCGACGTGGGCGGCGGCCGACGTCTCGACCGATCAGCCTGCTCACCGGAAGGCCTGACCCACTGCGTCGAAGACTAGCTTCGTTCCGTCTCCATCGACCAGAATCAGGACCAGACCGTCCGCACCCGAGATCGTCAACGTTCCGTGTTGTTCCGGCGCGTCGTAGGACCCCCCACCGACGATTCGAGTCCGCGTCGAGTCCCAGACCACGACCATCACGAAGCCCTGCCTTGGGTCCGGCCCGCGCGCACCAGCCCAGACGTCGATGTTTTGGTCTTGGCTGATGATCGACCACGAACTGGTGAATGTGTCGTCCCGGTCGGTCGGGGGCGCTGACACGTCGCTCCCGAAGAAGAGCAGCCCGGCTCCGGCCGGGACCCCGCCATCAGGCGCGATGAACTCAACTTGATCGGTCGGATTCGGGTTCTCAAGGCTCTTTGGCGCCGGATCGACCTGACCTGCAGCGCGAGCCTTGTCGATGTTGTCTTGGATCGCCTGCTTGTCCGGAGGTAGAGAGTCTCCGGGCGAGTCGGAGGCTGCCGGCCCTCCAGCGAGCGCGCACGCCACAAGGATCATGCTCGCCAGGATTCCGCCGACCAATGCGACGGCGCGGTTGCGCTTCATCGTCTTACCACCCCCCCACATGAAGTCGGTAGACCCCGAAAGAACGCTTGCCGTTGGGGTGTATGCCCCCAGCGAGTTGTGGAGGTGGGTCCAGCCCGTCGATGGCGTGTTGTTTGTCCCCGAGCATGAGTGGCCAGGTTGTCCGCAGGTGGTACGTTGAGCGGTTTCGAATCCATGGATCACGGCAGTCGTCTTGGCTGGGCGATGCCGAGGAGAGCCAGAGCGGTCTCAGCGCCGACGAATATCGCGGCGATCGACACCATCAGGGGTCCCATCCGCAAATCAGGTGACGAGCCCAGAAAGCTGGCAATCCCAACGAGGGCTGACGCGACGCTCGGCACCAGAGAACTAAGCAGGACTCGCCGCCCGCCTTTGCCCGACAAGAGGGCGACGCCGATCCCCCCGGCCATGGCGGCCCAAAAGGCGAATGGGATGAGCACGGCGACGCCAACCGAAGCCGCGACCAGATCGAAGAACAGAAGAAACAGGGCTACGACCAGCCAGGCCAAGCCTGCGATGCGCGCTGCCATTGGTCCCTCCAGGATCAGGTCACTCGTCGCGTCGCCGCGTGGACGGTAGTGGGATCTCGAACCTCTGTTCCCAGTCCCCGAGGCCGCTGACCAGGTATGGTGCGCCGCCAGCGGCCGCCGTCACTCGAAGTGAGACCCGGAGACCCTTGTCCATGCGATCCCGGTCACGGCCTCGACGCGACCACGTCCGCGGCGAGGCGTCTCATGGGCTGCATCTCAACAGGCTCCCCACCGACTGCGCCTGTCGCAGCTCAGTCCCGGCCTTGGCGACCCAGAGATGCGAGTCGGCCATCGCCTGGTTGAGGGATGAGGTCTCCTGTGAATCCAAGACCCCATCCGGGTTTGAGAGGACGAAGGCGGCGGTCTGGAACTCGAACAAAAGCGCCTGGACCTGGGCCTCGCCCAGAGCCGCCAGGTTCGTCGCGGCAGCGCCGTATGGGGACGGGACGGCCGACACGATGGCCTGGACTTGCCGCGCCGCGCCTAGAGATGCGGCGAGCTGGCCAGTCCTGAGTGACGAAACGGAAGAGTCAACCAGCGTGATCCCACCGTCAATGCTCTTACCAGCTTCGCAAAACCGAGCTTGAGCGTCGCTCGACCCGTTTGGGGTCGAAGTGGAAGCGGCACTCGTGCACCCAGCCACTGCAAGAACGAGAACGCCTAAGCATCTCGCAACAGTCGGGAGTGACCTTGTGATCGGGCCCCTCCTGCTTGCTTCCGAGGGTGCGCGAGTGGATCCTCGCATCGTACACGGGCGGCCGACCTCAGCCGAACGTGCAGTCGACGGTGACCTTGTCCAGGGCGCCCTCGAGAACGGCCAGCTCCTGATCGTCGAGGCGGGACACGAAATACTCGGCGATCCCGCGGGCGTGGGCCGGCACGGTCTCGGCCAGCCGGGCGACGCCAGCATCGGTGAGGGTAACTACGACGCCCCGTCCGTCGGCCCCCGCATCCGCGCGACGAACGAGGCCCTCATCGACCAGCCGGGCGACCCGGCGGGTCATGCCCGAGCGTGAGATGAGCGCACGGTTCGCCAGCTCGGTCATGCGTAGCTCGCCGTCGGCGATCGCCAGCTGAGCCAGCACGTCGTAATCGGCCAACGCAAGCCCGGTCTGTTGCTCGAGCTGTGTCTCGAGCTGGCGCATGAGCGTGGCGTGGGCTCGCAGGAGCGATCGCCATGCCCCGATCCCGCGCCCTTCGGGCAGCTCGTTCGCCACCAGTCGTTCAACGAGGCCGGCGAGGTCTGCTGCGGAAAGTACTTGCATGTGCAACCAGATGAGCGTATGGTGTTTGCACTTGCAAATATATCAGTGCAGCAGCCGGAAGGAAAGACCTGTGATCGCCGAACTCCTACCCGACATCGATCCGGAGATCGCCCGCCGTTTCGGGACGGTGCCGGATGACTCGCGCGTGAGCCGAGCCGCCGCCGCCCTCGAAGCAAACGGAATCAGCGTGCTGCGAGCTGCCAACGCGGAGGAAGCGAAGCAAATCGTCCTTGGTCTGATCCCGGACGGATCGCAGGTGAATCACGGCGCCTCACAGTCGCTGGACCTGTCAGGCATTACTGACGAGATCGATCAGTCTGGTCGGTACGAGGCCCTCCGGCCGCGGATCTGGACCATGGACCGCCAGACCCAGGCCGACGAGATCCGCCGCCTGAGTTCAGCGCCAGACGTGATGCTCGGCAGCGTGCATGCCGTGACAGAGCCCGGATCGTTGCTCGCGGCGTCGATGAGTGGCAGTCAGCTCGGACCGTATGTGACCGGGGCGGGCCGAGTGATCCTCGTCGTCGGGACGCAGAAGATCGTGTCGGACCTCGAGGAGGGGCTCCGCCGGATCAACGAGTACGCCCTCCCACTCGAGGATGCCCGCGCTCAGGCGGCGTACGGGATTCACAGCGCTGTGAACAAGGTCGTCATCATCAACCGGGAGATCACGCCCGGCCGCATCACGGTCGTCTTCGTCGACGAGGTCCTCGGGTTCTAGCGCGAGCGAAGAACACCGAAGGACCGACCTCGGTCATGACCCCGTTATCGCGAACCTCTCCGGCAGGTGGCGATTCGCGCTGGCTCGCCCTCGTCGTCCTGTGCGCTGGAATGCTGATGATCGTCCTCGATGCCACGATCGTGAACGTCGCGCTGCCCTCGATCCGGAGCGATCTTGGCTTCACGCAGTCGAGCCTCGCCTGGGTGGTCAATGCCTACCTGATCGCCTTCGGCGGCGTCTTGCTCCTGGCCGGACGACTGGGCGACCTCCTTGGTCGGCGAAGGGTCTTCCTTGCCGGTCTTGCGGTGTTCACGACCGCCTCCCTACTGTGTGGCGTCTCCGTCAGCCAGGAGATGCTGGTCGCGGCACGGTTCATCCAGGGCGTCGGCGGCGCGCTGACCTCTGCGGTCATCCTGGCCATGATCGTGACGATGTTCAGCGAGCCGCGCCAGCGGGCACGCGCGATCGGCATCTACAGCTTCGTCGCGGCAGCGGGCGCGTCGATCGGGCTTCTCGCCGGTGGCTTCCTGACCGAGGCGCTCAACTGGCACTGGATCTTCTTGGTCAACATCCCGATCGGCATCGGCACCGCGTTCTTTGCCCTGCGGTTGCTCGAGCCAGACCGCGGGATCGGGCTCGGCAAGGGCACCGATGTGGTCGGTGCCTTCCTGGTGACGGCGGCGCTGTTGCTCGGGGTCTATACGATCATCCGGACGACCGACTTCGGGGGGGGATCGGCCCACACAGCAGGGTTCGGAGCGGCCGCGATCGCATCGCTGATCGCCTTCGTCGTCCGCGAGTCGCGAACTGCGAACCCGCTCGTCCCATTCCGCATCTTCCGGTCGCGCAATGTGTCCGGCGCGAACGTCGTGCTGTTGCTCATCTTCGCCGCCCTGTTTGGGATGTTCTTCCTGGGCAGTCTCTACTTCCAGCGCGTCCTCGGGTATGACCCGCTCGGCATCGGCCTCGCCTTCCTGCCGTTGAGTCTCTCGATCGCGATCCTGTCATTCGCGTCCGGGCCGCTCATTCCCCGCCTCGGCGCCCGGGCGGTGCTCCTGCCGAGCCTCGTGCTGATGGGCGTGGGGCTGGGGCTCTTCGCGCGCGTGCCGGTCGACGCTCACTACGTCGTCGACGTCCTTCCCTCGTTGCTCCTGCTTGGGGTGGGCTTCGGCCTCGCGTTTCCGTCGCTGATGGCGCTTGGGATGTCGGCCGCGATCGAACACGATTCCGGCCTCGCGTCCGGGCTGCTCATGACGACCCAGCAGGTCGGTGGAGCGTTGGGCTTGGCGGTCCTCGCTTCGCTCTCGGCGTCGCAGACGAACAGGCTGCTCGCCGCGTCGGTCGCCGAGCCGGCAGCTCTGACGAACGGCTATCACCAGTCGTTCGCCATCGGCGCCGGGCTCGTGTTCGTCGCGCTTATCGTCGCGGCCGCGGGCCTGCGGCCGGCCGAGGAAGCGGAACAAAAGGCGCAGCAGGCGCGCGACCGGCCCATCGGCGACGCGGCTTTGCCCGCGGCGCGGGTCCGCTAGCGATGCCTGGTTCGAAGCTGGGCGTCGGGATCATCGGGGTCAACCCTGCCTGGGGTTGGGCAGCCACCGCCCACATCCCGGCCCTGCGCGCGCTGCCGAACTATGAGGTCCGGGCGCTAAGCGCGACCAGCGCGGAGGCCGCGCGCGCCGCCGGCGAGGCGTTCGGAGTCGCCGCGGTCTTCGCGCACCACGAGGAGCTGGTGGCCCAGCCCAATGTCGACGTGGTCGCTGTCACGGTCAAAGTTCCGCACCACCGAGAGCTCGTGTCGGCCGCACTTGCGGCCGGCAAGGCCGTCTACTGCGAGTGGCCACTGGGCCGCGACCTCGACGAGGCGCGAGCGATGGCCGCGCTCGCCGAGGCGCAGGGGGTAGGCACCGTCGTCGGATTACAGGCTCGCCAGGCGCCGACGATCGAGTTCGTCCGGGACATGCTCCGCGATGGATACGTCGGCGAGGTCCTGTCAACGACGATGATCGGAGTCTCGGTCCGGGGCGACGTCGTGGTCCAGCCCAACGTCTACATGCTGGACGCGAACAACGGGGCCAACCTGCTGACGGTCGCCTTCGGCCACAGTCTGGACACGCTCAACTACGTCCTGGGCGAGTTCGCCGACCTGTCGGCCGTGTCGGCGATCCGCCGGCCGCTGATCACCGCCGAAGGGACCGGGGAGCAGATCGTGAAAACGGCGGTCGACCAGATCGCGGTGATCGGCACCCTCACGTCCGGGGCGACCGCCAGCGTCCACGTTCGCGAGGCAGTGGCCGGCGGTACCGGGTTCCTGTGGGAAATCAATGGAACGGATGGAACGCTCCGGATCACCGCTGACGCCGCACTACCCGAGATCTTTCCCTTGACCGTCGCGGGTGCGCGTGGGCCGGGCGAGCCTGTCGAGCTGGCCATCCCGGCGGCTCTGACACGAAGATGGCCCGCGCTGACCAGCCTGGAAGGAGCGCCCGCCTACAACGTCGGGCGTGCCTACGCCGCCTTCGCGGCGGATATCGAGAACGGGACTCGTACCGTGCCGGACTTCGCGGACGCCGTCCGCCGCCACGAAGTCATCGCCGCCATCGAGCGGTCCGCGGCATCAGGGGAACGGGTGACGGCGTAGCCCACTGCGGCGACGCGCGATCCCGAACACGACTCCAGCCATTCCCAGCGGGCCAATAGCCGACGCCTATCGCTGGATCACAAACAGGTATTGGAGTTCCACCTCCTGCCGCGCGTAGATTCCGCGCCGTGCAGCAAGGAGGAACCGTGGTCTCTGTGTCAACTAGCGTCGACCAAGGCGCGCTCGATCGCGGCCGTCAGGCACTGCTACGCGGCTGGTCGACGACGGGTACGCGCGAAGCGAACCTGCTTCTCGTCCGAGCGAAGGGCACCCGGATCTGGGACGCCGACGGGAACGAGTACATCGACTGCACGTCACAGGCCTGGTCGAACAACATCGGCGCGGGCCATCCGAACGTACTCGCGGCCGCCGCCGCCCAGGCTGAGGAGATCGCCCACGCTCGAAGCAACTACGACACGATCCCGCTGCTGCTCTTCTCGGATCGAATCACGCGGCTTGCGCCCAAGGGATTGAATCGCGTCGGTTACTGCCTCCACGGGAGCCTCGCGGTCGAGATGGCGCTGAAGATCGCCGCGAAGAACCGGCCAGGCGCCGCGAACCCGCTGACGCTCTATGACGGATACCACGGTCGGAGTCTGGCAACGATGTCGGCGGGCTGGCCGCACACCCACGACCAATTCCATCGCCTCATGCCGCAGTTCGTCCGTGTTCCTCAGCCGTACCCGTACCGCGCTCCGGCGGGCTTGTCGAGCGACGACATCGCCCACCAGTACGCGGACCTGTTGAAGGACACGATCCGGCGCGGCGTCAACGGCCGTCCATCCGCCGTCCTGATGGAGCCGATCCAGGGGAACGGCGGCCACGTCGAATTCCCCCGGCTCTACTACAAGCTGGTCCGCCAGATCTGCGACGAGGAAGGCCTGCTGCTCATCTGGGATGAGATCCAGACCGGCCTCGGCCGCCTCGGTGCCTGGTGGGCGTCAGATCTCTACGATGTCGTCCCGGACATCCTGATCTTCGGCAAGAGCGTCGCCGGCGGATATCCGTTGGCGGGGGTGCTCGTCCGCGAGGAGCTCGCCGGATTCGAGACCGGTGACGACGCCTTGACGTTCGGTCAGTTCCCGGTCTCGCTCGCGGCGGGGCTCGCGACCCTCGACGTCCTCGAGAACGAAGGGCTCATCGACGCGGCGCGAGAGATGGGGACGTACCTCACCGGGCGTCTGCTCGAGATGCAGGACCGACACCCATTGATCGGGGACGTCCGTTGCCCCGGCCTCTTCACGGCGGTCGAGCTCGTCAAGGACCGGGAGACCAAGGAGCCCGCGCTCAAGGAGGCTGAACAGGTCTACGACCTCGGCTTGCGGCACGGCGTCATGTTCGGGACGAGTCGGTACGCCGGCCTCGGCAACGTCGTGAAGATCAAGCCCCCGCTCACGATCAATCGCGCTGACATGGATCAAGTGATCGACGTGTTCGATCGCGTCCTCACCGAGATCGAAGGGAGCTTCCTATGACTCGAACGCCACGACCTCGGCCCTGGCTGGCGGCGCTCGGCGCGCTCGCCATCGCTCTCACCGGATGTGGAGGCACCGCGGCGCCGGCTGGATCGTCAGCGGGCGCACCGAGCGCCGCTTCGTCGCCCGCTGGATCAGCCGGATCGCCGACGGCGAGCAGCGCCGCGAGCGGCGCCACTGAATGGTCGCGAGCATTCGACGGTACGTCGCTCTCGATGATCTTCGAGGCGACGCTCAACAGCCAGGTCCTCGAAAGCCTCCTCCCCGACTTCAAAGCGAAGACCGGGATCGACGTCCAAATCGAGCAAGCGCCGTACGACAGCGTTGTCCAGAAGCTGACCCTCGACGCGACGACGAAGCAGGGAGGCTACGACGTCGTGTCCCTCCCGTACGAGTTCCTCGGGGCTTTCGCGGAGAAGGGCTGGATCACGTCGATCGACCCTCGGCTGGCGGCCACGAGCTCCTTCGGGCCAGGCTTCGACCCATCCGCGATCATCCCGGCGCTCTGGAAGGCGTCATCGTTGTGGCGCGAGAAGACGTATGGCATGCCCTCGAACAGCGCCGTCATGATGATGTTCTACCGGAAGGACCTGTTCGAGAACGGCGCTGAGCAGGCCGCCTTCAAAGCGAAGTACGGCTACGACCTCGCGGTCCCCAGGACCTGGAAGCAATATCGTGACGCCGCCGAGTTCTTCACACGCAAGGCCGGAACGCAGCTGGCCGGCAAGACCCTCGCGAAGGACTTCGCGGGAGTCGCCATGACTGGAAAGCGGCACGTTGCCACCGTCCTCGAATGGTTGGACTACGGATGGACCTACGGCGGTGGGATCCTCGACGCCCAAGGCAACCTGATCATCGACAGCCAGCAGAGCGTCCAGAGTCTCGACTACATGGCCAGCTTGCGGCCGTTCGCCCAGCCCGGCTACACCAACGCGACCTGGGACGAGACGACGGCAACCCTCCAGCAGGGCAACGCGGCGCTCAGCATCACGTGGGGCGACACGGCCGGCGCGATGGAAGCTGCCGATCAGTCCGCCGTCGTCGGCAAGATGGGCTACGCCAGCATCCCGACGCTCGCGGATGGTGACAAGGCGATCGCCCACCTCGGCAGTTGGACCTACCTCATCCCGTCCGGAAGCACGAAGCAGGACGCGGCCTGGGAGTTCATGCAGTGGGCGCTGTCGGAGCCCGTCCAGAAGGCGCTCTCGAAAGGTGGCGGACTGCCGGCGCTCACATCGTCGTTCCAGGACACGGAGCTTGTCGGCTCGCTGCCCTACTGGAAGCAGGAGCTCGTGAGCCTGAGCGAATCGAAGAGCCGACCGCGGATCCCCGAATGGGGCTCCCTGTCCGACATCCTCCAGAAAGAGATCTCCGCCGTGATCTCCGGTCAGGCGACGTCCGCCGACGCCCTCAAGCAGGCAGCCGATCAGCTGAAGATCGCCCTGCCGCTCCCGATCCTGTACCAGTAGGCGCCTGCCGGCACGCACCTCGGGGACGACTCCTCCGTCCTCGAGGTGCCATGCTGGCCGCGAGCTTCAGGAGTGTCCCGATCTGCAGTTCGCCCTGTCTCGAGCGCAACGCCCCGACGCCAACGGTGCACGGGCCGACAGCCGGGATCGCCATGAACCGAACGCCAGGCTGGGGGTAGAACCGCGCGACGTATTCAGGGACGACGGCGATGGCGCGACCGGCGCCGACGACGGCGAGCATCGCCTCCATGCTGTCCTCGCCCACTACGAAGGTCGCGTCTGGGTTCGGCAGCGTCGGAAGCCAGCTCACCCGCCACGCTTGCGAGGCCATCGCGTTCGGAAGCGCGACGGGCTGCTGGGCAAGGAGGAACTCGAGGTCATCCGGGCTGCGCTCCGCCAGGGTCGTACTCACCGCGACGAGGCGAGGCCACTCGAAGAGCGGGACGGAAACGACGTCGTCGGGAGGCGGGCTGAGGACGAACGCCAGATCCACGTCACCACGCTCCAGGGCGCGGTGGTGCTCGGCGAAGTCGAGCTGCTCGAACTCGAGAACGAGGCGCGGGTGCTGGCGGCGGATGGCCGTGAGGAAGCGCTCCCCGACCCCGTGCGCATATTCATCGGCGAGGAAGCCGATCCGGATCTCGCCCGTGAGCCGACGAGCGCTGATCTGGGCAAGGCGCCTGAGGTGCGCCGCGTCGTCGAGCAGCTTCGCCGCGAGCGGCAGTAGCTCGGCTCCAGGCCCCGTCAGGGAGACGGCTTTGCTGGTTCTCTCGAACAACTGGACACCGAGCTCGCCCTCGAGCGCCTTGATCTGCTGGCTGATCGAGGGTTGGGCGACGTGCAGCTTCTCGGCGGCGCGCCCGAAGTGCAGCTCGCGAGCGACCGTGACGAAGTATTCGAGCTGCCGGAGTTCCACGCGTTCGCTTCCTGTCGCTGTCGTCGACGCGCCGGACCTGCGATAGACAGTGTTGATCGAGATCGGCCCAGCCCAGAGTAACAATAGGCGGTGGCTATTGATACATCGGAAACACGTATTGGCGATCGATGCGCCATGGCCCGTAGAGTCAGCACATGCCACGACTCGGGATGATCTGACCGATGGACCGGGTGACGAGCTCCTCCTCCGAGTCGTCCCTGGGCGTGCTCGCGTCGAGTGCCGGCTCTCGCCGTCGGCACGGCCGAGTCGGATCCTGGCTGCCGTTCCTCGCGCCCGCCGTGGTCGTGCTCCTCCTCGTCGGGATCGTGCCGCTGGTCACCGCTCTCCAGCTGAGCTTCACATCGTTCAGCTACGTCCTGCCTGGACGGACGGGCCAATGGGTCGGCACGGACAACTACGCAAGCCTGCTGAGCAATGCGGCGTTCATCGGCGCGATCGTTCGGACCATCGTGTTCACCGTCAGCGCCGTCGTGCTCGAGCTCGGGATCGGGCTCCTCCTGGCCACCGCGCTCAACGCTACGGGCCGCGCGCACGGGCCACTCCTGGGTCTCCTGATCATCCCGATGATCGTGACGCCCGTGATCGTCGGACTGATGTTCAACTTCGCTCTCAACCCCCAGTTCGGGCCCATCACATCAATCTTCGCCGGCATCACCGGCAATTCCATCGACGTCCTGGGGTCGCCCATCGGAGCCTTCGCGGCGCTCGTCCTCGCCGACGTCTGGCAGTGGTCGTCCTTCATGGCCCTGATGCTCTGGGCGGGCATGCAGGCGTTGCCGGTGTCTCCGCTCGAGGCTGCCCAGGTGGACGGGGCCACGGCGTTACAGCGACTTCGCCTGATCGTCGTTCCGATGCTTCGACCGGTCATCGTCGTCGCTGTCATCTTCCGGTCGGCCGAAGCCGTTCGGGAGTTCGACAAGGTGTTCGTCCTGACCGGCGGCGGCCCCGGCTCGGCGAGCGAGGTCTTGGACCTGTTCACCTACCGGGTCGCGTTCGTGAACTGGGACATGAGCCTCGCGTCCGCCATGGGCATCGTCGAGTTCGGAGCGGCGCTCGTTGCTGCGTATGTCTTCTTCCGCGTCGTCACCCGCGGCGGTCGGGAGGCGTGATGTCTCGCGTTATGCCGCGAACCGCCAGGGGCCGCCGCCGCCTGCTGACGCTGGTGCTTACCGTCGTCCTTTGCCTGATGCTGTTGCCCTACGTCTGGCTCGTGCTGACGTCGTTGAAGACCCGCGCCGACATCTTCTCCGGCGATCCGTTCGGCGCATTCACTCCGACGCTCGAAAACTTCAGGCTCGCCTTCGTCCAAAAGGGGTTTGCCCGGAATCTCCTCAACTCGACCGTCGTCGCCACGACGGCGATGGCGATCGCGATGGCTGTAGGCGTGCCGGCCGGCTACGCGCTGTCACGAACCACGGCCCGCTCGGGGACGATCCTGCTCTTCGTGATGCTGGCGGCACGGGTCATGCCGGTCGTCGTTCTCGCGGTGCCCTTGTTCGTAATCATGGCCAATCTCGGGCTCGTCGGGACTTACGCGGGACCGGTCGTCGCTCACCTGACGTTCCTGGTGCCGTTCGTGGTCTGGATGATGCGAGGCTTCTTCTTGGCGGTCCCGAAGGAGCTCGACGAGGCCGCTCTGATGGACGGGGCGACGCGTGGTCGCTATTTCTTCACGCTCCTCCTACCGATGACGCGCGGGCCCCTCGCCGCCACGGCGATCTTCGCCCTCATCAACTCGTGGAACGAGCTTCTATATGGGCTGATCCTGACGAACAAGGCGACGGCCACGCTACCGGTCGCAACACCGAGCCTGATGACCCCGATCGGGACGTTCTGGGGCCAGATCGCGGCCGTCGGAGTCGTGACGACCCTTCCCGTCCTCGTGTTCGCCCTGCTCGTCCAGCGCCACATCATCCGCGGCATGACAGGCGGCGCGCTTTCCGACGGATAGGGTCGGCGACTCGTTGTCGTGGCCACGTTGCTGGCGACCGCGCAGTTAGCAGGTCTTCAGCGTTGTGGCATACGGCAGAGACGGAATGTGGTGTCGGCAGAGGGTCGCCTCATCCTCAACAACGGCAGCCACCGCGCACGCGCACTACGAGAAGCCGACCATGTGCGTATTGACACCACGCAAACACAGGGATATAAAGCCAAACACAGATGAAACAGGACCTAACCAACTTCTACGCCGAAGAGCGCCAGCTGTGGATCGTCGAGCGCGCCCGGGCCAGCGGCCGGGTGGAGGTGGCGGCGCTGGCCGAGGAGCTCGGGGTGACCACGGAAACCGTCCGTCGCGACCTGACGACCCTCGAGCGTCACGCCCTCCTCCGCCGCGTCCACGGTGGCGCGATCCCGATCGAACGGCTCGGGTTCGAGCCCGCCCTGGCGGCCCGCGACAGTGTCCTGACCGCCGAGAAGGAACGGATCGCCCGGCTTGCCCTGACCGAGCTGCCCGACGAGGGCTCGATCCTGCTCGATGCCGGGACGACAACCGCCCGCCTCGCCGACGCCCTGCCGACCGATCGCGAGCTGGTGGTCCTGACCAACGCCCTGCCGATCGCGATGTCGCTGTCGGTTCGACCGAACATCACCGTCCTGTTGCTCGGCGGTCGGGTTCGTGGCCGGACCCAGGCGGCGGTCGACGCGTGGGCCCTCCAGGCCCTCGCCGACAGCTATGTCGACGTCGCGTTCATCGGTGCCAACGGGATCAGTCCGGAACGAGGGCTGACGACCCCCGACACGACCGAATCGGCCGTCAAGCGGGCGATGATCCGGGCCGCCCGACGGTCAGTCGTCCTGGCCGATCACACCAAGGTCGGTCAGGACCACCTCTCCCGGTTCGCCGCGCTTGACGAGATCGACACCCTGATCACCGACTCGGGGCTGGATGCCATGGTCGCCGATGAGCTCCGAGCCCAGGGCCCCAAGGTCCTCCTCGCATGATCGTCACCCTGACCCTCAATCCGAGTGTCGATCGGACGGTCGAGGTCGAGACGCTCGCGCGCGGCGAGGTCATGCGGGCGCTGAGCGTCCGGGTCGATCCCGGCGGCAAGGGGATCAACGTGTCGCGAGCGCTGGCCAGCCACGGCCTGCCGACGCGCGCCGTGGGAACCGTCGGCGGAGCCGAAGGCGAACACCTGGTCAGCCTGCTACGCGATGCCGGGATCCAGATCGTGCCGGTCCGGATCCGGGGCGCGATCCGGTCCAACATCACCGTCGTCGAGCCCGACGGCACGACCACCAAGCTCAACGAGCCGGGCGCCGAGCTGAGCGCCGACGAGCTGGCCTCCGTGTTCGAGGCTGTTCAGACGGCCGTCGAATCGGCCGACTGGCTGG
>ORMF010342437.1_pt1 | contig 14178 bp, 11 predicted proteins | sample 1779871 | NCBI WGS metagenome assembly ORMF01 (sample SAMEA104232316, study PRJEB22302) | groundwater metagenome | biome: forest; feature: aquifer; material: groundwater | place: USA | collected 2011-08-07 | depth 5.4 m | reverse complement strand
TTGGTGCATTTGATCTATGCAGTCTGGAAGCGCGGGACTCCTTACGAGGCTCGCTAATTGAATACCAAAAGCACGGCCTAACTTCATTCGGCGACTTTTGTGCTGACCGGGCTTGACTTAAATATACTTAGTTTTTTATTGATTGAATTCAGCTTGTAATCTTGTTCAAAAAAGATGTGGTTAATGATGGATGCCTAGATGTATATAGGTGGCTGAATTTACCTTAACAAAGGGTGGTGGTGAGAGCGGTGGCACACCCTTTTTTCTGCGCGTTTTGCAAACGCGACAAAGTTGCGTTTGCGTTTTCTCGAGGATATACTGTGCGCACCACGACCATGAACCACCCAAACAACCCCAATAACTCCGCCAACCCAAATAATTTGGACGACTTATTTAATCAAAATACCATCAATAATAGTCCAGAAAATGAGAATATCTCACCAGATATGTTGCCGAACCTTCTTAAATTATACGAGTTGAAAGTTACCTCTGGCCGTCTCAAATTACTGGATGTACTATTACAAGAAAAAAGTCCGGTATCATCTGAATTTATTGAAAATAAGTTTGATGAAAATCTTGATCGAGCTAGCATTTATAGAGCTTTACAGGTTTTTGTTAAAGCTGGTTTGGTGCAGCGGATTGATTTTAGTTACGATCATGTTAAATACGAGCTTGCAGTCGGTAGGGAACATCACCACCACATAGTCTGTGTTTCTTGCAATTTAATCGAGGATGTAGAAATGTGTAATATTTATAGTTTACAAAATTCTGCACGTAAAGTTTCAAGAAGGTTCCATAAGATTATGGGTCATTCCTTGGAGTTTTCTGGTATCTGTCGAAACTGTAGTTTGCGTAAGGACCTTTTAACAAAATAATGCCATATCTGTTACAATATGGTTCTATAGTGACATGCTTACACCACTCCTAATTTCACTCATAGCATCGATCGCCGCATTTATTGGTGGGGCTGTGGCTCTGCGGTTCAGGGATAAATTACATTTGATTCTTGGCTTTTCCGCTGGAGCAGTGATCGGTGCGGCTTTGTTCGATCTGATACCAGAAGCGATAGGATTGGGTGCGTCAACATATTCTGTAAGTACTATTACAACACTGACGGCCGCTGGTTTTCTTACATATTTAATTTTGGATAGGGTATTCTCATTTCATGTTCATAATGGTCATGATCATGATGTTGACGATCATTCAACTGAATCTCATGCATCAGGATCACTCGGCGCCGCCAGCTTCTGTCTTCATAGTTTAATAGATGGCGTTGCGATCGGCCTCGCATTTCAAGCTTCGAGTATTATCGGATCAGTTGTTGCTATTGCCGTTGTCGCTCACCGTTTTTCCGATGGTATAAATACGGTCGGAGTGATTCTCAAACATCGCGGCGAGTCAAAAAATGCCATAAAATGGTTGACTGCTGTTGCCGTGGCGCCACTTGTCGGTACAGCAGTTACATTTTTCATTTCTGTTTCAAATAGCACGCTGGCAATAATTTTGGCGGTGTTCGCCGGATTCTTTTTGTACATTGGCGCAAGCGATCTTATTCCGGAAGGGCACCATAGTCACTCAAAGATGTTAACTACTGTTATGACTATCGTTGGTGCAGTTATTTTATATATTATCGTGCATTTGGCGTAATTTTGAGCATGAATATCTATAATTTTGCTACATTATAGTTTCCGCACCATTTCGTGAGATTAACTCGTATTAATGTGGTAAAATACTACTATGTTGAAACCTCACATTGTCATTCTCGGTTCGGGATTCGGTGGCACTTATGTTGCCAAGCAGTTGGAGTCGTATGTCAAAAAAGGCAGAATAGATGTCACTATCGTCAATAGCACCAACTATTTTTTATTTACGCCACTCCTCCATGAAGTTGCAACAGGCTCATTGAGTCCGAACAGCGTTGCTGAACCGCTCCGCGAAATATTTGCGAACACTGGCATCCGTATTGTACAGGGTACAGTTGAGTCTATTGATCGTCAAAAAAAGCTTATCAAGCTTGATGGTCAAGGAGGTTGCGCGCTTTCATATGATTATCTTGTCATTGCCACTGGTGCAACCAGTAATTATTATGGTATTCCTGGAGCGGAGAAGTTCACGTATCCACTCAAAAGTCTTCTCGATGCGGTGCGTATCCGCTCACAAATCATTGACTCATTTGAACGAGCTTTGTTGGTAAATGATCCAGTTGAAAGAGCGCGATTACTTACTTTCGTGGTGATTGGTGGTGGAGCAACTGGAGTAGAAACTGCCGCTGAACTTTCGGAACTTGTTCGTGGTATGGTCAAACGTTATTATGGTGCAACCAAAGATTGTGATCCGAATGATTCGCGAATATGCAAACCAGAAGAACCAACCATCGACCTTATTCACATGGGCTCCGAAGTATTGGAAATGTTCAGATCATCTCTGCGTCAAGCCGCGGAAAAACGCTTGCGTGACAAGGGTGTGGTTTTGCATTTGAAAACTAGCGTGACAGAAGTCACTGGGCAGGGTATCAAACTATCAACTGATACAACTATTTCCACAGCAACAGTTATTTGGACGGCTGGCGTCAAACCGATTATCCCGCATTTTGAAGGTGACATGCCCGCACTCATTTTCGGACGATTGGCAGTTGATGAATATTTTCGAGTCAACAGCGATCCACACATATTCGCGCTTGGCGATGTGGCTGGCTATGTAGATCGAGCTATTTTGAATGAAGATCCAACTAAGACCAAAACATTACCAATGCTGGCGCAAGTTGCTGAAGGTTCAGCCAAGACCGTGGCTCGAAATATTATTGCTTCAATTCGTAGTAAAAAACTGATTGATTTTCGATATCGTTCCAAAGGTTCGATGGTTTCAGTTGGATCATGGTTTGCAATCGGTCAGATATTTTCGTTCAGCGGTTCAGGGCGATTCACTTGGTGGATGTGGCGCACGGTTTATTTATTCAAATTTGCTTCATGGAAAAAACGCACACGAATCGCTTTTGAATGGACGCTGCAACTTTTGTATCCAAGAGATATTACGAAGCTGACATAGTTAACAAAAACCGCCTCGCACATAACATGCGAGGCGATGAGTTTGGTTTCAGAATCAGAATCATGATCAGAAGTGGAATTCGTACATAATATTCCAATACGGACCATTAGCTGTCGAGACAACGCCAGCTGAAAGTATGCTCCCTCGCCAGTAAGCCTCAAAGCGAGCGGAACATTCTGGGCGGTATTTTTCTTTGTCTTCGAATGGGTATGCGTATCCACCAAGTACGAGCTGGGAACCCTTGGATAGAGCGACTATTGCTCGAGCCTCTGTCATAACCAAGCCGAAACTGTTCGGTCGGAGGTATCCATAACCGCGTATCTCTGTTCGGATCAATTGTCTCCCTTGATAATGCCCGAAGTTATTGTTCAGGTATACATACGGATTGTCCCGCCATGGACGCCAGCCGTATTGTCCACTCCAAACGTCTTTAGGATCATTCCATTCAAATTGAATGATGTGCCTCAATGTGCCATAAGAAGGTACAGCCGAAACTGCCGGACCGTCTTCTTCTGCGGTATTACCAAGAGAGCCGTGGATGAGTCCAGAAAGAATAGTTCCGACCCAACTCCTGCCTTCATTTTCGTATTCCTCGATAGGCAAAGTAGTCACGGCTGATTCGCGAGCGGCCGCGCTCATAATACTGAATACGGCGTCTTCGCCTTCAGACGCGATATATTCATGGATGTCGTAACGCTTGGTATCGTATGCTCTGATCCAAGTGAAAACTGATGGTGGACCAAATCGATCATACATGATTCGCGACCCTGCAGGAATCAATTCTTCCTTCCATCGACTGATGAATTTCTGGCTGTAGATAGTGTTGGTAAGATATGTGACGTCAGTGTCAGATATCAGTGCAGGAGGATTGCTATTGGTATTTTCGCCTGCCATGCCGAGTTCGACCCAGAGGTACATAATGATACCAAAGGACCATGACATTTTATTCATATATCCTTTCGTTGAATTTTTGTATTTTGTACTGTAAAGCTTTCGCTAGTATAGTCCTATGCTATAATTTCCACAATGTCCACAAAATTTGATTTTTTTAAAGGAAAAACATCGGTCATATTCGACATTGGACTCATCGTGTTAACCGCGGTCTCTCTTATTGTCTCATTCTTTTTTCAAATTCCTTTTGTTGGTATGTTCCTAGCGACCCTCTCTTTTCTTGGTTTGATCCCAGTAGTTATCAGCGCAGGCAAAGCTTTACTAAACAAAAATCTATCAGTTGATCTACTTGCGGTCATTGCTCTGGTATTTTCACTCGCTACTAGTCAGTGGTCCTCAGCGGCATTCATTACTCTTATGCTGGCGTTTGCGCGCGTTTTCGACCATGTGACTGAAGCTCGCGCCAAGAAAATTATTCAAAGTTTGATGAAGTATCACGTGGAACGAGTGCGTGTTCGTGTTGGAGAATCATTCAAGGATATTCATATTAGTGAAGTAAAAAAAGGCGATGAAATCATAGTGGAATCAGGAGAGCGCATGCCTGTTGATGGTAGGGTAATTTCTGGTACAGCTGAAGTTGATGAATCGTCATTGACTGGTGAAAGTGAATTGGTACCAAAAAAAGTTGGGGACTTGGTGCATACAGCAACAGTCAATGATTCTGGATCGCTCATCGTGCGCGCGGAAAAAGTTGGTGCCGACACGACCTTGGCGCGCATTATTAAACTTGTTGATGAAGCTAGTCGTGACAAAAATAAAGCCGAGAAAACCGCGGACAAATTTACGCAGTGGTATATCGTGTTGACGCTAGTTGCTTCGCTTACGATGTATTTTTTACATGTGCCACTGAATGTTATTTTGTCTATTTTACTTGTGGTCTGCGCGGATGATATTGCTGTTGCGGTTCCGCTTGGCTTCACCGCCGCTATTTCTCATTCTGCGCGTCGAGGAGTACTAGTCAAAGGTTCTACGGTTTTCGAGCAGTTGTGGCGCATGAAATACGTGCTTACAGATAAAACTGGCACTTTGACCAAAGGCAAACCAAAAGTCATCAACGTTGAGTCGTATGGAAAACTTCCTGTGGAAAAAGTTTTGGAATACGCTGGTATGGGCTCGTCTGAATCAGGGCACATGGTCTCGCGCGCCATTTTGGAATATTTGGCAGAAAAGAAAATGAAGATTCATGTTCCGCATGAATTTGAAGAAATATCCGGTCAAGGAATTTTATATATGCACGATACTGATCATTTTATGTTGGGTAGGCTGTCGTTTGTGGAGCAGTATGGTGTTAAAGCATCTCCAGAGGTTCAACAAGATATTTCTGCCGAAAAAGCTGATGGTCGTGGAGTTGTAGTTTTGGCAATGAATAAAGAAGTAATTGGGATTATTTCATATCGCGATGAACTTCGTCCGCATGTCATGGAAATCATTGCTGATACCAAAACGCTTGGCGTGCGAGAATGGCATATGCTGACAGGGGATAATGAACTTGCCGCGGCGGCTGTGGCACGTGAGCTCGGTATCACTCATTACCACGCCAATATGACGCCAGAAACCAAGGTTGAATTTATTCGTAAGTTTGAACGTGAACATTCTGGTACTGGTCCGAACAAAGGCATGGTTGGTTATATGGGTGACGGAGTCAATGACGCGGCATCTCTGGCGCTAGCTGATGTCTCAATCGCTATGGGAGGCATCGGTTCTGATGCGGCTATTGAAGCCGCGGACATTACCATAATGAAAGACAAGCTCGATCGTCTGCCAGAAACTATGCGCATTGCTCACAAAGTAAAGCGAGTCATGTGGCAGAATTTCGCTATCTGGGGGCTGACCAATGGTGTTGGTTTGGCTCTAGTTCTGTGTGGCTTCATCGGTCCAGCCGGAGCGGCTGCTTTTAATTTCCTAACTGACTTTTTGCCGATAGGGAATGCCTTGAGAGCTGGGAGGAGGTAAAAGAAAATGCCGAACCTACTTTGTAGGTCCAGCATTCATGAAACTGAGATCAGGATCGAGGTCTGAAATTGTGCCACCTCATGGCAATTGGTATGCCGCAACCTTGAACAGAAGTACCACCTCCCGCTCGATTTTCAGCTGTTTGTGCTGCACGATCCAAAACTTCATTCTCGGTCAACTTGAGTTTTAATAGCCGAATCGGAACTCGAAGTGGAGGGTTGTTGTTTTTTCGCTTAGGTTTTCCATTCTCTTTTTTTGACCGAAAAAGTGGACTAAGTTTTTTCGGTTTGTGTGGTGCGTAATTTATTGCTGTCGCAATCAGCAAGACCTTTCTTTTTTCGTTAGGTCCGCTCAAGCAGTAACCAACTGCTCTGTAGTTGAAACCGTCTATGTTGTATAACTCACCAATTCTTACAGCATCCAGTATTTGTGGCATATAGTGTTGTCTAACGTTTTTTGTTTAGGAACTAAAACTGCAGGACACACTGTAGCACATATATTTAAAATGTCAAAATTATTTTACATGCAGGTTGACGAAACGTCATCTTAATGATACACATGATTACATATTAGTTCGGCTTCACACCTGTCGTGTGTAGCTTTTGACAACTAAATAACCATCAAAAAAATAAGGACAAATATGAAGTGTACAACCCTTAGACTAACGGGAGGGCTAGTTGCCCTCATAGCACTAACCTCGTTCGGGCAATTTCAGACCACAACAGTTAAGTCTGGATCTACCCCGAAAGCCAGTATCGAAGTTGGTCTGGGTAAGGCTCTGGCGCAAAAGGCGGATTATGTTGCAACTCATGCTAACGACCCAATACCGACAGGTAATGAAGTACTGGCCAAGATCATGGATGAAATCGCAAGCGGGAAGGTTCCTGCCCAGATTTATCCTCCTAGGCATCTCAAACGTCTAAAAGAATTGGGAGACCAACCGGTGTATACGCGAGAGAAGTTTAATCCTGCGGCCTCCACGCTGGCGGCTGGGGATCGAGCGAATATGTCCTACATGGACCCGACATTCGTTATGGGAAGTCCGACAAGCGAAGCGCAAAGGTTGTCCAACGAGATGCAACATACCGTAACCATCTCATACGGATTTTACATCGGGAAATATCAAGTAACGCAGGGTGAATATCTTGCAATTATGGGGAACAATCCAAGTCGCTACACCTCAGCAAACGGGTACACGGATGACCTGAATCGTCCTGTAGAGCAGGTGAGCTGGCCTGATGCCACCAACTACTGTGCCCATTTAACGGCGCAGGCATTAGCATCAGGTCAGATACAGTCTGGCTGGGCATACAGGTTGCCGACAGAAGCGGAATGGGAGTATTCCTGCAGGGCGGGAACCACAACGGCATTCAGTTTCGGTAATGCGATACACAGTGGTGATGCGAATTTCCTGTGTAATTACGAATACAATTCGACGAATGGAACGGTGTATGTATCCCATCCGCCATTTCCTCCAGTATTCCAAACGATGACAGTCGGCAGTTATGCCGGTAATCTATTCGGCTTGTACGACATGCATGGAAACGTATGGGAATGGTGCCAAGATTGGTTTGGAGCCTATCCGTCTGGGAATGTGGTTGATCCACAGGGGTCATCAAGCACTGTGCTTCGAGTTGTGCGCGGTGGTAGCTACGCAAGTTTTGGGAATGAATGTCGTTCGGCGTATCGTTATTACGTTAATCTACTTTCGGAACCAAATTTCAAGAATCCTAGCGTTGGATTTCGCATCGTATTGGCTCCTATTGTGCCAGAATGGAAAACAGCGATTACAACAATGCCGGTGCAACCGACCTATGGGAATCTTCCGGTTAAAGAATCGGGCAAAGATAGCTTGGTAGTAGTTACACATGGGTGGGAAATATTTATCACTCCCCTACTTCCTCCTGATGTTTCGTGGGTGGATGGCATGTCGAATGCTGTGAGCAGTTATTTAACGAGTCATTCCTTAGGCAACTGGCAAGTCCACGGATATAAATGGGTGAAAGGAGCTTGGAAACTTAATCCGCAAGATGCGCTCAACAATGCCAAGCAGGAAGGTATATCTCTAGGTAATTCCATTGCTTCGCAGGGATGGACACATGTTCATCTTATTGGGCACAGTGCGGGTGCGGGCTTAATTCAAGCCGCTTTGGAAAGAATCAAAGCCTCATCACCAAGCACTGTTGTCCACTGCACGTTCTTGGATGCTTTTGTCGGTTTTGACAAAGCCGGTATAGCAAACTATGGAAATGGCGCAGATTGGGCAGACAGCTACTTCACTCGTGACAGTCTTACGAGCTTAACTGGGACATATACCGAAGGCTCTTTAGATCATGCTTATAATGTTGATGTAACTCAACTCGATCCTAACAAGGTTGGCAGTACAAAGTTTCGTTCATCGGCTACTGGTCTTATGGAGCCGTGCTTCAAAACCTTGCCGACCCATGAAGGGCCTCACATTGTTTACCTTAACACTATCACTGGCAGTGTAACATCGGACTATGCAGGGTTTGGTTTTCCATTGAGCGAAGAAGGTGGAAACTGGAGCTACGCATTAGCAAATTATACTGCCGGAAACACACCATCCCAAGTGTTAGGTACTCCTGATCCAACATGTACTTCGGATATTCAAGTAACTCCACCGTCGTACTTAAACACAGCGCCCGACTTCACTCAATTGCCGACAATTGAGAGCACTACGGGCACGATCCAAAAATACATAGATCACTTTAACCTGCTTTCCGGTTCGCCGGCTTGGCTTGCGACAGTGATTACCCCAACGAATCCAGTGAATGTCGTCTCTTTTGATGCCAACTTTACAAGTGGCGCAGGATCACAAGGTTTGCTGACAGTTCTATGGGATGCAGACACGATTGGGACGTTTGATGAAAGGGTTATTGGTTCGGGACTTCAACACTATCAGTTCAGATTCCCGAACGCGGCAGTTAATAGTACCCACGTGTTGGGATTCCGTCTTGATCCATTCACTAACATTCAGTCAACGATAACGATGACGAATGTAGTACTGAATCAGGTTGGCCCAAGTCAAGCATTCTCGCTAAGCCTCACGGGTACGAGTACAAATGGTGCATTGGTTTACCAATTGACAGGAGAGGCTGGTTTTAACTATGGGATTCAAACCTCATCAAATCTTGTCAACTGGACTACTATTGCTACCTTAGCGAACACAAACGGCACAGTACGTTTCTTCGATCAGGACTCGACCAATTATCCCATGCGATTCTATCGGGGGACTGTGGCAGATTAGTTACACGCGACACTTCAAACACAGGGCTTGCTTTCGGGCAGGCCATTTTTTACTTACCAGGAAACCTCGCACGACCTGTCCGCCCGAGAGTGCGGGGAGGAGGTCATTTATCCAACCCAATTTAGAAGCCACGAATAATATACAACCGATCCGATAAACATTATTATACTGCATACGGAACACAGCTCAAATTCGTAGTAACCTATACCCATGGAGGAGCGGCTACTAAAAAACCTAAAGAAAGCAGCGTGTTTTTAATTGAAGAAACCATTTGCACCTAGAACAAACAGGATAAGAGGCGAGGCTAAAATAAGTCCACCGAGGATTACCATCAAATGACCGGTCCAAGATGATTCCTTCGTCTTGATACTCTTGAAGCCGTAAAATATACCGACCAATACGAGTATTACTACCAATGCTAACCCAAGATGACTTAAAAGATTTGGGGTAAGAGATTTGGGAGCTAACAATGCAATGAGTAAAGCGATCGCATACAATACAAAAGAGATGTAAATATTTTTATATTTTTTCATGTTGTTATAAATTATACACCATCGCTGATTTATCAACAACAAATGATAATGTGAATAAACATTGCGCTTATAACGCCACATATATCCCATTTCCCATTTCCTCAAAAATAAGGTACTCTGAATCTTCATTCTGCAGTATTTCGCATTTTCAAATGGCCAAGAAATCCACACAATCAGAGTCAACCGCCAAAGCATTTTCTGGCGATACAGTCATTCGTTTCGATGATGTCTCTTTTGAATGGGGGCACAATAAGCCCATTCTCGATGAGGTTTCATTCAATGTGCGCCGTGGTACCAAAGTGACAATCATGGGTCAGAATGGGGCAGGGAAAACCACGTTATTCGGTCTTATTCTTGGGGCTGAACATTCGGGCAATAGCACAGATGGCAACAAGCCGGAATCAGGCGAAATCCATATTACTAATGGTGCAACAGTGGCTACGGCGCGCCAAGTCATGCCACGCGAACAGCTCGAACTTACGGTACGTGAATTTTTCGCGAATTGTTTTGCGGATAAAAAATATGATATTGATCCACGGATCGATGCTGTGCTGGAGGTTGTAAATTTAAGCACTCCAAAGGCTGGAACAAAAGGCGTCGTTGACGTCAAAGATCGCATCGTCAAAACATTTTCTGGAGGACAGCAGGCGCGATTACTTCTCGCTTCCGCGCTTATTCAAGATCCGGATATTTTATTACTTGATGAGCCGACCAATAATCTAGACAAAGCTGGCATTGAACACCTCACGCAATTCCTGATTGATTATAAGAAAACATGTCTGGTTATTTCTCATGACGCGGAATTTTTGAATGCTTTCACACATGGCGTTTTGTATCTAGATGTCCATACAAAGAAAATTGAGCAATACGTCGGTGACTATTTTGACGTGGTTGAGCAGATTTCTGTGCGTATCGAAAAAGAAAATATGAAAAATGCCCAGCTCGCCAAAGAAATTCAAGAAAATAAAGATAAAGCCAACTTCTTCGCTATGAAAGGAGGTCAAATGCGTCTTGTGGCAAAACGGATGCGTGAAAAAGCTGAGGAATTGGAAGAGGAAAAAGTTGACGTGCGCCGCGAAGATCGAACTATCAAGCAATTCGTAATTCCTGCTCAACCTGAATTAGTTGGTGATATTATTTCCATTTCTGCTTATTCTGTTCTTAGTCCAAAAACTCATAAACCGGTGAAGCGCGAATGTCAGATTCGATTGCGTCGCAAAAATCATTTGCTGTTGGCTGGTCCGAATGGGATTGGTAAAAGTACTTTACTTGAAAAAATCGTGAATGGTGCTGAAGGTTCAATTATTGCTCCGAGTGTTCGCGTTGGTTATTATCGTCAAGATTTTTCTATGATGGACTTTAACGATACAGTTTACCAGTCTTTGGAAAAAATTATCCGCTCTGTCGAAGGTCGTCTGATTGAAACTGAATTGCGTGCTGTCGCCGCCAGCTTTCTTATTACAGCTGACGTCATTCATACAAAAATTGCGTCATTATCAGAAGGGCAAAAGGGTCTAGTTGCTTTTGCCCGCTTGGTTTTGCAACGTCCTGGGCTACTTATCCTTGATGAACCAACAAACCATATAAATTTCCGCCATATTCCGGTGATTGCCAAGGCGCTCGATGCCTATGAAGGTGCGATGATTCTCGTTAGTCACGTGCCAGAGTTCGTGAAGCAGATCAGGATTGATGAGGTGCTGGATTTGGGGAAGTAATAGTATAAATCACTAGGTTTTTATGGCTTTTTTGAAATCTTCATTACTTCTTTATCGTTTCTTCAGTGTTTCTTCATTCTGATTTGATAGAGTGTGGTAATGCCCGAATTTATTAAAAGATTTACAGATTGGATGATATTCAAGTCGCGCTTGGATAGTAGGGAACGCACACCTCCCTTATTCCATGAAAGAGAAATATGGTGGTGTTTTGTTGGTGAAAATATTGGGGTTGAAATCAGTGGTAAAGGTAAAATGTATCGAAGGCCAGTACTTGTTCTAAAAAAGTTGGACAGGTTTTCTTTTATTGGAGTTCCGTTTACCAGAACAAAGAGAATTGGTAATTGGTACTGTCAAATTATATTTAATAATAAGCCAAATACTGTTATCCTTTCACAAATTCGCCATTTTGATTATCGACGTATGGCTAATATACTAGGTACGATACCAAAAGATGATTTTGATCTTATTAAGCTATATTTTTCTGACCTTCTCTTTAAATAAGCCTCCCGCCTTGTGGGCGGGAGGACGTGGCGAATGCCAAATATGAATAAAGTATAGCAAATGAAATTGTTTTGTCAATTTTCAAGTCCCCTCTATCCCCAAATAATCCTCATTTCCCAAAAACGGCCAAGCACTCATTTCTGCTATACTTCTTCGCATGACACAAACTCAAGCACTCGCTATTCTCGAAATGGGTAGAAATGTTTTCATCACCGGACCCGCGGGTTCGGGTAAAACTTATGTGGTCAATGAATATATTAAATATTTGAAAGAGCATGATGTCTCTATTGGGATCACGGCTTCGACCGGAATTGCCGCAACTCATATGGGTGGCGTGACGATCCATTCATGGTCGGGTATGGGTATAAAAAATAATTTGAGTGAATATGATTTGGCACAGCTTGCGGAAAAATCCCAAGTCGCTCGGCGCATAAAGGAAGCGGCTGTGTTAATTATTGATGAAGTTTCAATGTTGCACCACTTCCGTTTGGATACTTTGAATTCAATTACCCAACACATCCGCAAAAGCACGGCACCGTTCGGTGGTTTGCAAATCGTGTTGTGTGGTGACTTTTTTCAACTTCCGCCAGTATCAAAATATGGCGAACCGGATACTCATTTCATATATCGTTCAGAAGCGTGGCGCGATGGTAAATTCACGGTCTGTTATTTGCATGAAAATTTTCGCCAGCTTACAGATCCTATTCTGGCAGTTTTGAATGAGATCAGAAGTGGGGAAGTTTCGGAAGGCGCGAGGGAGCAGTTGAGGAGTCGGCACAGAAAAATCTCTTCCGTTGTGCGAGCAGAGCCGATCGTGGGTGATGAAACTTTAGTTTCTGTAGCTGATGATGTTTCAGAAACTTGGTCTGCTTCGCTGGATGCAGTCGAACCAACTCGCCTATACACCCACAATGTTGATGTCGACAGTGTAAATGAAACCGAACTCGACAAAGTCGACGGTCATGAAATAATTTATGAAATGATGTCAAAAGGGAAAAAACCACTTGTCGAAGCTTTGAAAAAATCATGTCTGGCTCTGGAAAAATTACGCATGAAAAAAGGTGCTCGCGTGATGTGTGTCAAGAATAATTTTGATAAAGGATATGTAAATGGCACGCTTGGCGTTGTCGTTTCATGTGGTTTTGGAGTTGACCCTGTTATTCGTACCGCAAGCACACCTGATTTTCCTGATGGTCGTTTGATCACGCTGGAGCTGGCTGATTGGACAATCGAAGATGATGGAAAAGTCTTGGCGCAAATCACCCAGTACCCATTACGCTTGGCTTGGGCTATCACTGTGCACAAAAGTCAGGGCATGTCATTAGATGCAGTCGAAGTTGATTTATCAAAAGCATTTGAGCCAGGAATGGGTTACGTGGCATTATCTCGCGTACGCACTTTGTCTGGGCTTTCTATTATAGGAATGAATGAAAACGCGCTTGTGGTTCACCCAGAAGTTTTGGAATATGATCAGCACTTGCGTGAATTGTCTGACAAAGCGGAGAGTGTGATTGAATACACAGATACAAAAGACATTGTCCGCGTGCAAGAGGAATTTTTGGCCAAGGTAGCGCCGATGTATCGCATAGGTAAAGATGGAAAAGTAAAAAAAGGCAAAATTCCGAAGCCGCCAAAGATGTCTACTTTTGGGAAAACGGCGATTTTAGTGCGTGAGCAGAAATCAGTAAAAGAAATTGCCAAGGCGCGCGAAATGACGGTTGAGACGATTATTGGTCACTTGGAAAAGTTGATTGAAATGGGTCCGGAAGCTGATGGTATCGAGCTATCAGATATTTCATATTTGAAAAAAGAAGTTTCACCAATTCATTTTATGAAAATTGAAAAAGCGCTGGAGGAAGTTTCGATAGCAGATGAAGAGCGACGTGCGGGAGTTGTTTGGCCAGTAGAAGACAAAGAATACAAGCCGCCACTTCTTTCTCCTGTGAAGAGTAAAGTTGGTGCCAATATTTCGTTTCGAGATATTCAGTTGGTGAGGGTGTTGTTGGGGTATGTGAAGAAGTCAAAAGTAGCGTTGAAATAGATGGCAAATAAATTGTAGAAATAAAGAAATAAAAAAACTAAGTATATTTAAGTCAAGCCCGGTCAGCACAAAAGTCGCCGAATGAAGTTAGGCCGTGCTTTTGGTATTCAATTAGCGAGCCTCGTAAGGAGTCCCGCGCTTCCAGACTGCATAGATCAAATGCACCAACTT
>ORMF011324485.1_pt1 | contig 14179 bp, 17 predicted proteins | sample 1779871 | NCBI WGS metagenome assembly ORMF01 (sample SAMEA104232316, study PRJEB22302) | groundwater metagenome | biome: forest; feature: aquifer; material: groundwater | place: USA | collected 2011-08-07 | depth 5.4 m | reverse complement strand
GTCGCCGAAAAGAATCGGCGATTTTTTATTCTCATTGGAGGAGGAAAACTGTCGCGTCATTATAGAGATGCGGGAGCGGAAATTACAGGACACGAATTGCCAAATGAAGACTTAGACTGGTTGGGAATTCATGCAACAAGGCTTAATGCCCATCTTTTCCGAACAATTTTTAGAGACCTGGCGTATCCAAATATAATCAAAAAGTATGAATTTATCCAGAAGCCCAATAAACCCATTGTTATAGCTGCGGGTTGGAAGCCCGGATGGTCAACTGATTATGATGCCGTGATTCTTGCTCAAGATTACAATATCAAAACAGTAATTAAGATGAGTAACGCCGATCATGTTTACAACAAGGATCCAAGAGAATTTAAAGATGCCAAGCCTTTTGATAAAATCTCATGGAGGCAATATCGCGCAATGGTTGGGGACAAGTGGAATCCGGGCGAACACGCGCCTTTTGATCCAATAGCAGCAAAGCTTGCATCTGAAGTAGAAATAAGGGTTTTGTATGTTGACGGAAGAAAAATTGATAATGTAGCCAAAGCGCTTGATGGGGAGAAGTTTGTTGGCACAATCATTGAATGATTCTAAAATCTATCCTTCTAAAGGATTTCCGCAATTATTCAAAATCAGAATTTGAGTTCACCAAAAATACCACAATTATAGTTGGGCCAAATACTTCGGGGAAAAGCAATTTGATAGAAGGAATTTTTTTTCTCGCCAAAGGAGGAAGTTTCAGGACGGAAAAAGACGAAAACACAATACGATTTGGTCATAATCTAGCTAGGATTAAAGGAAAAGTAAATGGATTGGAGCTGGAGGCTTTGGTTGCAAATAGCGATTTTAACAACAGAGCTTTTAAGAAATATCTTATAAACGGCGTTTCTAGGAAAAGATCGGATTTTGTAGGGAATCTTGTTGGTGTAATTTTCTAACCCCAGAGCCTTGATATTATTATTGGTTCCCCTTCTCAGCGAAGAAGATTTTTGGATGATACTTTAGACCAGATAGACTTACAATATCGCCTTTCATCCAATATTTACGACAAATCCTTGCGGCAAAGAAATGCGCTTCTTCAAAGGGCAAGGGAGTCGGGAATGAGACAGAAAGAACAATTTGAATATTGGGATAATCTTTTAATTGATAATGGCCAAATAATTACAAAAAAAAGAGAAGAGTTTATTAAATTTATCAATAATTACAAAAAAGATATTTTTAGTTTTGAAATTAATTACGATAAAAGTATTATCTCAAAAGAAAGACTCTTGCAATACAAAAATGAAGAGGTTGACGCAGGGGTAACTCTTGTTGGTCCTCATAGAGACGATTTTTTTGTCTTAATGAATGGTAAAGGAGGACAGACGCACGATATAAGATTTTTTGGTTCAAGGGGACAGCAGCGGCTTGCGATTTTGCAGCTTAAAGCTATAGAGCTGGCCTTTATTGATGAAAAAATCCAATCCCGGCCGGTTTTTCTGTTGGACGATATATTTTCAGAGCTTGATAATGATCATATTGATTTAGTTTTCAAAATTATTTCGCAACAGCAAACTATTATTACAACAACCCACAAGGAATTTGTATCTAGGAAGTTTTTAAAAGACGTAGGAGTAATAGAATTAATAAGGGAATAGCATGGACCCCGCACATATTTTTCCATTCCCCCGCCAACAGCTACGCAGTTGCGGGCGGGCGTCATGGTAGCGATTATGCGGGGCAAGTGTGATAGAATTGAGGAAATAAAATAATTATGGACGCATTCGACGAATCAGAACTTAAAAAACTTTATCTCCCGCCTGCAGATTCTCATAAAGGGCAAAATGGACGGCTTATGATTATTGGCGGGTCAAAGCTTTTCCACGCAGCGTCTTTATGGTCACTCAAAGTGGCCTCAAGAATTGTAGATATGGTTTTTTATTCCTCTGTTCCGCAAAACAACGAAATTGTAAAAAACGCAAAAGAAGAATTTAGAGATGGGATAGTAATTTCAAGGCAGAGAATTGAAGATTATATAACTGAAGCAGATTGCATCGTAATTGGACCCGGACTTCCGAGAAAAGAGGGTCAGGAAAAAGGGGATGACGACACCAGAGAATTAACAGAAAAACTGCTTCAAAAATACAAAGATAAAAAATGGGTTATTGATGGCGGAAGCTTGCAAGCAATGGATCCATCGCTTATACCCAATAATGCCATACTTACGCCTCATCCAAAAGAGTTTAAGAAGCTTTTTGAATTAAGAATTAAGAATAAAGAATTAAGAATTGACGAAAAAATAGTGAGGGAAATGGCCAAGGAATATAATTGCATAATTTTATTAAAAGGACCAACAGACATTATTTGCTCAAAAGATAAGTGTGTTGGGGTTTCCGGAGGCAATGCGGGGATGACCAAAGGTGGGACAGGCGATGTGTTGGCGGGATTAGCGGGAGCTTTATATTGTAAAAATCCGGCGTTTTTGGCCGCCGCCTCGGCTTCTTTTATAAATAAAAAAGCAGGAGAAAGTTTATTCAAGAAAACCGGTTATTACTTCAACGCCTCAGACTTAGCCGATGAAATTCCGCAAAAAATGAAAGAACTTCTTTTATAATTTAAGCTGAGGAGCTTTTGTTTTTTATAATCTATTCGGTTATAATTAGGGAAATGTATACGCCTAAATTTATTATTTCGAATAAGATACTTAAGAATATTGGGATTATTGAAGCATCAAGAGAAGTAATTGATCATGCGCCCCTTCTTCCATACTACGAAAAGCAATTTAGAGATGATGCTCTTGTCCGAACTGTTCATTACGGCACTCACATTGAAGGCAACGAACTTAATCTTTCACAGGCAGAAAAAGTATTGCAAGGGGCAGATGTGGTGGGGAGAGAACGCGACATACAAGAGGTTATAAATTACAGAAAAGTCATTGATTATATCGGCTCGGAAAATAATTTTGTAAAAAACAAAGAAGTTACAGAAGATCTTATAAAACATCTTCACAAATTAACTGTTTCTAAAATTTTGGAGGAAGAAAAATGCGGGGTTTTTAGAAAAAATCAGGTTGTTGTCAAAAATAGCAGGACAGGAGAGATTTCTTTTCGTCCTCCTGTTGCAATAGCGGTTCCATATCAGCTTAAGGAATTATTTGCATTTGTGAATAGCACGGAGGGACAAGATATTCATCCCATTTTGAAAAGCGGAGCTACCCATTATGAATTGGTAAGAATTCACCCCTTTGTTGACGGAAACGGTCGAGTTGCCCGCGCACTTTCTACATTTATTCTTTTTATAGAGGGTTATGACATAAGAAAATTTTTCTCTTTGGAGGAATATTTTGATAGCGACGCAAACAGTTACTATGAAGCATTGCAAAGCGTAGAAAAAAGAGATGGGGATTTAACTTTCTTCCTTGAATATTTTACACAAGGTCTGGCAATTGAGCTTTCAAAAATAAAAGATAGAGTAGAAAAAATTTCAGTTGACGCAAATTTGAAAGAAAAGCTTGGAGGTAAGGCTCTGATGCTTACAGACAGGCAATTAAAAATTATCGAGTATGTCCAGAAGACAGGATATTTACAAAATAAAGCATTTGAACAGCTTTTCCCAATGGTATCAGAGGACACTATCTTGAATGAATTGAAATTACTATTGAAAGCCGGAATAATTAAAAAACAGGGTGTAACCAAAGGCGCAAAATACATAATGGGATAAATTTATGAAAAAGATATCAAAAACAGAACTTCTGACTCCACAAGAACATATAATGCTAGGCAGTACGCCTCCAGTGGATCCTAAAAACGATGAGGAATGGTATATTCCAACAGGCGTTCTTATGAGGAGATTAAGTATTAAGATGGCTATGGAAGGAAGAAAAGAGCTTGGGCATCTGGAAAGCGGAATTATGGCAGGGTTGATTGGTCTTAAAAACGAAAGAATAAGTTTGGGGCTGCAAGATTTAGATCCTAAGACCGGAAAAACTTTAAATGACCCGGAAATTTTAGGCGTCTGGGATGATAAGAATAAGGTTGTTCGGGAAGTTAAAGATAGAGATTTGACTAGAGAATTATTTGATAAGTTATTAAATGGAGGTATTGATTTAAGGCTCCGGCCAAATGCTGTGGAAGGCAAAGAGGGGAGAGTTAATTTATCTGAAAATCCGCCAGGATTTAGAAGCTGAGAGAAAACTTAAATTTATGACTTTTGCAAAGCTTTCATTATACTTTGAGAAACTAGAGGGAACCTCGTCCAGGCTTTCTCTTATTGATGTTTTGTCTGACCTATTTAAACATTCGGAAGATCAGGAAATCGAAAAAATCGTTTACCTGACTCAGGGAAGAATCGCGCCATTTTTTGAAGCTACGGAAATCGGAATGGCGGAGAAACAGGTTGCTGGAGCGATTGCGGGAAACTTAAACATCAAACGCGAGGAAGTTTTAAACCTCTATTCAAAACTAGGCGACATGGGGTTGGTAATGCAACAACTAAAATCAAAAATTAAAAATCAAATCTCAAAAATAACTGTGGGAGAAGTGTTTGAGATTTTAACAACGATTGCCAAGACCTCGGGGGCGGGGACAGTTGAGAAGCGGCAGAAACTTCTTTCAGATCTTTTGAAAAAAATCGATTCATCTTCCGCGAAATATTTGGTCAGAATTCCTCTTGGAAATCTCAGGCTTGGGATTGGTGATCCAACAATTCTTGATGGTTTAGCTCTTGCAAAATTTGGCGATAGAACCAAAAGAAAACTTTTGGAAGGGGCATACAACAGAACTTCCGACCTTGGTCTTATTGCCAAGACTCTTTGGAGCGGTGGAATTAAAGAGGTTCAAAAATTAAAGGTTCAGGTTGGAAAACCAATACGATCGGAACTTTGCGAAAGGCTTCCAAATCCTGAAAAAGCGATTGAAAAAATGCAGACCGTTGATGTGCAGTACAAATACGATGGCTTTAGAGTTCAAATCCATAAAGATGGAGATAAAGTCTCGATGTTTTCAAGAAATCTTGAAAATATGACCCATATGTTTCCGGAGCTAATCACAGCAACTCTTAAACAGGTTAAAGCAAAAACAGCAATACTTGATACGGAGGCTTTGGCTTATAATCCGGAGTCGGAAGAATTTTTGCCATTTCAGGAAACTACAAAAAGAAGAAGAAAATATAGAATTGAAGAAATGTCAAAAACCCTGCCACTTAAAGCATTTGTTTTTGATTTGTTATTTAAGGATGGAAAATCCTACATTGATGAGCCCCTTACCGCCAGACTAAAAGTTTTAGGAGAAATAATAGAAGAGGATGGGGTTTTGATTCCAACAAAACATAAAATAGTTTCAACCGGCAAGGAGTTATCAATAATTTTGGAGGATGCGATATCGAAAGGATTGGAAGGAGTAGTTATAAAAAGATTGGATAGCCGTTATGAGGCGGGGGGACGAAACTTCAATTGGGTCAAGCTGAAACGCAATTCTTCAGGAGAGTTGACGGATACTATTGATTGTGTGTTGCTCGGTTACATTTTTGGCCGTGGCAAACGAACAGCATTTGGAGCAGGAGCTTTATTGGTTGGAGTTTACGATGACAATAAAGACGAATTTGTAACTGTTTCAAAAATAGGAACAGGTTTGACAGATGAGGAGTGGCGTGAGATTCATAAAAGAGCGGATAAAATAAAGGTAGATCACAAACCGGCTCGGGTAAATTCTGTTATTGTGCCAAGTGTTTGGATAAAACCGGAAATCGTAATAGAAGTTTTGGCAGATGAGATAACAAGAAGTCCAATTCACACAGCAGGCGCTTTTATTAATTCTTCTGGAGAAAGAGAGGCTGGATATGCGCTACGATTTCCTCGATTAGTTTCATTTAGAACCTTTGACAAAAAAGCAGAAGATGCCACCACCGTTAAAGAATTGATTGAGATGTACAAGTTACAAAATAAAAAATAAAAGATCAAATCTCAGAATGATATTGACAAATGTAAGACATTGTAATACAATATTTATGTTAAAGGATTTTAAGATAGAGTGTTTGATAATTGAGGAAGATCGCCCTTTTCATATATTAAAACATAGAGTAAAAATAGAAGAAGTTTCAGAAATAATTTCTAAAGATTATGCATATATTCAGGCAAAACATGGTCGTTGGCAGCTTATAGGCAAGACAAAAAAGAATCGTTTTCTCACAATTATATTAGGAAAACGTTCAGGGAAAAATACATATGGAATGGTGACAGCACGCCCGGCAAGCAGAAAGGAAAGAAGTTTTTACAAAGAATTCACGTTTCAATTAGATGATGAGGAGGATCAAAATGAAAAAAAACGAGATAAAAATTAAAAAAGTAAAGAAAATGACCATTAACCCAATTCCTCCATTTAAAACATTGGAAGAGGAAGCAAATTATTGGGACACACATTCTATAACAGATGACATAAATGACGGAACTTTAGTTGGTTTTCATTCGGCAAATAAGAATCGGACATTGACTATCCGCTTCAGCAATAAGGTTTTGCAATCATTACGCGAACATGCTTTTAAATTAGGAATTGGTCCTACAACTCTTGCGCGCATGTGGCTTATGGAAAAACTCAGCCATTTGTAATTAAGGTATTTAAATCTTGCAAAAGCAATAACTCTTTGATATACTTCCAATTGATAAGCTGCCCAGAGGCAGTTTTTTTATGGGAAAAGAAGCAAAAGATAGATTACATTATCTAAAACCTGAACAGCAACAATTAATAGAAGAATGGGTAGAGGGCATTCTTCCCCTTATGGAGAAGCACCCAAGAATGAAAGATGTGGACCTAGTTATTGAAGGCGGTGTTGGCACTGGATCCACTCTTCTAGATATTGCAAGAAGATTATTTCCAGATGCTTTATATGTAGGAACGGATATTGCAGAAAGACTAATGACTGGAAAATCAAGAATAAATCGGGCAATTGACAAGAAAACATTAAGTGGAATTCAAGCGGCAAATGATCATCCATCTTTTGGCATGCGAGGCGCAGTAATCCATGGAAATTGTTTTGACACAGAACTTGTTAGGGATATTGCGCAAAAAGCAGGAAAGAGAAATCCTATTCTTGCTACATTTAATGCACTTAATGCATTGCTTGATCGCAAAATGAACCCTTGGGACAGAAAAGACGAGAGTGACAGAATAACACTTGAAGATATGGTATTGTCAAATAGTCCCTATGTGGCACAACTACATGTCGGGGCTGATTGGGATGACGAGGGAGCAACAAGCTTAAGCTCACGCTACTGCCGTCTAGAAAGTGCAGCAAATAGTGTTGGTTGGATAACAGAACGTTTCGATGTAGGCTTGTTGTTACTTCGTCCTTAATTAAGAGGGATCTGTTAACAAATTATGCCGATGGGCTAAAAATGTCAAGAGGGTTTGTGTTAGAATAACCTCATGGATTTTGTAAGTGATCTTCATCTTCACTCAAAATATTCGCGGGCGGTTTCGCAAATGATGATTCTCCCCGAGATGGCGAAATGGGCTGCAAAAAAAGGAATAAATATCCTGACCGCTTCTGATTTTACCCATCCTCTTTGGTTTAGAGAAATAAAAAGTTTGCTTACAGAATCAAGCGAGGGATTGTATAAATTAAAATCAGGAGAGGATAAGGTTAGATTTTTATTGTCAACGGAAATTGCCAGTATTTACAAGCAGGGAGACAAGCTTCGAAGAATCCACAATCTTTTGTTTGCTCCAAATCTTGAGATAGCAGATAAAATTAGTAAGGAACTGGTAAGAAGAGGATGCAATATTTCTTCCGATGGCAGACCAATTGTTGGACTTTCATCAAGAGACCTTCTTGAGCTGGCGTTAAATATCGACAAAAAAATTATTTTAATTCCCTGCCATGCATGGACACCTCATTTTGGAGTGTATGGTTCGGCATCCGGATTTGATTCGATTGCAGAATGTTTTGAAGACCTTTCCCGTTATGTTTATGGAATTGAAACGGGAATTTCATCTGATCCCTGGATGAATTGGCAAGTAAAAGAATTAGATAATCGATCAATTTTATCTTTTTCAGATGCGCATTCAGCTCCAAAAATGGGTAGAGAAGCAACAGTTTTTAGTATTAACAAACAGATTGATACAGTTAGTTATATGGATATTGGTCGCGCAATTGCAAGACCCATTGAAAATTGTCGCATTGCTTACACTATTGAATTTTATCCCGAAGAAGGGAAATATCATTTTGCAGGACACAGAACTTGCAAAATTTCAAAAAGTCCTGAGCAAATAAGAAAAGATGGAAATATTTGTCCTGTTTGCAAGAGAAAATTAACAGAGGGAGTAATGTACAGACTTCAACAGTTGGCAGGCAATTCAGAATTCAAAGTTTATAATTCAGAATTGGACGAAAACGGAGTTAATTGGATAAAAGATCCTCAAAAAAATCATCCACCTTTTGTAAAATTGGTTCCGCTTAATGAAATTATCGCCGAGAGTATGGAAGCGACTGTGCTAAGCGATAAAGTTAAGATTAAATTTGACGAAATGTGTTTGGAGTTTAGTTCAGAGATTAATATTCTTCTCAAAACACCTCTTTCTGATATTACTTCAAAGTTTGGAGGAAAAATCGCAGAAGGAATCACGAAAGTAAGAAAAGGAAATATTGTTATTGAACCGGGATTTGATGGAGAATATGGAAAGGTGAGGATATGGCAAGAAAAAGTCCCTATCTCTGGAGCATCACAGAACCCTCCAGAAACACAGTTAGGCCTCAAGTTTTAATTTTCAATTCGAAATTTAAAATTTGAAATGAAATATAAATGAATAAATTTTCAAATAGAAAATATGATCTAGAAGAAAGGACTGCGAAGTTTGCCGAGAATATAATTGAAGTTTGCAAGAAAGCAGAAAAGAATACAGTTGCAACTCCAATAATTGGTCAATTAGTGAGGAGCGGCACGAGTATTGGCGCAAATTATTGTGAGGCCAATGGAGCAAGCAGTAAGAAAGATTTTAAAAACAAGATATATATTTGTAAAAAAGAGGCTAAGGAAACAAAGTACTGGTTGAGAATGTTAGCAAAAGCAACAGATAGTTTGAAAGAAGAATGTAGGCAGCTATGGCAAGAGGCACAAGAGCTTACTTTAATATTTTCTAAAATTGCAGTAAACACAAAAAGTTGATTTTAAAATTGATTATTGAAAATTCAATGAAAATTAAAAACTGAAAATTTCAAATTACCTAAATATGTTTAGAGATAGAATTGATGCTGGAAGGCTTCTTGCATTGAAGTTAAGGAAAGTTGTTAATGGCAAAGATTTTGTTGTGGCGGGGATAACAAGAGGCGGAGTAGTGATTGCCAAAAAGATTGCCGATTATTTTAAATTTCCTCTTTTTCCTCTGGTAGTCAAAAAATTATCGCCGCCAAATAATAGTGAATTTGCAATTGGGGCAATTGGTCCCAAAAAAACAGTTTATTGGGACAAAGATTATGTGAGGCGTTTTAAAATAAGCAGGAAATATAGAGAAGGGGCAGTTAAGAATAAAAGCAAAGAAGTTGAAAGACTGGAAAAACTGCTAAGGAGTGAAAAAAAATCCCCAGATTTCAAAAATAAAAAAGTTATAGTTGTTGACGATGGTGTGGCAACAGGCGCAACGGTAATTTGCGCCTCCAAATTTTTAAAGAAAGAAAAAGCAGAATTAATCATTTTGGCAACCCCAGTCATAGCGCAAGATTCATTTAGTTATATTAAGAAATATTTTGATATGGTCATTGCTTTGAAAAAAAGTAGAGATTTTTCCTCAGTCGGCCAATTTTATGTTAATTTTGGGCAGGTCGAAAATAAAGAGGTAATTAAGATATTAGGCAATTAAGTACGACTAGGGATTGATAAATATGTCCGTAAAGGCTAAAATAAATTACTAGTTTTCTATTTATGAAATTAATCATTGGGCTCGGAAACCCGGGAGAAAAGTATGAGAAAACCCGCCATAATTTAGGATTCATGGTAGTTGAACATTTCTTAAAGGACTTCGAACCCGTCAAGGATACTTTGTGGGAAGATTCAAAAAAATTTAAAAGCGACATTTGCCAAATAGAATGGCAGAGCCAAAAAAATGGTATGCAAAAGGTTATCTTGACAAAACCAAAAACATACATGAATAATTCGGGCATGGCAGTAAAACTTATTGCCGATTTTTATAGAATTGCGCCGGCGGATATTTGGATAGTCAACGATGATATTGATCTTCCCTTGGGTATGATGAAGATTCGTTTTGGCGGAGCATCTGCCGGGCATCATGGCATCAATTCCATAATTGAGATATTGAGAACTGATAAGTTTTGGAGATTTAGAATGGGCATTGGAAGTCCGATGCAACATATGGACATAAAACATCACAAAATAAAATCTGTTGACGGACTGGTTTTGGGAAGATTCACAGGGGGAGAGAAAGGAAAGTTAAAGGAACTTATCAAAAGAGGAGCAAAAGCGATTGGATTTGGTCTTGAAGAGGGACTTGAAGCCGCAATGAACAGATTCAACACGAAATAATTTATGCAGTCGGTTAAACAGATCCTCAAGAATTTTGACCCAATAAAAGATAAATATATAAGCCGTGAATTTCAATCATACGGAATTTATCTTGCCGAAGAACTAAATGATTATAAGCATAGGGGTTTGTATATTAAATTAGCTAAGACATATCCCCGCGCGCTTATTGAAAAAGCGCTTTCATTTGTTTCGGATAGCAATGCCAAAAACAAAGGTGCTCTCTTTATGTGGAAACTAAGCCAGCTTAAAGCTGGCAAGGATAAAGGATTAATTAATAAGGATGAATGATGATGTAATGCCTCAGGATATTGGGGAGCGGGCATTTGCTTTTGCTGTCAGGGTTTTAAAAATGACCCGTTCGCTCCCTAAAAATTATGTAAATATTGCATTGATTAATCAGATTATTAGATCAGTTACATCTATTGGGGCAAACATTGAAGAAGCACGGGGAGGACATACGAAGGCTGATTTTATTCATAGCATGAATATTTCTAAGAAAGAAGCTAGAGAAACATTTTACTGGTTGCGTCTTATTAATAGTATGAATTCTAGTTTTGGGAATCGTCTCGGTGCTCTTTTACAAGAAAATCAAGAAATAATTAAAATTCTTACAACGATTGTTAAGTCATCTAAACCCAGAATTTTTAGTTCCTAATTAATCATTAATAATTTATAATTAATCCTTATGGTAGCTCACATTTTCATCTCAGGTTTTGTGCAGGGAGTTGGATTTAGACAATTTATCAAGAGGTCTGCATCTAAGATTGGAGTTACAGGTTGGGTTAAAAATCTGGAAGATGGCAGGATTGAAGCTATTTTTGTTGGCAATAAAGAAAAAATTGAAGAAATTATTTCACTATGCAACAACAAAGGGCCATTTTTATCAGAGGTTAAAAAAGTAGTTGTGATTTGGGAGAATGAAAAAATAACAAAAGATGAATTTGAAGAGTTTGAAGTTAGATAGAGATTTTACTTTGCTTTTGCGAGCTCCTGATCAATAAGCGTTTTGAGTGAAGCATAGGGCTGCGCCCCTACTAGAATTTGTCCGTTAACAAATACAGATGGTGTTCCATTGACTCCTGCTTTTTGTCCGCCAGCCAAATCATCCGCAACTGCTTTTGCATATTTGTCGGAGTTAAGACAGGAAGCAAACTTATCAGTATCAAGCCCGACTATTCCGGCGTATTTTATAAGATTGTCTTTGGAATAATATTCCAGATTTGATTCAAGAGCTTGATTGTTATAAAGGTAATCATGATACCCCCAGAAATTATTTTGTTCGTTTGCGCATTCAGATGCCTCCGCAGCCCATGTTGATTGCTGGCCCAAAAATGCAAAGTGGCGGAAAGCAAATTTTACTTTACCCGTATCAATGTAATCTTTCATTAGATTGCTCTTTACGTCTTTAAACCATCTTTCGCAGAATGGACATCTAAAATCTGCAAACTCAACAAGAGTTACTTTTGCATTTTTCTTCCCAAGAACCTGTAAGTGTCCGGCATCAACATCTAGTTTTGCAGGAGCAGCAGCCGGCTGATTGGGGGAAGTTGGTTGAGAAGCTACCTTGCTAGATGAATTTTTCTCAAGATAGGAAACCTTACTCGTTAATACTCCCAAGAAAAAAACAGCTACCAAAAGTAAACCAACAAGAATTCTGGTAGTTGAAATAGAGCTTAGGGATAGCTTGATAACCGTAGGATTTTTTTTGACCGGCATGGGAACTATTGTACAGGTATTTAAAAATCCTTGTCAAGGACAAAAAAGGACAAAACTTGATTCTATTATATAAAATGTGCTACTCTACCCTATAGAATTAGTATTATTTTAACTTTTAAATTATGACAGAGATACAAGGAGAGGTACAAGGAGCTTCAGAAATAAAAGGAGGCGTTAAAGTTCCCTCAAAAGAAACTCGGTTTGAAGTTGTTGGGAAAATTGGTGAGTTCGAGATTACCCAGAACCCCGATGCTCAAAATGAGGCATTTCGGCTTAGGACGCAGATGCTTGAGGCATTTGCTAAACATACCGGGCTAAATTCACAAAAACTGGTTGAAAAATTGCGAGACAATCCAGCTTCTGCAGATCCAAGGATGACCTATGAGGAGTTTGCTTTTTTACGCCAAATTAATAAATTTCCCGATGTAATTGCCGCTTCTGTTTGGGATTTTAATGGTTGCTTGTCGGAAAATCGCGATGGATTTAGTTCGACTCAGACTTTCCATCCAGCACTTAAGGAGGCAGTTAAAAAACAACAAGACAGGCTTGGCTCTTTTGTTATTGCTACCGCTCTTACAACAGAACAAATGGTTTATCATGTGGCAAAAGAAGAGGACATTGTCGGCAACATCCTTCTTTCCTGTGAGAATGGGAGAGCGTGGGCAATACCCATAAAGGAAGGCGATAAAACTATCTTTGTTGAATATCGCCAAACTCTAGAGCCAGAGCAGAAAAAAGCATTAGGTTCCGTTAAGGAAATATCCGGGAGGCTTGCTAAACTTCTCAGAGAAAATGGAAAAATTGCTTTTGTTAATGATCAAAAATATTCCAAATGCACAATTGAATGCGCAACAAATGGAAGAGACTGGTATAACAAAACAATAAAAGAACTCGTTCTGCCTTTCTTGAAGAAAAACGGCGCAGGGTGGGATGGAGAAAGCAATGTCTTTTCTATAGACGGACAATTATTTTCTATTTCTCCAACTCCGGATACATGGGAAATTGATCCGGTTGAAGGAACAGACAGAATTGGCAAAAGATTTATTAGGGAAGGTGTTTACAATACATTGGTTGATATTATTCATGACAAAAAAGGTTCTGCTCGATTTAAGATGATTACAGGAGGAGATTCTGTAAGATTTGGCGGAAGCGATGCCGGTCTAACTGATTCTAATGTTGCAACGGTACCTTTTTGGGTTCCAAGTTCCGAAAGGAAAGTCGAAGATAGTTTGAAAACTGTTGAAGAGGGAATGATGCTTGGACGTAAGTACTGGCCAAGCTACATAGAGGATGGGGAAAAAGCTAGACTTGCAGGTCCGGGTGTTGCTCCGGCGTTTTTTATGGACGCAGTAGGAAAAATGCTCCCACATCTTAAAATCCCAACAGAGGTTTTTAGTGCGGCTCTTATTAAAAGACTTACGGGAGTTTATGGTTTCAGAGAATATAAAAGATATGACTTAAGTCAACCGGCTAATCTTTACGTTTTCCCTTCAGATATGACAGAAGAGCAAAAAGAAATGTTTTTAAAGAGTAAATCCGATATTCCGGCAGATGATCAGGAAAAAGTTCTTGCAAGTCTTAAAATCCAAGCAGGTGTTTAGATCTCCTAAAAACCCATGAAGAGGAAATCAAATATATTTTTTGATTCTTTGTTTCTCAATTTGAGGTTATTCTTTATTCCGACACTCTTTTTATTCTTAATAGGGTAAAACGCTTCTTTAAAGGAAAAGGATGTTGGCCAGTAAGTTAGAAATGGTGTACTATATATATCTTTCACATTTTCTCCTTTCAAAAACAATAATACACTTTGAAAATTACTTGTGCAGTAATAAAACTTACTAAAAAACTGTAGTATTGCTTACATTATTATAAGGCCTTATAATATACAGGATAAAAGACGGGAAATGATTGCGTTTGGAAAAATAGATAATTTTTTTTCCCAGTTTAAATCCTTCC
>ORMF012687951.1_pt1 | contig 14180 bp, 10 predicted proteins | sample 1779871 | NCBI WGS metagenome assembly ORMF01 (sample SAMEA104232316, study PRJEB22302) | groundwater metagenome | biome: forest; feature: aquifer; material: groundwater | place: USA | collected 2011-08-07 | depth 5.4 m | reverse complement strand
GAGCGGCCTGCAGGGCGTGTTATACGTGCTGGACGAACCCTCGATCGGGTTGCACCAGCGCGACAACCAGCGCTTGCTCGGGACGCTCGAGCGCCTCCGCGACCTCGGCAACACCCTGATCGTCGTCGAGCACGACGAGGACACCATACGCCGCGCGGCCCACGTGGTGGACCTCGGTCCCGGCGCGGGCAGGCAGGGCGGGCGCGTCATCGCCGAGGGCTCCGCGACGGACCTCATGCGCATCCCCGAGTCGGTGACGGGACGCTTTCTCGCCGCGCCGCTCGCGCACCCGCTGCATCCGCCGCGGCCGGTCGAGCGCTCGACCGCGGCGCTCGACATCGCCGGCGCGCGGCTGCACAACCTGAAGAACTTCGACCTGCGCTTGCCGCTCGGAAGGCTCACCGTCGTCACCGGCGTCTCCGGCTCGGGCAAGTCGACGCTGGCGCGTGACGTCCTCTACGCCAACCTGGTTCGGATCCTGGCCGAACGCCGCGCCCGCAAGGACAGCGCGCGCGGCGGCGGGGCCGTCGGCTGCCGCGAGGTGCGCGGCGCGGAGTCGCTCGGCCGCGTGCTCGAAGTGGACCAGACGCCGATCGGCAAGACGCCGCGCTCCTGCCCGGCAACCTACGTCGGCTTCTGGGACGCGATCCGCAGGCTCTTCGCCGACACCGCCGAGTCGCGCATGCGCGGCTGGACCGCGAGCCGCTTCTCCTTCAACACCAAGGGCGGCCGCTGCGACGCCTGCGAGGGACAGGGCGTGAGGCGGATCGAGATGAGCTTCCTGCCCGACGTGAAAGTTGCCTGCGAAGTCTGCGGCGGGGCCCGCTTCAACACCGAGACGCTGACGCCGCGATGGAAGGGCAGGTCGATCGGCGAAGTGCTGGCGATGAGCGTCGACGAGGCCGTGGAGTTCTTTTCCGCGCATCCCTCGACGCACCATGCGCTGCGCCTGCTGCAGGACGTGGGACTGGGCTATCTCACCCTCGGCCAGCAAAGCCCGACGCTCTCCGGCGGCGAAGCGCAGCGGATCAAGCTGGTCACCGAGCTTTCCAAGGTCCGCACTGACCTCGCTGCCCCCCTGCCAAGGGGGGCTGGCGCGAGAGCGCCCGGGGGGTCCACGCTGTACGTCCTCGACGAGCCCACCGTCGGCCTGCACATGGCCGACGTCGAGCGCCTCATCCGCGTGCTTCACCGGCTGGTGGATGCCGGGAACACGGTCGTGGTGATCGAGCACAACCTCGACGTGATCGCGGATGCCGACTGGATCATCGACCTGGGGCCCGAGGGCGGCGATGCGGGCGGATACATCGCCGCCCAGGGCACGCCCGTGACGCTCGCAAGCACCCCGGCGATATCGCACACCGCGCGCGTGCTCGCGGAATTTCTCTCCAGCCGTCCTTCAGGCGCACTCCAAATGCCTTCGTCCGAGCATATGATATAGTCATAAAACATGGAAGCCGGACCGCCTGCGCGCGGCACAACTGAACTGGAAGGCACGCGTTGATGGCCGCGTCCACCACCGCGCCGCCTCTGCGCAGTGCCATCAAGGGTCGCCGCTTCGGCCTCAGGGCCAGGATCGGGCTGGCCGTCACCGGGCTCTTTCTCGCAGTCATCGGCCTCAACCTGTATTTCACGCTTTCCTTCTGGGAGAGGGAGTACAAGGGCCAGATACTGGAGCAGCAATCGCGCCTCGCGGCCGCGCTGAGCGCGAGCGTCGAGGAAAAGCTGAAACTCGCGCACGCGGCGCTCATCGCCTCGTTGGCGCATGTTCCGCGCGAAGCCCTGGCCGACGCGGACAAGGCGCAGGCGTTTCTCGACGCGCAGTACGCGCTGCTCAGCATTTTCGACAACGGCCTGTTCCTCGTCTCCAAGGACGGGACGCTGATCGCGGAAAGCCCCTTCGTTCCGGGGCCGGACCGGCGCGGCCGCAGCATCGCGGAGCGGGAATACTTTCGCGAGACGGTTGCGAGGCAGCGTCCCTACATCTCCAAGCCCTACGTTTCCACGCACCGCCCGGGCCGGCCCGCGGTCATCATGACCGTCCCGATCTTCGACGACAGCGAGGAACTGGCCGGCGTCTTCGACGGCAGCTTCGATCTGCTCGGCAGCAATTCACTGGCAAGCCTGTCCGACCTGGCGATCGGCACCAAGGGCCGTGTCTACCTCGTGGATACGGACGGAACCGTCATCGCGCACCCGGACCGGACCCGGATCATGACGCGCGTGCCGCGAGGCGCCAGCGAATTGTTCGAGCGCGCCCTGGCCGGATTCGAGGGCAGCGCCGAGACCGTCGATTCCGCGGGCGTACCGGTCCTGTCCACGGTCAGGCACCTCAAACCCGTGAACTGGATACTGGGCATCGCTTATCCGCTCGAGGAGGCCTATGCGCCGCTGCGCCGGGCCGAGGGCTATTTCATCCTGGCGGCCCTCCTGGGAACGGGCGTGGTGCTGCTCGCCGTCTGGCTGATGGCGATCCGCCTCACCGCCTCGCTCAGCGCGTTCACCGAAAACGTCGAAACCCTGTGGAAGAAACCCCCGGAGCAAAGGCGCATCGACGTGACCGGCGGCTACGAAGTCGAGAAGCTCGCCGGGGCCTTCAACGGCATGCTCGGACGGCTGGAACACGAGCGCCACGCGCTGCAATTGAGCGAACAGCGCTACCGCTCCGTGGTCGAGACCGTCGTCGAAGGCATCGTGCTCCAGGATTCGAGCGGCGACGTGATCGCGTGCAACAGCAGCGCCAAGCGCGTCTTCGGCGTGACCATGAACCGGCCCCTGATCCTCGAGAGCGGCAACCGCCGGCTGGTCCAGGAGGACCATTCCGCCCTCCCCCCGGAGCAGGTCCCGCCGGTGGTCGCGCTGCGCACCGGCAAAGTTCAGTCCGGCGTGGTCATCGGCATCCAGGGCCGCGACGGCGTCTCCCACTGGGTACTGATGAACTCGCGCCCGATGTTTCATCCCGGGGAGGCGGCGCCCTACGCGGTGCTGACGTCGTTCGCCGACATCACCGAACGCAAGCGAACCACCGAGGACCTGGCGCGGCTCAACGCCGAACTCGAGGACCGCGTCGCGGCGCGCACCGCCGAGCTGGAGGCCTTTTCCTATTCCGTCTCCCACGACCTGCGCGCGCCGCTGCGCGCCGTCAGCGGCTTCAGTTCGCTGCTGTCGGCCGAGCACGAGGAACAACTCGGCGCGGACGGGCAATCGCTCCTGCGCCGCATCGTCGACGCGGCGGGACGCATGGGCATGATGTTCGACGCGCTGCTCGAGCTCTCGCGCCTGGGCCGCGCGGAGCTGATATCGGCGCAGGTGGACCTCGCCCTGATCGCCCGCGAGATCGAGTCCGACCTGCGCTCCGCGGAGCCGCAGCGCGGCGTCGAGGTCGTCATACCGGCCGCGCTGCCGGCGCGCGGTGACCCGGGGCTGCTGCACGTCGTGCTGCAGAACCTGCTCGGCAACGCCTGGAAATACACGGGCAAGACCCCTCATGCCCGGATCGAGCTGGGCACGGCCACGGAATGGGACGTTCCCGTTTTCTTCGTGCGCGACAACGGGGCGGGCTTCGATCCGGCCCACGCGGACAAGCTCTTCAATCCCTTCCAGAGGCTGCATCCGACGCGGGAATTCGGCGGCATCGGGATCGGTCTTGCCACCGTCAAGCGCATCGTCGCGCGGCACCGGGGACGGGTCTGGGCCGAAGGGGCGGTCGGCGAGGGGGCGACGTTCTACTTTTCGTTGCAGGCGTGACAGGACCCGGGGCTTTGAATTGAGGGCCGCAGTGCAGTAGAGTTGTGTAAGGTGTGCAGGGAGCGTTCGGACCCGGCTTGACATTCACAAAGGAGATCGCGGTGGACATGAGTATCACGAAGGAAAGGATGATGCGCTGGGCGTTCGAGGCGGCGGTGGTCATCCTGGTGCTGGTTGCGGCCTTTGCGGCCATGCTGTACTTCAAGGTCGACGAGCTGGAAGCCTCGCTTGCCCAGGCACGCACCGAATCCGGCAACGCGATGCAGGCGTCGGCGGCGACGAGCAGGAGAATGCAGGAGCAGATCAAGACGGCGACCGCCAAGGCGGCCGAGCTCGAGATGAAGCAGCGCGAGCCGGAGAACATGAAGGCGCTGCTCGCGAAGGTCGAGCCTCAGGTCGTGCCTATCCTGGAAGCCGCGGCCGCGGCCAAGACCGCCAAGCCGGAGACGCGCGTCGCAACGCTCACCGCGATCGGCCTGATCGGCCAGATCGCGCACGGCGCGAACCACGACGCCTCGCTCGGCGTGCTGCTCAGGGCGCTCGCGATCGACAAGACGAATTGCGTCGCCGGCCTCGCCCTGAATCTGGGCGGCGCGAAGTCGATCGAAGTGGCCCCCGAATGCCAATCGCTCCTGCCCGCGCCCGCCGCGCAGGCCAAGCCCGCCAGCGATGCCGCGCCCGCCGCAGCGCCCGCCGCAGCACCCGCCGGCGGCGCGGCCAAGGACGCCCCGGGCAAGGGCTGAGCGCGGGGTCCGCGCCGGCCGAAGGAGTAAAATGGGGCATTCCCTTCGAGGCGAGCTCCATGGACACCCCCGCCGCACCATCTCCTTCGGCAAGCCGGCTGGCCGAGCTGATCTACATCGAGCTGGTCGGCCGCGCCTTCCTCAGGATCGACAATGCCGCGGTGTTCAAACCCGATCCGGCGGAGCTCGCCAGATTGAGCCTCGAGCTCGCCGCGGCGTTTCACAAGGTCGAGAGAGTGGCCCAGGCCGCCTCGGGCCCGCAGAACATCGGCTACGACGTGCAGCTCGCCGACCTCAACAAGTGGGACAAGTAGGGAGCGTCGAGAGATTTGACATCGCTACTCTCGTCATTTTGCGAAGTTGCGAAGCTGCAACTTCGCAAAATGACGAGATCTAATTGAACCCGAAAGCGCCGCCAATTCTTTCTATGCGCGCAAGCGCGAATTCGTGTATAGTGCGCGTCAAGGTTTCTGTTTCGCGTCATCCGGTTAGCGTCTCAGCCTTTTCGCGGTTCTTCCCAAGCACCCCGAATTTCTCAATGTAGTGCATCTGCCTGAACCGGTCCGAAAAGCTCCTGGCTTTTCTCAGGCCGATATCAGGAGATATTTATTACTTCGTCATTCCAGAATCTCGGCCTGTCGGCCGAGCTGCTCCGCGCTGTCGCCGAGCAGGGCTATACCCAACCCACCCCGATCCAGTCGCAGGCGATCCCGATCGTACTCTCGGGCCGAGACCTGCTCGGCGCCGCGCAGACCGGCACCGGCAAGACGGCAGGCTTCACGCTGCCGATGCTGCAACTGCTCACGGCCCGGTCCAACACCACCCACCCGCCCGCGCGCCATCCGGTCCGCGCACTCGTGCTCGTGCCCACCCGCGAACTCGCGGCGCAGGTGCAGGAGAGCGTGCGCACCTACGGCAAGCACCTGCAACTGCGCTCGACGGTCATCTACGGCGGCGTAGGCATCAATCCGCAGATCGCGGAGCTGCGCCGCGGCGTGGACATCGTCGTCGCCACCCCCGGGCGGCTGCTCGATCACGTGCAGCAGAAGACGATCGACCTGCGCCAGGTGGAAATCCTGGTGCTGGACGAGGCCGACCGCATGCTCGACATGGGCTTCATCCACGACATCCGCCGCATCCTGGCGCTGCTGCCGGCGAAGCGCCAGAACCTCTTGTTCTCGGCGACCTTCTCCGAGGACATCCGCAAGCTTTCCGGCCAGTTCCTGAACGACCCGGCCACCGTCGAGGTCGCGCGGCGCTACGAGCCGATCGAGCTCATCGCCCAGATCGCCCACCCGGTGGACAAGGACCGCAAGCGCGCGCTGCTCTCGCACCTGGTCAAGACCAATAGCTGGCAGCAGGTGCTGGTGTTCACCAAGACCAAGCACGGCGCCAACCGCCTCGCCGAGCAGCTCGCGCAGGACGGCATCGACGCCGACGCCATCCACGGCAACAAGAGCCAGCCGGCGCGCACGCGCGCGCTCAAGCGCTTCAAGGACAACGAGCTGCAGGTGCTGGTCGCCACCGACATCGCCGCGCGCGGCCTGGACATCGAGGCGCTTCCGCACGTGGTGAACTACGACCTGCCGCACGTTTCCGAGGATTACGTGCACCGCATCGGCCGCACCGGCCGCGCGGGCAGCACGGGCGAGGCCGTGTCGCTCGTTTCCGGCGAAGACCGGCCGCTGATGGCCGCGATCGAGCGGCTGATCAACAGGAAGGTCGAGCACAAGACCATCGAAGGCTTCGAGCCCGGCAGCACCTATCACACCGCGAAGCACGAGCCCGAGCAGCGCAGGGGCGGGCAGCGGCGCGGCGAACCGCGCAAGGACGGGCAGCGGCGCGGCGAGCCGCGCAAGGACGGGCAGCGGCGCGGCGAGCCGCGCAAGGACGGGCAGCGGCGCGGCGAGCCGCGCCTCGGCGAACCGCGCCGTCCGGACGGCCAGTCACGCGCGCCGCAGGCGAATGCGCAGTCGCGCCGGCCGCGTCCGGCGCAAGCCAACGCCCAGCCGGGCCGCGGCAGGCAGGGCAACGCCAAGCCGCAACGCCGGCCGGAATTCCGGGCCGAAACGAGGCGGCCCGACGAGGACGAACGCGTCGCCCAGGCGCAGCACCATTCGAAGGTGCAGCGCGAAGAGCAGCCCGCACGCACCAAGCAGGGGCCTGTCGCCACGCTGCTCGGAATGTTCGGCCGCAAGGCGGCCTGAGGCGAAACCTGTCATCCCCGCGAAAGCGGGGATCCAGCAGCCGTAGGTTGGACTGAGCACAGTCCAACCTCCGCGCTCATAGCGAGGAGAAACGTACGCCCATTTCCTTGCCGTCCAAAGCATGTCCCAATCAGGGTATGAGCGAATGAATACGCCGCATACATGATCTTGCCAAGTCAGTAGATGTACTCCGATGGCCGCAGAGAAATCCGCGGCCGTTTTCTTTTCCGAGGCCGCATCCGAACGGGCGGGCGGCGGGTCTAGGGAACATCGACGGGCCGGTATCGACCCTGAAGCGACATTCGAGGTGAAATCAGCCGTTGACTGCGTGCCCGATCGCCCTTCCCTGGTTGTAATGCGTTCCGACTCTCGCGTCGATCTCGACCTTGCCCGCCTCGAACAGGGTCACGATGTCGGAACCGCCAAACGAAAAGAAACCAAACTCCTCTCCTTTGGAGAGTGTCGCCCCCACCTCTGGGGTCAGGGTTACCGAGGAGACTTGTGCCATGCCGATCGGCAACACGGCCACCAACCCCAGCGGGGAGTCGATGATGATGAGCCCTCGGTCCTGAGTGAACTGGTAGCCGGTCCCATCGACGGTATCGAGAGATCCGTCCGGTTTCTTGATCACGTCCAGAGTCACCTTGCCCGGAATATTACGGACCTCTTTGACCACCCCGCCCACGGGAACGTGATACCGGTGGTAGTCATTGACGTCCAGGAAACTATGCGTGAGCACTCCGCCCCGAAACCTGTCTTGGTAGGGACTGCCATCGAGGAGCTCGGTTACGGACCATGTCAATCCCTTCACCGTAATCTTCGAGTCGCTCTTGATCGACCATTGTCCTTGATAGACACTGTCAGCCGGGGACACGATTACGCTGTCGTCGCACAGACCGTCCACGGGACGTTTCCCGGGCCGGACCTGCCGGGCGAAGAATTGGTTGAACGTCAACCATCCGCTCGGCGCTACGTAATAATCTTCGATGTGGTAGCTAGGGTTGGAAAGGAAGCTTTCTATTCCCTTGGCAGATTCCGTCGTATCGAGAAAGGCGCCCCAGTCTTCGGCAAACTTGCGGGTCCATCGCTGAAACGACGCGTCCGCCTGCAGGACGCCATTGGGCGACAGGTCGATGAGATAATAGAATTTGAGGAGGACCGGGTTCAGATTCCTGTTCGTTGGAATCAGAGTAACCATCTCATTCAAGAAGTCGTAGTATTGCGGGAGGCTCACGACATCCGGGCGCGCGGCCTTGCGGATCGATTCTTTGAGAGCATCCGTCAGGTCCGGCCTCGACTCAAGCAGCGCAATCAACTCCTCGACAATGGGCTGATGTATCGTCATGGTGCTGGCTCCTTGCCTGCGAGTCTATCGTTGCGTCGCGGCCAATCGGCGAAAAGGGGGCGTTCAACGATGCCGTTCAACGGCGCGCCGCGTTTTGACGCGTCCGTTGCAACGGTTTGTTCGGCGACGTCCTTTCATAGCGACGGACCTTCTTCGCGCCTTGAGTGCCAGAATGCAACAACTTCGAGAAACGTGCCGCGGACTCGGTAGTAGACGAAATACCCAACGCGAGGCAGGTAAAGTCTTCGAACTACTTCAGAGCGTGGTGTTTCCACCCTGGTGCCGATGCCAGGTTCTTCAATAAGCAAGGCCAAGGCGGCCTCAATATCCAAGCGTACGGCCCCGGGAGCGGCAAGACGATTGATGGACCACCACTCTGCTGCTCGTTCAATCTCGCGCTGAGCGCGAGGCTTAATACGGACGTTAAGCGTCAAGATCAGCCGAAACGGCGAAGCCGCGCAAAAAACTCCGCGGCCGGAATGCCTTCCTCTCGGTCGGCTTCGTCTAAGGCAGCAAGAAGATCCGCTTCTTCTTCGGGGGAGAGCTTCACAACCGCTTCGTCGCCACGAGCGAGGACAGTGACCGCCGTTCCCTCTGGCAAAGAGAGGCCTTCGACGACGACTTTCCCGTCAATTATGGTGCCTGAAAGGACTTGCATACTGGAATGGTACCCGAATGCGAATTGCCGGTGCAATTTGGCCAAATTGCGCGGCGGGACTTAGCGTTGAACTAGTGCTGGACTGCGAACTTGGATTTATTCCAGTTGGCTCCTCGACCGCGCCTCGGAGAAGATTCAACAATGGCCAGCGTGCCCGATTGTCTGCCAGGGTTCGAAAGCGCCAGCCGAGTTCTTTCGGAAGCGGACGCTCGATTCGGAAGCGCCAATCACTTCTCCGTCAAGTCGCCGCTGACCCGCGTGGCCGAGGAGCCGACATCCGCAGCCGTGCATCCGTGCGGCTTCCGGCCGATTGCAGGCGTTCCGCGCCTAACCGGTTCGGGGCCGTGTGCCACCTGACAACGTCTTGCAGATTCGCGCAGCGAACAAGGCGGATCTGATCGATCTCGGGGCGCTGCGTCTGTTTCGCGATCTTCCCGGGCTGAGCGCCTGATGCGGGTGACCGGGCCGGCGCGGCGCCGGTTATCATTCGCGCATTCAATCGATCGAGACCCGGGGGCACAAAATGATCGTCGAGCGTATCTGGACCGGTAACGCGTATCGCAATTTCAACTACCTGATTGCCTGCCCCGACACCGGCGAAGCGCTCGCCATCGATCCCCTGGACCATGAGAAATGCCTCGCGGCCGCCAAGGCCAAGGGCTGGCAGATCACCCAGATCCTCAACACCCACGAGCATGGCGACCACACCGGCGGCAACGCCGCGGTGGTTGCGGCCACCGGCGCCAAGGTGATCGCCCATCACCGCGCCGGTGCGCGGATTCCCGGCATGAACCGGGGCGTGAAGGCGGGGGACGTGATCAAGATCGGCAAGCGAGTCGAACTTGAATGCATGGACACGCCGGGCCACACCATGTGCCACATCTGCCTGCGCTCGCGGTCCGACGTGAAGGCGTTGTTCTGCGGCGACACCCTGTTCAATGCCGGCGCCGGGAATTGCCACAACGGCGGGCACCCCGAGGAGCTCTACGCCACCTTTGTGGACCAGCTTGCCAAGTTGCCGGAAGAGACACGAATCTACCCCGGGCACGACTACGTCGAGAACAACCTGAAATTCACCTTGAACCGCGAACCGGACAACGCGGCGGCCCAGGCTTTGCTGCCCAAGGTGACGGGACACGATCCTGCGACCTCGATCATCACCACTCTCAAGGAGGAAAGACAGTTCAACACCTTTTTCCGCCTGACCAGCCCGAGCGTGATCGCCAGACTGCGGGAAAGTTTTCCCGACCTTCCGGGGCAGCCGGATGCGAAGACGGTGTTCATCAAGCTGAGGGAGCTGCGCAACAAGTGGTGAAAGGCGGGTGGGCATTGCTCTCTTTCCGACCCTGCACCATGCGCTTGCCCCGCGCCAGCGTCTGATAGACTCGGGCTCCAGTCCGGTCGTACCGGCACTCTGGCCGGCCCCAATAAGCCCCGGAAGGACTCCTCCATGCCCAGACTTGCCAGCGCCCTTCTTTCAATCATCCTTCTTGCCGCCTGCTCAATGACCCCAACCACGCCCGCCCCCTCCGCCGCCGCCGTCGCCCAACTGACGCCCACGGGCAAGCTGCGCGCCGCCATCAACTACGGCAATGCCGTACTGGCAAGACGCGACGCCACTACCGGTGAACTCGGCGGCGTATCCGTCGACCTGGCGCGCGAGCTGGCCAAACGCCTCGGCGTCGAACTTCAACTGCTTCCATTCGACGCGGCCAACAAGTCGGTCGAAGCCATCAGGAACAAACAGGCGGATATCGCCTTTTTCGCCATCGACCCGCTGCGCGGCGCCGACACCGACTACACCGCCGCCTACGTGGTAATCGAGGGCACTTACGTCGTGCCGCAAGCCTCCAACATCAAGGTGAACGCCGATGTCGACAAGCCCGGCACACGCATCGCTGTCGCCGCGAAAAGCGCCTACGACCTTTTCCTGAGCCGCGAGATCAAGCGGGCTGCGCTGGTGCGTACCGTCACCTCGGCCGGCGTTGTCGACATGTTCGTGGAGCAAAAGCTCGACGTTGCCGCCGGCGTGAAGCAGCAACTCGAAAAGGACATGAGGCGCATTCCGGGCCTGCGCATGCTCGACGGCCGCTTCATGGAAATCAACCAGGCCATGGGCACCTCCAAGGGCCGCGACGAGGGTATCAAGTACATGCGCGCCTTTGTCGAGGAAATGAAAGCCTCCGGTTTCGTCGCCAAGGCGCTGGAGCGCCACCGCATCGACGGCGTCGTCGTCGCGCCACCCGCCGCGCGCTGATCCCGCTGCCATGCAGACGCCGGACCGACAAGCCGCGGCAGGCTGGTTAGCGCCGATAGCGCCATCTATACGCCTCACTTCTAACCAAGGAAGGACAAGCGGAGAATGGCCCTTTTAGCGTTAATTCGGCCGGTCTCTACAATCACTGTCAGGCCGATTTGCACCTATTCGCGCAAGGCACACTCACAACCGCAAGTGCATAAGACGTGAGCGGCAACAAGGCGGGTCCGCTTCCGTGACCGCCAGCAAACTTACGCGGCAATATCAGCCGCGTATATAATGCCTTAAATTGAAAGATCAAAGACATGGCTCTTAAAGGACCAAGTTTCGCAGAGCGCCTGCAGACGGCGGCCAAGGCGAAGCAAACCCAGCTGGAAAAGATACGCGTAACGGCGCTGGCTAACGACGCACAGTACGCCGAGCGGCAGGCTGCACGGGTGGCAACGGCAAAAGCGCGCCAAATCCGCACCGCCGAACGCAAGTCCGCGAACCGGGTTACCGCCGAACGGAGAGACGCAGAACGCACGGCCGAGAAAGCCGGGCAAGCACGCGCTGTCGCGGAAGAAAAGGCGCGCAAGGACGCCGAACGCGTTGCCCAGGTGGAGGCCGATGCAGCGCTCAAGAGGGATCAGAAAGCCGCGCGCGACTCCAAATACGCCGCGCGCAAAGCGCGCCAGAAATAAGCAGCGTGGAACTGTTCGGATCGCGGTCATCCTTCCGGCTACACTTGCTCCGGGCGCGTCGCCGTTCCAAACCGCGATTGCTCCAGAATTGATTTTGCGATGCTTTATCCATCATTCGATCGACCAATATGAGCGCTTTCCAGACTGATAGCCCTGCGAGAAATCATCGGGCGATGATTCTCGTTCCACTGATCTTTATCATCGGGCTCCTGGGCACGGCTTACTACCTGGCGCCGCGCTTCGAATGGGATGCACCGCAAATCAAGCTCGCGCGGGACTCCGACGTGCTTGGCCTGGCGCCCCTGGAGATCGTTGTCACCGATCAAGGCGCTGGATTGAAGTCGGTTACCGCTACTCTCTCTTCAGGCGGCTCCGAGCACACGCTGGCCTCTGAGCAGTACGCCCAGCCGATGACCGAGAAGAAAATCACAGTCGCCCTGTCATCGAAACTTGCCGGCGTCAAGGAAGGACCCGCCGTCCTGCGGGTCAGCGCGCGGGACGGCTCGCTGTGGAATTTCTTCCGCGGCAACGAAACCGTGATCCAAAAGAATCTCACCATCGACATCACCCCACCCACTCTCGAGCTCATCGCCGATGACCGCTACGTCAACTTTGGCGGTGCCGGCGTGATCGTTTATAAGCCGTCCGCAGATACGGTAATGAGTGGAATCAGGATCGGCGATTATTTCTTCCCCGGTTACCAGGGTCAAATAAGAGACCACCCGGATCACAGCATCGCTCTTTTTGCCCAGCCCTATAACCTGCCTGTGGACGCCAAAGCGGTACTTGTCGCAACCGACAAAGCCGGTAATACCAGAGAAATGCCGCTTGTATACGAACTCAAGAACGTAAAGTACAAGAAGAGCACGATCGCGATATCCGACAACTTTCTTCAGAGCAAGATCGCGCCCCTGTTAAACGACATCGGCGCGCGCCAAGGGACTCCGAAAGAAGTGTTTCTCCGGGTCAACAAAGGGCTCAGAAAAGAGAACGAAGACAAGATTGTCGCCATCACGAGGAAATCCAGTCCGTCGATACTCTGGAAAGACGCGTTCAGCCAACTGAGTAACTCCAAAGTCGAAGCCAACTTCGCCGATCAGCGGACCTATACCTACAACGACGAAACGATCGACACCGCCTATCACCTTGGCTATGACCTGTCCGTCACCAAACATTATCCCGTCGAAGCCGCCAACAGCGGTAGCGTCGCCTTCACCGGCGACCTGGGTATCTACGGCAACACCGTCATCCTGGATCACGGCCTTGGGCTGTTCACGCTTTATGGCCACCTGAGTTCCATCGACGTCAAGGGCGGCGATCCGATCAAGCAACGGCAGATCATCGGCAAGACGGGAGAGACCGGCCTGGCCGCGGGCGATCATCTGCACTATGGAGTCTATTTGCACGGAGTCGCAGTCCTGCCGGTGGAATGGTGGGACCAGAAGTGGATCAACGACAACATCGCGCCCAAGCTCGAAGGCAAGAGCGGCGAGGCGATCGCTGAATCGCAACAATCGAAAGCGCCGCGCAAATCGGCGCACAGGCGACGCCGTTGACCTGCAGGTCGATTTCCATGAGCATATTGTCAACGTAATTGCGGATTCTCAAACTCCGCCAATGCTCGTTCCGGAGGTGCGGCTTCTGGCCGCAAGCAGAGCTGCACGTGCTATGCGGGAGTTGCCGGCACTGAGTTTCTGCTTTCAAGATGCGCATGACCGCTTTCAGGCATCTCAAGCCTCGGGAAGGAGTCGACAGCGCTGAATCGGCACAAGACTGTCGCCGGCGACCCGACGTGCGTAATAAGCAGGATTGAGTTTCCTGGACTAAACTTGCCGGTCTGCCGCGCTGCGCGCGCGTGCCACGGAGGTTTGATCATGGAAGAGTTGTCGGCCGTCAACCCGGCGGCCACGGGCGCACCGGCGGTGGCCCGGCAGACGCGTTTTGCGATCGGCCCGGTGACGATCGACCGGGTGGTCGAATCGGAGTACGCGCGGCTCGATCCCTTCGAGCTGCTCCCGGACCTGACGCCGGCGCTGCTCGAGGCCAATCTGTCCTGGATGGCGCCGCGCTTCATCGACCCGGAGAGCCGGCGGCTCATCATCAACATGCAGGGCTTCGTGGTGCGCAGCCGCGGCAAGATCATGGTGGTGGATACCTGCGTGGGCGACTGCAAGCCGCGCGTGCGCAAGGACTTCTCGGGCCGCAACTGGAACTGGCTCGACCGGCTGCGCGACTCGGGCGTCTCCCCGGAGCAGGTGGATTTCGTGGTCTGCACGCATTTCCACGTGGACCACGTGGGCTGGAACACGCGGCTCGAGGACGGCCGCTGGGTGCCGACGTTCCCGAACGCCCGCTACCTGCTCACGCGCGAGGAGTTCGATTTCTGGCGCAGCTAGGCCGGCCGGCCCGGGCTCGTGCGAACCGGGGACTACATCGAGGACAGCGTGCTCCCGGTGGTGGCAGCGGGCCTGGCCGACTTCGTGCCGATGAGCCACGCGATCGACGACAGCGTAAACCTGCACCCGGCGCCCGGCCACACG
>ORMF010043926.1_pt1 | contig 14181 bp, 10 predicted proteins | sample 1779871 | NCBI WGS metagenome assembly ORMF01 (sample SAMEA104232316, study PRJEB22302) | groundwater metagenome | biome: forest; feature: aquifer; material: groundwater | place: USA | collected 2011-08-07 | depth 5.4 m | reverse complement strand
GCTCCAGAACGCGGATCGTGGTGTGGGAGCGCTCCAGCAGGATCCCGAGGGCCCAATTGTACCGGTAGTAAACATCAATCTCCTGGTTCAAGAAGTTTTCCGGATCGTTACGCTCGATCTTGCCGGAGACCACGTTGCGAAGGTCTAACAATGTTTGCTCCTCTCGAAGGCAAGTAAATAAGTTCAAATTCGCGGGCAAAGTCTCAGCCTCTTTTTGGTCGGGGACGCTCCGTGACGGTAGCCCGTTGTTGCGTTTGGATCAAGATGAAAATGCGGATGGTGGGTGCGTGCCAAACCGCCAACACCGACCGGTTTTGCGGCTGCCAGGATACTATCGCGGCGGATCTGTCAGCCCCTTCCTGTACAATAGCGTTGTGGCGACCACAACCGCGCGCGAGCCGTCCCCCATCAACAATGATTCCTCCGGGCTCCTGCGCCAGTTGGGCATTGTCAGTGCCACTGCCCTCGTCATCTCCAACATGATCGGCACCGGTATCTTCACCACCACCGGATTCCTCGCCAGTGATTTCGGGCGAACTGACCTCGTGCTCTCCATCTGGCTCCTGGGAGCCGTATGCGCCTTGCTCGGCGCATTTTGCTACTCCGAGCTCGGCATCAACTTCCCAAGCTCCGGCGGCGAATACGTCTACCTCACCCAGGCCTTCGGACCTGCCTGGGGTTTCCTCACCGGTTGGGTTTCTTTTTTCGCCGGCTTCTCCGCCCCCATCGCCTTTGCCGCCCTCGCCTTCGCCGATTATCTCGGCTACTTCTACCCCGGCCTCAAACAAGCCAACACCCAATTCACAATCGGCTCGGGCGACTGGACCTTTAAGTTCGGTGGAGCACAGGCCTGCGCATCCACCCTGGTAGCCGTCTTCACCATCATCAATCTGTTCGGGATCAAGCTCGTTGCGCCGCTTCAGAACTTCCTCACTGCCACCAAGATCGCCGTCATTTTGGGATTCATTTTTTTCGGACTCAGCGCGGGCACGGGTAGCTGGGACCATTTCTCCATGGAAACCTCGCGAGCCACCGCCACGCCGCTTGTTTCCCAGTTCGCCATCAGCCTCTTCTTCGTCTACGTTGGCTATAGCGGTTGGAACGCCGCTACCTACGTTGCCGAAGAGCTCAGGAATCCCGCCCGCACATTGCCCATCGCCCTCGCCGCCGGTACCGGACTCGTCGCTCTGCTCTACATCGGCCTCAACGTCGTCTTCATCTACGCCGTCCCGCTGGAAAAAATGAAGGGCGTCATCGCCATCGGCTCCCTTGCATCGGCCAGCCTCTTCGGTCCGGCCGTCGCGGGAATCTTTTCCGCCCTCATGGCCGTCTCCCTGGTCTCCACCGTCAACGCGATGGTCACCATCGGACCACGCGTCTACTACGCAATGGCGAAGAACGGCGCTTTCTTCCCCCTCGCCGCTCGCGTACACCAGCAATGGCGGACTCCCGTTTGGGCCATCCTCGCCCAGGGTCTCTGCGCCATGGCCATGACCTTTACTCCGTTCCCCGATCTCTTTTTCTACATCGGGTTCATCCTGAACTTCTTTGCCAGCGTCTCGGTTGCCTCTCTGCTCATCTTCCGCAAGCGCCCCGGCTGGCAAAAACTCCGCGTCGTCAGTTTCGCCTATCCCCTCGTCCCGGTCTCCTTTCTCATCGTCGGTGTGTGGATGACGCTCTTTGGACTCACCCTCCGCCCCTTCCTTTCCACCATCGCAATCCTCACTGTACTCACCGGCGCGCTCGTCTATCACCTCTGGCTCAAACCCAAACACGCCCTCGCATAAACGCCATGCCAATCCTCTTGGACGGGAAAAAAATACGCGACGAGATCCTCGCCGAACTGCGGCCCCGCGTCGAGGCGCTCACACAAGCCGCCCGGCCACCGGGACTCGCCGTCGTTCTGGCCGGTGATGATCCGGCCTCCGCCATCTATGTCCGGAACAAGATCAAGGCCTGCCATGAATTGGGTATTCACAGTGAGCACCTCACACCTTCCGCCGCCGTCACAACGGATGAACTGCTTGCCATCGTCGCCTCCCTCAACGCGCGCCCGGACATCGATGGCATTCTCGTGCAGATGCCCCTTCCCCAACAAGTGGACTCCCATCGCATTCTGCTCGCCCTTTCCCCCGACAAAGACGTGGACGGTTTCCACCCCTGCAACACCGGCAACATGGTCAGCGGGAATCCGGGGCCAAGACCCTGCACACCCGCCGGCATCATGGAACTGCTCCGCCGCTACAACATCCCGGTCGCCGGTAAGCGCGCCGTCGTGGTTGGCCGTAGCGGCATCGTCGGCAAGCCCATGGCCATGCTGCTGCTCCACGCCCATGCCACGGTCACCATCTGCCATTCCAAGACCGTCAACCTCGCCGCCGAATGCCGCGCCGCCGACATCCTGGTTGCCGCCATCGGCCGGCCTGCGCTCATTCGCGGCGACTTCATCAAGCCCGGAGCCACCGTGATCGACGTCGGCATGAACCGCCTCGACACCGCCGCGCAAGTGGAATCCATCTTTCCCGGCGACCAGGGCAAGCAAGACGAATTCGCGCGCAAGGGTAGCCTCTTGCTCGGCGATGTGCATCCGCTCGAGACCACGCACGCCGCCGCCGTCACCCCCGTTCCAGGAGGCGTCGGCCCCCTTACCATCGCCATGCTGATGGCCAACACCGTATCCAGCGCCGAGCGTCGGCTGGGCCTCACCCAGAGCTAGCCCAAAATCCGGCACCACTCTCAGTTGCGAGGAAAAGATGGATGACTTTTGATCCGCTGAATCTGCCATAGATGACGCCGTTCATGGGCAGCCGTGAATGCGTACTCTTGTCCGAGACTCAGTCTCATCCAACGGCTGACGGGATTGTTAACCTTGATTTTCGCCAAGTCAAGACCCTCGGCCGTATCCAGGGATTGACGCAGATCGCGCTGAAGTTGCAGGAATTCAGCAACGGCGATTTTGCCCGGCACCCTTGCTGCTGGACGATACGCCCGCGGTGCGCGGACTTTGATACGGACCGGAGGCTCCATCAGCCGGACAAACCCCTTTTCCAGGATGCCGTAGCGGAAGGGCTCACGGCCCCACAATTGTTGGTTACGTCCCGCTTCAATCGCTTCGGCTGCGTGATGCAAGGACTGCCGCCCGGTGACCACCAGATGATCCAGACACTCGCCAATAGACCAGGCAGCAGCTCCGGGTTGCCACGCCAGCTCTATATCCGTTAGGTTGGCAAGTATTTCTCCAGCATCCGCCTCAATGCTCTTGAATTGCAGCCGACATTGCTCAAGGTGGCCCACCACGATTGGCATCCTATGCTTGATATTACCGTCGGGAAGCCGTTCGAGGACCGGGCATACTTACGACAGGGTAAGATAGCAGGAACGCCATGACGCAGCTGACCAATTCCCGCATCGCCTGGTTCAACGGACAGTTCATGCCCGAGAATCAGGTACTGATCTCCTTCCGCGACCGCAGTTGGAAGTACGGCGACGGCGCCTTCGACATGACCCGCACCTTTAACGGCCGCGCCTTCCGGCTGCAGGAGCATATTGACCGCTTCTATCGCTCGCTGCGTTATCTGCGTCTGGATCCCGGCATGAGTCCGCAGGAGATGATCGAGGTGTCCGAGCAGATCGTGGCGCGCAATGAACATCTGCGCCACGCGGCGGGCGATTGGTGGATCGGCCAGCGTGTCAGTCGCGGCGTGGATCCGGTTGGGGATGAAGTGCCCGAGCACAGCGGTCCGAACGTGGTTATGGAATGTACGCCGCTGCCACTCAAGGCCCGCGCTCGTCAGTTCCGCGACGGCCTCGACGTGTGGACTCCCGCCCAGCGCCGCATCGCCCCGGACATGCTCAGCCCGCGCGCCAAATCGCACAACTACCTGAACATGATCGTCGCCGAACAGTCTGTGAAAGCGCACGATCCCGATGGCTGGGCCTTGTTGCTCGACGCCAACGGAAATCTCGCCGAAGGCATGGGCTGCAACGTCTTTGTGGTCCGCGACGGCAAGCTCTATACGCCGAGCGAGCGTTACGTTCTTCCCGGCGTCAGCCGCCAGATGACGCTCGATCTCGCCGCCAAGCTCGCCATTTCAGTGGTGGAAGGCGATATCGATCTCTTCGACGCCGCCAACGCCCAAGAGATGTTCCTGACCTCCACCAGCCTCTGCATCGCCGGCGTGCGCACCTTCAACGGCGCCGCGGTCGGCGACGGCCGGACGCCAGGTCCGATCACCAAGAGCCTCACCGGCGCCTACATCGCCGAGGTGGGCTGCGATTTCGTGAAGCAGTATCTGGACCGGCTGAGTTGACGCGCTCTCGGTTCCGCTATCTGGACCTCCTGTAGAATAGCCAAGTGGAAACCCGAACTATGCGCGAACGCTTGCTCATCTCCGTCCAAATGCCGTCCAGTCCCAGGCGGCGGCTGGGCCGCATTCCAGGCTGATTATGCTGCGCGTGGGACTCACCGGCGGCTATGCCTCCGGCAAATCGGTGATCGCGGATGAACTGGTCCGCCTCGGCTGCCATCTGATCCGCGCCGATGACTTGGGCCATCAAACCTTGCTGCCCGGCGGCGAGGCCTACCAGCCCGCCATAGACGCCTTTGGTCGGGGTATCCTGAAAGAAGATGGATCCATTGACCGGAGCCGCCTTGGCGCCATCGTGTTTCACGATCCGCAACGGCTGGCTCAGTTGACTTCCATCGTGCACCCGGCCGTTTTTCGCCGGCAGGAAGAACTCATGCAGCGCTACCAGGCCCAGGATCCGGGCGGCATTGTTGTCGTCGAAGTGGCCATCATGGTCGAGACGGGCAGCCATGTGAAGTATGAAAAGTTGATCGTCGCCGCCTGTACTCCGGAGCAGCAGGTGGAGCGCGGGATGAAGCGGGATGGCTCCAGCCGGGAACAGGTGCTGGACCGCATCGCAAGGCAGTTGCCCCTTGCCGACAAGATCAAGCTCGCCGACTTCGTCATCGACACTTCGGGCACCAGGGAGGAAACGTTGCAGCAGACTCGCAGCGTCTACGAAACTTTGAGGAGTAGCCAAAAATGAAAATGCGCACCCTTTTGCTAGCTGCATTATTGGCCGGTGGTTTTCTGTTTTTTACCTCGAATCCGAAACTCTCCCCGCCGCAGTGGGGCGTCGGAGCGTCGGGAACTTCCCTTTGGTCCGGGCCTGATGTCGCCCACTCCGCCGGCCTCAGCGCGGACGAGCTCAACAATATTGATGTCTATAAGCGCGCCCACACGGCCACCGTCAACATCACCTCCACCGTATACCGCCGCGACTTTTTCTTCAACATTTACCCGGCCAAGGAATCGGGCTCCGGTTTTCTCGTCAATGGCGAAGGCTTGATCGTGACCAACAACCACGTGGTCAGCGGATCAGCCAAATTGCAGGTAACCTTGGCTGACCAGTCCCGTTATGAGGCGCAGATTCTGGACCGTGACCAATCCAATGACCTCGCCCTCATTCAAATCACACCGAAGAGCAAGATCATTCCGCTCTCCCTCGGTGATTCCGAAAAGATCCAGGTCGGTCAAAAAGTCCTGGCCATCGGAAACCCGTTCGGCTTGGCCGGCACCCTCACCACCGGCGTCATCAGCTCCGTCGGCCGCGACATTCGCGATGAATCGGGCCGTGTTCTGGAGGGCATGATGCAAACGGACTCGGCCATCAATCCCGGCAATTCCGGTGGACCGCTGCTGGATTCGCAAGGCAATGTCATCGGCGTCAACACCGCAATCTATGGCCCGGGAGGCAATATCGGCATCGGTTTCGCCATGCCCATCAACCGTGTCAAGGCCATGATGGACGCCTTCCAGTCTTCAAAAAAGCATGGGCGCCCCTCGTTGGGGGTATCGGGCGTCTATGTCTCCGGAGACCTCGCCCAGGCCATCGATTTGCCCACCAGCGGCGGGATGCTCGTCTATGAGGTCACTCCCGGATCCCCCGCTGAGTCCATCGGCATTCGCCCCGCGCGCCGCTGGGGCTACATCGGCAACACTGAAATCGGCATCGGTGGCGATCTCATCATGGCCATCGATGGAAAACCAGTCGAGGGTCCCAATACCATCCGCAGCGTCGTCATCCATAAGAAGCCCGGCGATCAGGTGCAATTGACCCTGTTCCGCGATGGCCGTACAATGAAGGTCAACGTGACATTGTCCACGGCCCGCTCCGAGGCCCTTTAATGCGCAAACCGGCGAAATTCCTAGCCTCGGTTTCTGTTTCCGCTCTACTGGTGGCGGTCATTGCAGCCACGCCGCCGCAGACCGCTAAGGCCCCCGCCGCTGCAACCGCCGCTTCAACTTTCGATAGCCTCGTCCAGCCTCTGCTCGCCAAAAGCTGTTTGCCCTGTCACAATGACCGCCTCGCCTCCGGCAGCCTCGACCTCGGCCCATTTTCCACGGCCAGCTCCCTTTTCGAGCATCGCGAGGGATGGGAGCGGATTCTTCGCAAGGTCCGCAGTGGCGAGATGCCTCCCAAAGGTACTCCGCGCCCCTCCCCGGAAAAGGTGGCCGAGTGGATGCGCTTCATGGAAGCTGAGTTTGAACGCGCCGACCGTAACAGCAAGCCCGACCCCGGCCGCGTCACCGCCCGCCGCTTGAACCGCAACGAGTATTCGAATACCATTCTCGATCTGCTCGACGTCGAGTTTCGCGCTGAAAAGGATTTTCCCACCGACGACTCCGGCCACGGCTTCGACAACATTGGCGACGTCCTCACCATCTCGCCCGTCCTCATGGAGAAGTACATCGCCGCCGCCGAACGCATCGCCGCCCGCGCCATTGGAGCGGATCCTCTGCCCAAACCGATCGACGCCGAATACCACACCAAGGACAAAACCATCCGCCGCGTCGATCCCAGCACGATTGAGGCCACCCACCGCATCGAGTTCGACGGTGATTACACCGTCCGTATCGGGCTGCCCGGCGAACGCGCCGCCGATGCCAAGCCCGTCACCTTGGGGTTCTGGATGGATGGCAAACTCCTCCACACCATGCCGGTCGAAACCAAACCCTCCGGACTGGTCTACTTCAATCCTTATTCAGAAGCCGAGATGCGCCTCTATCTGCCCGAAGGCGATCACGTATTTCGCGCCGGTTTCATCGATGACGAATTCGTCAAGACGCTCCAGGGCAAGGATCTCTACAGCGACAAGAAGAACAAGTTCCTGAACATGATCAAGTTCATCGGGCCGTTTGCCTCCCAAGTCGAGAAGCCGAGCCGTAAACTGATTCTCACCTGTGACCTTGCCGCCGCCGGCACAACCTGCGCCGAGAGGATCGTCGGAACCTTGGCGCGCCGCGCCTATCGCCGCCCTGTCACCAAACCCGAAGTCGCCTCTTTGATGAAGTTCTACCGCATGGCCCAGGCCGATGGCAAAAGCCCGGAGCAGGGAATTCAGTTGGCTATCCAGGCCATGCTCGTCTCCCCCCATTTCCTGTTCCGGATCGAACGCGACCCGGACCCCAACGATCCTACCAGGGTCCATCCCATCAGTTCGCTGGAACTGGCCTCGCGGCTCAGCTACTTTCTCTGGAGTTCCATGCCCGATGAGGAACTGCTCTCCCTGGCCGAATCCGGCAAGTTGAAAACGCCCGGTGTTCTGGAGGCCCAGGTCAAGCGCATGCTCGCCTATGAGCGCTCCGCCGCCTTCGCCGCCAACTTCGCCGGCCAATGGCTCGAGACCCGCAACCTCGATATTGTCAAACCGGATCCGCAGAAGTTCCCTGATTGGGGCCCGGAATTGCGTGAGGCAATGAAGGCCGAGACCCGCATGATGTTCAACTATGTGTTGCGCGAAAATCGGCCCATCTCGGACTTCCTCGATGCCAACTACACCTTCCTCAATGCGCGGTTGGCCGGCCATTACGGCATTGCTGGCGTCACCGGTCCGGATTTCCGCAAAGTGGATCTCGCCACCGATCAGCGCGGCGGAGTCCTCAGCCAAGCCAGCGTGCTGACCGTTTCCAGCTACCCCACTCGAACCTCTCCGGTCATTCGCGGCAAGTACGTTCTGCAGAACCTGCTCGGTACGCCGCCGCCGGACCCTCCCGCCGACGTTCCGCCGCTGGACGAGGAGGCTGTGGGCAACGCCGGCTCCATGCGGCAGCAACTGGAAAAGCACCGCGCCAATGCCGTCTGCGCCTCTTGTCACAGCCGTATGGACGTGCTCGGATTCGGTTTGGAGAATTACGACGGAATCGGCAAGTGGCGCACCATGGACGGAAAATTCCCCATCGACGTCAGCGGCACCTTCCCCAACGGCAAGACTTTCGCCACACCCGCCCAGATGAGAACCCTGCTCATGGAAGAGCTTCCGGATTTTGCGCGCTGCCTGACCGGGAAAACTTTGACATACGCTCTGGGTAGGGGGCTGGAAAAATTCGACCGCCGTACCCTGGACGATATCACCAGGAAGCTGGCCGCCGATCAGTACCGTTTCCAGACGTTGATCCTCGAAGTGGTGCGAAGCCTGCCGTTCCAGAGCCGGCGTGGCGAAGCCCCTCGTGATAGTAATAAGATGGTAAAGAGCGCAACGGCCGGCCGCGGGCCCCTGCCATCAACCAACACGCCGGTCACTCCGGCCGCGGTCGAGTCCGTTTTGCGCGTGGCTGCGAAAAGGGAGACTGCAAGCCGATGATCACAGGCAAAAGACTATCCCGCCGAACGCTTCTGCGTGGTTTAAGCACCAGCGTAGCGCTTCCGTTTCTCGATGCGATGACCCCTGCCTTTGCCTCCAGCACCGTGCCTGGCAAGCCCGTGCGCATGGGCTTCGTCTATGTGCCCAATGGCATGGACATCCGCAATTGGAACCTCGACTACGAAGGCAAGCTCGGCGAGCTCTCCCGCATCATGAAACCGCTGGAGCCGTTCCGCCAGGACATTACCGTCCTCAGCAACCTCACCCATAATTCGGGACGCGCTTTGCTGGACGGCGCAGGCGACCACGGCCGCTGTTGCGGTTCATACCTCACCGGAATTCAAGTGCGAAAGTCCGCCGTCGACATCAAGGCCAGCGTATCGTGCGATCAGATTGTCGCCAACAAGATCGGACACAAGACACGGTTCCCCTCGCTGGAGTTGGGACTCGAAGATGCCCGGCAAGCCGGAGATTGCGATTCGGGTTACTCCTGCGCCTACACCAACAACCTGGCCTGGAGAAACGAAACACAGCCGCTGCCCCCGGTGCTCGACCCGCGCGCCTTGTTTGAACGCCTCTTCGGCAACGGCGTTGTGCTGAGTCCGGAAGCCCGCGCGTTGCAGTCCAAGTACCGCCGCAGCATTCTCGACTTCGTTTCCGAGGACACACGCAAGCTCCAAACCAACCTCGGTCCTACCGACAAGCGCAAGCTCGATGAATACCTGTCCTCCATCCGTGAGATCGAACGCCAGATCGAGAAGGCCGAAAAAGACAACGCGCAGATCAATCCCGGTATGCCCAAACCTTACGGCGTGCCGGCCGACTTTGCCGAGCATTTCAAGCTCATGAGCGACATGCTCACCGTCGCCCTGCAGGCGGACCTGACCCGCGTGTTTACCTTCCTGGTCACCCGCGAAGGCACCTCGCGCTCCTATCGCGAGATCGGCATCGCCGACGGCCACCACCCGCTCACCCACCACCAGAACAAACCGGAGCTCATGGAGAAGGTTGCGCAGATCAACACCTACCATACCAAGCAGTTTGCCGGCTGGCTCGAAAAACTCAAGTCGATTCGCGAAGGCGATTCCACTCTTCTCGATAACTCGATGATCGTCTACGGCGCCGGGCTCGCCGACGGCAACCGCCACAATCATGAGGACCTGCCCACGCTCATCGCCGGGCGCGGCGGGGATAACTTCTTCAAGCCGGGCCGCCGCATCAAGTACCGCCGTGAGACTCCCATGTGCAACCTGTTCCTCACCATGATGGACCGCATGGGTGTGCACGAAGACTACTTCGGAGACTCTTCCGGCCGGGTCGATGGCCTCAACCTGAGCTAGGCCGGCAATGCAATTCACAATCCGGTTCGCCTCTGCGTTCCTGCTGTGCCTTGCCCTGCTTCCGGCACAAGGTACAGGCAAACGCGCCAGGAATGTCATCCTCTTTCTGGCCGACGCCGCCGGATTGCCCACCGTCAACGCCGCCAGCCTCCACGGCTACGGCGATGCGCAGAAACTCTACGTACAAAGCTGGCCTAGCATCGCCCTCTCGGACACCTCTACCGCCTCCAGTTGGGTCACCGATTCCGCCGCCGGGATGACCGCCATCGTGACCGGCGTCAAGACCCACAATGGCGTCATCAGCATGGGGCCAGACACGGTCCGCGGCAAGCAGGACGGCGCACGGCTCAAGACCATCCTCGAATACGCCGAAGAGCATGGCCTGTCCACCGGCGTCCTTTCCAACGTCAACATCGCCGACGCCACCCCGGCGGCCTGCTACTCCCAAGCCAATGACCGCCGCAAGTTCGGTGAGATCTTCCTTCAGATCTTTGCGCCCCGGTTCGGCGATGGCGTCGATGTCGTCATGGGCGTCGGGAGGAAGCCCATCTATGACGCGGTGACGGCCCTCGGCAAGAACCTGGATCAAGTGGCACAATCGATGAACCGGCCCATCTACTCCTCGCTGGCCGCTGTCCCTGCCGGTAACGCGCGTCCCATCGTGGTCCTCGAAAGGGACATCAACTTGAACGAAGCGGCGCCGATGGCGCTGCGCGCGCTGGCCAGGAATCACAAAGGCTACTTCCTCATGATCGAGTGGGACGCGCACACCGATGATCCGCAGCGCGGGCTCGACAACCTGGTGAACTTCGACAAGCTCATCCGTACCATCGCCTCCCAGGTGGATCGCAAGAACACCCTGCTCCTGTTCACCGCCGATCACTCTTTTGAGCTCCGCTCGGTGGGCGGCAAGCGCGGCGACCCGCTCCTGTCAGGTCTTGAGGAGTGGAAGAAATCCCACGCCTCCAAGGAAACCGTTCAGATTCCCGCTTTGCGGGTGGGCCACAGCCACACTGGCGAGGAGGTCCTGGTCGCCTCGCAAGGTCCGGGTTCGGCGCAAGTGAAGGGCTTTCTGCCCAACACCAGGCTCTTCCATATCATGATGGAAGCGTTTGGCTGGAAGCCCTGATCGTGAAGGCCTTGATCGCCAGTTCCAGTTCCGGAACTTTGAGCAATTTACAGGTCGCATAAAGAACGCCAAGCCCCGCCGGTATGGAGGCGCCCAGGCACACCAGGCTCGGCATCCGGCCCGTGCCGAGCCAGCTTGTAAACGCCTCGCGGATCAGCCAGACCACAGTGCCCATCATGAGCGATGCGATCCCGATTTTGCAGCTGCTGGAGAACAGGTCCCGGCCGTAGATTCCGCCGATTCTCTTAAGCAGTATCCAGAACAGGCAGAGGAAGCTGGACAGGGCCACTACCGAAGTGGACAAGGCGAGCCCGGCATGCCCGAGCCCGGTGTACCGGATGAGGAGGCTCGCCGCCACGTAATTGATCGCGATCGAGGTTAGGCTCATGAACATCGGCGTGCGTGAGTCCTTGAGAGCGTAGAAGGCCGGGTTGATCACCTTCGACGCCGCATACCCGGCCAGCCCGATGGCGTAGAAGCTCAGCGCAAGAGCGGTTTGCTGCGTGTCGTAGGAGTCGAACTTGCCGCCTTGATAGACGGCGGTGATGATCTGCCCGCCCAGAACGGTGAGGCCGATGGAGCTGGGCACGGTGAGCAGGAAAACCATTCCGAGCGATCGCGACAATGTGCGGCGAAACTCAACGAGGTTGCCGCTCGCCAGACTGCGCGAGATCGCCGGCAGCGTGGCAGAGCCGATCGCGACGCCAAACAAGCCGAGCGGCAGTTGCATGAAGCGGAAGGCCCAGCTCAACCAGCTCACTGGACCGTTGAAGCCTCGCAGCGGGTCCTCGATGTAGGAGGCAAAATTGGTGTTCACCAGCACGTTCACCTGAACGGCCGCGCCGCCCAGTATGGCCGGCCCCATCAGGTGGATGATATGCCGCAGTCCCGGATGGGACCAGTCGATGGCCGGGCGAATGTGGAAACCTTGACGGCGGAGGCTCGGGATTTGCCAGAAGAGTTGGAGCGCCCCGCCCAGCACCACCCCCCATGCCATCCCGAGGATGGGCCCATCCACCGAGGTGAGCCCAATGTAGGGCGCGGCCCCGTAGCCCAGGATCAGGCCGAACCCGACCGATCCGAAATTGAACGCGGAACTCGATAGCGCCGGCACGCCAAACTGATTGCACGCGTTGAGCATTCCCATCGCCTGCGCCGCCAGCGCCACCAGCAGCAGGAATGGGAACATGATGCGCGTCAGCGTCACCGCCTGTTCGAACTTGCCCGGCACCAGTTCAAATCCGGGAGCAAACAGCCGCACCAACGCCGGGGCAAACAGGAAGCCCAGCAGGCAGAACAGACCAACCACGATCACCAGCGCGGTGGCTACCAGGTTGGCCAGCCGTGCAGCCTCCTCCTTGCTCTTCGAGGATAGGTATTCGGTGAAGGTAGGGACGAATGCCGACGACAGAGCGCCTTCCGCAAACAGGTCGCGCGTCAGGTTGGGCAGCCGGAACCCGAGCAGAAAGGCATCGTAGAGTTGGCTTGCGCCAAACAGGCGCGCCATGACGATCTCGCGTACCAGCCCCGTGACTCGGCTCAGGAGAACGGCAGCCGACATCACACCGGCCGACCGGACGACGCCTTCGGCGGGGGAAACGTCCTTGGCGGCAGTGCTCATTATAGACAGGCCAGTCGCCTGTGTTGGGTCATTGTGCGGTTCCGTAGAGTTCCAGAAAACGGGCAATCGTCTTGATGCCAGTGTAGTAGTTTTCGAGGGCGTACTTTTCGTTGGGCGAGTGTAGCCCGTCGTCCGGGAGGCCAAAGCCCATCAGAATGGTGGGAATGTGTAAGTGGCGGGCAAAGTCGCCGACGATGGGGATGGAACCGCCGGACCGTACGAAAACGGTCTTCCGGTTGAGTTGCTCGGCAAAGGCGGCAGCGGCAACTTGAATGGCGGCGTGAGACGGATCCACCATCACGGCGGGAGCGCCGCTGAGCAGGCGCAGCTCCGTTTGGATGCCGGCCGGGGTGTTGGCGGCGATCCATTCCCGGAACGCGGCCACTACCTTGCCGGGATCCTGCTTCGGTACCAGGCGAAAGCTGACCTTCGCGGTCGCTCGTGCCGGGATCACGGTCTTTGCCCCTGCGCCCGTGAATCCGCCCGCGATCCCGTGGACTTCCAGGGTGGGGCGCGACCAGACCCGTTCCAGCACCATGCGATCCGGTTCACCGGTCAGGCTGCTGCTGCCGACTTCGTTGCGAAGGAACTCCTGCTGATCGAATGGCAAACCGCGCCAACTCTCCATCTCCGCGGGCGCGGGATCCTCCACCTCATCGTAGAAGCCTGGGATCTGTATGCGTCCCTGTGCGTTCTTCGCCTTGGCCAGCAGCTCAATGAGCCCGTAGACGGCATTCGGAGCAGCGCCGCCGTAAAGGCCCGAGTGCAGATCGCGCGATGGCCCGGTGGCCTCGAGTTCCATGTAGACCAGGCCGCGCAGACCTACGCAAAGAGTCGGAATGCCGGCCGCATAGAGCGCCGTGTCGGAGACCAGCGCGACATCGGCTTTCAACTTTGCCGGGTTCTCTTCGACATAGCGGGCAATCGAGTTGCCGCCGATCTCCTCTTCTCCTTCAATGAGGAACTTGACGTTGACCGGCAGTGAGCCACCCACCGCGCGCAGCGTCTCCACAGCCTTGATGTGCATGTACATTTGACCCTTGTCATCGGCCGATCCGCGCGCATAGATGTTGCCATCGCGCAGGGTCGGCTCAAAGGGCGGCGTGGTCCACAGCTCCAGCGGGTCGGGCGGCTGCACATCGTAGTGGCCATAGCAAAGCACAGTGGGCTGACGCGGAGCGTGCATCCAGTCGGCGTAAACGAGCGGATGACCGGCGGTGGGAATAATTTCGACGTTTTCCAGTCCGGCCTTGCGCAGGCTGCCGGACACGAAGTCCGCGGCCCGGTTCACCTCGCCTTTGTTTTCCGCCTGCGTGGAGATGGAAGGGATGCGGAGAAACTCGAAAAGCTCATCGAGAAAAAGCTGGCGGCGGGCCTCGACATAGGAGTGTATGGTTTCGGACATGGAACCACCATTATAGGTGCGGCGCAAAGATCCCCG
>ORMF011711748.1_pt1 | contig 14186 bp, 13 predicted proteins | sample 1779871 | NCBI WGS metagenome assembly ORMF01 (sample SAMEA104232316, study PRJEB22302) | groundwater metagenome | biome: forest; feature: aquifer; material: groundwater | place: USA | collected 2011-08-07 | depth 5.4 m | reverse complement strand
TCACCCCAGATGATGTGGTCACCCCAGATGATGTGGTCACCCCAGATGATGTGGTCACCCCAGATGATGTGGTCACCCCAGATGATGTGGTCACCCCAGATGATGTGGTCACCCCAGATGATGTGGTCACCCCAGACGATGTGGTCACCCCAGACGATGTGGTCACCGCCGACCGACGCTTCAGCGAAGCTGAGTCCGCCAGTCGCGACCTGCTCGCCAGAAATGGACGTGGTAACGCCGGCTGCGCCTTTCGGACCTGTCAACGACGCGACCACGTTCAGACTGCCTGCTCCCTCTTGAATCAGCCCGAGACCTGGAAGTCGCTCCGAGCCAAGCTGCAGGAGCGCCCGGATGGTCTCAGCCTTCGCCTTTGGCCGCGCCTCGAGCAGCAGCGCCGCTGCCCCGGCCACTACCGCCGACGACATGCTCGTCCCCGACAGCTCCAGCGTCGCGTCCTTCCCCGCACCCATCACCAGCTCGGGATGCTCCTTCGCGATCAGCGCGCCCGGCGCCAGCAGGCTTCGAATCCTGTTTCCCGGCGCGAGCAGATCCGGCTTGATCAGATGGTCGAACCGCGTCAGCCCCCGCGAGCTGTACGTCGCGATCACATCGTCGGATCGGAACCCTGTCCCCTTGGTGTTCACCGCCCCCGCCGTGATCGCGTAGGGACAGTTGCCGGGCGATGTCACGCCGCCGAGAATCTCCTTGCCTTCGGCCGTCTTCCCCAGGTTGCCGGCCGCCGCCACCGTCACCACGTTCACCCGCCACGCCCGCTCAATCGCCTGGCACACGGGATCCTTGCGCCACGATTGCTCGACCGCCGCGCCCAGTGACAGGTTGATCACCTTGATCTGATACCGCTGCCGGTTCGCGATCACCCAGTCGATCCCCTCGAGCAGGTCGCTGACGTGCCCGGAACCGTCCGCCCCCAGCACCTTTACGCTGACGATGGACGCACCGGGCGCGACGCCGCGCGTCTCGTTGCGTGCCAGCGAGCCGGCCGCCGCGATGATCCCCGCGATGTGCGTCCCGTGGCCCCACTCGTCGCGGCCGTAACCGCGCGGATCGATCATGTCGACGCGCGCCGTCACCTGCCCGCGCAGCTCGGGCACCATCGTGACGCCCGAGTCGAGCACGGCGACCCCGATGCTTTTACCCGTGACGCCCGTGTGCCTCGAACCGAAATCGCCCGACCACGCCTGGTCGGCGCCAATCGAGACGTCGGTCACTGCCATCTGTCCGCGAATGATGTAATCGCCGGAGAGCTGCGGAATGTCGTTGTCGTCCGCCACCTCGGCGAGGCGGCCCGCTGGAACATCGAGTACCGCGCCACTCGACAGGCGCCGCTTCACGCGCAGCCCATGACGCGCGGCAATCGCGTCTACCTGCGCCGGGCTTCCGGCGACGATGACCGCGGTGGCCGTCGCGTCGCCGGAATCGAGATGTCGTTTGAGATCGTCGGAGACGTGACTCCGGTGGGATTGAGCGCCGGCCGGAATGGCGGCGGCGATCACGAATGCGGCTGCGCAAAGAAGCAGCCGCGTGGCGCACAGCATCCTGTCCTGGGGGGAGGAGGCGGAGAGCCTGAAGATCACCATGGGTCCGTCCTTTGTGTTCGTTGCCTGTTACGGCGGTTTAGCGGCCCAGCGGGCGCTGGGAGAACGAGGCCTGCGACGCGGAGGCGGGAAACGCGCGCGGGCGGAAGCCGACCTCGATGCGCGATTGCACAAGCACGCGCTGCGACCCGCCAATCGTGCGGATCGTCTGGAGCCGGCCGTCGCGGATCCTGTTGTAGATGGTGCGGCGCGATACGTTCAGAAGCGTCGCTGCCTGATCGATCGCGACGCTGCGTCCCAACCGGGGTTCGACGGTGCCTTCTTGAAGCTCTATAGACACGTTCTGGGTTCCTCCAAAGCCGGACTAATGGCAGGAGGGGTGCCAGTAAAGATGTGCTCAGGTGGTGCCGAACCAATCCGTTGCGCGATAACGAGTTGTGCGCCGATGTGTGCGGCGTTTGGATTCGCGCCGATACGTGGACAAAGCCAGCGTATTGACTTGCAGGTACGTTTACTTAGTAGACAGGCCTCGAGCGAGTTGCACGTCCGGCCAGCTTTTGCTCGGAGATATGCTCCTCTTGGCGCAATTCGTGACGTGACCGGACCGCGTGGCCAACTTCTTGGCCCCGGGTGGCAGAAATTGATTCGATGAAAACACGGCTCCTCGGCAGCGTTGTTACGGCCGCCATACTTCTGGGAGGCTTTGGCTTCTGGCGTTCGACCACGCCTGTCCGCCGGAGCCTTGGCGAAGGCGGAACGCCGGAGCCCGCGGATATCGTCGTCGCGCCGGCCGCGCAGCGTGGTGGGCAGCTTGTGGGATCGATTCGCGCCGTGCCGCGATCCTTCAACCGGATCGTCGCGCGCGAGCAGACGACGGAGCTTCTGAGCTTCCTCACCCAGGGGCGGCTGGTTCGGATCAACCGATCGACCTTCGACCTCGAGCCATGGCTGGCGGAGAGGTGGGATGCGTCGGCAGATGGACGGACCTTCACATTGCACCTTCGTCCTGGCGTGATGTGGTCCGACGGCACACCCTTCACCTCTGCGGATGTCCTCTTCACGCTGAAGGCGGTTTTCGATCGGAAATCTGAAAGCGTCGTGGCCAGCCAGTTGACCGTGGCCGGCAAGCCGATCGCTGCGACGGCGCCTGACGATTACACTATTGTCCTGACGTACCCCGCACCGTCAGGGCCGGGACTGAGGCTGCTCGACGCGCTGGTGATCATGCCGAAGCACAAGCTTGAAGGCGCGCTGGCCGCCGGCACGTTCGCGAAATCGTGGGACTCCGCCACGCCGCCGTCGGATCTGGTCGGGACCGGTCCGTTCCTGCTGCGTGAGTACGTCCCCGGGCAGCGGATCGTCCTCGACCGCAACCCCCGCTACTGGCGCAAGGCCGCCGACGGAACGCAGCTCCCGTACCTCGATCGCCTCGTTCTGCAGGTCGTGCCGGACCAGGACGCCGAGCTGCTGCGGCTGCAGTCGGGTGACATCGACATGACCCAGAGCGAGCTGCGGCCCGACGACTACGTGGCGGCACGCCGCGCGGAGGATCAGGGACGTCTGAAGGTCGTGGAGCTTGGCGTCGGCGTCGATGCCGATGCCTTCTGGTTCCGTCTGAAGCCTGAGGCGTGGAAGAACGACCCGCGATTCGCCTTCGTGAGCAAGCCGGAGTTCCGGCGCGCGATCTCCCACGCGGTCGATCGCGAGGCCTTCGCTGAAAACGTGTTCCTCGGCGCGGCAGTGCCGGTCTGGGGACCGATCACGCCGGGCAACCGCATCTGGTTCTCGCCAAACGTGCTGCGCTACCCGCACGACGTGAACGAGGCAAAGGAGATCCTGAAGGGGATCGGCCTCGAGGATCGCAACGGCAACGGCGTTGTCGAGGATGCGCGCGGCAACGAGGCGCGGTTCACCGTGATCACGCAGCGCGGCATCGGCTGGTACGAGCGCGGGACGACGGAGCTGCGGAACCGGCTTGCCCAGGCGGGGATCTCGCTCGAGATTGCGCCGATCGACAACGGCGCGCTCATCCAGCGGCTCCTGTCGTCGGACTACGAGGCGATGTACTACCGCCCGCTGTCGGACCTCGATCCGGCCGGAAACATGGACTTCTGGATGAGCAGCGGCTCGAGCCACTTCTGGAATCTCGAGGAGAAGACGCCGGCGACCGAGTGGGAGGCGCGGATCGACACGCTGATGGCGGAGCAGACATCGACGATCGATCCGGAGCGGCGTAAAGCCATCTTCAACGACGTGCAGCGGCTCTTCGCGGAGAACCTGCCGGCGCTCTATTTCGTGGCGCCGCGGATCTATTACGCGCACAATGCCCGCGTGCTTGGCGTGACGCCTTCGGTGCAGCGGCCGCCGGCGCTGTGGAGCGCGGATACGATCTCTGTACGTTCGGGCGGGCCGTAAAGGCCCGCCCGACACAGTCGATGGCCCGTTTTTTTCTACGTCGCCTGACGTTCGCGCTTCTGCTCGTGGTCGCCGTTTCGTCCGGCGCGCTGTTTCTCACGCGCCTGGCCCCGGGCGATGTGACCGCGAATCTCGGCGCCTTCGCCCGGCCCGAGGAGGTCGCGCGGACACGCGCGCGGTTCGACCTCGATCGCAGCGCGGTGGCGCAGTGGGGTGGGTGGGTGCTCCGGGCGATCCGCTTCGACTTCGGGGACTCCTTTCTCTATAACCGCCCGGTCGGCGGACTGATTCACCGGGCTGCGGGTAACACCGCGGTACTCGCGGTCGCGGCGCTGTCGCTCGCGACGCTCCTCGGCATTCCGCTCGGCATCATCAGCGGCAGCCGCCGCGGCCTGGCGCCCACGCTGATTCGCGGCGCATCACTCGTCTGCCTGTCGATTCCGCCACTGCTCACGTCACTGCTCCTTGTCTTCGTAGCCTCCCGCACCGGCTGGCTCCCCGCCGGCGGGATGACATCGATCGGTGTCGTTGACGCGAGCTGGTCGTCCTGGCTCCTCGACGTTGTGGGGCACCTTCCGCTGCCGGCGATTGCCCTGGCGCTTCCGATTGCCGCCACATTCGAGCGGCTGCAATCACAGTCGATGGCGGAGACGATCCATCAGCCATTCGTCGTCGCGGCGCTCGCGCGGGGCGTGACGTGGAGGCGGCTCGTGATTGGCCACGCCTGGCGCGCCTCGCTCCGCTCGATGTGCGCGATCTACGGCCTTGCGATCGGCGCGCTCCTTTCCGGCTCGTTTGTCGTCGAATACGTCACCGCCTGGCCTGGTCTGGGACGGCTGATGTACGAGGCATTGCGCGCTCGTGACATCTATCTGGTGGCCGGATGCGCGGCCATGGGCGGCGTCTTTCTGGCGCTTGGAAGCCTCGTCGCCGACCTGCTGCTGTTTGCTGCCGACCCGCGCGTCCGCGAAGGACAGACGGCATGAAGAAGACGGGCCGCGCGCTGCTGATCGCCATCGTGCTCATCGCCGTCGGTGCGCCGCTCCTGGCGCCGAACCCGCCCGACCGGCAGTTCACCCAGTACCTGTTCGCGCCGCCGACGCACGTCCGTCTCTTCGATGGTGGGTTGACGGCGCCCTATTTCTTTCCGTTGCGCATCGTGAATCGTCTCGAGCGGCGATTCGAGGAGGCCGAGGATCGACGGATCCCGCTCCAGTGGTTCCGCAACGGGCATCTGCTCAGCGTCAACGATGATGAAGACGCGCCGCTGCTGGTTCTTGGCGCGGACCCGTACGGCCGCGACATCCTCTCGAGGCTGCTGTACGGTGCGCGCGCATCGCTCGGCCTCGCAGCCATCGCCACGCTGGCCGCGATGATTTTCGGCGCGGCGCTTGGCGGCATTGCCGGTTACGCAGGCGGGACGCTCGACGAGCTCCTCTCCCGCCTTTCTGACTTCGTGCTCGTGCTGCCGGCCACCTACGTCGTGCTGGCGCTGCGCGCCGTGATGCCGCTCGTCCTGCCAGCGCAAACGGTGTTCCTGCTGCTCGCAGGGATCTTCGCCCTCGTTGGATGGCCGGTGGTCGCGCGAGGCGTTCGCGGCATCATCGCGTCAGAGCGCGAACAGGAATATGTGGCCGCCGGACGCGCGGCCGGCGCCGGCCCACTGCGCCTGCTCACGAAGCACCTGCTTCCCGCGGCACAGGGATACCTGACGACGCAGGCGACACTGCTACTTCCGGCATTCATCCTGGCCGAAGCGACGCTCTCGTACGTCGGCCTTGGGTTCCCCGACACGGTGCCGACGTGGGGGACCATGCTGCACGACGCATCCAACGTCGCGATGCTCGGCGAAGCCCCATGGATGCTCGCCCCCGCCGCGGCAATATTCCTTGTTGTGCTCGCGGTGAATCTCCTGGTTCAAGGCAGCGGCCGCAGCCCTGTACAATTGGAACCATGAAACCCTTTGACAACGCTCAGGGCAAACGTTTTGCCGGCGTCTACACGCCCATCGTCACCCCTTTCACCACAGACGATGTCATCGACGAAAAAGCGCTGCGCAGCAACGTCGCGCGTTGGATGACGACACCGCTGACCGGCCTCGTCGTGCTTGGCTCGAACGGCGAGGCGCCGCAGCTCGAGGATGACGAAGCCGATCGCGCGATCGAGGTTGTCCGCGCCGGGATCCCGAAGGATCGCCCGCTCATTGCCGGCACCGGACGCGAGTCGACGAGGGCGACCATCGAGGCGACCAACCGCGCCGCCGCTCTTGGCGCCGATGCAGCTCTCGTGCGCACACCGTCCTTCTTCAAGAACGCGATGACCAGCGAGGTCTTCATCCGCCATTACTCCGAGGTGGCGGACGCGTCGCGCGTCCCCGTTCTCCTTTACAACGTGACGATGTATACCGGCGTGACGCTCCAGGCTGATGCGGTCGAGCAGCTGTCGGCGCATCCGAACATCGTTGGCATGAAGGAATCGGGGAACGACCTGCTGCTCATCAACGAATGCGTGTCGCGCACGCCGGATGACTTTACGGTTCTCGCCGGTTCGGCCACGACACTGTTTCAGTCGCTGTGCGCGGGATGCGACGGCGCCATTCTCGCGGTGGCGTCGCTGCTGCCTGATGAGTGCGTACGCCTCGTGCAGCTGGTGCGCGAGAACAAGATTGCCGAGGCGCGCGCACTGCAGCGCACGCTGATGCCGATTGCGCGATCAGTTGGCGGCGGCTTCGGAATTCCAGGACTGAAGGCGGCCCTGGATCTGCTTGGCTTCAACGGCGGACTGCCTCGGCCGCCGCTCCGGCCGGCGTCGAAGCAGATCGTCGAGACGATTCGAGGTCAGCTCGACGCGTTGGGTGTATTGCCGGTGCGAGTCTGAACAAGAGGAATTCTGAGACGGGCCACGGAGGCACGGAGACACGGAGACACGGAGTTTCTCTTCGATGCGGGGCGGACCTTGCAGGTCCGCCTGATCTATGCGATTGAAATTCTCACTCGCGGTGCCTACCGCCATCATCGGACTGCTCGTCGCGTGCGCGACGAATCCTGCCACCGGGAAGCGCCAGATCTCGCTGATGAGCGAGGCGCAGGAAATCTCGATCGGGCAGGAATCCGACGCCCAAATCAAGATGGAGATGGGGATCTATAACGATCCCAACCTCCAGGAATACGTCAGTGGTATAGGGCTGCGCCTGGCCAAGCTGTCGGAGCGGCCGAACCTTCCCTGGCACTACACCGTCGTCGACAGCCCGGCCGTCAACGCGTTCGCGCTGCCGGGCGGCTACATCTACGTCACGCGCGGCATCCTGCCGTTCCTCAACGATGAGGCGCAGCTTGCGGGCGTCCTCGGTCACGAGACCGGGCACGTCACCGCGCGCCACTCGGCGCAGCAGTACACGCGCTCCATCGGTGGAACCATCGGTCTTGTTGCCCTCGGCATCTTCGTGCCGGCCGCCCGTCCGTTCGGCCAGCTCACCGAGCAGGCGCTCGGCGTCCTCTTCCTGAAATACAGCCGTGACTTCGAGCTGCAGGCCGATCAGCTTGGCGCGAGGTACGCCGCTGCCGGGAACTGGGATCCGGCAGGCGTGCCCGGCATGCTCGCGACGCTTGGGCGACTCGACGAAGCGTCCGGGCAAAGCCACGGCGTCCCGAACTGGCTCGAGACGCATCCGGATCCGCTCTCCCGCATCAAGGAGATCCAGCCGGCCGTCCAGCAGCTCACGGCAGGACGCACCGGTCTCGTGCGCGACCGCGACGCGATGCTGCGCGCTGTTGACGGCATCATCTACGGCGATAATCCGGAACAAGGGATCGTTCGCGCCTCCTCCTTCATCCATCCCGGCCTTCGGTTCAGGATCGACTTTCCGGCCGGCTGGGACATCGAGAACAGTCCACAGCAGGTGGTTGCGAAGGCGCCTGGCGCCGACGTCTACCTGTTGCTCGAGGATGTGCCGATGCCGCGCGGCAACAACATCGATAACATCGCCGCAAGCTCGATGCAGAATGCGGGTTTCAGGGTTGTCAGCGGCAGTCGCACGACGATCAACGGGCTCGACGCGTTCGTCGGAATGTACCAAGGACAGCTCGAAGGTCTCGGTAACGTGACCACGCGCGCCGCGCACATCGTGCACAATGGCAACGTGTACATGGTGGCCGGGTTCACCGCACCGACCCTGTTCCAGCAATCTGACGCCGCGTTTCTCGCGAGCATCCGCAGCTTCAAGCCGATCTCGGCCGCGGAAGCCGAGAACATCCATCCGAATCGCATCGACATCTACGTCGTCCGGCAGGGCGACTCGTGGCAGTCGATCGCAGAGCGTTCGGGCAACATCATCAAAGCCCCGACGCTCGCAATCATGAACGGCTTCGAGCCTGCGTCGCAGCCGCCCATCGGAACGCGCATCAAGATCGCGGTGGGAGGCTGACCATCAGGCGGCGCCTTCTCCGTCTCAGCGCCACGCTCGCGGCCGTTGCGTTTGCGTGTGTCGCCTATGTCTATCTGACGCTGCCCGACGTTCGGTCCCTCGCCACGACGAATCCGACGAAGACGGCTTTCATGGAGCTGCGCGAGCGGGAAGCCGCGCAGGCGGGCAAGCCGATCCGCCATTACCAGATCTGGGTCCCGTACTCGCGCATCTCGCAGAGCCTCAAACGGGCGGTGCTGGTTGCCGAAGACGATGCGTTCTGGCAGCACGAGGGCATTGACCTGGAGCAGTTGAAGATCTCTATCCAGAGCGACATCGAGGGCGGGAGAGCGGTCCGTGGCGGTAGCACGATCACGCAGCAACTGGCGAAGAATCTGTATCTGTCTCCGTCGCGCGATCCGCTGCGGAAGCTGCGCGAGCTGATCATCGCCCGGCGTCTCGAGGCGGCGCTGTCGAAGGCGCGCATCTTCGAGATCTATCTGAACGTGATCGAGTGGGGGGACGGCATCTGGGGAGCGGAAGCGGCGGCGCGCAGCTATTTCGGGACGTCGGCCGCGTCGGTCGGTCCGGATCAGGCGGCACTGCTCGCAGGCGCGATCATCAACCCGCGGGTTTACAGTCCTGCGCATCCCAACGCGCGGCTGCTCCGTCGGCAGCGGATCATCCGCTCGCGTATGGGGGGATACACGCCGCCGGCCACGGTTCCCGTGGTCGTTCCCACGCCTGGCACACCGTTTGAGGATCAAGCGCCGACGCAATTGCAGGCCGAGCCTGAACCCGAGTTGCAGGAGGAGTCGGATACGGTAGAGCCAGAGCCCGCTCCGTCTCCCGGGGAAATCGCACCAACGTCGTCAGATCCAGAGCCTCCCGCGCAAAACGAAAAAAGGTTTCAAGGCTGAGTGCAGTTGCCGACGAGACGTGCCGAGATCACGGATCGAGCGTCGGGAAAGAGTGCACTCGGAACGCACTCCAGCTTGATGTTTGCGTAACGAAACCGTACATTAAGCGCGGCTCGTTCTCTAACTCGAATAACTGAAACTGACTGGAGACTTCGCGGGGCTCGCTCTTGGTGTCCCTGCGCGGCCGACGGGATGATCAATTACACCGAGCGTATTTCGCTGCTCATGGAGGACCTCGTGTCGCGCGTGCCGACACTGTCGTTCATCGACATGAGCAAGGTGCTGGTCTTCGCACGTGGAGGACGCACGCACGCGGAAGGGGCCTATGCCACCTGCCACTGCATTTGCCTGCCGGCGAGCGAGCCCGGGTACTACTTCTGGCGCGATCGCAAGACGGGTCGCCTGACGCGTCGATCCGAGTGGTTCGTCACCAAGTCTCCGCAGGTGTCGATCGGAACGCAGTCCATCGACTACATGATCTCGTTCGCGCTGCCGCGCTTCTGCGAACAGCAGCTGTCGCGCTCGCGCAAGTCGGTGCACTATGCCGGCGAGCCGAACTGGATCGCCAAGCTCGACACGATCGTGCACGAGCTCTATCACATCGACCCGGAACATCCCGGCATCCGCCGCATGGAACGCGCCGACGGAACCTACTCCGCCAACTGCCACGGACAGCGGTTCTTCGAGGACGTGGTGGAGATGGTGAAGCGGTACCTGGCGGCGAAGCCGGATCCGCAGACCTACGACTTCCTGCAGTACGGCTTCGACGAGATGAAGGATCGCTTCGGCGGCGTAGTCGGTACAACCTTCCGATCGTTCCCGTCGTATCCGCAGCGATACGCCGAACTGCTGACACCTCAGCCCGAGGCGGCTGCGGAGATGGCCGACTGCCGGCTGGATCCGTTGAAAGCGCCGAAGGTTGCCACGCGCTTCACCGAGAACGACCTGGTGGTCCGCGAATTCCTTCCCAAGACCTCGCGGGCACTGATCCGCAAGGGCAAGTTCTGCGCCGCCTGACGGTCGCCACAAAGACCACGAAGACGTACACAACCACGAAGAGGTCACGAAGGACTCGAAGGTCAGACCTTTGTGGCTACTCGACCCGGCGCGCGCCCACAAACCGCGTGGCCCAGTAGGTGGCGGTGAACTTTTCGATGCGGACGACGCCGCGCGAGCTTGGGGCGTGGACGAACTGATCGCCGCCTATGGCGACGCCAACGTGTGACGCGCCGTCGCTGATCGTTTCGAAGAACAGCAAGTCGCCCGCCTTCACGTCACGTAAACCGATCTTGATCCCAGCCTCAAACTGATCGCGCACCTCGCGCGGCATATGGACCCCGTTCTGCGCGAAGACCCACTGCACGAACCCGCTGCAATCAAAGCCGGACGGATCGCTGCCGCCGTTGCGGTACGGCACGCCTCGCAGCGTCAGCGCGGTCGAGACGATTGCATCAGGGGCGGCCGGAACGGCGGGGGCAACGACGGGAGCGCCCGCGGCGGGCGGCGGGACCGAGGCTGGCGGGACTGGAGCGCCTGGGAAGGGACGAGGACGCGGCGTGCCGCTGGTGGCGCAGGCGGCGGTGGTGATGGCAATCAGAACGAGAAGCGCGCGTCCAAGTCCTGTCAACGTAAGCATTGTAACGGTGTAACCCCTTTCGTTGATTGGGTTTTTGGGTCCGTCGATTCTTGACACCCTTGCGGTTCTCCGGGCATCATTGATGCGCATATGGAGCAAGCGCTCCTTCTCAACGCCTCGTACGAGCCTCTGAAGGTCGTTCACTGGCAGAAGGCGATTACGCTCTGGTGCCAGGGGAAAGTAGAGGTGATCGCGGTCCACGACCGCGAGATTAGGGCGGTGTCCGTCAGCTTCAAGCTGCCCTCCGTCATCCGCCTCCTCCGCTTCGTCAAGATCAAACGCCGCTTCGACTACGTACCGTTTTCGCGCGCGAACATCTACGCGCGCGACAATCATACGTGTCAGTACTGCAGCGACTCGTTCCAGACATCGGAGCTGACATTCGATCACGTCGTTCCGGTGGCGCATGGCGGCCGAAAGGACTGGGAGAACATCGTCACTTGCTGCGTATCGTGCAACCGGAAGAAGGGCGGGCGTACGCCGCACGAAGCCGGCATGCGCCTGCAGCGACACCCGCGCCGGCCCGACTCCGCGCCGGCGATCCGGATCACCGTCGGTCTCCGCAACGCGCCGGAAAGCTGGCGCGATTACCTCTACTGGAATCTGGAGCTGGACGAATCCTGAGATTGACGAATTTGCGAATTCCATTTCACCACCCCAATCCGTAAATTCGTAAATTCGTAAATTCGACAATACACTGACGGTCGTGCCTCCCGCCGTGACCTCCGTCGTGCCGGATCGCGCGGTCGGCCGAGGCCGCGTGACGTTCCACGGTTCCGGGTTTGCGGTGGACGGTCTCTCCGACGTGTTCTTCGGAGATGCCCCCGCGCGCATCTCGTTCGCATCCAGCCGGCGGCTCGTCATCACGATTCCCGACGAGATGGACGCTGGTCTCGCGGCGGTCCGTGTCGGCGATCTCACCCTTGCGCACGTCTCGATTGGGGCGGCGTGGGCCACCGGACTCCACCAGGTCGACAACCCGCTCTTCGACCGCGAGGGCAATCTGTTCGTCACCTACAGCGGGTCGCGCGGGCAGGAGGCGCCCGTATCGATCTTCCGGGTCACTCCTGCGGGCACGCGAGAGCCGTTCTCCTCGGGGATCGTGAATGCGACATCGATGGCGTTCGGGCCGGACGGCCGGCTGTACGTCTCGAGCCGGTTCGAAGGCGCGGTGTATCGCATAGCCGCCAACGGGACACCGGAACAGGTGGCGTCGGACCTGGGCGTGGCGTGCGGGATCGCATTCGACGCCGAGGGGTGGATGTATGTGGGCGATCGGTCCGGAACCATCTTCCGCGTGCGCGAGGGGCGCGCCACCGCATTCGCGTCACTGCCGCCGAGCGTCGCGGCGTTTCACCTTGCGATGAGCCCGGGCGGGGATCTCCACGTGACGGCCCCGACGCTGGGCACCTACGATCCGATCTACCGCATCGATCGGCATGGGCGGATCACAACCATCGCTTCGTCCCTGGGACGGCCGCAGGGGATTGCGTTCGGTCCCGACGGTCTGCTCTACGTCGTGGACGCCCTGGCGGGATCGAGCGGCCTCTATCGCCTGAATGCCGACGGCTCCTTCACGCCGGTCGTCGCCGGCGGCACGCTGGTTGGAATCGCGTTCGGGCCGAACGGTGAGCTCGTCGTGACGTCGAACGAGACCGCGTATCGCTTCGACTAGCCGCCGCTTCCGCTGAGACAAGCGTTGTTCTTCGTGATCTTCGTGGTTTAATTCCGACCCATGTCGCAGCTCTTCGCGCGCAAGCCGATCGCAGAATTGCAGCCGAGTCCCGAGGGCGCCCAGTCGCTGAGGCGCGTGTTTGGCGCCGGCGACCTGGTCATGCTGGCGATCGGCGCGGTGATTGGTGCCGGCATCTTCGGCGCGATCGGCACGGCGGCGGCGGGGCAGATCGGACCGGACGGCAACGTGATCCGCTACGGCGCCGGTCCCGCGCTCGTCTTCTCGTTCCTGCTGCTGGGCGCGGCGTGCGCGCTCGCGGCGCTTTGCTACGCGGAGCTCGCCGCGATGATCCCCCAGGCCGGCAGCGCCTACGCCTACACGTACGCGACGCTCGGCGAGCTGGTGGCGTGGATCATCGGGTGGGATCTGATCCTCGAGTACGCGGTCGGCAACGTGGCGGTCGCGATCTCGTGGGGTGACTACTTCACGACGCTGCTGCGCGGCGCCGGGCTGCAGTTCCCGGTCTGGTTGACGACCGGCTATCGCACCGCGCTTCTCAGCTCGGATCCGGCGGTGCACGGCCTGATTGAGACGGCTCCACGCATTGCGGGCCTGCCGATCCTGCTGAACGTTCCCGCGTTCGGCATCGTGATGCTGATTACGTGGCTGCTGCTGCGCGGCGCGCGCGAGAGCTCCACCGCGAACAACATCATGGTCGTCATCAAGCTGCTCGCGCTCGGGCTGTTCATCGTGGTGGGCCTGATGAACATCCATCCGGAGTACTACCATCCATTTGCGCCAAACGGCTTCCGGGGCATCCACCAGGGGGCGGCAATCGTGTTCTTCGCCTATATCGGGTTCGACGCGATCTCCACCGCGGCGGAGGAGACGCGCGACCCGCAGCGGAACCTGCCAATCGGGATTCTGGGCGGTCTGGCGATCTGCACCGTCATCTATGTCATCGTCGGCGCCGTGCTCACCGGGATGGTGCCTTACACGCAGCTTGCCGTGGCTGATCCGCTCGCTCGCGCGCTCCAGATTGCGGGCTACGCGGGCGCCGGCTGGGTCGTGGCGCTGGGCGCTGCCGTTTCGATGGCGGCGGTGCTGCTCGTCTTTCAGTACGGCCAGCCGCGCATTTTCTTCTCGATGGCGCGAGACGGTCTGTTGCCGTCATGGGCCGCCCGCATCGACGCGCGCACCCGGGTCCCATATGCGACGACGCTGCTCACCGGAATCGTCGTTGCGCTCGCATCGCTCGTTGGTGATGCGGCGGAAACGTACGACCTCACCAACATCGGAACGCTCTTCGCCTTCGCCCTCGTCTGCGCCGGCGTCCTCGTGCTCCGGGTCAAGGAACCGGGACGCGAGCGGCCATTCAAGGTGCCGTTCGTCTGGGTCGTCGCGCCGCTGGGCGCCGCCGCGTGCCTGTTCGTGATGGTGGGCCTGCCGCGCCAGGCGTGGGAACGCTTCGGTATCTGGCTCGTCATCGGAGCTGTGCTGTATGCGAGCTACGGCTACCGCAACTCCCGTCTCCATAACCGGTCAGTGTAGGGGCGGGTCTTGAGACCCGCCCCTACGACCC
>ORMF010507620.1_pt1 | contig 14187 bp, 10 predicted proteins | sample 1779871 | NCBI WGS metagenome assembly ORMF01 (sample SAMEA104232316, study PRJEB22302) | groundwater metagenome | biome: forest; feature: aquifer; material: groundwater | place: USA | collected 2011-08-07 | depth 5.4 m | reverse complement strand
GATTGATCAACCAGCTGCGCAAGCGTCTGATCGAACGGGCCGCCGGCGCCGAGCTCGAGCAGCATCTCGGCTACCCGGCCGGGCAGGAGCCGCCGGAGCGACAGTTGAACCGCCGCAACGGTGTCTCGTCGAAGACGTTGCGTACCGTCGATGGGCCGGTCAGGGTCGAGTTGCCGCGCGACCGCGACGCGAGTTTCGAGCCGCGGATCGTCCCGAAGCACGCCCGCTCCTTCGACGGCTTCGACGAGCAGATCCTGGCGTTGTACGCGGGCGGTATGACCACGCGTGACATCCAACGTCACCTGAGCGAGCTGTACGGCGTCGACGTCTCCGAAGGCCTGATCAGCGAGGTGACGGCATCGATCCAGGACGACGTGCGTGCTTGGCAGGGCCGTCCGCTCGAGGAGCTCTACGTCGTCGTCTACCTGGACGCGATGCAGGTCGCGATCCGCGACCAGCAGGTTGTCCGCAAGAAGGCCGTCTACGTCGCGGCCGGGGTCACCCTCGAGGGCGAACGAGACTGCCTTGGCCTCTGGATCGAAAAGACCGAGGGCGCCCGCTTCTGGACGAGCGTGCTGACCGAGCTGCGAAACCGCGGCGTCAAAGACGTCTTGTTTGTCTGCACCGACGGGCTGACCGGCTTCCCGGAGGCGATCGACGCCGTCTTCCCCGAGAGCGTCAACCAGACCTGCATCGTGCACTTGGTCCGCCAATCGCTGCGCTACCTCTCCTGGAAGGAACGCAAGACATGTGCCGGCGAGCTGCGTCGCATCTACACCGCTGCCGACGCCGACCAAGCCCGCCAAGTGCTCAACGAGCTCACCAAAGCGTGGGCCGAAAGCAAGACCCGCACCGCAGCGCTGCAGGTCTGGGAACGCGCCTGGGACCGCGTCATCCCCTTGCCTTCCCCGACGAGATCCGCCGCATCATCTACACCACCAACAGCGTCGAGAGCCTGCACATGCAAGTCCGCAAGACGATCAAGACACGAGGACACTTCCCCAACGACGACGCCGCTCTCCGGCTGATCTGGCTCGCCGTACAGCGAGCGAAGACGACCCTCGAGTGGCTGAAGGCCGTCAAGGAGCTGCGCGCCGCTGCGCTGAAGCAGTCGCGAATCGCTGCGTACGAGCTTGAGCATGAGGACGGCACGACGGAAACCATGACGCCCGCGATGATTCTCGACATGCTGATCAACGGTGCCGTCTTTCACAGTGACACAGAGCTTCGCGAGCGCTGGAAGAAGAAGAAGCTTGGCGGCTGGAAGTCTCCGCCGCTCGTTTTGATCTCGCTTGTCACGATCTGGGATCTCATCCGCATGTTTCAGGCGGTCGACCAAGTCGTTGAGAAGATCCTCTACTCCCCGGCGCTTGTGCCGCCGTCCGCTGCGAATCCGTAAGAGAAGGGATATTCGCGCCAGCCGACCCGCGTTGGAGCTCGGTTCGATCGTTGCTCGTCGGTACTCGTGGTCGACGTAGTTGGCGAGGTCGGCGGCACGGCGGTGCTCGATCCAGCTATCTACACGAGGACGGTGTCGAGAACGAATTGACCTCGCGGACTCGAACCGAACAGGATTAGGCTGCCGCGACCGAGCTGTCGCAGCTTCTGGTTTCCTGGCTGCCGGCAGAAGGTGTAGCGGATCGCTTCACGCCACACGAAGGGGTCGGTGTTCTGAGGCGGGGTGTCATCGTCGCTATCTGGTGCCGCGCCTAACGGTCGGGGTCGGCAGAGCCAGCGCGGCCCGGCCCGCCCGGGATCGAGCTCGTGTTCGAGTTCGACAGCCCCTTCCCATTCTCCCCAGAAGCAGACGTTTCCAGTCTGCTCCGGCTCAGCGGCGCCCGGCCGGAAAGTTCCGACGCTCTGCAGGAACGTGCGAGCGTGCGGTTGATCTCCACGTTTCCAGGAACGTCGGCCGTCCTGTCCTTTACTGCCGCAAGGCTCGGCTGCCGTCTTTCTCAACAACTCTTGCCTCGAGCCGCGTGCCCTGGCAGCCAACGAGAGCGGTGCGCTAGGCAGTCGAGGCTGGCAGGCGAGGCGGAACGAGGTGCAGAAGTTGATCCGCGCGACGGCACCGCCGCGCAATCCTGATGGCGGCAGAAGCACGAGCGTCAGTCGGCTGCGAACGCCAGACCGATCTGACGCTGATCGGGCCTTGTGGTGCAGCGCGGCGGAGGGGCTTCGGGAATCGCGACCCAGCTCGCGCGCCTGGAATCCGGATGCGTCCCACCCTTGACTTGAGCGGTCACGAGACGTATCTTGCCCAGATCAGCAGGTGATCAGACCAGTTAAGTGCCTCCCTAATGGCTCAAACAAACAATCCCTCCTCCTCCGCCGCTTCCGCGATACGCCCGATCAGCCGCTTCAAGATCTCCGACTCGGTCGCAGCGCAGATCGAGCAGCTGATCAAGGGCGGGTCGTACAAGCCGGGCGACAAGCTGCCTTCCGAGCGGGTGCTGTCGGAGGAGTTCGGGGTCGGCCGGAGCTCCATGCGCGAGGCCCTGCGCGCGCTCGAGGCGCGCGGGTTCGTCACGATCGCACACGGCCTCGGCGTCTATGTCGCCGACTCGCCCGGGATCTCCGACCGTCAGGCCATCGACCTCCTCGTGCTCGATGAGTGCACGGTGCCGGAGCTCTTCGAGGTCCGTCGCGCGCTCGAGTGCCCCGCGGCCGCACTCGCCGCCAAGCGGATCAGCCAGCCCGAGGCATCGAGGCTGGAGGAGATCCTCGCGGCGTCCCATGACGTGCGTCTCTCGGACGCCGAGTTCATCGACAAGGACGCCGAGCTGCACTGGACGATCGTGCTCGCGACGCGCAACAAGTTGCTCATCCGCGTCTACGAGAGCACTCGGCATCTGTTTGTCGAATACTCGTCGCGCGTGATCAAGCTCTCCGGCCGGCGCGAGAAGGCAGACAGCGGGCACGTCGAGATCGTCGCCGCCATCGTCAACCGCAAGCCGCAGGCCGCGCAAAAAGCGATGAGAGGTCATCTCGAGGCGGTCGAGCGTGACATCGTCGAGTACCTCGACGCGGCAGGTCTGCGCGGCGCAGCCGCAATCGGTGAGATCCACACAGGTCACGCCCCGGTCGGGGCATAGAGACAACTACCCAGAGGAGGAACGCGTGTCGTCGCTCGAGTACACGTATGAACACATCGATGAGGTCATCGATCGCTCGGCTCGGGTCGCAACCAGCATCGATCCTAAAAGGTCGCTCCTCCTCGTGCTCGACATGCAGAAGGCGTGCGTCACGCCCGGCGGCGCGATGTACATCGAAAGCGTCGGCGGCGCACCCGAGGGCAAGGATGTCGTCCAGCCGGTGCTGAACGTGCTCAACGCGTGTCGCGCGAAGGGCATCCCCGTCGTCTGGTCGATGTGGGGCTTGCGGCCCGACGGCAAGGACGCGGGCATCGCCGACCGGAAATGGCCGGGCATCGTGCCGCTCTCGGAGTTTCCGGGCAGCTGGGGCAACGGCGGCGACGAGCTCGACGACGCACTCGTGCCGCTCCCGGACGAGCCGATCATGCGCAAGCACCGCTTCAGCTCCTTCTACGGCACGGCGCTCAACGAGTACATGCGGCGCGTCGGTGCGGACACGTTGATCGTCGCGGGCGTCTCGACCGGCAACTGCGTGATCAGCACCGCGATCGACGGCGCGAACCAGGACTACAACGTGATCGTGCTCGCGGACACGTGCGCGGCGATTCCCGCGGCGCTCGACAACCAGCCGCTCGGCTACGGCCAGCACTGGGAGGCCCTGCGCAACATCCAGGCGAACCACGGCGACGTGCTCCTCAGCACCGAGCTGCTCGAGCTGCTCGAGAACGCACCTGCTGCGGTCGGCGCCACCGCCTGATCGCGATCGGCCGACGTCTTTCCCGAATCGAATCGAAAGGAAGTCAGATGCGATTGTCCGGTACGCGAGTGGCGCTCCTCATCGAGGACGACTACCAGGAGATGGAAGCCTGGTACCCGTACTACCGCCTGAGCGAGGAGGGCGCCGACGTGACGGTCATCGGCACCGGCACGAAGGACACGTATGCCAGCAAGCTCGGCTACCCGATGGAGGCCGACCGTGCCGCGAGTGAGGTCAGCGCCGACGACTTCGACGCAGTGATCGTCCCGGGCGGCTTCGCGCCGGACCACATGCGGTTGTGCCGACCGATGATCGACCTCGTGCGCGATGCGAACGAGAGCGGCAAGCTCGTCGCATCGATCTGCCACGGCGGCTGGGTGCTCGCCTCGGCCGGCGTCGTGCGCGGTCGCCGGATCGCCGGCTACACGCCGATCCGCGACGACGTTGAGAACGCAGGCGGCGAGTGGGTCGACGAGGCCGTTGTCGTCGACGGCAACGTCATCACCTCCCGGACACCACCCGACCTCCCGGACTTCGCGCGCGCGATCGTCGGCTACCTCGCTGAGCAGAACGTTCGCTCGGCCACCGTCGCGGCCGCGGCGGGACGGTAGCGGAGCAGTTGATGCGCGACCTGACAGTCATCGACGGACGAGAGAAGTTCGATCCGTTCCACCCGCTGTACGGCGGGGTGCCCGGAGCGGTCGTCTTCAGCGACGTCGAGATCGCCGTGCTCGAGGCTGCCGCCGACCAGATCGTGCCGGGCGGCGAGGGCTTCCCGGCGCCGAGCGAAGTCGGTATCGTCGCGTTCGTCGCGAAGTACGTGACGCCCGCGGGCGAGCCTGCGCTCCACTATCCACGTGCGGCCGAGGACGACTTCAAGGCGTCCTTGGGCCGTCTCGGGGTCGAGTTCGCGCGGGCCAACGGGGCGGCCCAGGTCGCACGCCTCGAGCACGTCGAGCGGGACGAGCCCGTGTTCTTCACGCAGCTCAAGGAGCTCGTCTACTACGGCTACTACGCAAGTCATGAGGTGACGAGTGCGATCAACCGGACACTCGAAGCCGGCAAGGATTACCGCAGCCCCGCGCAGCCGTACGGCTACGCGGATGTGATCGAGGAGTGGCCGCAGGAGCTTCTGGAGGCCGTCGAAGGCGACTACCTCCGGACCGAAGACGTGAAGCCGCTGGAGAGGGTTCGGGCTTGATGTCTTCTCACGACGAGACCGACGTCCTGGTGATCGGGGCAGGTGCAGGCGGCGCCGCCGTCAGCAAGCGACTCAGCGACGCGGGCATCAAGGTGACCTGCCTCGAGCAGGGTGACTGGTTCCATTCGCTCGACCATCCGCACTTCCACCGCGAGTGGGAGATCGAGCGTCAGCGGGCGTGGTCGTTCGAGCCCAACGTCCGTCAGCTTCCGGAGGACTATCCCTGCGGCGGTAACACGACGCCTTTCATGATGAACGGCGTCGGCGGGTCGACGCTTCACTACGCCGGGGCGTGGCCACGCTTCAAGCCTGTCGATTTTCGCCGCGGTACCGAGCACGGGCTCGAAGGCACGATCGACTGGCCGATCAGCTACGAGGAGCTCGAGCCGTTCTATGCGATCAACGACGCGGAGGTCGGTGTCGCGCGGTTCGTCGGCGACCCCGCCAACCCGACGCGACCGCACGGCCTCACGACCGGCTTGCCCGCCGGCAAGCTCGGACTGAAGATGGCGAAGGCATTCGACGAGCTCGGCTGGCACTGGTGGCCGGCGGAGAACGCGATCCTGCGCAAGCCGCGAGACGGACGACTTCCTTGCAACCACTGCGGTCCGTGTCTGAGCGGCTGCCCGCGCGGGTCGATCGCGTCGGCCGACGTTGCGTACTGGCCGCCCGCGGTGCGAAACGGCGTCGATCTACGCACGAACGCGCGCGTGGAACAGATCAATGTGCAGAACGGTCGCGCGACCGGCGCCACGTACGTCGACCGGGTCACGGAGACGCGTCGTGAGATCAAGGCCCGGCTCGTCGTGCTCGCGGCGAACGCGATCGGCACGCCGCGACTGCTCCTGATGTCGGCGCAGGCCGGGCATCCCCACGGCCTCGCCAACACGAACGGCCTGGTAGGACGCCACCTCATGTTCCACAGCTGGTCGTTCGAGGACTTCTGGTTCGACGAGCCGACCGAGGACTACAAGGGCAACGTCGCAGCAGCGCTCTACTCCCAGACCTTCTACAACAGCGATGTCGACCGCGGCTTCGTCAACGGCTTCTCGCTTCAGGTGGGACGTGGCTACGGGTCGGCCTACACCGCGCTCGGCACGACAACGGGGCACGCCGCGCCGTGGGGGGCCGGACATCGAAAGTTCTTCAACGACCACTTCGGTCGTCACATCCTCGTCTACGTCCAGGGCGAGGACCTCCCAACGGCCACGAACCGGGTCACGCTCGACCCGACGCTCGTCGACTCGAGCGGGCTTCCGGCGCCGCACGTCTTCTACGAGCTCCACGAGAACGATCGCAAGCTCGTGGCATACGGCCGGGAGCGCGCGATCGAGGCGGGCCAGGCTGCCGGCGGTCTCCGCGACGCGGCGAGCACGGGCATCACGGGCGTCGACGGCCCACCGCCCGGCTGGCACATCATGGGCACCTGCCGCATCGGCAACACGCCCGAGGACTCGGTGACGAACAAGTACCACCAAACGTGGGACGTGCCCAACCTGTTCATCGCCGACGCAAGCTCTCTGCCGACCGGAGGCGCAGTCAATCCGACGAGCACGTTGCAGTCGATGGCTGTGCGTTGCGCCGAGTACATCAAGCGTCGTCACACCGACATCCTCGGGCAGACAACGACCCCCTCCAACGCCGATGCCCCTCAGTTCTGACTCCATCCGAAGGTACCGCTCGACCGAGCGGAGGACCCGCCCTATGACCGATTCCTGATCGTTCGCGCGTCTGAGAAATAAAGCCTGCGGTCCCCCGCGGTGCGTGTCCTGATCCCCGAAAGCCCACCACGTCAGAGGAGAATCTTTCGATGGCAAAAATCGCCACCATGATCGTGCTGGTCGCCGCCGCCGCTGCCGTTGCGGTCGGCGCCAGCGCCGACACGAGCGCCAACGGCACGATCGGCTTCGCCCAGGCGAACGTCGGCAACGGCTGGTACGAGGTTCAGATCCAAGGTGTCAAGGACGAGTCGAAGAAGCTGGGGTTCGCGGCCGACGTTGTCAGCGGCGGCGGTGATCCCGTCGTTCAGAACGGCCAGATCAAGACGTTCCTGACGAAGCAGGTCAAGGCGATCGTCCTCAACGGCACCGATCCCGGTGCGATCAAGCCGAGCATCGACGCCATGAAGGCGGCCAACGTGCCTTTCGTGCTCGTGAACACGCCGCTTCCTCCGGCGCTCTCGAGCCAGGCGTACTGCTACGTCTCCGACGACCAGGTTCTCTCCGCGTCGAAGGTCGGCGCCGAGATGGCGCGCGTGCTGAAGAAGAAGTACGGCTCGTCGGCCACGGTGAAGGCGCTGCTCGTCGAGGGGATCCCCGGCGACCTCAACGCCGTGCAGCGGCACGACGGCTGGCTGAAGGGCTACAAGTCCGTCGCCGGCGCACCGAAGCTCAAGCTGCTCCCGTCGGTCTTCGGATACTGGTCGGCTGACAAGGCGCTCGGTCCGGTCAGGGCCGTGGCGACCGCCAACCCGGATCTCCAGGCGGTCTTCGTCGAGACCGACTCGATGATGCCTGCCGTGCAGACCGCCCTCACGGCGGCCGGCACCTGGAAGAAGGTGGTCGTCGGTTCGTTCGACGGCCGGATGAACATCGTCAAGTACATGATCGACCATCCGGCGGGGCCGATCTTCGCGACGGTGCCGAATCAGCCGTACGCGCAGGGCACGATCGCGGTCGACCTGTTGAAGAAGGCGCTCGCCGGTGTTCCCAAGAGCACCGCGTGCCCGGGCGGCAAGCACGTCATCACGGGCCCGCCCATCACGCCCGCGAACGCGAAGTCGTTCTACACCTCCAAGCGGGACTACTAGCCCACGACTCCGACGACGAGCCGGCTGTCCAGACCATGACCCTCGTAGACGACTTCCGTGATCCGAACGCACCTCCCGTACGAGGGGGGTCGGAGGCAACCCTCAGCCTCGCCGGTATCTCGAAGTCGTTTCCCGGCGTGCAGGCGCTCGCCGGCGTAGACCTCGATCTCTACGCCGGCGAGTGCCATGCACTCCTGGGTCAGAACGGAGCAGGGAAGTCGACGCTCGTGAAGATCGTCTCGGGTGCGCAACGCGCGTCGACCGGGACGATGACGCTCAACGGCGTTCCCGTCGAGCACCACAGCCCGGCTCAGGCCCAGGCGGCGGGGATCTACACCATCTACCAGGAGATGAGCCTCATCCACGGACTTTCCGTGGCCGAGAACGTCTACCTGTCGGATCTGCCGCGCCGCCGCGGCCTCGTCGATTGGGCCGCGGCCCGCCGTGCCGCCCGCGAGATGCTGCTCTCGATCGGCTTCGACATCGACGTCAACAGGCCGGTGCGCTCGCTCTCGGTCGCCGAACGGCAGGCCGTCGAGATCGCGAAGGCGCTCCACCACAACGCAAAGCTGCTTCTCCTCGACGAGCCGACGGCGACGCTTCCTGCACCCGACGTCGAGAAGCTCTTCGGCGTGCTGCGTCAACTGAAGAGCTCCGGCGTCAGCGTTCTCTACATCTCGCACCGCCTCGAAGAGGTGTACGAGATCTGCGAGCGGATGACCATCCTCCGCGATGGTCGCCACGTCACGACGCAGCCGACGGCTGCGATCACCCCCGACGACGCCGTCCGCTTCATGGTCGGCGAACGCTTCACGGAGGGGCTCGTCGGCCAACTCGGCGGCGCCGGCGGTCAGCGCCGCCTCAACACACGTCCGGTCGACGACTCCGCCGTGCCGGCGTTGGACGTCCGGGCGCTGAGCGACGAGGGAATCCTCCGCGACATTTCCCTCACGGTCCGACCGGGAGAGGTTGTCTCGGTGGCCGGGCTCGTGGGGAGCGGTCAGTCGGAGCTCGCAGCCTGCCTCTTCGGCGCACGGCGGCGCTCGAACGGCCGGATTTTCGTCTGCGGTGAGGAAACGTCGGTCCGCTCTCCGCAGGCGGCTGCCCGTGCGGGTCTCGGCCTCGTTCCCGAAGAACGAAAGACGCAAGGCCTCGTGCTCGGCATGCCGCTCAGCGCGAACATCACGATGGCGAACATCGGGCGGGTCTCTCGTGCCGGCATCCTGCGCAGTCGCGCAGAGAACGCGCTCGCGGTGCGCATGGCCGAGAGCCTCGGCCTGAGCGCGACCGGCGTCGACCAGAAAGCCGGCACGCTGAGCGGGGGCAACCAGCAGAAGCTCGTCTTCGCGAAGTGGCTCGTCGCCGATGCGAAGGTGATGGTCCTCAGCGAGCCGACCCGTGGCATCGACGTCGCCGCGAAGGAAGAGATCTACCGGAGCGTGCGGACGTTCCTCGAAGGCGGCGGCGCGGCGCTCGTGATCAGCTCGGAGTTGGACGAGGCGCTCATGTGCGACCGGATCTACGTGCTCGCGCGAGGCCGCATCGTCGGCGAGTTCGATCACGACGGACTCGACCACAACCGACTCGTGTCTCTCCTCCGGTGATGGCGACGACGAGCATGCAGCAAGGATCGGTCCCGTCGCCCGAGCTCGTAGTGAGGAACCTCGCCGCGACGAAGCTCAAGCGTCTCGCCGCGCAGGCATATCTCCCCTTGGGCATCGGCGCCGTGATCCTGATCGGCAGCCTCCTCTCGCCGTACTTCTTCACCTGGGCGAACTTCCAGAACATCGTCGTCACCGGCGCGGTCGTCTCCGTCCTCGCCGTCGGCCAGTTCATGGTGGTCGTCACCGCGGGCATCGATCTCTCGGTGGGCAAGGTGGCTGCGCTGTCGACGGTCGTTGCGGCAGTCTCGTTGAGGAGCGGCATACCGTGGCCCGTCTCCGTGCTCGCCACGCTCGGCGTCGGCATGTTCGCCGGCGTCGTCAACGGCCTCGTCGTCGTGTTCGGGCGGATCACGCCGTTCATCGCGACGCTCGGCATGCTCAGCATCGCGCAAGGCATCTCGTTCCAGTGGCAGGGCGGCACGTACATCGAGATCACGCGCCCCGGATTCATCAGCTTCTTCAACGGCAAGGTCTTCGGCATCCCGTCGCCGGTGATCATCTTCGTCGGCGTCATGCTGTTCTTCGCGGCCGTCATGCGCTGGACGACATTCGGTCGTCAGCAGTACGCGATCGGCGGGAACGCGGAGGCGGCGCGTCTGTCGGGGCTGCCCGTCAAGCGCAACGTCGTCGCCGCCTATTCGATCTCGGGCTTGCTCGCGGCACTTGCGGGATTGCTCCTCGCAGCTCAGCTCGGTCAGGGCAACTCGCTCGTCGCGAACGGCTACGAGCTCGATGCGATCGCAGCGGCCGTCGTCGGCGGCGCGTCGCTGTTCGGCGGTGTCGGCAATCCCGTCGCAGCCGTGCTCGGTGGCCTGCTGATCGGGACGATCTCGAACGTCATGGACCTCCGTGGGGTCCAGGCACAACCCCAGTTGATCATCAAGGGCCTCCTCATCCTCACCGCGGTCTTCATGACCTCGGGAGCGGGGGCCGACATCCGGTCGAAGCTTCAGAGAAGGGTGACCGCGCGCTGGCGGGCTGCGCCCGAGCGTCTCGAAGACTCGTCCGAAGAGGGAGCGAGGACAACGCGATGAGTACGGACGGACGCAAACCGGAGCCAGTCGACGTGGTGATCGTCGGGGCCGGAGCCGCGGGAGGGACCGCTGCCAAGGTGTTGACGGAGGCGGGGCTGACCGTCGTGGCACTCGAGAAGGGGCCGTGGCTTCGTCCGGCCGAGCACTTCTCCGGCGACGAGATCAAGTACGTCAACCGCAACTACCTCTGGCCGGACCCGAAGTTGACGCCGCGCACCGTGCGCGAGGACGACAAGTCGGAGTCGGAGCTCTTTCCGTTCTCTCCGACGCCTCAGCTCGTCGGCGGCGGCACGGTGCACTGGGCAGGATGGCTGCCGCGACCGACGCCGTCGGATTTCAGGCAGCGCTCGTTGCACGGGGACATCGGCGGCGCCAACCTCGCGGACTGGCCGATCAGCTACGACGATCTCGAGCCGTACCTGACGAAGGTTGAATGGGAGTTCGGCTGCACCGGGCTCGCCGGCGCGAACAAGTACGAGCCGCCGCGAAGCGCGGACTACCCGAGTCCTCCGGCGCCGCCCACCCGCTTCGGGAAGAAGTTCTACGACGGTTGCGAGAAGCTCGGGATCAACGCGTTCCCGCTTCCGCACGCGATGGTGACGACGCCGCACAAGGGCCGGAACCCGTCGAACTGGACCGGGTTCTGGAATCAGTACGGCGACCCGACGACGACGCGGTCGAGCACGCTGACGTCGTTCGTCCCAGAAGCTCTTGCCACCGGCCGGTTCGAGCTTCGTCCCGACAGCTATGTCCGCGAGATCACAGTCGGGCCCGACGGTCGCGCGAAGAGCGTCATCTACCTCGACAGCGACGGGCAGGAGATCGAGCAGGAGGCGAGCATCGTCATCCTCTGTCAAGGGGCGATCGAGTCCGCGCGTCTCCTCCTCCTGTCGACCTCGAATCAGTTCCCGGACGGACTCGCCAACTCGAGCGGGCTGGTGGGTCGTAACGCGACCTTCCACGAATACCTGTTCGCGATCGGCCTCTTCGACCGCGAGGTGGACGAGCCGCTCAATCCGTTTACGGGTTACTACATCAGCGGCGGCACCTACGAGTTCTACGAGACCGACGAGAGCCGCGGCCATATCGGGGGCTGCATCGTCGCCTCGTCGCAGGTCGCACACCCGATCAACTGGGTCTTTCCGGGACGACCGCTCTGGGGCTCGGCAGCAAAGGACGCGGACCGCGACTTCTACAACCACGCGATGAAGATCGGACTGATCCTGCACGACATGCCCGTCGAGTCGAACCGGGTCGATCTCGATCCGACCGTCGCCGATGCCTGGGGATTGCCGGTCGCGCGAATCACGCACAAGCCGCACCCGAACGACGTCCACATGGCGAAATGGCAGGTGGACAAGAACATCGAGATCCTCGAGGCAGCGGGAGCGTCGACGACCATTCCCGTGTACCTCGAGCGGTCGACCGGGAACACTTGCCACCAGCACGGCACCGCGCGCATGGGCAGCGACCCAACGAAGTCGGTGCTCAATGAGTGGGGCCAGGCGTACGACGTCGAGAACCTCTACGTCCTCGACGGCAGCCCGTTTCCGACGTCGCTCGGCGTGAACCCGACGTTGACGATCATGGCCAACGCCTGGCGCTGCTGCGAACGCATCGCGGACGAGCAGCGCAAGGGCGGACAACTGCGCCGGCCCGGTTTGGTCGCCGGGCGCAAGGAGGTTTCGTCATGACCAGCAAGTCGGAGTGGGCCGTCGCCGGTCCGCCGATCGACCAGGACTCGGAGGAGCGTCTGTTCTTCGACGAGCATCAGGGGGCGACGGTCGAGGCCGCCACGGCGAGGATCATCCCGACCGACGAGGACCCGGGTGCGCGCGAGGCGCGTGCGGTGCGGTTCATCGATCGTTACCTGTCGGGGATCGACTACGTGTTCGCCTCAGCGGACGGCAGTGGCTTCCTCCGACTCGAGGGCTTACCGGCCGCGGCATGGCGCGAGCGGATCGACGCGATGCAGGACGTCTACCGCCGCGGTGTCGTCGAGCTCGATGCGATCGCCACGCGCAGCTTCGGTTCGCCCTTCCGCGAGCTCGACGACGAGCAGCAGGATGCCGTGCTCGTCGAGCTCTCCGGTGCGCCGAAGCCCGAGCCGGTGCGGCTCGGAAAGGGGACGCACGTGTTGACGTTCCTGCAGGGCGTCTCCGACGACGGGATGGAGTTCTTCGAAGCGCTCGTGCTGCACACGCGGCAGGGTTATTACGGCGATCCCGCGTACGGCGGCAACAAGGATCGCGTCGGCTGGAAGACGATCGGCTTCCCCGGCCCCGAGTCGCTCGCGGACACGAACACGTGCGCGTACGGCGTGCGTGAGTACTTCTGCCTCGACTACGACTGGGCCGACCTCATCCCGCAACTGCGTTCGGAGACGTAGGCGCGGTCGATGGATCAGCCGTTCATCAGCATCCGCGGGCTCGGAAAGAGATTTCCCGGAGTCATTGCGCTCGACGGCGTCAGCTTCGACATCGGGCGCGGTGAGATCCACGCGCTCGTCGGCGAGAACGGAGCCGGCAAGTCGACGCTGATCAAGATCCTCGCGGGGGGGTATGCGCAGGACGAGGGCGAGATCCTCGTCGACCGAAAGCGTCTCGTCGTCGACAATCCGCGCCAGGCGCAGGAGCTCGGAATCACGACGATCCACCAGGAGCTCGCTCTCGCTCCCGACCTCACGGTCGTACAGAACGTCTTCCTCGGCCGCGAGCTGCACCGACATCTCTTCGGCAGGCGCACGAGCCTCCTCGACGACCGCGCGATGGAGCGGCGCGTCGCCGAGCTCGCGGGCGAGTTCGAGCTCGACCGTGAGGACTTTCGCCGCCCCGCCGGTGAGCTCGGTGCGCTAAAGCAGCACGTGACCGAGATCCTGAAGGCGCTCGCCTTCCACGCATACCTCGTGATCATGGACGAGCCCACAGCCGGCCTGACGGATCACGAGCGCGAAGCGTTGTTCAGGCACATGCGCTCGATGCGCGATCGCGGCGTATCGGTTCTCTGGGTGACGCACAGGCTCGAGGAGCTGCGCGGCCTCGCCGACCGGGCCAGCGTGTTGCGCGACGGCCGCTACGTCGGAACGGTCGATCCGGAGCTCGCCGGTGTTGAGGCGCTCGTGCGGATGATGGTCGGTCGTGAGATCCAGACCCTCTCCGAGCTGACCGGCGAGGCAGTCTCCGCGCGCAACGGACACGGCGCGGGTGCAGAGGCGCTACGTGTCGAGGGTCTTTCACGGCACCCGCTGCTCCACGACCTCAGCTTCGACCTCCGCGAGGGGGAGATCGTGGGCATCGCAGGGCTCGCCGGGGCGGGTCGCACCGAGCTCGCGCGCGCCATCCTCGGCGCCGACCGCATCGACGCGGGAGAGGTATTCGTCGGCGGCAAGGTCGTGCAGATCGGATCGCCGAGAGATGCCTATCGCAACGGGATCGCGTTCGTCCCCGAGGAGCGGAAGGTTCAGGGGATCTTCGCCGAGTTCTCGGTCGCGAAGAACATCTCCGCTGCGGCGCTCTGGCGGGTGTTGCGCGCACGCTTCGCGATCGACCGACGTCGAGAGGACAAGGCCGCTGAGGGCTACGTCCGCGAGCTCTCGATTCGGACTCCGAACGTGCATCAGAAGATCGG
>ORMF012364043.1_pt1 | contig 14204 bp, 8 predicted proteins | sample 1779871 | NCBI WGS metagenome assembly ORMF01 (sample SAMEA104232316, study PRJEB22302) | groundwater metagenome | biome: forest; feature: aquifer; material: groundwater | place: USA | collected 2011-08-07 | depth 5.4 m | reverse complement strand
TCATAAAGTGCTTCCTTCGAAAATTGCAAGCCAATGGCTTTTATCGGATCATTTAACGCTTTCGCGGCATCGGTTTCTGATAATGGTCCAATATCCGGAAACTGAAATAGGCGTTCTGCATAACTTTTTGATTCACCAACTAGTGCTGGCAAAATAGGCAATCCGGCACCAACGAGCGCCATAGGAAGTTGACGTTGCTGCATTTTATGCATCGCCATAATCAATGCGCTGATTTCTTTTATAGCAAAATACTGAATCTCGTCAATTAAAAGGACAACAGCAGTTTGATGCTCTTTTGCCGCTTCTGCAACGGCGACAAGTAAGCTCGGTAAATCAGATTCAATATCACCGCTATCTGCAGCGCCACGTTCTGGCTCGACATCCAAACCAACTTCAATATCACCCACTTTAATTTTGATGGCAGTGATAAAGCTTTTTAAAACCGCCAAGCCTCGCCTAACCTTTTCTCCCGGCTGTAAATTAAAAAGCAATTTACGCAGTGGTGGTATCAGCAGTACGCTCAGTGATTTTTCTTCATGCGCTTCAATGAGTATGGTTTTGAATCTCTCTTGCTCCGCAATTTTCTCCATTTCATTCAGTAATACCGTTTTGCCAACGCCTCGCAATCCCGTTAACAAAAGACTTTTTTCTGAGCGTTGATTTCGAATGCGGCCAAATAAAATTTTTGCTTGATTGAGAATAGGGTCTCGACCCACCAATTCTGGTGGCGGGGATCCTGCGCCAGGTGAAAAGGGATTTTGCATGATGTCCATGTGATTGGTCCCAACTATAACAATTTATACCGAAGTATAACATTTTTTGAGTATAAATTGATATAAATGAATATAATTCAGTATCATTTTACATAAATGGGCTTGACCTAACGTGTTAACTGTAGGGTTGGATTCAATTTTTACACTGTGTCATTATTGTGACATGATTATTAATGTTCACAGCTGTCTGTGACTGTTTGAGACTGTTTTTCAACATAATGTGCATCGCAAGATGTTGATTTTATTACTATTGTCAGATGACGGTGGCCACTCTTAATCAGCGGGTCGACAGTTCGATCCTGTCACGGCCCACCAAAAAATTAAGTAAATTCATTGTGTTACGAGACACATTTTCTGATCAGTTCGTTTTTAGTACATTAAATTGTAGGGAATTTGTAACGTAAAATAGTCAGGTGGTCGTCTTTGCTCTTGTTGAATACGTGAAATTACTTCATCAAATCAACGTGTTTTGTCAAAAGAAACTCAAAAAAGTTGCTAAAACTACAATAAATAAATCAGCTGGTCTAGGTTCTGTCCAAATTTGATTAAATAAAATGTTTTTCTGCAATAATCTTGAAAATTGCTTTTTACGTTTTCTTAGCAAAATACAATCTGTATAATTGCGCCAATTTTAAAATCGAGAAAAATACGATGAAGCAATTTGTGAAAGCTGTCGGAGGTTTGAAACACTCCGTGATTTATACTGACGCTGATGGACGACATTATCGTTTCTATGGTGGCACATGGGCATGGCGTAATCATAATCCAGGCAATGTTCGTCCTGGGTACTACGCTAATTTACATAACCCAATTGGCGCAACCCATCACCTTGCAGTTTTTTCTGATGATCAATCAGGGCACGCTGCGTTGCTTGATCTTTTAAGAGAAAAATACGGAAATTATTCCATTCATCGAATGATTTACAAATTTGCTCCGCCAAGTGAAAACCCAACTAAAAAATATGAAAAATATTTGCATGAAACAATAGGTATATGGGACAACACACCGATAAAAGATTTCACCGCCGCACAGTTTGTAAAACTATGGGAAGCAATTCAGCATTTTGAAGAATATACAGCGGGAAAGATCGTAGAAGTTTATCGGATATCTGGCGTGCAAATCATTGGAAAAAATCGTTACCAATACTGCTTCAATGAAGGTGAGTGGATTAGCGAAGCAGAATGTATTCAACCAGCTAAAAAAAGAAAAGTAGAATTGGAAGTATGCATCTCAAAATTAGACAATCTGTTTTTAAGAACACCACCAAATAGCCCTTTTCAAAAAAGGCTTGAGGACATCATATGCGAAAAATCTTAATCACTCTCACATTATCCTGTTTTATTTTTTCGACTGCTTATGCAAGCGACTCACAAAATGAAATCGAAAAAAATAAAAAAATTGATCGACTCACGCGTGGCGCAAAATTAACAGACTTGATTGAATCACCCGATAATCAATGGGTCGCGTTTGTAAAAACGTCTCATAAAATAATCCCGAGGTCTTGTGCATTTTCATTAACAGCCACAAATTACGCAGATGAAATTTGGATGATTAATGTAACCACAATGCAGAAAAAATTATTAGTGGCTGAAAACCCTGATTGCGATCATCCAGAAAAAACAATAGTTGATCCAAATGATTTGCAATTTTCACCAGACAGCAAAACGCTTTATTTTGCAACATCCGCGTGGGCCACTTCTGGTGCAATACATGCTATCGACGTTGACGGAAAAAATTTACGTTTTATCACTGCTGGAAATGAGTATCATGTAGTGATAGATGGAAAATATCGTGGTGATTTAATTGTGACTCAACATCGCTATCACGATCAAGGTGGTAGTTATGATTGGGATTGGTTATTTACGCCGACGGGAAAACAGATTAAGTTGTATCGGAAAGAAGATTGAGGTGAAATTTTACATTAATTCATGCCATCCTAAGCTTTTTTCGTTTTTAAAACTTTGTAAAATACGTGAATTTCTCGATATTTTTAGACAATTTTAAAAATTGTGAGATTTTGTGGTTAAAGTATATTTTTCATTTTAGGCAGTTTGGTAGCGCTTCTCATAGCGACCTTCATAATTTATTTACAATTAATTCAGCAAACCAAAATTTAACTACTTCCTCTCCTAAATGATCCCACACATAAGATAAGTAACGAGTGAATTCAACCTTGAAAACCGCAGGAAGATATTTTTCATCAGTGGTTTTCGGTGTGTGATGCAGAAATACACCAAAATACCGATTACAAAAATCCGCATAGTCCTTCTTTGAAAGAGTAAGTTGCTCGGCACAGGGCTTGCGTGAGTTGTTTTAAATGCCAGCCGAGCTTTTTCGATTTGATAAAGCTCGCAAGGCTAGCACGGTTAGCTTCTGCCTAAGCTCACACTGTAGCTGAAATCAACCGCATTCTTTCAATCACAATTTTCTTTCGCCCCTCACTTTCATTGGCGTAATTTAAATGCCCTGGTAGCGCGTACGTAAAATTTTTATTATTCAACAATGTTTCAAATGAGGTTGAGATATAATTTTTAACTTCGCGATCTGATTTTTCAACATCGGTTACAATTTCTGATCTGCCATCAATAACTGAAATAATATCTTCTAAATCGTGACTCATTAAATAATCATTTTTCCCGCGATCATGAAACGCTTCTAATTTTGTTGCTAGAAAATAGGGCGCTGAAATAATTTTGATTGATCTGTTTGGACTGATTTGCTTCACAATCGAATTTGAAATGGCATTTTCATACCAGCGGTTTGAAAATCCTAAAATGCTTTTATCGGTTGGCATGATGTCCACTAGAACACCATCACAGTCCCAGCGACAAATAGGGTGGTCGCCTGAACTCATTTCCTTTAATCCTTTTTCGCGAAGCTTTTTTGATATTTTGTAATAATCGGAATGCGTTACAATATTAATAATGCAGTCCACATCAACCGTAAATCGCACATCAGGTGCTGCGGGGTCACTGATCAAAAAACCAATTATTGCGCCGCCTACAAAAGTCATGTCGTCGCACATTTCTTGCAGTTTATTAGCAACCCGCGTTAGTAATTCTTTATTTCTTTGATGAGAATGTCGGCGCATCCCTTTATCCTTTTAATAAGTTTGAAATTTTCCGTGCAGCAATGTTTTTTTCGCGTGCACGACCGGAACGAATCGCATCTAATAATCCTAAAAACTCATAAAACAATGCGTCAGGATATTTATCTATCGATTTTGGTACGGTGTGATATAACGGTTTGAGTGCAACGCCACGTTTTTTACCTTCAGCGTATGGCCAAACGGGAATGGGTTCGCTACCCGCATGAATTTCGTCTTTCAGGTGTGCGGCATAACTGGTGGGGATGCCCCTGGATATTTCCCCCATTCTTGCAGGAAACAAATATTTTAAAGCGTGGATAAAAAATTCTTCGCAGGCTTGTAAAATGGGTTCGGGTTTTGATTTGCTGTGGTATTGCGTGAGCAATCCCGCCGCAACTAGATTTCTGAAAGCACCATTGATTTGAGAAGGGCTCAAAAATAGTTCAGATGCGATGCTATTCTGCGACCATTGCTGATCGTTTTGTTTTGCTAGAATTTTACATAATACGACAACATCTTGAGGCTTGATCATCTGCATTCCCCATAACCATTCTATATTCTAAATTCTAGAATATAGAATGATTAACGTCAATTTTTAGATGTAGGGATTTTGTAACGTGCCAACACCTTTTGTGGCCGTTGTCACATCGTTTGAGACCGTTTTTCGCCTAAAAGTGCATCGCAAGGCATTGATTTAATGATGTTTATATCTCAATGTCCGGGCTCTTAATCAGCGGGTCGACAGTTCGATCCTGTCACGGCCCAATTAAAAAGCCCATTTTTTCAAGGTGTTACACGGAACGTAATCCATTTCTTTCACCGTCTCACAAAACACTGTGACAAAATTGTGACAATTTCGTGACAAAAAAATCAGCTGATCTCTTTTAGCCTCAATATCTACCTTCTAAAACATTTCCATTATCATCAATCTTTATAGAACTAAGTTGTATGATGCGGGCAGTTAAAAATATCTGGTGCAATTGGTGCAATTAAGGCATGATTGGTGCAATTGGTGCAATTGGTGCAATTGGTGCAATAAACCTAAATTGGTGCAATCGCTTATGACAAAACAATTTTACCCAGATAGAGAGTCTAAATCGATCGAGTTCAAATCCCGGCTCCCAAACTTTCACGCCTTAGCTAAAACATGTGTCGCGTTTGCCAACGGTATTGGTGGAAAGATTGTGATTGGCATTGATGACAAAAGCCGAGAAATTATTGGAGTTGATGATAAAACACGAGACAGGATATATGATGAATTCCCTAACAGCTTGTACGATGCAACAAGTCCGAATCTATTTTCCAACATTTATGAGAAACGATTTGGCGAAAAAAGTGTCATGATTATTGAGATTTCACACGGCACTAAAAAACCAGTCTTTATAAGAAGCGAAGGTATGCCCAATGGCGTTTATCTGCGCGCGGGCTCGAATACACGCAGAGCAAGTCAGGAGTATATTGTAGAATTAATGCGAGAAAACAAGCGTATTAATTTTGATGAAGAAGTAATTCATGCCGATACTGCTATCTTGTCAAAACAATTATTACAAAATATCGTAAAAAGAATGGATATTACGCGCCTAAGATCAGAAAAAATTCTTAGTCAATCTTCAGCAAATTCTGAAAAAAATTATCCGACAGTTTCAGGCGTTTTATTATTTTGCGAAACCCCTGACGATTATATTCCAGAAGCAATAATTCAGTGCACACGTTTTGCAGGGAAGGATGGTCGCGACATCATTCAAACAGAAGAAATAAAAGGTTGTCTGGAAAAGCAAATTGAAAATAGTTTTCAATTAGTAAAATCATGGTTAATGCGCGATTACAAATTATTGGGCACAAAACTGAAAGGAAAAATGATTATTCCAGAAGTCGCACTACGAGAAGCCATTATTAACGCAGTTATTCATCGAAAATACTGGATTCCTGGCGCAGTTAAAATTGCATTGTATGATAATCGATTAGAAATATTTAACCCTGGCAATTTCCCGGGATTGTTTGATCTTAACCACCTGGGGGACGGCGCAACTTACCTCAGAAACCCCACTCTTGCTAGACTTGCCAGACGGTTGGGTTTGGTTGGGAAACTGGGTACAGGCATTCGATTAATATTAGAATCTTGTGAAAAAGCGCGTATTCAAAAACCTGAATTTATTGAAGGTGCTGATAGTGTAAAGGTGATTTTTAATTTTTTACCTGCAAATGAACCGCCTATTTCAGAGGAAGAAAAATTAATGTCATTATTTTTACTTCATAAAGAAGTAAAGCTAAGTGATGTTGCAACTTGCTTAAAAGTATCTCGCAATACAGCAACACGAAAATTAAATAAATTAATGGATTCTGGAAAAATAAAACGAATTGGAAATGGCCCCAGCGTGAAATATTTTTTAAGTTAAAATGCACGATGTGTCACTTTGGTTGATGAAGCAACGAACAGCACGACACAACATGATTTACTTAATCAAGTGGCAACAATATTCGTTCGTGTTTCGTGTGTCCCATCTGGCCACCACGTTTTTTCGGATTCTTTTTGCGCTCGAAGGTGCGTTTAATATTAGATTTATTTTTTGATGATCTATCTTTCAAAGGGGAAAGCGAAGAATTCTTACTGTTTGTTTTTAATTTTCCATTTAAATCCATTTCCATAGGGCGCTAAAGATGCCGGAATTCTTAAAATAATTTAACCTTTTTTTTCAAAAAACTAGCAATAAAGGCGTGAACGGTTACATGGTAAAACGCTGCGCCCGTTTGTCCAGCGCATCAAATCGATTTTTGTTCTGATGTCGAAAAAGTGTTAAACACAATATCATGGGTACCCAATTTTTTTGCCTTTTCGCTCGTGATATTAACGTATTTAATAAATTCTTTTTCAGAATGATGCGTTTCAGGTGTAATTAAACTAACTCCGGCACTCACATCAATAATCAGGGTTTTTTTATTTAATAAAATGGGCTGTCTTATACAGGCAATAATACGTGTTGCAGCTTTCAATGCTTTTTCTTTAGTAGAAACTTCGTCTGAGTCGAATAATTTTAATAGAATTAAAAAATTGTCATCATCAATGTGATAAGCAGAGTCCTCTGCGCGTAAAGAATTTTTAAGTTGTTTCGCTATTTCTCTTAAAATAAAGTTGCCATTTTCTTGTCCGTATTCGCTATTAATTTTTTTAAGATTTTCTAAATTTAAAGATAAAACAGCGCCATATAGTTGAAAACGAGCACACTCTGAAGAAAATGATTTTAAATTTTCAGCAAAAACATGCTGCTTAAAAAGATCGGTTATAGGGTCGTGTTGTAATTTGTCGCTAATGTTGGTAATTAGTTTTGAGTTGGCATGATAAATAGGCTTTATGACAAAAAAATAAATTGCTGGCCCTGAAAATAAAACCAAAAAAATGGGATCAAGGATGCCAGTCAAAGCGGGGTTGACCTCTGTCACATAGAGTATAAAGTGAGTAATAAACTCTATACAGGCTATAATTGTCATAATTTGGATTGTTACACCCAAAATAGAAAATTGATCTTCGATTTTAGAATGTGCGACAAACTCGTCTTTTTGTTGATTTTGGGGGTCTGTTGTCATATGTCCTCGAAAATCTTGATTGACTCTTCCCTTATAATACGCAAATTGAAACTATATACTCAATTGATTAATTAACATTAAGAAAAATCCGCTAACTCATTGATATAGTATTTTTATAGGTGAGGGTGCTTGGTATGGTAAATAGGGGTGTTTTCTGAAGTTTTTTGTTGTAACTACTTTATTTTTAATACAATGTCTCGAAATGATGAATTCAATTTTTTTCAAAATCCCCCCTTGATTTTGTACTATAATTATAAGTAATCAAGGATGGTCAGTGTTTGAAAAATCAGAGTGTTACTGGCAAGACGTATCCTTGATTAGCAGGGTGCGGCTATGAAAAAAATTAAAAAACCAGGCGCTTCAGACGCTACGAAAAAAAAAGGATGGAGCGCACTGGGTGAAAAAACAAGAATAAACAGTTACCGATTAGAGCAACGATTATTGCTCGATGCAGCGGGGGCTGCAGCGTTGCTACCAGACCCAGTCAATACCGCAGACGCGGTCACCGCTCAACAATCCACGATAGAATCAGCAGCAAAAACTTCCATCACGCCAGTCAGTGATTCTGATCAAGCAACAAAAACAGCAGGTGATAACACTGAAAACGTCGCCTTTTCGAAAGAATATAAAATTGAACAAACTAAATTCGCGCAAACGTCTAATACATCACCCGTTTTATTTTCACCTGATGACATCACCAATAATTCGCTCAATGGCCACGTTAGTATTGTTGCAGATTCAGCGCATGGCAGTCTCAGTGTTGATCCTAATACCGGTGTCATCACGTATACGCCAAAATCGGAATACGTTGGCCTTGACAAATTTTTAGTTAGCATTGAATCAGCAGATCTCTCGCAAAAAATATATGAAGTGGATTTGTTGGTTTCGGATTTGATATCGGATCAAGCAAAATTGAATTTGCAAAGTGTCATAGAGAGTAATCAAAAAATAAATGACATTATTTTTATTGATGGAGATGTCACTGATTATCAAAAATTGCTGCCAGACACGCAGGGTGATATACCGTATTTCATTTTAAAAAATAATCATGATGGTTTGACTCAAATCAACTGGATTTTAAATGAATTGCAACGAAGTGGTGCAATGGTATCGCTGGATTCAATCCATATTTTATCGCATGGTGAAAAAGGGGAGTTGCAAGTAGGCAGCACCACTATTGATTCAGCCACTTTATCACAACACAACAAAGAAATTTCAGAATTGGGAGAATTCTTATCTGAAGAAGGCGATATTTTGTTGTATGGATGTGACATTCCGAAAGATGATTCTGGTGCTGCGTTTATAAAACAATTATCTGACATTTCAAAAGCAGATATTACTGTATCCACTGATTATGCTGCTTTTGATACTTCCGATTCCGTTGAAGACCAGTTGATTGCCGAGCAAATCACGCTCAGCGGATTATCAGTAGAGGATCAATTGGGAATTGATCTGGATGCAGTTTGGAGCGATCTGCAAAATCGCGCTAACTACGCTAATTTCATCGCGCTTTTAACTGAAGTTTATGGTTTAACCAGCTTAGATGCGGAAAACTTTGCTTTTGCCGCTGCCAATTTGGCCAATCAAATTGCCTCAGGCGACCAGTTGGGATTGCGATTTGAAATAGAAAGCGGTGCTGAAATGGGAAGTGCTGCTGGCGCTTATGCAGCGATGGGAGATGATGGCGTTGCGACAATTTATGTTAACGGTAGCTGGGTGGTGGCCACGGGTGGTGGCGCTCAATTACAACGTGTGCTGTTAGAAGAAATCGGCCATAGCTTTGATGTGATTTTAAATGCAAATAAAGATACGGTCGGTGATGAGGGTGAGTTATTTTCAAACTTATTTCTTGGTAGCGAGTTGACACTAGCACAACGTGCGTTAATTAGTAATGAGGATGATAGTGGTACGTTGATGATCGATGGGCAGTTGGTTGAGGTTGAGCAGGCGATCTCCGGTGCGACCTTGTCTTCTATTTCCAGTGATACTGGCACATCGTCGTCGGACTTTATTACTAGTACCGCAAGTCAAACAGTCACTTTTACCATAACGGGTTCCATTAGTTCTGGTGGTTATAAAGTCCAATATGCTTTGAATGGAGGAACCTGGACTGATGCTACTCTTGTTAGTGGATCTACGTACAATACCGGTGGTACACCTCTTACTTTAGTTTCGGGATCTAATACGATTGCAGTCAGGGAATTCAAGAATGCTCAGACTACAATCTATGGACCTTTTAATTTAGCTACTATCACACTGGATACGACGGCACCGACCACGACAGGGGCTGTTACCGCGATCACGGATAACGTGGGTATCGTTACGGGTACCGTTGCATCCGGTGGAGCAACTGATGATACATCGCTTGCACTTTCAGGAACGCTGACAACGGGTTTGGTGGCAGGAGAAACAGTTCGCATTTATGATGGTGCCACTTATCTTGGAAATGCAGTAGTCAGCGGCACCACATGGACTTATACCGATAGCAGAACACTGACCAATGCCCAAGCAGTCAGCTATACAGCGCGGGTTTCTGATGCAGCGGGCAATCAATCCGCTGCCGGTACAGCATATACCGCAACTGTTGATACAGTCGCTCCACTACTTCAATCTTCGTCACCTGCTGATAATGCAACTGCAGTCGCAGCAGGTTCCAATATTGTGCTTACATTTGGTGAAAACGTCTCTGCTGGGATTGGCAACATCACGATAAGCAATGGAATTGATACTCGCACGATTTCGATCACGGATGCCACTCAGGTTACTATTTCAGGAACTCAGATCACGATTAATCCGACCGCAGATCTTCAGTCTGGTTCAACTTATTACGTACAAGTTGCTAATACGGCATTACGAGATGCAGCTGGCAATCTTTATGCTGGAATTTTGAACACGACAACGTTGGATTTTACGACAGCCTCGGGGAACAGTGCACCCGTTAACACCGTACCGGGTACACAAAGTGTCAATGAAGACACCGCACTTTCAATCAGTGGTATTTCCGTCAATGATGCCAATGCTAATTTGTCAACGACACAACTTTCTGTTTTAAACGGTGCGATTAGTGTTTCTCTTGCGGGTGGCGCAACGATATCGAGTGGCGCAAATGGTTCTTCAACGCTGACTTTATCCGGCACACAAACACAAATTAATGCGGCATTAGCAACGGTTTCTTATCAAGGTAATTTAAATTACAACGGATCGGATACGTTGACGGTATTATCAACTGATGCCAATGCTGCAACTGATTCGGATACCGTTGCGATTACCGTTAATGCAGTCAATGATGCACCAACGGCAACTAATTTATCTGCTTCAGAAACTTATACAGAAGATACCGCACTTAATTTAACAAACATTGTGATTAGTGATGTAGACAGTGCAAATGTCACTGCAACATTAACGTTATCGGATACAGCAGCAGGTAGTTTAAGCACAGCTGCATCCGGCGCAGTGACTTCCACTTTCTCATCCGGTGTGTGGACTGCATCTGGTGCACTGGCTGATGTAAATACTTTATTGGCAGGTGTAACCTTCACACCCGCTGCGAATTTTAATAGTAATTTTACGATTGCCACGAGCGTGAGTGATGGTGTTGCTGCTGCTATTACTGGCACTAAAGTGATAACCGGCACAGCAATCAATGATGAACCTGTTGTAACAACAGCAGGTGTGATTGCAGCAGTCAATGAAGACAGTTCAAATAGCAGTGCAGTTGCATTGTGGGCAACGACTCCGGTTTATGGTGTGGGTGGTGGCAGTGATGAAAGCAGTCAAACGTTAAGTTATACAATCACGGCAATTCCCAGCTTTATTGAATTATATAAAGCGGATGGCACAACAGCGGTGAGTGTTAATGACACAATAACGGCAGCTGAATTTGCGGGATTAAAATATAAAACGATTGCCAATGCCAACGGCACAAGCAGTGTAACCTTTGATGTGATTGATAGTGGATCGGGTGTATCGCCCAATGACAACACCTTGTCTGCACAAAGCGTGAGTATGACAGTCACCGCAGCGATCAATGATGCACCCACCGTTGCCAATCCAATTGCCGATCAAACCGCAACAGAAGATGCAGTATTTAGTTACGAATTTGCATCAAATACATTTAACGACGTGAATGTCGGCGATACGTTAACTTATAGCGCAACATTATCCAACGGTAACCCATTACCTGGCTGGTTAAGCTTTAATGCCGCAACGCGCACGTTTAGCGGCACACCGACCAATGGTGATGTAGGCAGTATTGCCGTGAAGGTTACAGCAACAGATACTGCCAGTGCGACTGTGTCTGATGAATTTGCTATCACGGTTAATAACACGAATGATGCGCCCACCGTCGCCAATCCAATTGCTGATCAAACCGCAACAGAGGATTCTGCATTTAATTATCAATTTGCAAATAACGCATTTGCCGATGTGGATGTTGGAGATACGTTAACCTACAGTGCAACGTTATCCAACAATGATCCATTGCCAAGCTGGTTAAGCTTTAATACCACAACGCGCACCTTTAGCGGCACACCGACCAATGGTGATGTTGGCAACATCATTGTGAAAGTGGCGTCAAAAGATAGTGCTAACGCCAGTGTCTTTGATGAATTTAATATTACTGTGAATAACGTCAACAATGTAGTAACGACAACGCATCAGCTTTCATCCTTACCACAAACACCAATAACAACATCTCCTGCAGAGTTATCAGCGGGATCTGCAAAACATGTTGGTGCCTTTGGTTACGCAATTAAAGATATTTCTCAGAATTATAATGTCATAAACTACAAGGCTAATTTTTCTGTTGGCGAAACATTGCATATAGGCAATATTGATTTGAGGCAGTTGACTCCGACGATTGATTCGCGCATTGCATTTTCAGATCTAAATAAAGTCTCATATAATTCATTCGATCGCTCGGCGGGTGAATATGGTAAGAAAGCGACTCAGAATAGTGAATCCCCTCGTTATGATTTCAAAAGTGACGTACCGCAATCACTCCCAAAACAAAGCAGTGAATCAGTTAATGAAAATAGTCAAAACAAGCAAGAACAAAAACAAGAACAGGAACAAGGTGAGTCTTCTGAGCAACCAAATGAGCAAAAACTGGGAGAAAAGCTCACGTCAGCTGCTTTAAAAAAATTGGTCGGTATGGATAAAAACATGTCGGTCTTAGAAAAAATTGTTGAAAAACTCGAGCGTAGTGACTTGTCTGATAAAATAATTCAGAAAATTAAATTTAAACAAATGAGTTTTCAAGAGCAATTAAATAAAAAAGATAATATAGTTTGATGGTTAAAAACTACTTTCCCGAATCAAAATACCCGCAATTTTGAGGTAAAGCCGTTTAAGAATACTTTGTCTTTGCACATCCATCACGACAACGCCGCGTTGTTCTTGAGCGATATGAGCAGATTCTGATAATTCAAATGAAAATGGAAAATAGCTATTTTTTAATAAGAGTTTGCGGCTTTCTTTTTGATCTTTATTGGTAGAAAGCAATCCACCGTATAGTGATGCTTGGTATGGATTTTGTAATTCTTTTTGAGATGAAACGGGGCGCGCTAATAATTTTAATTTGAGCACGGGAGTGCTGGGATTGTTGCCAATAAAATAAGCATTTTTTATAGTAGCTAATCGGTTAATCTCGTTCTCAGATACATAAGCATTAACAACCCAATCATTGGGAACAACGACACTCATCAAATAGGTGTCATCACTATACCATCGACCTTGTGTAATCATCGGAGCACGATTGATGATGTCACCTGAGAATGGTGCGCTCTGTGTCAATAGCGTCATTTCATTTTCTAAGCCATTTAAATTATTTTTTAATGCATCTAATTGAGTTTTATCTGTAAATTCGGCACCCAAAATTTTACCCAATCCTTGTTGCTGTAATATCTTGAGTTCAGTCGTTTTAATATGGAGTAGCAACATGATTTTGCGCATGTCTAGTTCGGGTGAAACGCCTTGAAACAAAACTTGATTTGATTGTGCAGTTTTTTCGTTCTTTGAAATGATGAAATTCGCATAGCAAGTATTTTCAGTATAAATAGCCTTTTTTTGTTTGAAAACAAGCTCTGCGGGAACGGTAATACTGCTTTGCCAAGGGATAATTAAAATAAAAGCAATGCCAAGGATGGCAATACCAGTTTTGACTGCATTGGGTGTGATGGGTTTTTCGCGAATTGTTTTAATGTAAGTCAACAGTTCTGAAATAATCGGAGATAAAATAAAATAGTAAATCTCAACTAAAAATAAAATGATCCCCAATAGTTTAAAAAACAAATGATAGACTAGAAGGGCAATACCTAAAAATAGAAAAAAGCGATAAATCCATGTTGCAAATCCATAGAGAATTAACAAGCGTTGTTTTTTCTTTGGCAAATTAGAAGGGGAGGCTTCATCAGCACCAATCAGCCATTTTCGGAGTTTCCAGCGGCCTAATGCAAAACTTTTTTCTTGTAAATTATCGACATTCACATAATTCGACAGTGCATAATAGCCATCAAAACGCATTAGCGGATTAAAATTAATCAGTAAGCTTGAAACTAAACCGTATAAAAATGAATAGACAATGACATTTTGAATGATGGGGTTATCCGTTAAATTCCAGATAAGCAAAAACCATGCCATTAATTGTAATTCAGCAATGACACCTGCGCAGTCGATCCAGCATCGTTTTCGAGAATCGTGTAGACGCCACGCATCGGTAGAGTCTGTGTAAATTACCGGATACAAAACAATAAATAAAATGC
>ORMF011196147.1_pt1 | contig 14205 bp, 9 predicted proteins | sample 1779871 | NCBI WGS metagenome assembly ORMF01 (sample SAMEA104232316, study PRJEB22302) | groundwater metagenome | biome: forest; feature: aquifer; material: groundwater | place: USA | collected 2011-08-07 | depth 5.4 m | reverse complement strand
TGCGGCCGTTGCCGTTGCCGGCGCGCTCGGCGCGAAGGTTGACGGACAGCGGGCCGGTGATGACGATGTCACCCGCCGTGTCGCCATCGCCCAGGCCGTTGTCGGACTCGCTGCTGGTGACCTTGATGATCTTCAGCGAGGCGACGCCGACCGCATCGGTCGCGACCGCGTTCACGTTGATGGCCACCATCTGGTGATTCGGCGGCCAGAGCGTCGCTTGCGACGGCGTGACGTTGGTGATTGCGGGCGCGGTGGTGTCGCGCACGGTGACCTGGAACGTCTTCGAACTCGAGTTTCCGGCGGCGTCCGCGGCGGTCACCGTGACGGTGGTGGTGCCAATCGGGAAGGTGCTGCCGGAGGCTTTGCTGTAGGTGATCGAAGCAACGCCGACCACGTCGGTGGCCGTGGCGGGAGCGTAGCCTACTTGGGCACCAGCCGCGCTCGTAGCCTCAACTGTCAGGTTGCCCGAAACACTGGTGATGACGGGCGGCGTGGTGTCACGGACCGTGACGGTGAACGATGCGGTCGCGGTGTTGCCTGCTCTATCGGCCGCGGCGAGGCCGACGGTTGTCGTCGCGATCGGGAACGTGCTGCCCGAAGCCGGATTGGCGACCACGCCAACCGGGCCATCGACATCGTCGATGGCGGTCGCACTGAATTCCACCACCGCGCCGTTCGTGCTGGTGGCCTCCGCGACAACGTTGCCCGGTGCGGTGATGACTGGTGGCGTCCCATCGGTGGGAACAGTTTCCAGCGGTTGCGCGGACTCCACGCTCAGATCGATGCGGAAGTTGAAGCCGTTCAAACCACCGTAGTCACCCACGTTGATGGTGATGGTGTTCTCGCCGGACTGCAGGTTTTGGGAGAACACCGCGTCGGCGTTCACTTGATCAGCCACGCCCTCAATCGCGGGGCCCGTGCTGACGCCGTTGATGGCAACCTGCGCCCAGTTGTCGGCTTTCACCGAGAACGTCATCTTGGGATGCTGGGCGTCCGCGGGGACCGTGATACGCACGCGATAGAGATACCACCAAGGGTTGAGGCGATCGGTGCTGACCCCGGGGTCAGAAGCCGAACTCGGTATGTAATTGATCCAACTGTTGGTGCCGGTGACGAATCCCCACGGGTGCCAACCCGTCAGGTAGGCCGGTTGCCAGTTGCCCGTGGCGGGATTGTAGTACTCGACGTTCGGGGCAATATCCCCAACGTTCCCCGAGCCGCCGAGGATGGTCAGCGTCTGAGTCGGGGCGACCGGGCCGGCCAGCCCGTTGCGCAGCAGCAGCGTGCCGGAGCCGAAGGTGCCAGTGACGATGTCGAGCGTCCCGGGGCCGCTATTGGTCAGGTCGCCGATCGCGAGCGAGCCAATCCTAGGCACGTAGAGATAGTTGGCGGTCCCGAGGCCGCCGTGACCGTCGTTCAGCAGGTAGGCGATGCTCTCGCCGACGGGGGCACCGGTTACCACCACATCGGGATGGCCGTCGTTGTTCAGATCTCCGACCGCCACATAAGCGGTCCGGAGCGGCGACCCGTTCGCCGTTCCTGTGTCGAACGTGCGCGAGCCCGTGTTGCGGAACACTGTCACAGCGCCGGCATACGCCCACCAAGGCACCCCCGCCCAATCGGCGGCGGGAACGACGAGATCGGGTTGCCCGTCGCCATCCAAGTCGGCGATCGCCACGCCGGTCGCCAGCCCAGCGGCCGGGTAGCCGCCGCCATTGTCCGGAAACGTCCGGCCAACAGACGAGGGAAAAGCGCCGTTTCCATCTCCGTAGAGAACCGTGACTACAGGGCCGTTCCAACCTGAATCCAACCCATATCCGCTGGTGACGACGATGTCGCACTTGCCATCACCGTCCAGGTCACCCGCGGTCACATCTGCCGCCGGAACCATGCCGTAACCCATCGACCTCGACCACACGGGCGCGGTTGGAACGCTGAACCCGCCGAAGCCGTTGTTGAGCAGCACCCAGACTCTGCCCGTCGGAGTGTATCCGGACATGCTGTTGGTGGTGGCGATGAGATCGCGCTTGCCGTCGCCATTGACGTCGCCGAGCGCGAGGGTGCTGACCGTTTGACTGAGATCGTAGATGACCGGACTGCCTAGATTCCCCGCGCCGTCGCCGAAGAGCACGGAGACGGTCTTGCCCGAGCCATCCCCACGGTTTACGACCGCCACATCCTGCTTGCCATCACCGTTGAGGTCGCCGAGCACGACGGAGCCCGGATTCGAAATCTGGCCCGTGGTGAATTCTCGCGGCGTCCCGAACCCGCCGTGCCCGTCACCGAGGACAATCTGAATCCTGCCAGCCTGATCGCCTGGCGTCGGGAAGACGCCGATGACCACATCTTTGTTGCCATCGCCATTCATATCGCCGATGGCAACGGATTGGGAATTGCCGCTGCCAGAAATCGTCTGGTAGGGAGGCCCGGACGGGAGGGCAATCTGGGCAAGAGATCGGTTGGGAACCGCCAGCGCGGCCAATGCTGAAACAGCCAGCAAGACGCGAGCGGTGGAAAACCTGAACACAGACCTTCGACGTGCGAACGACATCCTGAGAACCCTCCTCGAAATCGAGTCGTTGGGGGAAGCTTGCTAAGTTGGTGGAGGCCAGAATTATGTCTGACACGAGAGGCCGGAACAACCCCCTTTGGCTCAGCGCGGTCGGTCGAGGCCGAGACGCCGAGGTCCGCCTCCAGGCGGACCTGGGACCGGCTGACCGCCTCCGCCACGGCCCGGCGGAAGCCGGCCTCTACAGGTCTCGAGACCACCTCTACACAGAAAAGGCAGGGTGCTAACATCACCGGCGGCCCCGTAAGCCGTAAGCCGTGAGCCGTGAGACAAACTGTTCGGTTCATCCATGGAGGCACGATGCGCAGACTGGTGATCGGCACGACGATGGCCGCCGTCCTGGGGCTCGCAGCGCTGGGCGCCCAGATCACGCCGGCACCGAAGCCCGCGGCACCGGCCAGCACGACGCCTCCCGCGCCCTCCGGCGACAACACCACCCTCACCGCCGTCGAGGGCCTGAAGGTGGGCAGCTTCACCCTCCCGAGCGGCACCACCGGCTGCACGGTGATCGTCGTGGACGGCGAGGGGGTGCCCGGCGGCGTCTCGCAGCGCGGCGGCGCCCCCGGCACGCGCGAGACCGACCTCCTCGACCCGCTCAACATGGTCGACAAGGTGAACGCGGTCGTCCTCTCGGGCGGCAGCGCGTTTGGCCTCGACGCCGCCACGGGCACCGTGAAGTGGCTCGAGGAGAAAGGCATCGGCTGGGATGTGCGGATCGCGAAGGTGCCGATCGTGCCGGCCGCGATCCTCTTCGACCTGCCGGTCGGCGGTAACGCCAAGAACCACCCGGGCGCCGACTGCGGCTACCAGGCGATCGCCACCGCTACGGGCGAGCCGGTGAAGATGGGGACCGTCGGCGCGGGCGCCGGCGCCACGGTCGGCAAGATGGGCGGCCCGGGCCGCTCCATGAAGGGCGGCCTCGGCAGCTTCGCCTACCGCCTGGCCAACGGCCTCGTCGTCGGCGCGATCGTCGCGACCAACGCCGTCGGCGACATCATCGATCCCGACACGGGGCGGATCGTCGCCGGCGCGCGCAACGCGGACAACAGCTTCGCGGATGCCCGCCAGATCCTGCGGACGGGCGCCTTCCTGCAGCGGCGGCAGGCGCCGCCGCGCGCGGTCGAGAACACGACGATCGGTCTCGTCGCCACGAACGCGAAGCTCACCAAGGCGCAGGTGAGCCGCATGGCGCTGATGGGCGACGATGGGTACGCGCGGGCGATCTTCCCGTCGCACACGATGGGCGACGGCGACACCGTGTTCGCGCTGGCCACGGGGCGCTGGGACGGCGAGGCCGACGTTTCGATGATCGGGGCACTGGCGGCCGACGCGATGGCGAAGGCGCTCGTGCGCGCCGTCACCGAAGCGACGGGGCTCCCGAACATCCCGGCGGTGCGGGACCTCAAGAAGTGAACCCGCACCTCGCGATCCTGCTCGCCTACTCCGCCGGCCTCGTCGGGCTCGGCCTGTGGATCGGCCGGCGCGTCCGCGGCGCGAAGGACTTCTTCGTCGCCGGGCGCGGCCTCGGTCCGGGGCTGATCTTCTCGACCATGCTCGCCGCGAACATCGGGGCGGGCTCGACCGTCGGCGCGACGGCGCTCGGGTATCGCGACGGCCTCGCCGGGTGGTGGTGGGTCGGGAGCGCCGGCATCGGGTCGATCGTCCTCGCGCTCTGGATCGGGCCCGCTATCCGCCGGCTCGCGGCAACGCACGACCTGCGCACGGTCGGCGATTACCTCGAGAGGCGCTACAGCGCGCCGGTGCGCGGCATCATCGCGCTGCTCCTGTGGTTCGGCTCGCTCGCGATCCTCGCGGGGCAGCTCATCGCCATCTCCTCGATCCTTCACGTCGTCGCCGGCACGCCCAAGTGGATCGGGTGCACGATCGGCGGCGTGCTCATCACGATCTACTCGTCGGCCGGCGGGCTGAAGTCGGGCGCGTGGGTGAACATGGTGCAGCTGACGGTGAAGCTGGTGGGCTTCGCCGTGGCGCTGCCGCTCGCGCTGGCGGCGGTGGGCGGCTGGGCCGCGGTGACGGCGATGCCGGCGCCGTCGGCCGACTACTGGAGCTTCTGGTCGGGCGGCGAATCGGGAATCGTGTACCTGGCGCTGCTCGGACCGGCCTTCGTCGTGTCGCCCGGGCTGCTGCAGAAGCTGTACGGCGCCGAGGACGACCGCGCGGTGACGCTCGGGGTCGGCGTCAACGCGATCGGGCTGCTGCTGTACGCGATCGTCCCGGTGGTGCTCGGGATGATCGCGCGGCTGAAGTTCCCCGAGCTCGCGACGCCGGATCTCGCGCTGCCGATGATCCTGATGTACGGTCTACCGTCGGCCGTCGGCACGCTGGGCCTGGCCGCGGTGTTCTCGGCGGAGCTGAGCGCGGCCGACGCCGTGCTCTTCATGCTGACGACGTCGCTGTCGCAGGATCTCTACAAGCGGTTCGTGAACCGGGCGGCCGACGAACGCCGCGTGCTGCTGGTGGCGCGCGTCACCACGGTCGTCGCCGGGGCCATCGGGACGGCGCTCGCAATCGCGTCGCCCACCGTCATCGGCGTGCTGAGCATCTTCTACACGCTGCTCGGGGTGAGCCTGTTCGTGCCGATCCTCGGCGGGTTGTACGTCCGCCGCGCCGGCACCATCGAGGCGCTGGCGGCGATCGCCGCCGGCGTCGGCGGCATGCTGTTCGTGCAGTTCACGACCGGCGGCCGCGGCTACGGCCACGTCTCGCCGGCGCTCGTCGGGATCCTGACGGCGGTCGTCGGCTTCCTGCTGGTGCTGGCGGTGCGTCGGGCGACGGCAGGCCTCAAGGCCTGCCCTACGGAGGACGCGGTGTAAGACGATGGCAGGCCTCGAAGGCCTGCCCTACGGAGGAAACGGATTCATATGGCCAGCAGCATGTTCTCCCTGGCAGGCAAGGTCATAGCCGTCATCGGCGGCGGCAGCGGCATCGGCGAGGCGATCGCGGTCGGCGCCGCCTCAGAAGGCGCGGCGTTCGTCGCGGTCCTCGACGTCAACGAGGCCGGCGCGAAGGCGGTGGCCGGGAAGATCGCGGCCGGGGGCGGGAAGGCCGGGGCCGCGGCGCTCGACATCACGAACGAGGAGGCCGTGAAGGCCTGCTTCGACGGTCTGATGCAGACCCACGGCCGGCTCGACGGCGTCGTCGCCACCCCCGCGATCAACGTGCGCAAGCCGATCCTCGCCTACGCCGGCGACGAGTTCGACCGCGTGGTGAAGGTGAACCTGCGCGGCACGTTCAACGTGCTGCAGGCGGCCGGGCGCGTCATGACGATGCAGAAGCGCGGGAGCATCGTGCTCTTCTCGTCGATCCGATCCATCGTCACCGAGCCGGGCCAGTCGGTCTACTCGATGACGAAGGCCGGCATCCTGCAGCTCGCCAAGACCGCCGCCACCGAGTGGGCGATGCAGGGGGTGCGCGTGAACGCCGTCGGCCCGGGCGTCGTCGAGACACCGCTCACGGCGCCCATCAAGGACAACAAGGACTGGTACGACGCGTACGCGAAGAAGAATCCGATGCAGCGCTGGGCGCAGCCGGGCGAGATGGTGGGGCCGACGCTGTTCCTGCTGTCGGACGCGGCCAGCTACGTGACCGGGACGATCATCTACGCCGACGGCGGCTGGCTCGCGGCCGACGGACGGTTCACGCCACCAGGGATGTAACAACTGAGCCTGAAGACGCGAACCACGGAGACACAGAGGCACAGAGGCATTCAGGGTTGCTCTGTGTCTCCGAGCCTTTGTGGTTCGCGTGTCGGTGAACCATGCCACACACACACCATCGCATCGCTGTCGTCGCCGGCGACGGCATCGGCAAGGAAGTCACGCCGGCCGCGCTCGCCATCGTCAACGCCGTCGGCACGAAGGCCGGCCTGTCGCTCGAGACGGTGCAGTTCCCGTGGAGCTGCGACTACTACCGGCAGACCGGCCGCATGATGGAGGAGGACGGCTTCGAGCGGCTGCGCGCCTGCGACGCCATCTTCCTCGGCGCCATCGGCGCGCCGGGCGTGCCCGATCACGTGTCGGTGTGGGAGCTGATCCTCCCGATCCGCCAGCGGTTCGAGCAGTACGTGAACCTGCGCCCCATGAAGCTGATGGTCGGCGTGCCCGGCCCGCTCGCCGGGCGCACGCCGGCCGACATCGACATGGTGTGCGTGCGCGAGAACTCCGAGGGGGAGTACTGCGGGTTCGGCGGGCGGCTGCACGTCGGCACCGACCAGGAGGTCGCCGAGCAGACCGGCCTCTTCACGCGCAAGGGCATCGAGCGCATCGCCCGCTACGCGTTCGAGCTGGCGCGCACGCGGCCACGGAGGCTCCTGGCCAGCGCGACCAAGAGCAACGCGCTGCAGCACTCGATGGTGATGTGGGACGAGGTGGGGGCGTCGGTCGCGCGCGACTATCCCGACGTCACGCTGCAGAAGTACCACGTGGACGCGCTCGCCGCGCGGATGGTGACCAACCCGGCGAGCCTCGACGTGATCGTGGCGTCGAATCTGTTCGGCGACATCCTCACCGACGTGGGCGCGGCGATTTCAGGAAGCCTCGGCGTGGCGCCCGGCGCGAACATCAACCCCGAACGGCACTACCCGTCGATGTTCGAACCGATCCACGGCTCCGCGCCCGACATCGCGGGCAAGGGGATCGCGAACCCGATCGCGGCGATCTGGGCCGGCGCGATGATGCTCGATCATCTCGGCCACCGCGACGCCCACGACGTCATCGTCCGCGCGATCGAAGAAGTGCTGGCCGACGGAAAGGTGCGCACGCCAGACCTCGGCGGCACCGCGACGACGAAGGACGTGACCGAGGCGGTGAAGGCGCTGGTCTAAACCGATCCACGCGAACCACCGAGACACGGAGTCGCAGAGCACGCACAGAGACAATGTAGGTTCTCTGTGCCTCCGTGTCTCCGTGGTTGGCGTGACGGTCACTTCTCGAAGATCACCTTGCCGCCCACGATGGTCGCTCGGACCTGGATGCTGCGGATCTCCTCCGGCGCGACGGCGAACAGATCGCGGTCGAGCAGGACGATGTCGGCGAGGTAGCCGGGCGCGAGCATGCCCTTCTCGTTCTCGTCGAACGACGCGTAGGCGGCGCCGGTCGTGTAGGCGCGGAGCGCGTCCTCGAGCGCGATCTTCTGTTCGGGCACCCAGCCCTCGGGGTGGCGGTCGTCGAGCGTGCGGCGTGTGACGGCGGCATAGAGCCCTTCGAGCGGCGTCGGCGGGGCGACGTACCAGTCGCTGCCGAACGCCAGCCTCGCGCCGGCGTCGAGGAGCGCGCGAAAGGCGTACGTCCCCTTGATGCGCGCGGGGCCGATCACCTGCTCCGCCCATCGCCCATCGTCTATCGCGTGGTACGGCTGCATGCTGGCGATGACGCCCAGGGCGCCGAAGCGCGGGACGTCGGCCGGTCGCAGGTGCTGCGCGTGCTCGACGCGGAAGCGCCGGTCGCGCGCGCCGTTCTCCTTCGCCACCCGCGCGTAGACGTCGAGGATGGTGCTGTTGGCGCGGTCGCCGATCGCGTGCACCATCACCTGCAGCCCTGCCTTGTCGGCCGCCGACGTCCACGTGTACAGATCCGCAGGCGAGTTCACGAGCAGCCCCTTGTCCTTCGGCGCGTCGGCGAACGGCTCGTGGAACGCGGCGGTGTGCGAACCGAGCGAGCCGTCCACGTAGCCCTTGAGGCCGCCGACGCGCAGCCAGGCGTCGCCATGACCGTCGGGCCCGTACTGTTTCGACGCGACGATCTGCTGCAAACGCTGCCACTCCGGCAGCGGCGTCACGGCGTAGATGCGCGTCGTGAGCCGGTTCGCTTTCCGCGCGCGCGCGAACACGTCCAGTTCGCCGAAGGTGCCCATGTTCTGCACCGAGGTGACGCCACGCGCCGCGACGAACGCCATCGCGGCATCGAGCGCGCGATCCTGCTGTTCAGCCGAGAGCGCCGGCACGGCGCCGTCCACGAGCGACATGGCGTTGTCCTTGAGCACGCCGGTCGGCACGCCGCGGCCGTCGCGCACGATCTCGCCGCCGGTGACGTCCCTCGTGTCGCGATTGACGCCGGCCAGCCGCAGCGCCGCGCCGTTGGCGAGCGCCATGTGGCCGTCGAGCCGGCTCACCCAGACCGGGTGGTTCGGCGTGGCCGCGTCGATCCAGTCGTGCCGCGGCAGCTCGCCGCCCCACAAGGTGTGATCCCAGTCGCCGCCCGTGATCCACGTGCCGGCCGGCACCGTCGCCGCGTACGCCTGCAGGCGCGCGACGAACTCCTCCTTCGTCTTCGTGTCCCGCAACTGCACCGACGCCAGGCGCAGGCCGCCGTCGAGGAAGTGGACGTGGGCATCGTCGAAGCCGGGCGTCACGGTGGCGCCGTTCGCGTCGATGACGCGCGCCCCGCCGGCGATCGCGCGGATTTCGTCGGAGGTGCCGACGGCGATGATGCGGTCGCCGCCGACCGCGACGGCCTCGGCCCGCGGCCGAGCCGGGTCGCCCGTCCACACCTTCGCGTTGACGATGACGACGGTCGGCGCCGGCGCCGGCTGTGCCGTCGTCTCACGCCCGTTCGCCCCGCTACCTGCAACCAGCATCGCCACCATCAGAGCGCTCCACGGGAGTCGCATCGACATCTCCATGCGTTCGTCCTATTTCAGCTTGCCGAGCGCGCGCACGACCTGCGCCGTCACCCACGGCCAGTCGCCGCGCGCGGGCTGCCGGAAGAGCCGCGCCGTCGGGTACCACGGGCTGTCGGCGCGCTCGAGCAGCCAGCGCCAGTCGGGCGCGAACGGCAGCAGAATCCACACCGGCCGGCCGAGCGCGCCCGCCAGGTGGGCCACCGACGTGTCCACGGTGACGACCAGATCGAGGTGCAGGATGGCCGCCGCCGTGTCGGCGAAATCGTGGAGGAGCGGCGCGAGGTCCAGCGCCTCGAACGGCAGATCCACCACGGACCCGTGCGCCCGCTGCAGGCTCACCCACCGCACGCCCGGCACGGCCGCCAGCGGCGCCAGCAGCGTCGGGTGGATCGAGCGCTCGGCGTCGCGCTGGTGATGCGGGTTGCCCTGCCAGCACAAGCCAACCTTGAACCCGTGCTCCGGCGCGAGACGGCCGGCCCATCGCTCCAGCAGCCGCGCATCGGGCCGCACGTACGGCACATCGCGGGGGATGGTGTCGAGCGTCGCGCCGACGAGCCCCGGCACGCTCATCAGCGACGCGTGCCGATCGAACGGCGGCAGCTCCGTCCCGTCGGGAGACACGTCATCCGCCAGCGCCGAGCCGCGCAGCAGGCGCACGAGCGGCTGGCCGCAGCGGACGACGACACGCATGCCCGCGGCGCGGATCTGTGGGAGGAAGCGCACCATCTGCAGCGCGTCCCCGCTCCCCTGCTCGGCGTACACGAGCAGCGTCTGCCCGGCGACAAGCCTGCCGTCCCAGCGCAGCTCCGCGTGCGGCACCGGCCGGCGGAACAGGTCGGCGAGTTGCCAGCGCCACTCGTACTCCGGCCAGCCGCGCGCCGAGTCACCGGCGAGCAGCCAGGCGATGGCGCGGTTGACGTGCGTCAGCGCGTGGTTGGGGTCGAGTGCCAGGGCGCGGTCGTAGCAGGCGTGGGCCTCGGCCAGTTCGAGCCGTTCGGCGTACGCCGCGCCCAGGTTGCAGTGCGCCAGCGGCAGTTGCGGATCGAATTCCACCGCGCGCGCCGACGCGGCGAACGACCGTTCGACGTCGCCCTGACGCAGCAGGATGGCGCCGAGCAGCATCCACGCGCGCGCATGGCGCGGCTGCGCGTCGAGGATCACGCGGCACAGCTCCGCGGCCTCGTCGTACCGGCCGGCGGTGGCAAGCGCATGAGCTTCGGCGATTCGTGGTTCGGACATGGGACGGCTGGGCGCGTCCATGATCGCACGGGAGCGGCGACGCGGCGCGAGGGAGTTGGCGCGGGCCGGTGGCAGCGGCTAGGATGAGCGCGTCATGATTGTGACGGAGAGACGCGCGGTCTTCGTCGGCTCTATCGCTGTGCTACTGGCGACGGCTGGCGCTCTACTGGCGGCATCCCGCGCGCCTGACGCGGAGAGCGGCACAGCCGGCTCCCGTCAACGAACCGAGGCCATCCGGGCCGGGATCGACGCGCTGGTGCAGGCGAGCGGCGCCGAGGTGGCGGTGGCTTACAAGCCGCTCCGCGGCCGCGACATCCTGCTCATCCGCGCCGACGAGACCTACCACGCGGCGAGCACGATGAAGGTGCCGGTGATGATCGAGCTGTACCGCCAGGCCCGGGCCGGTCGCATCACGCTCGACGAGCCGATCCCGATCCGCAACGAGTTCCGGAGCATCGTGGACGGGTCGCCCTACACGCTCTCGACCTCGGACGATTCCGACGGCGAGGTCTACCAGGCGATCGGCAAGACGATGACGTCGCGGGAACTCGTCGAGGCGATGATCACGCGCAGCAGCAACCTGGCGGCGAACATCCTCATCGATCGGCTCGGTGCGGCGCACATCCAGCAGACGACCGACCGGCTCGGCGCGACGGGCATGCACGTGCGGCGCGGCGTCGAGGACGACAAGGCGTTCGCGAAGGGGCTGAACAACGAGACCACCGCCCGCGCGCTGATGGTGCTGCTGGATCGGATCGCCAACGGCAAGGCCGTGGACGCCAAGGCCAGCGCGGAGATGCTGGCGACGCTGAAGCGGCAGGCCTTCGACGACGCGATCCCGGCCGGCCTGCCGCCGGGCACCATCGTCGCCCACAAGACGGGCAACATCACCGCCATCCACCACGACGCCGCGATCGTCTACGGCCCGCGCCCCTACATCCTCGTCGTCCTGGTCCGCGGCATCGCGGACGAGAAAGTCAGCGCGAAGCTGATCGCCGACATCTCCAGGGTGGTGTGGGAGAGCCACCCGTAGGGCGCTTCAGTACGTAGGGCAGGTCTTCAGACCTGCCGCGCAGATCGTAGGGCGGGGCTTCAGCCCCGCCGCGGTCTCCTCCGGCCCCGGACGGCGCCTGGCGCCGCGAGCCGGACTCCGATGCCGGCCACGCTCCCCTCCGGCTTGCCTTCTTCTCATCCGCGCCGCTCCGTGAGCGGCGCGGCCTTCTGCCTTCGGCTCGCGTGGCCGTCTGCCGCGTGCGCGGCATCTCCGTACGGCTCGCGCCGCCAGGTGCCGCCCGGCGCCCGCCCATCACGAGATCGCGGAACGCAGCTAGCAGAGGGTACAGGGCTGACGGCTGTAAAGGGCAGACCGACTGAGCGCCGATTCATCGCAGACTGCACCGGCGTGGTGCAGGATCTGCGATCCCAATTGGTACCAGGGTCCCATGATGCGCGGCCGGTTTTAGTCAGAATGGAACGACCGGCTCCGAGTCGCAGCTCGTGGGTTACGCTGCGATTTGGAGAATCCCAACGCAGGGCCACATGCGAGAGGAGCCGGTCATGAGGAAGGTACGATTTATTGGATTGGATGTCCACGCCGACACGGTCGCTGTGGCGGTAGCGGAGCCCAGCGGTGATGTGCGGTCGCTTGGGATGATTCCCAACCGATCAGAGTCGATCCGGAAGCTAGTGAAGAAGCTCGGCCCGGCCGAGCAGCTGCGGGTCTGCTACGAGGCCGGGCCGACGGGCTATGTGATCTATTGGCAGCTGACGGCCCTCGGCGTCCGGTGTGAGGTGGTGGCGCCGACGCTGGTGCCGACGAAGGCTGGGGATCGGGTCAAGACGGATCGCCGCGATGCGGAAAAACTGGCGCGCTGCTACCGTGCCGGCGACTTGACGGCGGTGTGGGTGCCGGACGCCGCGCACGAGGCCCTGCGGGACCTAGTGCGAGCGCGGGAGGCCGCGAAGAAGGACCAGCTCCGTGCGCGCCACCGCTTGGGCAAGTTTCTGCTGCGCCACGGCCGACGCCCGCCGATGGGGATGACGTCGTGGACGCAGCGGCATCTGACCTGGATCAAGACGGCCGTGCATTTCGAACAGCCGGCGCAAGAGGCGACGCGGCTGGACTACCTGCACGAAGTCGAGCACGTGGCCGGGCGCATCGAGCGGCTCGATCGTGCGATCGACGAGGCTGTGACGACGGCGCCAGGGCGAATGCGCGCAGTGATTGAAGCACTCCAGGCACTGCGGGGAATCGCGCTGGTGTCGGCGGTGACGATCGTGGCAGAAGTCGGCGAACTCTCCCGCTTCGCGAGAGCCCCGCAGGTGATGGGCTACAGCGGCATGGGCGCGCGCGAGGACTCCAGCGGCGGGCGGACGCGACGGGGTGGCATCACGAAGACGGGGAACGCCCACCTCCGGCGCATCGTCACTGAGGCGGCGTGGGCGTATCGGCATCGACCCGCGGTCGGCAACGCCTTGCGCAAACGGCAGGCGGCGGTCAGCGACGAGGTGAAGACAATCGCCTGGAAGGCGCAGCACCGCTTGCATGGCCGCTACCGGAAGCTCCTGGGTCGGGGCAAGTGCCAACAGCAAGTCGTGACGGCCGTGGGGCGCGAACTCTTGGGCTTCATCTGGGCGATCGGCGTCACCGTGGAGCGCCAACAGCGGACGCCGTCGTCCTCGATCGCGGCGTAACGGATCACGGGGGACAGATCGGCAGCAACGATGGCGGCCGAGGGGCACACGGAAGGGAGAACCCTCGAGCAGCCTATGCGGTTGGCCTCCGGGCCGAACCCGCGCGCTTAGTCCGAGGTAGCTCCCGACGGATCACGATTATGCGGTTCCGACCCGCGAATATCAGAGTGATCAACCGTCGCGATAGCCGCCTCGACCGCCTTCGATGCTGCTTTCACACTCGTTCGAAGATGAAGCTGATTTGACACGTCGTTCCATATCAGACTGACCGGCGCCGCCGTGTTCGCCGGCCGTCGTGACAACGGCACACGCCGGGAGTAGGATGCGGCGCAACGGGTTACGGGCGCCGAGTGGCTGCAACCCGATCGGCGTTAGGCTGCGCGCCTCGCAAGGTTTCGCGGCGCTGTGCACGGGAGCCGGTTGCGGGTGAATTACAAGTTCGGCGGACACAGAGGATTCCCGAGGAGAAGCAGCATGAAGCCGATCCGAAGAGTGATCGCGAGCCTTTGCCTGACAGCACTCTGGGCGACACCAGCTGGCCACGCCAATGAACCGGCCCAGCCAGGTCACGGGAGACTCGAGGATGCTCTCCTCCAGAATCTGGTCGGTTCGTGGAAGGTCACCCGTAAGATCCGGGGCACGATCGTTGGCAACACCCTGGAAGCCGAGTGGGTGCTCCAGCACGAGTTTGTGCAGCTGCACATGGAGGACGTGGCCAAGCCCCCGCAATACGAGGCACTGGTTCTGATCGGCTTTGACAGGAGCACGCGGCGCTACGTCGCCCACTGGTGCGATAACTTCGGGGCACAGTACTCAGGTGTGGGCTACGGGACGCGAACGGGCAACGTGATCGAGTTCGTTTTCAATTATGCAGACGGCCCTTTTCACAACACATTCTCATGGGACCCGGGCGCCAGGACCTGGACGTTCCTGATGGAGGCTGAAGGCAAGGACGGCAAGAGAACGTTCTTCGCGGAAGATACCGTCCGGAGAAAATAGAAGCCTCCGAACAACGGCTTGCACCCGACGGCGCTTGGTGCAATCGTGAAGCGCCGCGGGTGAAG
>ORMF011944905.1_pt1 | contig 14211 bp, 15 predicted proteins | sample 1779871 | NCBI WGS metagenome assembly ORMF01 (sample SAMEA104232316, study PRJEB22302) | groundwater metagenome | biome: forest; feature: aquifer; material: groundwater | place: USA | collected 2011-08-07 | depth 5.4 m | reverse complement strand
TCCTCTTGGCGGACATCGCCAGCCTGTTCGCCGCCGCTGGCGTGGACAAACTGCCGTCGGCTGCTCTCGCGAAGTCGCTCGCCGAAATGGAAGGCCGACCGTGGGCGGATTGGGGGAAGTTCAAGAAGCCGATTTCGCCGAACCAACTGGCGAACCAGTTGCGCCGTTTTGGTGTCGCGCCACGCACCATCAGAGTCGGCGACGAGACGGCGAAAGGGTACGCTCTGCCGGACTTCACAGAGGCTTTCGACCGGTTTTTGCCCAAGCCCACGCTTTCAGACCGTCACACCGTAACAACCCTTGAAAACATTGGCGCTTCTCATGTTTCCAAAACGTCACAGCCGGAAACCGTGTTACGGTCTGAAAACACGACTGGGGCCAATAACGACAGCGGTTGTGACGTTGTGACGGTTCAAAGCTCCGAGCTTGACGAGGTTCTGCTATGACCGCGCCGGACCTCTATCGGCAGGCCGTCGCCTTGGGTCTGCGCCTTGAGCCGCGCGGCGACAAGCTGGCCGTGGCACCTGCTGGCCGTTGCCCGCCCGGCTTCGCTGACATGTTGCGCCAGCACAAGGCGGAACTGCTCGACTGGTTGAACCGCCCGCCGTGTCCTGGCCGGCTCGCCGTGCCGCCCTCTGGCCTGCCGCTGAACCCGCTGCCGCCGCGTCCGCAGCCTGCCGACGCCCGGCGCGTGGTGGACTTCATCACGCGCCAGACGAATGGCGCGGACACACTCTGCGAATGGTGCCTCAAGCGCGAGCTTGCCTACTGGACCGCCTACCACTGGCCCGATCACCTTTGCACCTACGCCTCCGTGCGGGACGCCACTTGCTGGCAGTTGGACCGAAGGGAGGCCGACGTGTGGACATTCCTTCAGGCCACGCAAGAAGCATCGGCCACAACAGAAGCTCAGAGACACACCGCATGAGCCACAACCCGCCCCACCCGCAACCCGACCTGTCCGGACTCCCCCGCCCGCGTCCGCGCGAGCTCGTGGTCAACGGCCCCGAGCTTGATACAACCCTTGCCGAACTGCGGAGCCAAGGCGCGATCCTCGAAGCCCTCGAAACTGTGCCGGGCTGCAATGGGCAGTGGCGTCTGCGGCTGCGCTGGCTCGCGCACGGGCGCTGCCAACTTCCGTCACTTCCCGCCAAGGTTGGCGGAACCCGGCAGCGTGCCGAGAAACTGCTGAGATGAAAACGCCACGCACCCTTGCCCTCGAAAGTGTCATGCGTGCCGATCTTGAACGTGACGACTTCATTGAACGCCGCTCCTTCGCATTGACAACGCAACGCGGAAGCGGGAACTTTCCGGCGCTATGGCCCAGCGCAAAGTCACCGCCAAGAAGAAGCTCGATTACCCGGAGGAGACTCGCGGTAGCCGCCTCGCTGCCAAAGCCCGCAAGCTGGCCAGCCAACACACCCCGGAGCAGCGCAGCCAACACCTCGCTGCGGCAATGGTGATGATCTATGGCGGCGCCGACTCAAAAGAAGCAGCTCTCCCTCGACGCTAACCTGCCGCTCGATTTGGCAGAGGAGGCTGACTTCGCGCACGAGTTCCGCGAGGTTTTCCAGCAGAAAGGCTACACGCTGTTTCTCCCACCCACCGCCGTTCACGAATTGCACACGATCCACACGGAAGGGAAAACCCAGCGAGACCGAGACCTCGCTCGCATCGCCCTGCTGAGCCTCCGCCGCTGGCGCATTCAGCCCTTCGACTTGGACGCCGCCTCGGAAGCGATCGCCCAGCAATTCGCCCGGCGCTTGCTCCATCTCTGGCTCATTCCCGACGACGAACTCAACGACGGCTTGATCCTCGCCGAAACCTCGCTCCTGGAAATCCCGCTCCTCGTCACTTCCGACAAGCACCTCCTCGACATCGACGAAGATGCGCTCGCGCTCGCCTTCAGCGAAGCCGACCTTGCTCCCGTCCATCCCGTCCATCCCAAGCGCCTGCTCCGGGCGTTGCACTGAGCCTGCCAATGGGCGCAGAGTCCTCCTTCCGCCGCTGGAGGCGCTGCCCTGTCACGGCATCACTGCGCGGTAGAATCGGTGCTTGAACGTGCCAGCGAGTGGATCATCCACTTTGATCTTGCCCGTAGGATTGCCGATCCTTGTCAGGAACACCCAGTCCACCAGATTGCTGGAGCCGAAGATTTCCAGATCCTTGCCCGCTTGCCCTTTGATCGAGAGGCGCGCGATGCCTGGGAAAAGCGTTTCGATTCCAGCCAACACTGGCGCCTTGCACATTCCCGCGCGGCCGGCGGCGAAGTGCGACTGAATTTCTGCGGTCCTCAAGGCGCGGTTGTAGATGGCTGCTTCGTCAATCAGGCCGTTCATCCCGGCCCCGCCGGGAAAGCTGAGCAGTAATTCGCTGGCCGGGTTCTCTCCGAGTGGCCGGTCAACGACGGCAAAGCTCACTTGCGTTCCGTTTACGTAAAGGCGTTGTTCCCGGCCGTCGTAAGTCCCGACGACGTGATACCACTTGCGCGCTTCAACCGCGACGTCTGTAGTCAGCGAAACCCCGCCCGTACCAGCCACGGCAAAGGAGAACACAAAACCTTTGTTGAAGCCCCTGGTGTCGAATCCAAGGAAAGCCCGATCCGGCGTCAGCGTGAGGTAACGCTGGCCGGCCACCGGGTTCGTCTCGTGCCAAACCCACGCTTCCAACGTCAGCGCGCTCGTTATCGCGTCAATGGCGCTGCTGCTTGGCACCAGGACGTAGCTATCCTGCCCGCTGAAGGCGAATGCATCGCCCACATAGCCGGCGCGAGTCGATGCGTTGACGAGGATTCCGTTGTTGCCTCCTGAGAGGTCGTTCGCGTTGCCGTCGCCCGGCCACCAGCCCACCAAGCCAGCCGGCGGCGCCGTGCAGTCCGTTCCTGGCGACGGAACTTCGACTACTCCACGAGTTCCTCCGAGGTCCCGTGAAACGTAGTCGTTCCATCGGCCTCCTGTCCCGGACCAAATATGGACGTAATCCTCGCTGCCCGCATCAACGGGTTGGCCGTCTGCCCAGTTGGTGTAGGCGAGCGGTTCGCCGCTGGCCCAGGTGAATACGCCCTCCTGTTGCGCGTCACTCAAGCCGATCCAGAGATCATGCCGTTCACCGTTGAAGGTCTCAAAGGTCGCCGTCACCCAAGCGTTCTCCTGGCTGTCATTGATCGTCACGAGGTGTCCGCCCAACTCAGCAGCCTTCCGCTCGGCCTTCTGCCACGAGCTGGCGGCAAGCAGATAGTAATTGTGACCGTTGGCCGGGTTTAGGAACGGTCCACCGATCATGGTCGGCGCCATCAGCAGGTTGAGCTCTTCCTCCGAAAGAGCACGATTATAAAAGCGCACTTCATCAATCGCACCGCCCCAATAAGTCCGGGTTTCGAGCGGGTCGAGAATGGATTTCCGACCGAGATTCAGATTGCCGGAGAAAACTGGTACGGCCGAGACCGTGTTGGTGGAGACAAAACTGCCGTTGACAAAAACCGTCGCGGTCGCGCCGGAACGGCGAGCAGCAACAAAATGCCACTGGCCCTCCCCAAAAGTGGGGTCGGCAGCAAACTTCACACACGCAAGATTCGCCCCGAAGTGTCGGTTAGAGGTCGTTTCGACAGTGAGAAACTCGTAGCCACAGTCAGCTCCGTAACTGAAAACTCTAGGGTTGCCTGTCGCTCCGCCCGAAAATTTAACCCATGCTGTCACGGTGAAATCCCCGGTGAACTGTAGTGAAGCCGGGCTACCGAGGTCCACGTAACTGTCGCGGACGCCTTGGAAACTTAAAGCCGCCGATGGTTTACCGGAACGGTCGGCAGTCGGCGAAACGTTGTGGAGAATGCCGTTGATACCGCTCCCGCCTGCGTCGTTGGCGTCACCGTCCAGCGGGTAGTAAGCAACCAGGCCGTCTGCTAGGCTGTCTGGCTGAACCTGGGCGAGTGCGGCCACTGAGGCTGAGATCACCAGCGGCACATAAGCAAGTAGCTTGAAGATTCTTCCACAAGAAAGCACTTGAGTTTTCATAAACGAAAAGATGCCGGTTCTGCTTTACCTCTCAGAATTCTCGCCATCGTAAGACTTCGACACTTGGCCATTCTTGACTCCGGTCAACTGGTTCTACTGTTAGGAAACTCGGCGGTATCAAAACCAGTTCAAGCCATGCCGTCAAGCCTGAAGTTTCCGCGTCGGCATCTTTCGCATCCTTCGACCGTTCCGAATTCAGAACCATAGAGCCGCATTGCAAGAGTAGGGTCGGGTTCTGAATTCAGAACGTGAAGCGTCCGCGCAACATCGTCGGCCCTCAGATCAAGAAGCTCCGCGAGCAACGCGGCCTCACTCAGCCGATGCTCGTGGCCAAGGTGCAGCTCCTCGGCTGGGACCTCAGCCGCGAGACGCTGGCCAAGATCGAATCCCAAATCCGCTGGGTCGCCGACTGCGAGCTGGTGTGTCTCGCAAAAGCGTTGAATGTCCCGGTGGACGCCTTGTTGCCAGACAGGCAGGAGGCACTCAAAGCAATGAGGATGTTTTTCAGGAGGCTCACCGCGGCCTGATCCTGCGCCAGAGCGGCAGCCCGGCCCCCGCGAAGCCTACGGCACGGTGGTCGTTTGTAGCGGAGCGCGTCAGGCCGCCAGCCTTGCCCCCAGGCAGCTCAGCCCGCTTGCGGCTCCGGTTGCTGGGCAGGTGGAACCATCAGTTCGAGATCGTCCGGGTCGAACGCGCCGATAATCCCTACGTTGACGGACACGCCCGGCTCCCATCCGAACACCTTCGCGCTGGACGCCGCCATCTTCTGCGCCAACTCCGCCCGCCCTGAAAGCGCCCGCACTCCGCCCTTCACGGGAAGCCGCTGAACCGTCTCCACCTGCCGCATCAACTCATCCGCCAGCCCGTCGCGGACCTTCGCCGACTTCTCCGCCAGCGTCAAACTCACCGCCTGTTCAACGAGCCGATCCACGTTTTGCTTCACCCCTGTCCGCAGCCTCAGCCAGCGACCCCGCTGAGCGCGCTTGCGGATCGTGGACACCGGCACGTTGAATTCCGCCGCCAGTTGCGCCGGTGAACTACCTGTGACGTAGCGTGCTTTGACCAGTTCCCAGTCGGCTTCGATAGCTTTCGGCATGTCCCCACCTTGCCACGCGCGACACGCGAGGACAAGCAGCGGGATATGAGAACTTCGCTGGCTGGCCGTCAGGCCGTGATTCCACCAGCGAGAACGCGCTGCCGAAATCTGAAGCTCGCCTGTGGGACTCCTATTCGCTCCGAACACCCCGCCCGAAAGGGGGGAGGCCCGTGGGCTTCGCCGTCGTTGGCCGACGGAAAAAGGATGCTTTGTTGGCCCGGCCCGGTGCGCTGGCCGATCCGTCCGCTACGCTGTGTGATCCTCGGTGCCGATCAAAACGCGCCTGAGTGAATCTTGGCGCGTCTGGCGTGGCGTTGGTGAACGTCTCTCGCTGCTGAATTCTCTGCGAGCCGAGTTGCTGTCTCAGGCAAACGGTTTTTCCGGGGGCGAATTTCCCCAAAAGCGCGTTGCACGTACGGTTTTCAGTGCAACGAGGTGCAACGCGGGAAGTGCGCGAACGTGCACTTTTTCGACACGAAGGCCGTTTTTGGCGAGTGCTGTTTTGGCCTGTATTCATGCGGTTAAAACGCATGTTCGCGTCGTCGTCGCGAAATGCTTTTTCTGGTTTCGTAAACCGTAGGTCGTCGGTTCGACCCCGACCATTGGCTCCATCCTCTGCAGGGCACGCACCGCCTGCACGGGAGTCCGTCCGAAAAGGAGAAAACCTTGTTCCCCGCATAAAAGGAATTGCCCGGTTCGCAGCAGCCACGAGATTCGGAGTGTACTCGAAATCATCGGAGCCATCGCGATGGGTGACGCCGCTGCGGACCAAGATCGTCCGCAGTCCGCTGAGCTTGGGTCTCCGCGCGGCTGCGCGGGAATGATCGGCCAGTGTGGCTTGCGGGCTACGACCAACCGCCCGAAGGCCGCTCGGTAGTCGCGGCGACTCCGTATCTCGGCATGAATGGCCTCCTGGCCGTGAGAAAACTCTGTCGCGCGACATGTCGCGAGAAAACTCTTGCCTCCGCCGTTGGAACGGAGCTTAGATCGTCCGCGATGACACCGGTTGGGCTGGTGTTCGTTGGGTCCGACGGAATGGACGCGACAGGCTGAGATCGACGTGCTCCTTCATCACCCGCCGGAAACGACTTCGCAGGTTGTTCTCCTTGAGTGGGAAAAAGAGAAGGGTTCCTGTCGCGCTGGCTGGTGGCCGCGCGTGCCGATTGCCGTCCGTTTACCGGCAGCGTCCACACTTCGTGGCGAAGCTGTGCCGGCGCGAAAACACTGCGTGAACACGGTTCGGTATGCCGATTGAAAAGATTATCGTCCTCGAAGACGATCCGCTGGTTCGCCATTTTTTGGAAGAACAACTGCGCCTGCGCCACTACGACGTCGCGGGCGCCGAGACGATCGCCGCCGCCAAGGAATATCTGGCCAAGGACAACTTCGACCTCATCTTCGCCGATGTGCGGCTGCCGGACGGGCATGGCACGCAACTGCTCGAAGAATTCCAAGCCCGCGCGCACAAACCGCTGGTCGTCATCATGACCGGCTTCGGCTCGGTCGAATCGGCCGTCGAGTGCATGCGCAGCGGGGCGTTCGACTACCTGCTCAAACCGTTTTCCATCGATCAGATCGAGGTGACGTTGGAGAAGGCGGAGAATTTCACGCAACTCGTCCGGGTCAACCAGTTCCTGAGTCACGAGGAAGATGAAGCCGCCGGCTACGAGTTGCTCGGGTCGAGCCAGGTCATGGAGGATTTGCGGCAGCTCATCCGGCAGGTGGCGCGCACGGAAGCGACGGTGTTGATCCAGGGCGAGAGCGGCACGGGCAAGGAGTTGGTGGCCCGCGCGGTCTATCGGCAAAGCGCGCGCGCCCACGCCGCGTTCATCAAGGTCAACTGTGCGGCCATCCCGGAGAATCTGATCGAGAGCGAGTTTTTCGGCCATGAGAAAGGGGCCTTCACCGGGGCGCTGAACAAACGCGAAGGCCGGTTCGAACTGGCCCACGGGGGCACCATCCTGCTGGACGAGATCAGCGAGATTTCCCTGCACGTGCAGGCGAAGCTGCTGCGCGTGCTCCAGGAGCGCGAGTTGGAGCGCGTGGGCGGCAACCGCACGCTCAAAGTCGATGCGCGCGTCATCGCCACCACCAACCGCAAGCTCGAAGAATGTGTCGCCCGGAAGGAGTTCCGGCAGGACTTGTTTTTCCGGTTGAACGTGGTGCCCATCTACGTCGCGCCGTTGCGCGAGCGGTGCGAAGACGTTCCCGTTCTGGCGGAGCAATTCCTCCATCGCTTCGCGCGCAAGCACGGCTCGCGGGCGCGCGGCCTTTCGGATGCCTGCCTCGCGGCGCTAAGCGCGCACGACTGGCCCGGGAACGTGCGGGAACTCGAGAATGTGATCGAGCGGGCGGTGATTCTTGGCGGCGACACTGTCCTGATCGAGCCGAAGCACCTGGGCTTCACGCCGCGGCAAGAGACGGCCTCACCCACGGTCACGGCGGCGGCCGCAAGCGCCGACTCGCCGGGAGGCGCCGCGCGCTTTGAGCCATTGCCCCTGGCCGAAATCGAGAAGCGCCACATCCTGGCGGTGCTCGAACACGCCAAAGGCAATCGCACCCATGCCGCCCGGCATCTGCAGATCGGGCTGCGCACCCTCCGCAACAAACTCAATGAGTACGGCGTGCCCCCGAAGAGCGATGTCACCGGCGAGGATGGGGAGGCGGGAGGCGACCAGAATCCATCGGCCGACTTTCCGCCGTCGGAACCGGCGGCAAGTCCTGCTCCCATGGGGCCGTCATCCTGAGTGCGGCGGACCCTCGAACCTCCGTCTCCGCTGCGACCTCCCCGCGTTTAGAACGCACCGCCAACTTCACCTTCCAGCGTCGAGCTTCCTCTACCGCACGCGCCCGTCGTCTCCGGCTCTTGAGAGCCTTCCGTCCGAAAACCCGGCTTTCAGGGGTTCGCCGAAATGCCGCCGCAGGCGCAGCCGGGGATTCTCCTGCTGGGCATAAACCGCCGAGTTGGCTCTGCAGGTGGTGGGCAGAATGCGCCAAGCGACGCTGGCCATACCCCGTTGGACACGCCTTGCAGGGGGGATTTGACCACAAACGAGGGTCCTACGCGGCGCGCTGTCCCTGTCGGTTCGGCTGGCAGACCGGCTGCTAAACCGGGCGATGACGACGACTGCACATGAAGTCACTCATGACAACGGGCGGAGAGACGGTTTCTGGAAGCGGCCCGGGACAAGGCCCGATCAAAGGTCCGCCCCCGACCCGAGCGCGGCAAACCGGCGGGGCTGCCCCAGTCCACGCGGCCCAGTTCGCGCTGCCTCCCCGGTTATGATCGCCGACGCTCCCTGCCATGAAGCCGCGCCGCGCTGCCGCGCGGCGTGCCCGTTGCGTCCGCAGGAATCGTGGCGGCGCTACGCCGCGGCGGGCGCGGGCAGTGCGGTGGAAGAAGAGTTAGTCGAGCGATACTTGCCACTCGTGAAGAGCGTCGTCAGCCGCTTGGCGCTCACGCTGCCGCCGCATATCGACTACGACGATCTGCACAGCGCCGGCCTCGTGGGTTTGCTCGACGCGGTGAGGCGCTATGATCCGGCGTGCGGCACCGCGTTTGCGACCTACGCGCGGTTGCGCGTGCGCGGCGCCGTGCTGGATGAATTGCGCCGGCTCGATTGGGTGCCGCGCTCAGTGCATCGCAAGGCGCGGCGGGTCGAGGAGGTCATGCGCCGGCTCGAACAAGCGAAAGGAGCAGTGCCGAGCGCCACCGAAATGGCTGCGGCGCTCCATCTGACGTCGGCAGCCTACGAACAAGTGCTGGAAGAGATCCGGCCGGCGACGTTCGTCAGCCTGGATTCGGTGCGCAGTCAGGAGTCCGAGGAGGCGAGGCATGTTGGCGTGTGCCTGGCCGATGAACAACAGCCCGATCCCTCGGACCGCGCGGCCGACCGCGAGTTGGCTGAGTGCATCGCGGAACAGATGCAACATCTGCCCAAAGTGCAGCGGCAAGTGCTCGCGCTTTACTACTTTGAAGACCTCCGGCTGAGAGAAATCGCTGCGGCGTTCGGTGTGACCGAGTCGCGCATCTCGCAGATTCACACGCAGGCGGTCCTTGCTCTCCGGGCCGCTCTCAAGGAACGCGATCCGCTGCTGGTGTGATCGGATTTGCTTCCCACGTCACGATGGTCATTATGGGCTCAATGAAAGTTCGCTGTTCGGCAGCGCGGGAAACCTCGCGGGCCAGCCACTGCGCCGGCCAACGAGTCCTTCCCGTCAACAGGGCGGAGTGCCCGCGGCAGCCTCGGATGGGCGCCGCGGAGTGACCTCGCCGGAAAGGAATGTTATGCTCGTCCTCTCACGGAAAGTCAAAGAAAGCATCGTCATCGACGGCCACATTCGCGTGGTGGTCTTGCGCGTCGATGGCCAGGTTGTGAAACTCGGATTCGACGCGCCGCGCGAGGTGCAGATCCATCGCCAGGAAGTGTACGAGGCGATCCAGCGCAGCAACCAAGCGGCGCTGACTACTGCTGGCGGCGGCGCGCCCTCCTCGGCCCCCGGGATTCGCACGACCCCGTCCGCAGACGCTCAGGAAGGTGTGTGGTCGCCCTCCACCGAGCCGACCCCGCGCGAATGACCTGCCGCACGTCCCGGACCCAGTGACGAGAGCCGAAGGTCTCCCCGGGAGCATCTTGGGAGCGTGCAAGGAAAGAAGCGCCAAGCGCCAAGATCGAAGTCTGAAGGAAGGTCCTCGTGCCGCCGGTTCGCTCCGTCGTCGTGGGCAAAGGGCGAAGCCGCGGCCCACCCAACATCGGGCGTCCCTCGGCGCTCTTCGCTGTTTCCAGCGGTTACGTAGGCGGCGGCCCGGCGCGGCGGCAACGGCTGGCCGGGAGCGCAGTGCCACAGCGCGGGCAGGTTCGCTGCGCACTGGCTTCGAGAGTTACTTTGTCGTCATTCATAGTGCCATAAGTCGGGGCCGCCGGGCCAGGGAACCTGGCCTACAGGGCATCGAAGGCCGCGTGCCCGGACGAAACCGTGCGTTGTAGGCCACGTGCCCGCACGCGGCGGTGCTTCCCGCAATGCCCGGAGCGGCTTCTACTCTCATGCAAAGGAGAACCGGGCGAATAGTTGCACGGAATCTTGAACTCCCGCCGCACATTTATCCGGCGAGAACCGATTTCAGGTTTCGCAGTTCCTCCGCCGTGTCGACGGGCGTCGCCACGGTCTGCGCGACTTCCTCGCACCGCAACTCGCGATACCGCTGGCGGAGGCGCCGCACGTGCGACTTGAACGTGTTCTCAGTCATCGCTAGCCGCGCCGCCGCTTCGGCGCAGGTAGCTGGATTTGGCCCGATCGCCTACGACAGTTAGGATCGTGGCCTGAGGATGCACCGCGGCGCGACTCGAGTCAGAGCTGCCCAGGGTATCCGAAGGCCAGGAGTCGAAGCCAAGCCGGTTGAATCTTGTGCGCACACTATGCGAAGTGTGCCGTGCTCACGCCTCCAACTGAGCCACCCGCCACGCCAAGGCGTTCGAAGCCATCCTGCTCATGCGCCTGAGAGCCGAGCCTCAGTAGGACTCCAGTCGGCCAGCACGCGACACGTTTGCCAGCGCGCGGGCGGGCGGAGGCAGGCAACGGCCATGTGCACACTTTACAAAGTGTGCACATGATGGTCCGCCACCCTCGACCAGCCGTATTCGACCGAAGGGCCTCTCTGCTGGGCTGCTTCACGGCAAGGGCACAGGCGTTGAACCAAGATGCGCGCGCCGAACCCCGGAAAGCCGCGAGCCGAGGCCAGCTTCTGACCAGATGGCGCCGGAGAATATCCAAAGTCAACAACCGCGTCCGCAGCGCTGGCCCACCCCATCAAAGTTGGACTTCCGTTTTCGAGAAACGGGTCTCGGTCGCGCGAGCAGCCTTGTCGGTGCGATTGCCTGGCCACCCAACGAAAGGCGCCGGCGCGTTTGACGGCGGCACGCTCTGCCCAACGCAGCTCGGCGTTCAGACTGAACGCCGATTTGCGATCACTGACCACTGGCAACAATGCCTCCGCTGCATTGGCATCCCCCGTTGCACGCGACCGAGAATGGGCATGGCGCTGCTCAAGCGCTGAAGAATACTGGCCCCGGGCTCAAGCGAGAAGGCGAAGCCGCCCTTTTCCGGGCCGCGGACATCCTGCCGTCCAGCCGACGGATCGCCAGGCAGGATCAACCGTTCAGGCCCCTGCACTGAAGTCTCGTCATGGTGAGATTGGAATCCTGATCATAGGATTCTCCCGCTCCATTCTCCAGGGCCGGGCCTTAACTCGGTCATCGAGCGCCCAGGGTGACCAGTGAGGATTCCGACCGGGTCGAGCGATGCAGGAGTCAGCGCACGATCGCCCGATAAAATAGGACGCCACCTTCCGGAAGCTCAGGAACGAACGTTTCTTCATTGCTTCGCATTTGCACAGACACAAGCGGCGACCAGACCTGCAAGTCCCGCGAGGACTCGATCTGGTAGCTCTGACCCGACTCACCGGTTATCGCGAGAGTGAGGCGGCCATCCGCGCCGAACGTGGGCTTGCTGAGTCGGGGACGCACGACCGGGCGAAACCGCGCGAGCCCCGTGCGCGGTTGGCCAGCCGCGGACTTGAGGTTCCCGCCAATCACAAGAAAGTCACTGTCCAGCACCGCGATGACATTCACCTGGCCGCTCACACGTCCCGGATTGAATTCGTGATCCAAAGTCCCATCGGGGTGCAGTCGAGCCAACCCTTCCCGTGTGACACCGTCGATCGCCCCAAACGTGCCGCTCACGAGGACCTTGCCATCCGGTTGCAGATCGATGGCTTGGACGCCCTGAAAGAACTCACCCGTCCGCGGCTGAAAGTTGGGCGCAACGCTGGGATCGATTTGGCCGGTTTCGCTGACCCGGACAACATGGGGTTCAACGTAGCCGCCGAGAAGCAGGTTCCCGGCAGGTTCCACAACCATCGCCAGAATCTGGCTGCCAGGCTCCACTTCGAAGGCCCGATCGTAACCACCATTCCGAAATCGCTGCCGGCGGAGATCGAGCTTCCCAGCCCACGAGACACACCGATCGGGCGTCGGTCACGCCCCGCGCCTTTCCTCCGTGGTGGCGTCTCGTGAGAGTGCTGCTGGCTTCCGGAACTGTCCTTGCGGATTTTGTGGAGGAGATGGTGGTCGCGCGCCAGCAGCCCGGTGGTGAAGTTCAGGCGGCAGCTTTGGCGACGGGAAACCAGTCTTCTGCAAACCCAGGCGACGCGTCACGGTCTGGCGGGCGCAGCACTGAATTGACTTTGCCAGGTTCCTGCCAATGATTCCGTTCCAGTGGCCGGCGGTCTTCCTCAGATGAAGATCACGCCAGGCGCGAGCGCCATCCACCGGGAAGGCCGGTCGCGCGAGGATGCCGAGGAGCGCGGCATTTATGCCGCTTCAACTCTCGAAGTGGCGAACGCTTGAAAACCGGACGAGGCGCTCGGTTGAGGAACGGTGAAGCGGCATGAATGCCGCGCTCCGCCGATCCGGTGGCCGACCACCACTGACCGATTATGCGCCTCCGTGTGCCTGGCCCTGATCGTCATGTCCGCTGTTTGATTATGAAAGTTGGACGCAATGATCCCTGCCCCTGCGGCAGCGGCAAGAAATACAAGAAGTGCTGTCTCGCCAAAGACGAAGTGACGGCGCGAACCCAAGTCATCGCCGCCGTCCCCCCGCCGGAAGCAGCGCCCCAGGCTGACCAACTTGGGTGGCAGACGCAGCAAGAGCCGGCGGCTCGCGAATGGCAGGAGCGTGCCCAGAGCGAACCTCCCCTCGACGACGAGGTGGCGACGGAGTCCGAAGACTCCCGCGAGCCCGACTGGCCGCCGCTGCCCGCGGAAGACCAGCAGCTCGTGGACGCCTGGTGGAAAGAGGTTTGGCCGGTTTACGCTGGCAAGGGAGGCAAGGAGAATGGCGGCTGGTTGCTGGAGCGCACCCTTGAGTTTCTGGACCAGCAACCCCGGCTCTTCCGCTACCTTTACCTCTACGAGGAGTTCCTGTTTGAAATGGGCGGCGCCCTGGCGCGCGCCGGACGAATGGAGGATCACCTTGCGCTGCTGCGCCGGCTCCGCCGCGAGCAGCCGGAGACGTATTTCCAATGCTTCGGCTACTATGATCACGACTTGATCGCCGAGGCCATCCGCACTGGGCGGCGCGAAGAAATCCCGACCTGCCTGGATCTATTCCGGCAGCATCCGGTGAAACACATCGATCAGCTCTCCGACGTGGTGGACTTGCTCGCGTGGCGCGGATGTGAAATGGAATTGCGTGAGTTGCTCGAACCCACAGCCCAGACGGCAGCCGGTTCGCCGGACGTCCTGGGCGGCGACTTCGGCCTCCTCTGGCTCACGGAATTGACCATGTTTCCCTTTCTCGAGACCGGAGACGATTCGCCGGAAGTGGTCAACCAGATGTGCCAGGCAGTGTTCGCCGTCGGGTATCTGGATGAGAGCAATCAGGGCAACCACGAAGCGCTGCGCCGTCAATTGCGGCTGGCCTCCCGCCCGCCGACGGAGGCGGGATTGGACGTCAAGCAGCGAGGGGATGAGTGGTGGTTTCACGACATCGGCTGGAGCTTCACCGGGTGGGCGCACCGAACCAAGGCCCTCCCGTGGACCAGCGCCCGGTTCCTGGCCGATGCGCTCCTCGATTACTGGCGCTGGAAGGATGAAGAGCAGAAGCGAGCCAGCGACCCTTTCGGCCTGAGTGAGACGCGGCTGGACCACTACCTGGCTCGACGTTGCCGGGATTTGCACTGGCCGAAAGGAGTGCGGGCGCTGTCCACCTTGCAGGCCTTTCACTACTTCACGGAATACCTCGTCGCGCACGGTCATCTCAGCGCCGCCGACGCGGGTGGGTTGCAGTCCGCGACCGCGCGCTCTTACGAAACCATCCGGGGGGCGGTGGACGCCTGCGATCCGGCGTACCGCATCTGCCCCACTTACGACGCGCTTATCGCCGGGCCAGCCGATCGGTCTGTGTGATCGGAGTTCAGGTCGGCCGGATTTTTCACGACTGGACTGCGGCGGGCAGGCGACAGAAACTTGACGGCAAGGTCACTTGACATGAACGCGCCATCTCACGCTTTCCGAGACCGAGTGATCGCCGCCGCCGAAGCCGC
>ORMF010345473.1_pt1 | contig 14211 bp, 12 predicted proteins | sample 1779871 | NCBI WGS metagenome assembly ORMF01 (sample SAMEA104232316, study PRJEB22302) | groundwater metagenome | biome: forest; feature: aquifer; material: groundwater | place: USA | collected 2011-08-07 | depth 5.4 m | reverse complement strand
CGGCAAGGGCATCTGCTTCGACACCGGTGGGCACAACCTCAAGCCTTCGCGCTACATGCACAACATGCACGAGGACATGAACGGTTCCGCCGTCGCGCTCGGTATCCTGCTCGCTGCCACGCAGAACAAGCTGGCCGTGAACCTGGACTACTGGCTGGCGCTGGCGCAGAACCACATCAGCCCAAAGGCCTACAAGCAGAACGACATCGTCACGGCGCTCAACGGCACCACCATCGAAATCGTGCACACCGATGCCGAGGGCAGGATGGTGCTGGCCGATACGCTGACTCTGGCAGCGCGCGCCAAGCCCGACCTGATGATCGACTTCGCCACGCTCACCGGCAGCATGGCGACGGCGCTCGGCTCACGCTACTCGGGAGTACTGGGCAACCGCGACGAACTGGTGCAACGCGCTGTGAACATCAGCAAGCAAAGCGGCGAGCGCCTGTGCGCCTTCCCGATGGACGAGGACTACGAGGCCGGGCTGGAATCCAAAGTCGCCGACATCAAGCAGTGCGCACTGGCCGGCGAAGCCGACCACATCCTTGCGGCGCGCTTCCTGAAACGCTTCATCGACGATGTGCCGTGGCTGCACATTGACCTCTCCTCCAGCCGCTGTGAAGAGGGTCTGGGCATTGTGGCAAGCGATGTGACGGGGTTCGGTGTGGCGTGGGGGTTGGGGATGTTGCAGGGTGAGTAAGTGTTTTTCCTGATCTGCTGTTGAAGACTGTGAATGCAAACTATCAATTGTGGAAGTTGACGTGCGCTCCCGAAGCCTACCTTTACTCAATCAAATTCAGAATTCGAGTTGTGTTTGCCTGATATATTTGTTGGTACAATAAAAAATAGAGGCAAGTTAATGATTGAAGACCTGAATCAATTGATAGAGGAAGCCATCAAGCTGGAGCTTAATGTGGCTAAAATCTACCTCAGCTTCCATCATAGATTCCCTGAAGACGCGAGTTTCTGGTGGAAGATGGCCCTCGAAGAAAAAAATCACGCCGCACTGCTCAAGGACTGGAAACAGCATTTTCTGTATGCCGGAATGTTTCCGAGAGAGCTTACGGGCGAATCATTAGAGATTCTCGTTAATATGAACAGCACGTTGAAAGGCATACTCAGGCAGGAGAAAGAGGCTCCTCCTTCGAGGGCCGTTGCGTTCAACCTTGCCCTCAAACTGGAAGAATCGGCGGGCGAAGTACATTTCCAGAATGCCAAGAAAAAAACAGGACATCTTTCAGAAGCCCTCAAATTATTCCAGAGTTTGAATGATGCCGACAAGAAACATGCCGACAGGATACGCAGCTATATGAACAAGAATGGCATTGCCATTACCAGCGATTAAATTCATACATTCATATCTTCTGAGTGTCTGTAATGTGTTGCATCGACCGGTTGAATCCGCAGTCGTTAACTGCCCTTCGTGAACGGCGAATTTGTGCCGTAAAGCGGAAGATCTAATTAAAGTAGCCAGGCGAATTTATTTCCTGTCAGTGTTGAGCAAGCACTTCAAGCATCGCCTCGATATCGACAATCTTGTCGCGTGGTGCGCTGCTCGCCGCAGCCCCCTCCACATCATCGAGCCGCTTCCAGCTGTTGAAGGGGACGATTTGCACGCCGCGCTGGCGCAGCAGGGAATCGATGGCTTCGCGGTCTGACAGTTCCCACGCTTCGAGGATAAGTCTAATTTCAGAAAGAAACGCCAATAATCTAATCCGTTCGTGGTGAGCATGATGTAACTACTAGCCATTCGACTAAGCTGGCAAACAACACCATCCAAGTCGCTGGTTATGTCGAACCATATGCACCCCTCCCTTGCACCCTTCGACAAGCTCAGGGCGAACGGTTGGATGGATCGACGACGCGCCCGTCTTCGAAGGGCCTCCCGCTTTTATAGACGTCCGCAATGCCTAGAACGAGTAGATTGCAAAAGACCTTCTGATAAAGATGAATGAAGCGGCTGCCAGGGGAACATATATCCAGCCCAATGCCACAGCCACAAGAAGTGCCCAGCCCAGCTGCCTGATTGCCCCTTCCTTGCAGGTTTTCCCGTTTACCCGCACGCCGTAAATGTGGGCGCTGCAAATGAGCAGTTCCATTCCCTTTCCTGTCTCCATGCAGTCGAGCAGGCATTTGGCCACGCGCACACCGTGAATGCTATGTCCGCCAATTTCAATGACCGATGCCTTGAAAGTGTCGCCCGACCAAACCCCGTCGCCGATCCTGGTGAGCACGCCCTTCACGATCGCCTGACTCCAGATCATCTTGCTTCAACCTTTTTCAGCATTCCCCTAATTCATTTTAAGTTCAATTTCATCAAATCGCTTCCATTTGTAAATCGCGACCGATACGATCCAGGTAAGCACGAACAGCCCGACGAAGAGGTAGCCCAGGATGCCCAAATTGTCTTTCAAGGTGCCGACACCGCTCCAAAAGGCTCCTTTCATCTGCAGTTTGTCAGCGAACAATCCGAGCGCCTCAATTCCGCCAACGATGAATGCAATGATCACGGATATGAAAGTTATGATCATGTTGTAGTAGATTTTCCGGATTGGTTTGATAAATGCCCATCCATAAGCGCGCAACATGAGAATGCTGTCCGTCGTGTCGATGAGCGTCATTCCCGCCGTGAAGAGAACAGGAAATATGAGGAGTAACCAGACTGACAGTCCACGCGATGCTTCTGCTGCCGAGATACCCAGAAGGCCAATTTCAGTTGCAGTGTCGAATCCCAACCCGAACAGGAATCCAAGCGGATACATATGCCAGCTTTGCGTGATCATCTTGAATATGGGCCGGAAAATACGTGCAAGCAACCCGCGGTTCCCGAGCAGGAGATCGAAATCTTCCTCGATATACCGCTCACCCTGTCGAATGCGCTGGAATGTACGATACACGGAGCGCAGGATGACCAGGTTCATGATTGCGATGGCGAACAGAAAAATCGAGGACGCCAGTGTAGCGATGATTCCGCCAATATTCCTGATGCTGTCCATCTGATGTTGTTGCAACGACAGCACCGTTGTGGCAATTACAACAGAGGCGATAATGATGATCGTCGAATGCCCCAATGAAAACATGAAGCCGACGGAAACCGGCCTTTTGCCTTCCTGCATCAGCTTGCGGGTGACATTGTCGATCGCGGCTATATGATCGGCATCCACCGCATGCCGCAATCCGAAGCTATAGGCCAGCACGGCGGTTCCCATGAGCAACGGATAATGATGGAAAGCAGTGAACGCCCATACCCATGCGGCAAGGTTAAACGAAATGAGAACGCCGTACATGACAATCACTTTTCCACGAATGTCAGCTGTTTTCTCGTCAAACAGGGCTTGGACTAGGCGTCGCATTGTTTTTTCCTTGAGACATCACTGGAACACGGGGGCTACGAATATATGAGGAGGTACGCTACCAACAAAATCACACATTAACAATATGCCAACTGACATAAGCGTTTTGTAAACGACCATGTAGCCAGCGTAGAGGAATGCCGGAATAAATCCTTTCCCTGTCAGCGCTGATCATGCACCGCAAGCATCGCCTCCACATCAGCAATCTTGTCGCGTGGCGCGCCGCGCCGTTCCCCGCGCGCCTCCCATCGCACGTCGCCCCCTGTCAGGCAAACACTGACAACAAAAATCCCCGTCCCTTACACCATAATCAGACAAACGCCGATAGCACATTTTGCGTGCGAGGAGCACCATTTACTTTGTGGATTTCGTAAATCGCATTAGCGAAGGACGATTTTTTTGAGGCGCCGTTATGTCGATGGCACTTTGGTTAGTGCGGTTGAACTTCCTATCCTTTTATTCTTCTACCTACCAAACCTGAGGAGACTTCAATGAACCAACTTAATAAAATCGCAAGTGGCGTGATGGTGATTGCCGCATCGTTTGTATTGACAACGAATACCTATGCCGCAGACGCGAAGGCGTCGGCCAACGATAAAAAAATGATTGCGAGCGCGATGTCCGCGGCGCCGGCCAAGGTTGCGAAGGGTGCAACCATCGTGGCCATGGAGGCTGACGGCAAAATGCGCACGCTGCGCGAGGGAACGAACGGCTTTACCTGCATGCCGGACAATCCGGCGACTCCCGGCCCCGACCCCATGTGCATGGACAAGAACGCAATGGAGTGGGTCCATGCGTGGATCGCGCATATGCCACCGGTACCGGGCAAGATCGGATTTATGTACATGCTCGCTGGCGGGACGGATGCCAGTAACACCGACCCCTATGCGACCAAGCCCGATGCCAAGAATCATTGGATCAAGACCGGGCCTCACGTGATGATCGTCGGCGCCGATGCCAGCTTCTACGATACTTATCCGAAGAGCGCGGATCCCGACACATCGGCTTCCTTTGTGATGTTTCCAGATACGCCGTACCAGCACTTGATGGCGCCGGTGAAGTAAGTATCGAGATTAAAGGGGCCGGGCTCGAACACTCTTCCTGTCAGCGCTGCGCAAGCACCGCGAGCATCGCCTCGACGTCGGTAATCTTGTCGCGGGGAGCGTTACGCCGTTCCCCGCGCGCCGCTTCCAGTCGTTGAACGAGACGACTTGCACGCCGCGCCGGCACAGCAGGGCTGCCCGCATCCGCCCCTGCGCGGCCGTTGTCACTTCATCAAGATGTACCCGGCCTTATTTTGACTTCTCCAGGAAAGGAGCTACAAGATCCATCGGGAGAGGAAAGACGATGGTCGTATTCTTGTCTGCGCCGATAACCGTTAGCGTTTCCAGATACCGCAACTGGATTGCCTGCGGCTCCTGTGCGAGTATCTTGGCTGCCTGAAATAACTTTTCCGAAGCCTGCAGTTCTCCCTCGGCGTGAATTACTTTTGCGCGCCGCTCGCGTTCCGCCTCAGCCTGCCTGGCGATTGCCCGTATCATGGATTCGGTCAGGTCGACCTGCTTGATCTCGACGTTGGCGACTTTGATTCCCCATGCGTCAGTTTGCGTATCCAGAGCTTCCCGAATGTCACTATTCAGTTTTTCACGCTCAGCCAGCATATCGTCCAGCTGGTGCTTGCCCAGCACAGATCGCAACATGGTTTGCGCCAATTGACTGGTGGCATTGAGGTAGTTCTCCACCTGGATGATCGCCTTTTGGGGATCTATTACGCGTAAATACACCACTGCACTGACCTTCACGGACACGTTGTCGCGCGAGATCACATCCTGGGTTGGCACCTCCAGCACCACAGTGCGCAGATCGACCCTCACCACCTGCTGAATGCCGGGAATGATGACAACCAGCCCCGGCCCTTTCACCTTCCAGAAACGTCCCAGGGTAAAAACGACGCCACGCTCATACTCGCGAAAAACCCGTAAGCTGGAAAACGCCAGTACGGCGAGCAGCAACAAAAAAACACCAAAACTAAAATCCCAGGTCATGTCGTTCTCCTTACACGCTGTTGTCAACGGACAAAGCCATTTATTTATGGCCCCCTTCTTCCGGCTCCACCTCCAGGATCAGCCCGTCCATACGAACGACCCTGATCTTTTGTCCCCGGCTCATCGGCTGCTTGCTTTTGATGCGCCATGTTTCACCGTGCACCCGAGCCCGGCCATCCTTGCCATCGAAGTCTTCCAGCGCTTCGCCGATGCTACCGATCATTTCCTCGCGGCCGCTCACCACGGGACGTTTCCGTGCCTTCAGCGCCATGCCGGCCACAAAGAATATGAACAGCGCGCTGGCGAAAGCAACCGGCACGATAACTGACCACGGAACGCTATATTCCGGAATGTCGGTATCGATCAGCATCACGGAACCGAACACGAAAGCGACCATGCCGCCGATGCCGAGCACACCGAAGCTGGGCATGAACACTTCACCGGCCATAAAGGCAATTCCCAGAATGATGAGGCCCAGTCCGGCATAGTTGATGGGCAACACCTGAAACGCGAACAGCGCGAGAAGCAGCGAAATCGCCCCGGCCACCCCCGGCAATACGAATCCCGGGTTGGAGAACTCAAAAAACAGGCCGAAAACACCTGCGAGCATCAGAAGGTACGCGATACTCGGATCAGCAATGACGGACAGCACCCGGCTCCGCCAATCCGGCTCCAGGGCAACGATGCGTGCTCCCGCCAGGTTCAGTGTGCGCTCTGCCCCCAGAACATTTACCTTACGCCCGTCAAGTTGCCGAAGCAGGTCGGGTATGTCCTGGGCGACCACATCGATGACCTTGAGCTTCAAGGCTTCGGCTGCGGTCAGGCTCACCGCCTGGCGCACCGCCTGCTCTGCCCATTCGACATTGCGGCCGCGCATCTGCGCCAAACTGCGGATATATGCGGCGGCATCATTGACTTGTTTGCGCTCCATCGCCGTAACAGGCGAAGCATTTCCGCCGTCTGGCGTGCTCGCTCCTCCGTTCTTTTCATGACCGCTGTCCTTCTTGTCCTTCTGCGGTTGGCCGCCCGGCTCCGGCAGACCGCCGATACCGATCATTACGGGCGTAGCCGCTCCCAGATTGGTGGCCGGAGCCATGACGGCAATGTGGCTGGCATAGAGAATATAGGTTCCTGCACTCGCGGCCCGTGCGCCATCCGGTGCGACGAAAGCGGCAACGGGAACCGGCGAAGCAATAATCTGCTTGATGATCTGACGCATGGCCGTGTCCAGTCCGCCCGGCGTGTCCATCTTCAGCACTACCAATTGCGCCGGTTCCCCGGCGGACGATTTCAAGCCGCGTATTACATAGTCCGCCGTCCCCGGGCTGATTGCCCCGTCAACATTGAGTACGGTTACCACTGGCGCAGAGGCAACTGCATGACCCGCCCAGGCAATCAAGAACAGGCCATGCAGTAGCGCACACATGATGGGAAAACGAGCCATAGCCATAAACGTAGCCCTTTCCTTATTGGGATGCGTCTTGCATGATCCACTCGGTCTTGAATTTTACATTGATCATTGCCCTGCCTTCATGGATGGCGACAATTTATGCTTCCTGGCACAGAACCGTATTGGGCGGATCATCTCCGAAGCTAAAGGGGTTTCGGATCAGAATTTACATCTTCATATTTTCAAAACCGGGCAGCGCTTTCCAGTCCTTTTTTTGAGAGTTCTTTGTTTATGCTGTTTCTTCTGGCCGGAAGGTAAGGCTGCACGGCATTCCCAAGCCACATGTCAGTGCTGGGCAAGCACTTCAAGCATCGCCTCGACATCGGTAATCTTGTCGCGCGAAGCGCCGCGCCGTTCGCCGCGCGCCACTTCCACGTCATCGAGCCGCTTCCAGTCGTTGAAGGAGACGATTTGCACGCCGCGCTGACGCAGCAGGGAGGTGATGGCCTCGCGGTCCGGCAGCCTCCGCACCTCGAGCCCGGCGCCGTCGGCGATCATGTGTTCGACCACATGGGCGGATGCACCCTTGTGTGCGCCGATGAGCCCCTGCGGCCCGGTGCGCGCCCAGCCGACGACGTATTCGTTGGCAATCACGTTGCGGCTGACGGGGTCAACGACGCGCCCATCTTCGTTGGCGATGACCCGCGCTTTCTCGTCGTAGGGGACTCCGGCAATCGGCTTGGCGGCAAAGCCAATCGCGGTCAGCACCATCCCGACTTCAAGCACTTCGGTCTCGCCGGTGCCGCGTGCGCTGACCGTGCCGTCCGGCTGAACCTCAAGGCGGTTTTTCTCGAGCACCAGGCCGGCCACTTTGCCGTCAGCGTCCGCGATTATCCCGGCCGGCGAGACGAGGAAACGGAAATGGAGTTTTTTCGCTTTCGCATCGGGCTGCCGCACGGCGAAGGACTGGAGTATCTTCAGGTTCTTTTCCTGTTGCGAACTGCCTGCGGTTTCCGGAATGGCACAGCCCGCAAGTTCCTCCGGGGCGACGATTGGATCAATATTTTCCATCTCGCCGAATTCCTTAAGCTCGGGCGGGGTAAACGAGGCTTGCTCCGGCCCGCGCCGCCCGAGGATAAACACCTCGCTCACCCGACTGTTGCGCAGAGCCTCCAGCGCGTGCGCGGCAAGGTCGGTCTTTTCGAGTTCGGCGGGCGAGCGCAGCAGTATCCGGGCGGCATCGATGGCGGTGTTGCCGTTGCCCACCACCGCGACGCGGGACACCGACAAGTCGATCTCTGCCTGGCGGTAGTCGGGATGCCCGTTGTACCAGCCGATAAACACCGCCACCGGCGTGCAGCGTGCTATACCCTCCCCCGGAATGCCGAGACGGCGGTCGGCCTCGTTGCCCACTGCGTAGACGATCTGGTGATAGTGCTGGCGCAATTCCTCCACCGTCACGTCACGTCCGAGGCACACATTGCCCAGAAACCTGAAGGTGGGCCGCGCGGCGGTCTTTTCGTAAACGCGGGTGACGGTCTTGATGCTCTGATGGTCGGGCGCGACGCCTCCGCGCACCAGTCCGTACGGGGTAGGGAGACGGTCGAACATGTCGACATGGACCACCGTATCGGTGCGCCTGAGCAGTGCCTCCGCAGCGTAGAAACCTGCTGGCCCGGAACCGATGATTGCGACACGCATGGGTCACCTCCATGGCGAGTAAGGATGTGTCCTGTAATACTACACCTTTACGGATTCCTGCCAATGCCGGGGAATCGCCGATTTAACAAACCGTTCGCCCAGAATCAGCCGACCGGTTTGAAATATTCCATCAGGCTGGTCAAGCCAAATGCCAGTACCACAACAGTCATCACGCCGGTAGTCAGCCACCCCAGCCACTTCAGGCGAACACTAATCACGAAGCTGCCCATGGTTTTTTGTTGTGTCGCGATACGCATCATTGCGATCATCAAGGGGACGGATATCACCCCGTTAATGACGGCACTCCACAACAGGGCCTTGACCGGATCAATGGGGCTGAAATCCAGAAGCACGCCAACCAAAGTTGCCAGTGCAATAATGGTATAAAAACCTTTCGCCGCTTTAAGCTCCAGGCCAAGGCTGGATGACCAGCGAAAGATTTCCGCCACCGCATAGGCCGCCGAGCCTGCCAGCACCGGCACGGCCAGCATCCCGGTGCCGATGATGCCCGCAGCAAATAATAAAAACGTGAATTCGCCACCGATCGGGCGCAGCGCCTCAGCGGCCTGGGCTGAAGTCTGGATGTCGTGCACGCCGTGGGTATACAGGGTGACCGCAGTGGTCAGCATGATGAAAAAGGCGATGATGTTGGAAAACGCCATGCCCAGTGCCGTGTCTATGTTGATGCGCTGCAAATGTTGCTGGGCGCCTTCCGGCAACTTGTGCAAGGAAGCTCCGCCGCGCTGCACTTTCAGTTCCTCCACTTCCTGGGCTGCCTGCCAGAAAAATAAATAGGGGCTGATCGTCGTGCCAAAAATTGCCACGATGAGAAGAAGGTAGTTTTGTGAGATTTCAAGTTTCGGCACAAACGTTCCATGCAGCACTTCGCCCCATGGCACATGGGAGGCAAACACGGTTCCCACATAAGCAAACAATGTCAATGTCAGCCACTTCAATACACCTACGTAGCGTTGGTAAGGTATGAAGACCTGCAATAGCAAACAGATCATGCCTAATGCAACGGCATAGATGTGTCTCGGTCCGCCAACCACCAATTTAGCAGCGTCTGCCATTGCCGCCAGATCGGCTCCGATGTTGATGGTATTGGCCACCAGCAGCAGTGCGACCAAGGACAGTGTGACTCCGCGCGGATTGGTTTTTGCCATGTTGGCCGCCAGACCGTGGCCTGTGACGCAGCCGATGCGCGCACTGATCACCTGGATTCCAACCATCAGCGGATAGGTAATAAGCAGCGTCCACAATGTGCCAAAACCATATTGCGCACCGCCCTGGGAATACGTGGCAATGCCGCTGGGGTCATCATCGGCTGCTCCCGTAATCAGTCCGGGTCCAAGCTTGTTAAGCAATTTGAAGAGCGTTTTTTTCATAATGACAGGTGGATTTGGTGAGATGAGCGGCGGCGATTTTGCCATACTTTGCCAGTGGCAACAGGATTATTGAGCAGAACTCAATCAGAGGTTTCTTAAATCGGATATTGCCGATATAATGCGCGCCTTCGCATTGTCCAAGCAGCTTGGTTGGCAACGTGCATAAGCTTGGCGCAAGCCAAGCGGCCGAAACCACAACATACCGCACGGCGGTTTGTTGCGGCGAAGACTAACCTTCAGGTTATGTCGGAGCCAAAATCCTTGTGGTTGCCACAAGGAAAAAGAGTAATGAATGGCCCGGTAGCTCAGTCGGTAGAGCAGAGGACTGAAAATCCTTGTGTCGGTGGTTCGATTCCGCCCCGGGCCACCAGTATTTATGCGGCTCCAGCTTTTTTCCGACATCCCTGTCTGCTACAAAAAAGAAGGTGTTTCTACAATTCCTTATTTGAGAGGGCTAGCATTGCCGCCTTTTCAAAAGGCAATAACCCCGTGCGGTGTTAAAATCGCGCTCCGAAATTTTCTGAAATAGAGTTTTACATGCTTTCCACAGCCAACATCACCATGCAGTTCGGGGCGAAGCCCCTGTTTGAAAATGTCTCCGTGAAATTTGGCGACGGCAACCGCTACGGGCTGATCGGCGCGAACGGTTGCGGCAAGTCCACCTTCATGAAAATCCTTGGCGGCGATCTGGAGCAGAGTTCGGGCAATGTGATGCTGGACAAGGGCGAACGTCTCGGCAAGCTGCATCAGGACCAGTTCGCCTTTGAGGATATGCGCGTGCTGGACGTGGTGATGATGGGGCATGGCGAGATGTGGTCGGCGATGTCGGAGCGCGATGCGATTTATGCCAATCCGGATGCGAGCGAAGAAGATTACATGCGCGCCGCCGACCTGGAGGCGCAGTTCGCCGAATACGACGGCTACACCGCCGAACCGCGCGCCGGGGAATTATTGCTCGGGGTGGGCATTGCGCTGGAATTGCACCAGGGGCCGATGCGCGAAGTCGCGCCCGGTTTCAAGCTGCGCGTGCTGCTGGCGCAGGCGCTGTTTTCCAACCCGGAAATTTTGTTGCTGGACGAGCCGACCAACAATCTCGACATCAATACCATCCGCTGGCTGGAGGATATTCTCAACGCGCGCAACAGCACCATGGTGATCATTTCGCATGACCGCCACTTCCTGAACAGCGTGTGCACCCACATGGCCGACCTGGACTACGGCAGGATCACCGTGTATCCGGGCAACTACGACGACTACATGCTGGCTTCGACGCAGGCGCGTGAGCAGCAGGCGACAGACAACGCCCGCGCCAAGGAAAAAGTAGCCGAGCTGAAAGCCTTTGTGGCGCGCTTCTCGGCGAATGCCTCCAAGGCCAGACAGGCCACTTCGCGCGCGCGCCAGATCGACAAGATCAAGATCGAAGACATCAAGCCGTCCAGCCGCCAATACCCGTTCATCCGCTTTGAATATGACGAGCGCGACAAACTGCACCGCGTGGCGGTGGAAGTGCAAAAGTTGGCGAAGGGTTTCGACCGCATGCTGTTTTCGAATGTGAATTTCCGCATTGATGCCGGCGAAAAGATCGCCATCATCGGCCCGAACGGCATCGGCAAGACCACGCTGCTGCGCTGCCTGGCGGGCGACCTTGCGCCTGACACCGGCGACATCAAGTGGACGGACAAGGCCAAAATTGGCTACTTTGCGCAGGATCTCGCGCATGAATTTGCTGCGGACAAAACACTCACCGACTGGATGACCTACTGTCGCGGCCCCAACGATGACGATCAGGTGGTGCGCGGCACGCTGGGCCGCTTGTTATTTTCCGGCGACGACGTGAAGAAATCGGTAAAGGTGATCTCCGGCGGTGAGAAGGGGCGCATGATGTTCGGCAAGCTGATGCTGCAAAAGCCCAATGTGCTGTTGATGGATGAGCCAACCAACCACATGGACATGGAATCCATCGAGTCGCTCAACACCGCGCTGGATCAATACAAGGGCACGCTGGTGTTCGTCAGCCACGACCGCGAATTCGTCTCCTCATTGGCCACGCGCATCTTCGATATGACGCCGAAGGGTGTGGTGGATTACCAGGGCAATTACGAGGATTACCTGCGCAGCCAGGGATTGGCACTCTGAACAAATCCTGCCCGCTTGAACTGCATTTCGCCTGGACGGGAAGCCATAAATTCGGGATTTCCCTTCCACGAAATGTTAGGGGGCACCTCTAAAAATTCGCCACACCGGCGAAGGCCTGTGTCCAGCCTATTGAAGCAGGGTAAGCAGGCAATCCACGAAACGGATGCTCGCAAAACACTGGATTCCGGCAGCCCTCACCTCACTCCTCTCCCGCAAACGGGAGAAGGGGCGATCGTCCCTTCCCCAAGAGGGGAAGGTTAGGATGAGGGTTGCAGCCGGGATGACGAAATCTGAATTTTTAGAGGTGCCCTATACTTAATGCCCTGCCACATTGCCCCACAACAACTTGTGCAACTGCACTTGCAGGCGCACCGGCAAGTTGTCGCGCAGGATCACTCGGGCAACGCCTTAGCTGAAAATTGGCCCGGGGGCGGGAGAAAACAGCACGGCGCATTTGCCGGCCAAACCCCGTTCGCGCAGCACCTGCCTGGCCCACAGGTAATCCGCCTCATCGCACAGCACGAACTTTATTTCATCGCGCGCAGTCATTACGGCAAGATTGCTCCACAGGTTCTTTTCAACCTCGCCCGATGCCGGTGTCTTGATATCCAGCACCTTCACCACGCGCGCATCCACGCCGGACACATCCAGCGCACCTCCGGTTTCCAGCGACACCTCATACCCCGCGTCGCATAAGGCACACAGCAAGTTCAGGCAATTTGCCTGCGCCAGCGGTTCACCGCCGGTAACCGTCACATAGCGCGCATGGCGGCGTGCCACCTCTTCAAGAATTTGCGCAATGCTCATATTCTGCCCGCCGCTGAAGGCATAGGTGGTGTCACAATAGGTGCAGCGTAACGGACAGCCGGTCAGGCGCACGAATACCGTAGGCAAGCCGACACGGCTGGTTTCGCCCTGGAGGGAATAGAAAATTTCGCTGATGCGCAATTTCAATTCCAATTCTTCGGCAACACTACGTTGGCCACCTCGTTTGCTCCTAGCCGTGCTATTTGCACTGTCTTCGTCGCTCACTCGTTGCCGCCTTGTTTCGCCTTCGACTTGAAACTGAAATGACTGCTCGTCAAATAAAGCAGCACGAAATTCACCTACTTGAGATTTATCAGGCGTTTTCTGGCCTCATCGGCCGCTCCGCTGCCGGGATATTTGGCGATGATTTGCCTGAGGGTTTTCTTGGCAGAGATTGCATCGTCGAGTTCTTGCTGGCAGTCTGCAACGCTTAACATGGCGTCCGGCGTCTTCGGACTGAATGAATATTTGCTCGTCAACAGTTGGTAACTGGTCAGCGCATTTTTGTAATCCTTCAGCGCAAAAAAAGCACTGCCCATTTCATAATGGATATTGGGTACATGCACCGACTCGGGAAATTTTTTCAGGAATTCCTGAAAGGCTTCAATGGCTTTCTGATGGTCGCCGGCTTTGAAAAGTTTGTATGCCGCTTCATAAGCACGGTTCTCCACTGCGGGATTATCCGCTTCTGCGGCATCGGCGGCTTTTTCCGGCGGCGGAGGGGGCGGCGCTGCCAATGCGGCCGCCTCGGCCGATTCAAAATGGCGCAAGCGGGTATCCAGATCGATGTAAAAATCTTTCTGCCGCTTCTCAGCATCCTGCAAATTGTGCAGCAGCTCTTCGTTCTGGCCGCGCAAGCTGCGCAACTCCGCGTTCTGTGCCTCGATCTGCGTTTGCAGATCGAGCATGGAACGGGTTTGCTGTTTGTTGATTTCGGACTGTTGCTTGTTGGCGTCTTCCAGCTGCTTGCCTGTTTCTTCCAACTGCCTGTTTGTTTCCGACAGTTTTGAACCAACTTGCCGGATCTGCTCGCGCGCCTCGTCGTCGCTGAACAGGCCCGCACGGGCCTGTCCACCTGCAACGCACAACCCGGCCAACAGCAAGGCTTGCAGCTTCATGCCCGTTACCCTCACCCCAACCCTTTCCCAAAGGGCGATGAGGCAAACGTATCGCTGCGCGAGTTTCACGTTAACGATAGTTCAGGTCGGTGCGACGGTTTTCCTTCCAGCATTTCTCTTCGTGGCAAGTAAGCCGCGGTTTTTCCTCGCCGTAGCTGACAGTTTCAATCTGGTTATCCTTGGCACCGCCCACCTGCAGCATTTTCTTCACGCCATCGGCACGGCGCTGCCCCAGCCCCAGGTTATATTCAGTGCTGCCGCGTTCATCGCAAT